>ERZ894203.136-NODE-136-length-77707-cov-22.210542_pt1 | contig 77707 bp, 69 predicted proteins | sample MGYA00380286_ERZ894203 | MGnify/ENA primary metagenome ERZ894203 (study PRJEB32331, sample SAMN06328484) | human gut metagenome | biome: human gut microbiome; feature: stool | host: Homo sapiens | collected 2014-02-06 ... | reverse complement strand
ATATGTTCGTCAAGACATTTCATTCAGGCAAGGATATTTGTGCTATGCACAATCATGTATTGACCCATCACACAAAAGCAATGATTGACTCTTTAATTTTATAATTTGATAATGTTTTTTTCTTATACATCACCTCTCAATTTTTTACCATACAATAGTAAACATAATAAAAAAGACGGACTACCTGCATTGCAAACAGTCCATCTTTCCATTCCATTTTATCTCATCAGATATAATACATTTCATCCGCATCTCTGTCTGTGTTTGAATATTCATCAGCCAGTTTTCTGAGTGTTACATTTTTGATTACTTTTCCTGTCTCCTCATTTATACGGTCTATAACAAGTCTCTGGAGTGCTTTGGATATACCTTTTACCATACAGTTTTCGGATATTTCCTCGTCCTCTATCTTGTAATCACCCTCCACTGCATTTAATACATCCTCAACACTTATGTCTGTGGATGGTCTTGCAAGAAGGTAACCTCCGTTTATACCAGCCACACTTTTTACAATACCGGAGCGTTTTAGATTTGAAAAAATCTGCTCAAGGTATTTGGTAGATATATCATTTTCTTTTGCTATCTTGCTCAATGTCATTTTCTCTTTATCACTGTTAAGTGAAAGATAAACCAATGCTCTTAACGCATATCTGCCTCTCTTGGATAATTTCATATCTACAACCCCTCCATATTTTATTGTACTCTCGTAATCTTTTGAACGAAGAATTCCGAGAGTACATTATTTCTTAACATTACCGTTCATACAAAAGCCGGGCAATGCCTATTCTGCTCTTCAAATAAATTCACCGTTTCCTGCCACTCTCACATCATAGGCAGAAAGTTCATCAATATATTTAACGATTTCATCTGTCTCGACCTTGATATCCTCAGGAAGTACATGATAATACTCTTCACTTGCAATTCTTACTGTTGATGCATATTTCTCCTCTACAAGAAGTAATGTTATAACTCCTGCATGATGAAGATGCTTGATAACATCTGAAATATTTTCTTCTGACCCCGGAGCATAAAGGTATGTATGCTTGCCCTGGATTGAAAGTTCTTTTTCTACTTTTTCAAGCAGACTTCTTGACACGCCCTGTCTCTCAACCGAGAATGCTATTGCTACTGCTTTCTGACCGTTTAATGCTGCTCGTACATTTCTGTCAACTCTTCCTGCAAAAAGTCCTTCACCGCCCTCATTTACTTTTTCAACAACACCACAAGCTGATGTCATGTTTGTTACACGGTCGATAAGGATAAGTTCTCCAAGTGTCTTGTGGTTTTTAAATTCATCTACTACAATCTTATCTGCAAGCGATATTGTGCAAAGTGCGATTTCATTCTTTGACAGTTTGTCAGCTTTCTTTTCCTCACCTGTGTTTACATCTACAGTGTGAACGATTTCCGTTACGATACCAGGAATCATTTTTGTTCCGAGTTTTACAAAGTAGTTTTTGCCGTTTTCGAGAATATCATCATCCATCCAGAGAAGTGTTGCCGTGATTGATGATGATACTTTTATATCTGTATCTTTTTCAAGTACACATCCTCTTGATACATCAACCTCTCTGTCAAGCTGGATTGTAACCGGCTGTCCTTTTTCGATAGTCTCAGCCTTTTTGTCTCCTACAAGTAGGCTCTTTACATGAGCTTTCTCATTGCTTGGAAGTGTTGTTATCTCATCACCTACGCTTATTGTTCCTGCTTCAACCTGTCCCTGGAAACCTCTGAATGTGTGGTTTGGACGGCTTACTCTCTGAACAGGCATATAGAAACCTTTTTCTGTTGTCTTTTCTTCAATATCAACATTTTCGAGATACTCAAGAAGCGGAACACCTGTGTACCACGGTGTATTTTCTGATTTTGTCGTGATGTTATCACCCTCTGTTGCTGATACAGGCACGATGACATAATTTGCAAGTTCAAGCTCTTTTGCAAGTTCAGCAATCTGAGCTTCTATCTCCTTAAATCTGTCCTCACTGTAATCTACAAGATCCATCTTGTTTACGGCAAATACAAAGTATTTAATTCCCATAAGCTCACAGATGCGTGCGTGTCTTCTTGTTTGAACTAAAACACCCTGCTTTGCATCTATAAGTATAACCGATAAGTCTGCAAATGATGCACCCACTGCCATGTTTCTTGTGTATTCTTCATGACCCGGTGTATCGGCAACAATAAAACTGCGATTGTCTGTTGTAAAGTAACGGTATGCAACATCTATCGTGATACCCTGCTCTCTCTCTGCCATAAGTCCGTCAAGAAGAAGTGAGTAGTCAATCTTTCCCTCTCTGCTTCCAACCTTTGAATCAAGTTCAAGTGATTTCTCCTGGTCGGCATAAAGTAATTTTGAATCATATAATATATGTCCTATAAGTGTAGATTTTCCATCATCCACACTTCCGCATGTAATAAATTTTAATAATCCTTTCATCCTAGAAATAACCCTCCTTCTTTCTTCTTTCCATGCTGCCTGCTGCCTCATGGTCAATAACACGGCTTGTTCTCTCTGACTCTACTGCACTAAGTGTCTCCTCAATAATCTCGTCAAGTGTCTCTGCATCTGACTCAACACCACCCGTAAGAGGATAGCATCCGAGTGTACGGAAACGAACTTTTTTGTACTCAATCTTCTCACCCGGTCTGAGTTTAAGTCTGTCATCATCTACCATAATGATGTTTCCGTCTCTCTCAATGACAGGACGCTCTTTTGCAAAATAAAGTGAAGGGATTTCAATGTTTTCTCTCTTTATATACTGCCAGATGTCTTTCTCTGTCCAGTTTGAAAGTGGGAATGCTCTTACTTCCTCTCCCTTGAATATCTTACTGTTGAAAAGTTTCCACATCTCAGGACGCTGGTTTTTAGGATCCCATGCATGAGCTTCATTTCTGAATGAGAAAATTCTCTCTTTCGCACGTGACTTTTCCTCGTCTCGTCTGCCGCCGCCAAATGCTGCAGTAAACTGATATTTATCAAGTGCCTGCTTAAGTGCCTGTGTTTTCATAATGTCAGTATAAGCTGAACCGTGGTCAAAAGGATTGATTCCTTTCTTAACACCATCTTCGTTTGTATATACTATAAGGTCGATTCCAAGTTTCTTTGCCATTCTGTCACGAAACTCTATCATTTCCTTAAACTTCCATGTTGTATCTACATGAAGGAATGGAAATGGTGGTTTCTCCGGATAAAATGCTTTCATTGCAAGATGAAGCATTACCGAGCTGTCTTTACCGATTGAGTAAAGCATTACCGGCTTTTCAAACTCTGCCGCCACTTCTCTTATTATGTAGATTGCCTCTGCCTCTAATTCATCAAGATGAGATAAATTTCCCATAACGAACCTCCTGTTCCTTTTATCAATATTTATTAGCGTCTTTTTTGTTTATAACTATCTCCTCTACACTTCCGTCAGCCTTTGTGATCGTCCATGTATTTATATCTCCCTTAGAGGATACTGATAAAACGCTGCCTGCGCCTCCAACATCAGCTCCCAGGAAAAAGTCGATTGCATTTATTTTACACTCTTTTATACATGATGTGCAACCCCAGCAATCTCTTTCATGCTTTATAAAAGCTTTTCCTTTTTCATTTTTTTTAATCAGATTTCCCGGACAGGCTTCAATACAAAGTCCGCATCCGACACACTTTTCATCATTTATCCAAATGCTCATAAACCTTGCCTCCCGTCACCAAATCTCTGTAAATAATTTTTATCCTGCCATCCTCATATCTTGAGTTTACATATTTGAGATAATCGTCGCTCTTATTAGGATAATCCAAATTTTCGGCAAAACTGTGCCATCTTGTCTCTTTTCTTGCTTTTAAATGCTCAATTAAGACTTTACATACGACTAATCTCTCTTTTAATTCATAAATTCTCAGCAAATCGTCCATATCATCCGCATGAAGATTTACAGAAAGTTTTTCAATATCGTCAATCTTTCTCTTTGCAATCTCAAGTCTGCTCTCATTATACTCGTAATTTGTACTTATACCGCCTGCATACTGATCCATTATCTTCTGCATTGTCTCCTCAAGCTGCTCTGTATCTATAAATCCTTTTGGATTTGCAAAATAGCTTTCATACTCGGCTTTCTTCTCATCTGTCGAAGCATCATTGCCATCGATAACTTTTACTGATAAATCGTTTGCTGCCTTACTATCTGTATCCGAGCCTGCAAATTCTTTTACATACTCTGCTGCCGACTGTGCCGCTATCTCACCCTCTACCAATGCTCCCGTGACATATTTCTGAGGACATCCTCCTGCAACATCACCTGCCGCATAAAGACCGGTGATAGTTGTCTTTCTGTCATTGTCTATCCAATAGCCGCTCGCCGTGTGACCGCCTACTATATATGGCTCTGTTCCCTCTATCTCGACATTTTCATTTTTAGGACCTCTTCCCGACTCTATCCATTTGAGCGTCTGGCTCGGTGCCATGTTGAGATATGCCTTGTAAAGGTCGCTCTGCTGTTCATCTGATATTTCGTCTGTCTTTAAGTAACAAGGACCCCTGCCTTCTTTGTTCTCTGTTACTGTACCGTAAAGACGCTGTGATGTTGTAATACCATATTTATCTTCATATATCTCACCGTCAGAATTTAACTGCTTTGCGTGAACCCCCTGTGCAATAGTTCCCGTAGGTGCTATCGTGTCTTTACATCTGAGTGCGATAAAACGCATCTCAAATGTTGTCATCTCGGCTCCCGCCTTTATACCCATAGCGTATCCTGCTCCGGTGTTGAACGGCGGATACCACATCTTATGTCTTGAAAATCCCGGATTGTTCGGTCTATAAAGACCTGCCGCACCGCCTGTCGCACAGATGACTGCTTTTGCATTTATCTTATAAACCGTCCTGTCATTTACATCAAACCCGTAAGCACCTTTGATAACACCGTCTTCAACTATATAATCAGTGATGTTTACATGATTTATAACCGTTGTGTTATCAAGTTTTTTTACTGCCTCTGCAAGTATAGGCTTGATATTTTCACCATTTATTTTTATATTTCGGTTGCCTCTTGCAACATATTTGCCATCTTTATCTTTTAAAATGACAAGACCGAGATGTTCCATATGTGCCGTAACTTCATTTAGCCTCTCTGACATTGAAAGAAGCAGATCTTCTCTCACTATACCGTCAGCGTCTTTTTTTGCATAATCCACATAATCCTGTGGAACATGACCTTCTGTGATGTAAGCATTTATGGCATTTACACCTGCTGCAAGACAGCCGCTTCGCTTAATATTGGCTTTTTCAACGATAAGGACATTTACATCCTTCTTTTGACCGAGCGTGATAGCTGCATAACAGCCTGCCGTGCCGCCGCCAATGACCAGCACATCGGTTGTCAGTTCTCTAAAATCCATTGGGCAACCCCCTTTATTTATCGTATTTCCTACTTTTTCTATATGTTTTAGTAACTCATGGCTATAACTATACCCTACTTTTCCTATCATGTCAATAGGAATTATGCAAAAATATTAAAAATAAGGTAACAGTTCAGCCAATTATCTCATCAAAAAAGAACTGCCATCCAAATATACATCCGAAACAGCAGTTCTTTAATTATCCCATATTAAAAATGTTCTTTTCTTAATACATTCTAATGTACTATATCAATGACATTTCGCCAAATAACTTGCATAAATTTCCATCTGCTGTGTTGTTGTCAATCGCCGTAGCCCGCTACGGCTCATTTCTCCGCCTTGCAGAATGAAAATTTACCCTGCGTTATTTAGCTGAAAATCAATGATACACTACACTAGTAAATATAAAATTCGTATGTGTTTATAAGGTCACTCTTATAAGTTTTCTTACCTGACTTTGTGCTTGCAAGTATTCTTATGTAATATGTCTTATGCTTTTTAATCTTGCTCTTGCCGCATTTCTTAATAGTAATGGCTGTTGTCTTTGCTTTAGTTGATTTAACAGTCTTAAAACCAGACTCCTTACTTGTAGAAATCATCACCTTATAACCTGAAGCATTTTTTACTTTTGACCAGCTTAATTTCACACTTTTTTTATTTGCCTTTGCAGATATTTTTGAAGAAAGTCCTGCATATCTGTAACTGCTCCATGCACTGTATGCCTTTTTATTGTTGCCGCATGACACATATGTACGAATTCTGTAACGATAAAATGTACCGTTGAAATTTCTTATCTCAACTGTGTTTCCACCATTTGAACAGGTTCTTTTATTTTTTCCTGCCGGTGTCTGAAGCTGAACCTGTACACCGTCATATGCTCCTACTGCTGAATCAGCATAGATACCTATCTTATAATCATTCAGATTATACCAGATGTTTGTAAATCCAAAGTTAGAAGAAGCTACTTTGTTGGTAAGCGTTTTTACTCCCCATTTGCTTCCATAACCGGATTTTGCTATAAATCCTGTTGTCTCTGCTTTACGGCAGGGATAACATTTCACATCATAGCTTGTTCCTGTATTAAGTGCCACTGAAGACTTTACTGTACTTGTTGTGCTTTCACCTATCTGAAAATCACCTGTATATAACTGATACAGATTAGCTCCGATAACATCTGAACTTTTCATCGTAATACTGTTTGTCGCAGCACCCGTCTGAATAAGTGTCATACCATCTGCATTTGGTGCCGTAACTACTTCGACAGGCTCTGACCATCCTGAAGCAGGTGTCGGTGTATTAGTCTTATCAATTTTCCATGAATATGTAGAAAAACTTCCTACTCTCGCATAATATGTACTTCCTGCCGTAAGAGAATTAACCGTATCGCTTGTAGATGATGTAGTCTCTACAGTAACCCATGTACTTCCGTCCTGGCTAAACTGAATCGCATAACTCTCAGCTCCAAGATCCGCATTCCACTGAATACCTATACTGCTATTATCTCCTTCTGTCTGTGTAACTCCTGTTACTGCTGCCTTACTGTCTGCCTTAGAAAAGACAAGCATACCCGCTGTAAGTGCAACTGTAGCAACTAAAAATTTAACTGATTTTTTCACTTCATATCCTCCTTTTTCTTTTAATGTACTCTCGGTATCTTCTCAAAACGAGTCATTTCGGCTGCATTCCCGATATACTGTTTCCATTTTCTCGTCGTACACACCGTGTACGCACTACGAAAATGTCATTGTATATCAAAAATCCATCTCGAAATTCTTCGTTCAGAAGATTCCGAGAGTACATTTTAATAAACATCAGTTTTGCATATTTATATGACAAAAACAAGTCACATATTCATGCATAAAATATAACATTCTAATAATGATTTTAGAATGTTATACATTATAACAGTACACAATATTTTGTTTAATGTCAATCACATATTTTTGCAATGCTTATTTATAAAATACTCTGTGGTATAAATTTTATCTTCTATATTTAATGCAATATTATAACTCCCGTTTTTTATCCTGTCTAACGGCACATTTACATAGTATTTCTGCTTTATAAATATCTGACTTTTCTGCTCCGTATCTGAGAAATCCTGCTCATATGTTCCATTTTCATTGTAGAGATACACCTTTTTTACCAAGTGATCCCTGCCGTATATCTGCAATAGGTCTCCGACTATACGAACAATGACAGGAAGTCCGTTTTCAAAACACTCCACATCATCACTTTCTTCATACTCATTTATGGCAATGGCATTGCTGAGATTTTCAAAATTTCCCTCTTTATATGTTGGAGCTTTAAGTTCCCCTACAATTATATCTCCGTCACCGCAAACAGATTTCGATAATTCTTTTGCATCAAATTTCATCTCGCTTCCACTAAAGAAATCCTTTTTACAGGATATTTCTTTTACACATTTACCTGTCTGATAGTCATATTTATATATTTTTGCCCTGCAGCCGTCAATCTCCTCTTTCAGATTTCCACACATCGCATATATATAATCTCCGTCATCTGTCACAAATGCGTTCGAGCGTGTGATACTTAAAGCAGTCGGCACTCTTTTTTCCTTTGACACTGTTCCCTTTTTTTCATCTATATTTAATATAAGTACATTTGAGCCCTCTATCTTATCAAAATATCTTACGGGTCTTCGATTAGCCGTATGGTTGTCAAATAAGATAATCTTATATTTCCCTGCATCACTGTCATAATCTAAAAGTGAAACCGCATGCTGCTGAAAAAACCATTCCATACTCTCTGCCGGTCTTAATACCTTGTCCTTTTGTGCTGTATTCTTATAAAATTTTGGATTTGCAATAAGCCATACAAGTTCATTATCTTTAAGACTTATCTTCGCTATCGTGTGTATATTTCTCATTGATACTATGACGCAGTCCTCTTCAGCTATGTAGTCAAATGAATTTATATGTGCCCAGTCACTTCTCGTAACATATGTATCATCAAACAGCTCATTCACATTTATGCTTCTTAGCACATTTCCCGTTTCCGCATCTATTTCAATTATCATGTTTTCTGCAAATGAATCATTTATCGAACTTGATGCTATAAGATAATTTCCTGTATTTTTTTCTCTCACTGCCCAATGATGAAATCCGTTTGGATGAAGAAATGTCTTATAAACCCGGCCCATATAGTCCATCTCGTGCATCACAACAGAATGTGCATTTCCGTAATTAGGCTGACGCATATATTTTTCAGCATATAAAAATCTTCCATTGCCAAGCTCATGTATGCCATAAGGATGCGACGGTCTTCCGAGTATAAATCGGACATTTCCATTTTCATCAAAGGCATAAGTTGAACCGCCGTAACCGCCTGTCACAAGCATAAATCTGTCGTCTTTTTCATCCGTCTGCCCCGTCACATTTACATTCGTTTCGAGTTTTCCCCTAAGTTTAGGCGTATGTATCATTATCTTGTTCATATCAAGCACATTTTTGTCAGCATCTAAAAGATACACCTGAACTATATTATAAGCATTCTCATAAAGACCTGTTATCGGAACTCTATGTCTTGTTGTGTATGTCTCATCACACACCGTATAATCTTTAGAGCCACGAATCCCTTTTATCACATATCTCACCATACATTGCATCTCAGTGTTAAAAAGCAGCACTGCCGTCAACAACGATATTTTATAAGGATTTAATATCAAAAGAGCATTTTTGAAACTGTAAATGTCATTGTCTAAAATGCGCTTTATCGCCAGTTCTTTTTTATAAGTCTGCACCGCCATAGACTGTTGAACATTTTCAATATTTGTATCATATCCGTATTTTTCCTGATTTTCTGAAAGCTGTTCTTTTTCAGCCATCTGTGAAAAAACTTCTTCATTGATTATAAATGTATTAAATAATTTCTTTTTTATCACATTGCTTAACTGACTCTTAATATTCATTCCGGTGACTCCTTTTTATTTTGATGTACTCTCAAATTCTTCTGAACTAAAAATTCTGGTAGTTCATTTTGTTATCATATAATAATGCTTTAACTGCATGATATGGCTTAAATTCCTATATCACAAAAAGTGCATTTTCTAAATATAAATCATGAACCTGTCAAGATTAAATATATGATAAAGATAATTCGTGTCACCGGGACGAAAATTTCGTGTCAGTTTTGTTTTATTTTTGTGTCAGTTTTGTTTTACCAATCAACTCCATACCGACTAAGCTCCACCCTGCCATCTTCAACCTTTATGCCATCAGCTTCGAGTCTTTTTTTCTGCTCGTTTTCACCGCCGAACGCAAATGCTCCCGAAAGTTCCCCCTTAGAATTTACCACACGGAAGCACGGTATATTCTCCGGGTCTGGATTTTTGTGCAGGGCATTTCCGACGGCTCTTGACATTTTAGGATTGCCAGCCATAGCCGCAACCTGCCCATAAGTTGCAACTTTTCCTGCGGGGATTTTTTTAACCGCCTCGTAAATCCTCTTAGTGGGACTGTCAGTCACTATCTCATAGCTTTCCGTAATCATCCTTTTAATATCCTTGTCAGGAATTGAGCCGTCAAGAATGATAGTGTTCCAGTTTTCCTTATTCTGATGCCACCCCGGAATAACAGACTCAAACGCATCTCTCCAAAAGTCACGCCACTCATCATTTACCTTTACATTAAGGTTGATGAAGCCGTTTCTTTCATATGTCCATAAAAAAACCTTTTTACTTCCTTTTACACGCACAAGCTGCCAGTTTTCATCGTGAAACGGAGCACTCTGGTAAGTGTTCGGAAATGAAAGTCCGAAGTTTAATGCTTCTTCTCTTGTTGTCATTGTTCGTTCTCCTCTCGTCCATATCCCCCTCCTCTTTCCACCTATTTTCACTACCCAATCAGTCCTCTATCCATATACTCCGCTATCTGCTCAGCAAAATAAGTAAGATATATGCTTGAACCAGCTCTGTAGGTTGCTGCTGCCATCTCACACACTATCTTTTCCTCGTCTATGCAGTCTGCTTTTGCGGCCGCTTTTACCATAGCATACTCTCCGCTCACACTGTATGTTGCCACAGGCACATCCACTATATCAGCAACTTCCCTCACTATGTCAAGATAACTCATTGCAGGTTTTACCATAATGATGTCTGCTCCTTCTTCAACATCCTGCAATGCTTCTTTTATGCCCTCTTTTCTGTTATGATAATCCATCTGATAAGATTTTCTGTCACCAAAAGACGGTGCTGAGCCTGCAGCATCCCTAAACGGTGAATAAAATGATGATGCATATTTTACGGCATATGACATTATCGGTGTGTTTGTAAATCCGTTCTCATCGAGTGCATTTCTGATAGCTAGCACTCTTCCGTCCATCATATCTGACGGTGCAACCATATCCGCACCGGCTTTCACATGGGAAACCGCTGTCTTTGCAAGAAGTTCAAGTGTGGAATCATTGTCTACATCATGACCGCAGAGCAGTCCGCAGTGACCGTGTGAAGTATATTCGCACATACACACATCTGTTATAAAATACATATCAGGAAAATCTTTTTTTGCTGCCCTTAATGCTCTCTGCACGATTCCATCATCATCATAAGCACCACTTCCGACTTCGTCTTTTACATCAGGTATGCCAAACAGTATAACGCTTTTAACACCTGCTTTTTTCAGACTTTCAAGTTTCTCTGACATTCTGTCTATACTGTAACGGAACTGTCCCTCCATAGACGGGATTTCCTCTACTATATTCTCTCCTTCTCTTACAAACATAGGATAAACAAGCGATGACTTATCCATTCTTGTCTCCCTCACCATCTTCCTTAATATCTCATTTTGTCTTAATCTTCTTGCTCTCTGTATCATATTTACCCTCTTTTCTTTATCTCTGTTTTTCTCACAAAATTTGTTATCAAAAATATAATGTTTAGTACAAAAATTATTTTTCCCTCTGCATCAATACATATTTTAATCATACAGCAATAATATCTCGTCGATAAATCAACAATACCACTGTATTTTTGCAATTATTTCCACAAAATCCTGAAATTCCTGTGCATTACTCTTTTCTTTTATATCAAAAATCATCTTATGAACCGCCGCATCCAGTGATTTTTTCTCAGCATTTTCTTTGATATACGCCATAAATCCATCTATTTTTTCACGGTTTGCCCTAAATATCTCATTTTTAAGATATTCCTGCTCATATTCTCTTATTATCTCTTTTGCATCGCACAAATAACTTTTCTTTAATTCATTGTTTTTTGCGGCAAGCCTGTTCATATCTTCCATTGAATATCTCGCCACGCCCTGTATTTTCTCTATATCAGGCGATATGTCAAACGGAACTGCAAGGTCGATAAATACAACTTTATTTTTATGCTCTTTTTCCTCAAAATGCTTTCTTGTGACAGTATAATGCGGACTTGATGTTGCACTTATTATAACATCCATCTTTTCCATATGTTCATATCTGTCTTTGTAATCTATTATATTGCATCTCGCATTTTTCTCTGGAATGTGGCTTCTTGCGGTTACATAAACATTTGCTCCCTCTATATCAAGTGCATCCAGCATAACTATATTTCCGATTTTTCCGGACGCACCTATTATCATAATGTTTTTTCCGGATAATGTACCAAATTCCTCGCCCGCCTGTTTTAGTGCAAGACTTGCAGTCGATACGGAAGTCTTTGACATAGGTGTGTCTGTCTTTACTTTCTTTGCCGCCGCCATCGCTGCCTGAAAAAGTGAGTGAAATGAATTTCCTATATATCCTTTTTTGTCACTTGCAAGATAAGCATTTTTTACCTGTCCCAAAATCTGGTCTTCACCAAGCACAACAGAGTCAAGACCTGCCGCAACCATAAAAAGATGGTGAACCGCCTTTTTTTCTTCGTATCTTAATATTACATCCTGAATTTCTGAATTTTCTGAAACTCCGGCTTCTTCTAAAAGTACCTGCTGCATAAAAAGCACCGCTGTCTCCGTTTTTTCCCGGACTTCGCAATAAAGTTCCGTTCTGTTGCAGGTTGCAAGAAGTACCGCTTCATTTATATAAGGCGAACTTATAAGCCTTTCCATTATCCTCGCCTTTGCATCATCATCAAATGCAAACAGACCTCTTATCTTTGTATCTGCGGTCTTATGACTTACGCAAAGTAATTGTATGCTCATAAACTGATAACCTCACAAGTCCTCTCGATATCCTCTTTTGTATGTGCGACTGATACAAACATTGCTTCAAACTGTGCAGGTGCAACATAAATCCCATTGTCGAGCATTTTCCAGAAATATTCTGTATATGCGTTTGTATCAGATGTAAGTGCACTATCATAATCATCCACGACCTCACCTGTCTGGAACGCAGATAAAAGCGAACCTATCTGATTTACATGGAGAGGAATGTTTTTCTCTTTTGCCATCTTTCTGTACGCATCTGCAAGTTTTTTTGCACTCTCATCTATCTGTTTATAGTATTCAGGATGTGCTTTTAAAATCTTAAGAGTTTCAATTCCTGCCGTTGTCGCAATAGGATTTCCTGACAATGTACCAGCCTGATAAACCGGTCCTGTCGGAGAAACCCTGTCCATTATCTCTTTTTTTCCGCCATATGCAGCGATAGGCATACCACCGCCGACAATCTTGCCGAGCGTCGTCATGTCCGGCTTAACACCAAAATACTCCTGTGCTCCGCCAAATTTAAGTCTGAATCCTGTTATAACCTCGTCAAATATAAGAACCGTTTCATATTTTAATGTAATATCACGAAGAAATTTTAAAAATCCCTCTTTGGGAGGAACAACACCCATATTGGCGGCTACAGGCTCAACTATGATTGCGGCAACATTTTCACCATACTGCTCCATAAGTTCTCTTACGGAGCCCTCGTTATTGTACTCTGCAACAAGAGTATTCTGCGTATAAGAAGCCGGAACTCCCGCACTATCAGGAACAGCAGTCGTAAGAGCCGCCGAACCAGCTTTCACAAGAAGCCCGTCAGAGTGACCGTGATAATTTCCCCTGAACTTTATTATCATATCTCTGCCCGTATAGCCTCTTGCAGTACGAATGGCACTCATCGTAGCTTCTGTCCCCGAATTTACAAGCCTTACTTTCTCAATAGATGGCATTGCATCAGTTATAAGTTCAGCAAGCTCCAATTCTTTTTTAGTAGGAGCACCAAAAGTAAGACCGTCAACACAGGCTTTTTTTACCGCTTCGATAACCTGTGGATGTGCATGACCTAAAATTCCCGGTCCCCACGAACATACATAATCAATAAATTCATTGCCATCCACATCGTAAATACGGTCGGCATTAGCACTTTTTATAAAAAGAGGTGACCCTCCGACACTGCCAAATGCTCTCACCGGACTATTAACACCACCGGGAATCTTCTCAAGTGACTTCTCAAACAAAACCTTAGAATTTTCCATATTCGACCTTATATTCATCTTAAAAAGTACCTCCATATCTATATTTACAAATATTCATCTTAATAATACCTATATAAATTCTATATATCTATATAGTATAATTAATTATTCTTCTAAATTTATATTATGAAACATCTTTATCTTAAATTATAATATCTATTGTAAAACTATCTTTACCTGTAATAGATTGTACGGTAACTGTACAATCATCACAGCCTACCCTTGTTTCTCAACATCACTTATTATAACATCCACAATACCTCTTGCATCAAACTCCTCTGCAACAAGTTTCACCCTCAGTCCTGCCTCCTCGCAGTCCCTCTTTGTCACCGGACCTATAGCAACGATATTGTCATGCTCACAACCTGCCATGTTCCTTAATGCTCTTGCACCTGAACCGCTTGTCACAACAATATAATCAACATCAGGACATATCCTTTTTACTTCGTCAGCACGCCTTTCGTCCTGAATTGTCTCGTAAATGCAGATTTTATCAAACTCAACCGACATATCACTAAATTTATCCTCGATAAAGTTTTTACCCTGCTTTCCTCTTACAATAAGTATTTTATCCTTATCTGTCAATTCTTTTGACAATTCCTCCGCCAATATTTTTGATGTAAATTTTGATGGTATAAAATCCGCATATAAACCATATTTTCCGAGTGCTTTCTTTGTCGATGTACCTACTACGGCAAATCTGGCATTTGCAAGTTTTCGTATATCTACTCTTAAATCTCTCAGCCTGTCAAAGAAAATATTTACACCATTTGCACTTGTAAAGATAAACCATGAATATTTTTCAAGATTATTAAATATATCATCACAATCACTGTAATCAGGTATTGTCTCAACAAGGCTTATCGCAATCGTCTCACCGCCGTACTGCTCAAATTCTTTTTCAAGACTGTCCGCCATATTCCTTGAACCTGTTACAAGTATTCGCTTTCCGCTAAGCACTTTTTTTTCATTCCTGCTCTGCCACTCACATATCTGTTTTCCGACTCCGACAACATCACCGACCACTATTATTGCCGGTGCTTCTATATTATTTTTTCGGACCTCGTCCTTAATAGTAAGCAGGTTTCCATATACAGTCCTCTGTTTTGCCGTCATTCCTTTAGATATAACAGCCACGGGAGTTTCTTCGTTCTTTCCGTTTTTGATAAGTTTTTCACAGATATTTCCAAGACTTCTAAGTCCCATCAGAAATACAAGAGTTCCCTCCTCTTTTGCAATAACAGAAAAATCAAGAGCTTCTGATGGCTTTGCAGGATGTTCATGCCCCGTAATAATATGAACCGATGAAGCAGCCCCCCGATGCGTTACCGGAATACCTGCACTTGCCGGAACACTGTACGAAGAAGAAATTCCTGACACGATTTCATATCTTATCCCCGCTTTTTTAAGTGCTAAAGCCTCCTCGCCACCTCTGCCAAAAATAAAGGGGTCACCCCCCTTAAGACGCACAACATATTTTCCGCTCAAAGCAAGATTTACGAGAAGTTCGTTTATCTCAGGCTGTTTTTTATAAATCGTATCAGCCCTTTTTCCAACATAGATAAGCTCTGCATCCATCTTCGCTTCATTTAATATTGACGGTGAGATAAGTGCATCATATACGATAACATCCGCCTTTTTAATACATCTTAGAGCCTCGATACTCAGATAATCCCTCTTTCCCGGACCTGCACCGACAAGAGAAACCATTCCTTTATTACCAGTAAATGACTTTTTTAGTTCATCTTTTTTCGTATTTATATCAATGTCTTTTTTATCAGTATTTCCATTATCTGATTTAAAATTTACACAACATTTTGTATTTCCATTCTCATTTTTAATATCAGTATTCTTAGCATCAGATTTCAAAACATCAACAAGCCTTTTTGCAAGACTAATGGCAAATTTTAAATCCGTATTATCTGCATTGACAGGCTTAGAGATTTTTTCCCACTGTTCATCCGTTTTTTCATTTATAACAGCATACTTTGGAGTTTTTCCATCATAAGCATACATTCCCCTGAAATTAAAACCGTGCTCATCCACCGTACAATGAGCACCGCATGGTGCATTACAGCTTCCGTCAAGACATTTTAAAAATTCACGCTCTGCTTCAAGACATATCCTTGCCTTTCTGTCATCAAGTGCCGCCATAACATCTTTTAAATCACCATTTCTGCACTCGATTGCAAGAATCCCCTGCCCTGCCGCAGATATAAATTTCTCCTCGTCAGGGTATATATAATCAAGCTCCTTATCATTGTCAAGACCAAGCCTTTTTAAACCTGCCGCCGCAAGAATAATCGCATCATACTCACCTGATTTTAATTTATCTATCCTCGTTCCGACATTGCCCCTCAGTGATTTTATCGTAGCATCCGGATATATCTGCTTTATCTGGATTTCTCTCCTCAAGCTGCTTGTTCCGATGATACTGCCTGCACCGATTTTTCCTGTTTCTTTTCTTTTGAGAATAACATCCCTGTTGTCATCCCTCAAAAGAACCGCCCCAAGACAAAGCCCGTCCGCAAGTTCCATAGGCACATCCTTTGCACTATGGACGGCAATATCAATAGTTTTATCGAGCAGCTTTTCCTCAATCTCTTTCGTAAAAACTCCCTTGCCGCCAATCTCACCGAGCGGCTTATCAAGAACTTTATCACCATGCGTAACCACATGGACAATCTCTATTTTTTCATTCGGAAAATATTTTAAGATCTGAGCTTTGACAAGCTCTGTCTGAATTAAAGCAAGTTTACTTTTTCTTGTTCCTATCCTAATCATACTGACCTCGTTTCTATGTATATCGGATTTGTCTGATGCAATGTGCAAAATCGATAACAATAATGCAATCCCCAGCGGCATCATTTATTTTTAATTATAATACATCCTATATAACCCAGTGGTCAAGTATGCTTTAGAAGTAACATGATTAATACAGACTTTCAGCCATCTTAAGCAACTCACTTTCAGCCATATCATCGTCCGTACCAATGGTATTTATATATTTATCATCATTCCATTGCAATGTTCTCTCCCCCTGTTCTTCATATATATAACCCACATAACCGGCAATCCTTACTTTTCTGCCATCTATATCCCTTTCTGAATATCTGGCGTCTTTTAAAATTTTATTTTTTGAATAAAATAAATACTTCTTATTTTTAGTCCATTTTATATAACCAAAGTCATCATCAGTATTTTGTTCACTTATCTTATACATTTCAGGCACATAATCCGGAAAATCTTTTTTTCTTTTTTTAGCTTTATCTGCTCCATTTTCTTTTGTTTTTTTATTTTTGTCGTAAGTTATACCAAAATTTCCAGCCGAATCCTTATCTGTCTTTGTCGTTTTCCAAGCATCAAATCCAAATATATTAGCATCCATTTTTGTGGCAGCGAATAAAACCGAACTTATAAAAACAACTACAGCAGCAGCTTTAGTAAGTAATCTTAAAATTTTATGTTTCCTGTATTCTGTGGTTTTTTCATCGTTTCTCCCACTAATAATCTTATCCATTGTCCGTTCCTTAAAGTCACTGGGTAACTGAATTTTTTCCAAGTCAACATCATCATATTTTTTCTCCACTTCTCTCTCATACACTTTAAGATAATCTCTTATTTCCTTATCGTTCATAAACTTATCCTCCCTACCATCATTTAACTAATCAAAATTTTTTTTCCATCCAGAAGTTTCTCCAGCTTTTTTCTGCCTCTGCTCAGATATGAATACACCGTTGCTATATTCATATCAAACATTTTGGCTATTTCATCAGCAGTATAACCATAAACATAATAAAACAACATTATATCTGCATATTTCTCAGGCAATTTGCGTATATAATACACAACCTTATTATCTTTAGCTGATTTCGTAAAATCATTTTGAAATGTACTATCTTCTTTTAATCCATGCTTACTCAAAATACCTTTTTCATATAATTCTTCAAATGATACAACATTATTTCTTTTTCGTTTATTATACATATTTATTGCTACTCTTCTAATTACTACAACAATAAATCCCTTAAGTTCCTGGCAATCTTTTTCTTTTATTTTTGAAAAACTTTTAGAAATATTAATAAAAGCATCCTGCACCGCATCCTGAGCAAGACCTTCATCTTTTAAGACATCAAAAGCTATATAATACATAAGCTTTGAATATGCATTATATAGCTGATCAAATTTTTCTTGTTCTTCATAATCCCAATCAAGTTTATTCTTCTTCAAATCTTTTCCTCCGTTCATTTATTTGTTACTGTTGATGCCAACGGTACAAACAGTAACGATTTTATCCCATATTATAAGAACCGCTTCGCGAACCTTATAATCGAATTGCGGCACAAAAGCAGTGCCTTTTATCAGAATTTGCGTTGCAACTTCTGATAAGTTATACTATACCAACTTTCCCTCTTCCACTTCTATTATTTCATCGCACAATGCATCTAAATCCTCGGTTATATGGCTTGCTATTATAATAAGCGTTCCGTCAGCCTTAAGCCTTTTAAGTATGTCATAAAACTTTGCGATGCTCTCCTTATCAAGTCCGTTTGTCGGTTCATCAAGCAGTAAGAGTTTCGGCTTCTCCATAACAGCCTGTGCTATATTTAATTTCTGTTTCATTCCGAGAGAATATTTTTTTACTTTTCTTTTATCCTCAGGGTCAAGTCCCACATCCGCAAGACACATCCTTATATCATCGTCTGATACACTGTTGTTTATCTTAGCTAAAGCTTTCAGGTTATCAAATCCTGTCATATCATCGACCATGCTCATATGCTCAATGATTATGCCGACACTCTCCGGAAATTCAATGTCTTTTCCGACAACCTTTCCGTCAATAATAACACTTCCCTCAGTCGGGAGTATAAGACCGCAGATACTTCTTAAAAGCATTGTCTTTCCACTTCCGTTTCTTCCATGAAGTCCATATACTTTTCCGCTTTCAAAAGTATGATTCACATTTTCAAGTACCGTATTACCCTTAATCTTTTTTGTAAGATTTTTAATCTCTATTTTCATAATCTTTCTTCCTTTCCGTATATCCATGTTATCTATAAATTTTTGTGAAACTATCATAAGCTATACTTAAATTGTAAGGATATAACAATTAACACAACATATAATCGGTTTCACAACCACCTAATCTTTTTTAAGCAAATCAATATGTTTTACATAAATTTTTATTATAACCAATACAAGAATTATCAATAAAATTATGATACCCACCGGGGTAATACAATTACCGACAAGTTCTCTCGTGCGTGGTACACTTGTATAATTTAAAAAGTCACACTTATTTATGAATTTATACAGATTTTGTTTGTGTATATCCGATTCTTCCATAATCTTCTCATATAAGTGCATTCCTGCAAACAAACCTGCCACATAGACAAGAAATATTGCAATAAATGCAAAATTATATGCAATATTAAGTTCTAAAAAATACTGCACATAAATAAGCAGCAGTCTTATAATATAATTCATCAGAAAATATTGAATCAATACACTCACCGACAAACTCTTCTGCCATAACAGTGAACCTGTTAAAATTGCAACAACCTCACATACCTGCAATACAAATATTGTTATAAATATACGGACAATATCATATGTAACTGCCTTTCTCCTGGAATGTATGTGCATCATTCTTGCAAGATTTCCATCCGCAAACATTGAAAGCGGATTATTTTTTTCAACAATCGTAAAACAGATAAAACTTAGTGCTGAAAACAGATAAGGTCCTATTGAACTTTGAAACTCCACACCACAATACATCATCTCTTCTCCGTGCCCTGACAGACATATTCCTGAAATAAATATGACTATCATTGCACAGATATATGTTATTTTAGTTCTCTTCATTTCCCAAAATATCCCTTCTTAAAAAGACAAGTTCTCCCAAATATTTTAGTATAAGCGATGCAAAGAATAATTTTGCCAGATTTATTATGTAAGTAAAAGAGTCAAATGAATGATAATTAAACCATTCTGTCGAAAAATTCATATAAAATGCAGGAGAAAACTCTTTAAAAAACACATAATACAATATTCCAGACAACGAATATATTACCGCTCCACAAAGCATATACATTCTATTAAACTTCATAAAATTTCTTAAAAAATACAATGTCATTCCTATCAGATATATGTAAAAAGTCATCATTATAAATTCAAGCATAATAAATTGATAATATGAAGTTGCTGTAAGAAGCTTAATTCCTCCAAAAAATGTCATAAAAACAATATCAACAAGAAAATATTCAAAAACAAATATTACCGAACTTATAAACATCTTTAAAGTTTCTATTTTTTCATACTTTCTTCTGCCATACCTTAAAATCACATGAGCATCACCTAATCCAAATATATAATAAAACAATATTGCATATATATTAGGTATAACTATAGCCAAAACCTTACCACACTCTTGATATCTGTCAGCTATTACATCTGCAATATTTCCCTCAGTAATAGTCTCAGTCCCCAAAACAACAGTTAAATTGTGTCCTATCCAAAACAATAAAAATATTCCCAATGTAATTAAGATTGCCTTTCTCCATCGTTTTATACTATTGTCAGATTCTGTCACTTTTTTTCACCACCTTATAATATGCTACTGCCACCCATGCAACAACCATTGGAATATACCGCACATACTTTAAAATAAATGCTTGTAATGTATTATTTGCCGAAAAAGGCTGCATGATACGAGTCAAAAAAAAGTATTCATTTCCAAAATAAATTCCCATCCATATTGCAATCGCAACGAGTATGGAAAGTCTTGAATCTTCAACTATAAACACAATACTCTGACACATCATACCCAAAAGTGTTGTAACAATAAGGTTTGACAGCAAAAACAGCACATATGCCGCATACGGATTATGCACACACCAATATACAAAAGGATCAGTCTCGCTCGCCGACCACATCTCTACATCTTCAAAACCGTGTTTTCCATGTAAAAATATTATTGTCAATGTTATACTTATCAGATTTGGAATCAGGTTTATACTACAAGCTACTATCCCCGCTGCTTTTATCTTCTCCCAAAAATATTTTTTCCTGCCAATATGCGTATAATAAATTATGTCTGTATTTGTCTTTTTTTCCGTCGAACTTCTGTTACAATATGCAAGCATAAACAATGCAGGCATTATCCACATAAAATAAGTTCTATACAGTCCTTTTGCCGATATTCCGTTTAAAAAAGAAGCATATGCCGGATGAAAAGGATTCATTTTTATATCGCTTGTCCCTGTATAAAAAATAGCATCAAATGTATGCAGTAAGCTGAAAATTATCGCTATGAGCATTATGACCCTTGCTTTCCATGATTTTATACATTTATACAACTCTCCTTTTAACATAATGTACCTCCTAATTTACTCCTCTGCTATTCTATGCATTTTTGCAGAAGTGTCATAAAAAACAACTTTCTGTTCATCATCATTTGATGTTATTATTTCTTTTGATAAAAATGTAGCAATTCTGAATTTAATCTTCCCCGCATTTTGTGTTTTAATCTCCCCCGTTTGTGTTTTATATTTTTTTCTTTCGATTAAAACATAATCACAATCAAATGGCACAAAGCAAAAATAATAATACAGTTTAGAATATTTTCCTTTAGGTTCATATAATTCGCAAACTTGTATTTTATTGTAGTCTTCTGACTGTTCTTTTATTTGTTCAATCGGCTTATAAAAATCTGAAATTTCATCCGAATAATTCGGATATTTATGCGACTTTTTTGACACCCCTATAAGATTTCCCCCTAACTGTGTATCCTGAGTATTATCATATATCGTGACCGTCATTTTCATATCACCATACTCTTTTGATGTCCAGTTTCTTTTTTCCTCAGCCATCTTCTTTTCTTTTTTTATTTCTTTTATCTGACTCGTTATTCCTGTCTGATTTAAAACAGTGATGATGATTACGCATACCGCAACAATACCTATAAGTATTTTTATTATGTTTTCTTTTTTCATATAAACACTCCATATATATGTCCGAGGATTGTATATGGAAAATCCTCAGACATATCTGCTGATTACGAACATTATCTCAACTAACTATTTATCTCCATCATTAGTCGGGTCATGCCATGTCTGCGGACTCCAGTAACCTGATACAGTATATTTTTCTGATGTTCCATCATCATTATCTCTTCCATATAAACATACTGTTGCCGGACACACTTTAGAATAAGCTGAATAATATTTATTTCCAGAACCCTCTTGAATTGTATGTAATGCAGAACCATATTCGTTTGTATGATTTGGTATCACCTTACCAAGATAAAATCTGGTACTTGTTCTGCCTGAGCCAGATTCGTTTGATTTTCTAAAATCTACGCTCCATGCATTATCAGTTTTATGAGATGTTCTCTTGATACTGCCAGGATTTCTTGAAGCAGCACAATGGCTTTTAATCTCAAAGCAAAATGATTCTGCTTTAATTTTACTCTCTGTACCGGCTTTAATATTAACCGTATTTCCCACTCCAAGCACCAATGCCATACTCATCGTTGCTGCTATAAGTTTTTTTATCTCTTTTCTCATAGTTTCTTCCTCTCTTTCTTTTTCTTTAAATTTTACATATAATCCTTATCACTTTTAATAATTTTCCCTTAAACATAGTTTCTCACCTAATAATTAACTACATTAGAAAAGAATGTTTCTGTCTTCTGGCTATTCCCATTTTTTGTAGTAACAACAAACTTAGCTCTATACTTGCCACCGGATGTCACTTTATAGTTCTTCGTTACTGTAATTATTCTTCCCGAAGACTTAACATCATCCCAGATTTTTAATCTCTTCCATGTTCCGGAACTATACTTTTGCAGTCTGACTGAAACTACTATTGAATCCATTTTAGTCTCAGCTATGTAGCTTATTTTCATCTCAGCAGTACCTTTTGACACGGTTAAATGTCTACTGGTATTATTCATTCCTGATGATAATGTAACAATTTCTGAACTTTGTTCACATTCAAGATTGTCACAAGCTAATGTTTTTCTGAGTTTCCTAATATCATAGTAACTGCCAAAATTCCCAACAGTATTGTTTTGCACCAATGATTTCTCAAATTTTCTTCCTCCTTTCTCCATATTTGACATAATATCTGTTAAGTCCCATAGTCAATTAGTAACAGGAATACTTTTTGTTTCCTCCCGCCCATGCACTTTATACCAACTGTCAACCTATGTTCACATAACTAATTTTATGCCCTTCACTATACTAAACAAAATAAAAACCCAAAACCTTGCAACTTTTTAAAAATTTTTTAAATTTTTTCATACCTAATATACTACGCTTTATTTTTTTAAGAAAAAAGCAGGTAAACCTTTAAGATTTTTTTAAGAAAAATTTATGACTTGACCTTATTTTTCAACACAAAAAAGGCATTTACCGGTTTTATCCGAATAAATGCCTTTTGCCGTTAATTACATTTTATGTCTTTTGTAACTTCTGCTTACTATTAATTGTTTCTTATAATGTTATAATGTTGCTGCTTTGCACATTTATGTGCTTTATAACTCTTCTAACGCCTTGTCTAGTTCCTCCTCCGTCAGTGTATCTCCTTTTTTTTCACACATTCTGTATATCTTTTCAAATACTTCTTTTCTCTTTTCTTCTTCCGGTATATTCTCTTTGATATATGGTCTTAATTTTCCGAGCCATACATTTATCTTTTCCAGATTGTCAGGTATAGCATTTTCTATTTTTTTTCTAAGCTCTCTTGCAAGTACCGGACTTTTACCTCCACTGCTGACACCGACAACTATATCCCCTTTTTTTACTATTGATGGAAAGTAAAAATTACAATATTCTTTTCTGTCAACGGTATTTACAAGTATGTTTTTCTTAAAACAGATTTCTGATACATTTTTATTTATCTTTTCATCGTCAGTTGCCGCTATCACAAAAAATCTGTTGTCAGTATCTGAGTCAGTAAATTCCCTCTGCCAAGTCTTTACTGCTCCCGTATATTCTTTTTTTAATAGTTCAAATTCCTCACATATCTCTGGTGCAACGACTAAGACCTTTGCACCATACTTAAGTACGGCACACGCCTTTCTGTATGCTATCTTTCCACCTCCGACAATAAGGCACTCCCTATCCGATATATCAACAAAAAACGGAAAATAACTCATCTTTTTTCTCCTTTGCATTTTAAAATTTAACCTAAAACCGTATAACTCCACCTGATATTCCCATATTTATATCATCAGTTGTCACTGATTCATCGGGTGCAGGTAATCTGAGTCTTAAGGTAACAGTGAATTTCGTACCCTCGTTTTCTTTGCTCTCGACATATATATCGCCGTCCATAAGCCTTGCGAGATTTCTCGCTATCGTCATACCCAGCCCCGTGCCTGATATGTTTTCTCCAAGAACCTTTTTCTCTCTTTCAAACATATCAAACAGATATGGCATAAATTCTTCGGAAATACCTATCCCATTGTCTTTCACTATTATCTCATATTCCATATAAATATTATCTGCCTCTTCTTTTACTACACCTCTCTCTGATATTGAAAAATAAATCTTTCCTCCATCTTCAGTGTACTTGACTGCATTACTCAAAAGATTTATACATAACTGTCTTATACGCTTTGCATCACCAACTACATTTTCAAACCGAAGCTTCTTATAGTCTGTATCAAATTCAAGATGTTTTTTATCTGCAAGAGGTCTTATAAGCTGCATAATATTTTCTATCTCTTTTGTCCATGAAAATACCGCATCATTAAGCGAAAACTTTCCACGCTCAAAATTACTTACATCAAGCACTTCGTTGACAAGCTCCAGAAGATTTTTGCTTGAATAAAGTATGCTGTTTAAGCTTTCCATAACCTTATCCGTTTCATTTATATGTGATGCCGCTATCATGTCCATGCCTATTATGGCATTTAACGGTGTACGCATATCATGACTCATCCTTGACAGAAAATAACTCTTTGACTCATTTGCCTTTCTTGCTTCCTGAACGGCAATCTTTACCGCATCATTTTTCTTTTCTTCCCTTTCTATCTGTTCAGTCACATCCATCTGTGAAAGAAGTATTGTTTCTTTCTTGTCATCAAGATAAACAAACCTGAATTTTTTATGAAATATTTCTCCACGATATTGCATAGTTGCGTAACATATGTAAACTTCATTTTTTTCTAACTGTCTTTTTATATTTTCAAGCTGCATTTTTTCTGATATTTTTTCGGCATACTCACTTAATACATATTTTTTTATTCGCTGGTTTAAAAATTTTTCATAAAAGACATTATATAATGTTGAATGTCCATATTTTGCTTCATTGTTGCTGTATATGCTTATCTTTTCATTCTGTATATTTATACCTATTACATAATCATAGTCCTCCATGATTGCCTTTTTTTGCATCTCATTTATACATACTTCATTTTCGTTTTTCATCAGAAGTATTATTCTCCTTTTGTCAGCCGGATTTTTTATTAATGTAGCTATATACCATTCTTTTTTATTTGTATCTGTTCTAAGTCTTACAAATTTCTTCTCCTGTTTCATATCCTCTGACTCTGCAAATTTCCTTAATGCCTCCGGCTCAAAATCTGATATGAATTCCTCACAATCATATAAGTAAACCATAGCATCTACATATTCCCAAAAAAAATCTGAATAACATACCGTCATGCCGCACATAGCTGTATCATATCTGCTATTTAAAATATATACACAGTCATCATATGGATTTATTTCAAAAACCTCATCATACACCATCTGTAAAGCTGCCATAAAAGACTGCCTTGTCTCTGTTGGACATTTTAGAAAACACTCCTCAATATCTTCCCTGTTATTTACCATTTTACCCTAACCCCTTTCCTCTCTTAAACTTATATAATTCATTACTGCCTATTTTTCACCCTTATATCATTACATTTTTAAATTTAATAAAAATTCACATAATTCTCTTTCCTCTTCAGTGTCTTTACTATTTATAAATTTTACCGTTCCTTTCTCTTTAGAAGGATTTATAAGTGATGCACATTGCATCCTTCTTCGCATTTCTCTCGCTGTTCCCTCACCACCGTCAAATATCTGCACATCTTTACCTACTACAGCTTCTATGGCTTTTTTTGCAAATGGATAATGTGTGCATCCAAGTACAACTGAGTCAATTTTTTTACTGTTTACCGAACCAAATAAAATCGACAGATAATTGTAAAGATCCTCCCCTTCTAAATCGCCTCTCTCTACAAATTCCATAAGTCCCGGACATGGGAGCGGCACTATTTCTGCCTGATTTTCATATTTTTTCATAAGGTTCTGAAATTTTTCCTGTTTCAAAGTCATCGGTGTAGCCATCACTACCACTCTCGATTTTTCCTTATATTCAACGGCGGGTTTTATTGCCGGTTCTATACCTACAAGCGGTATCTTAGGATACATCTGCCTGAGCACTCTTACTGCGGCACTTGTCGCAGTATTGCAAGCTACTACTATCGATTTTGCACCCATATCCAACAGTTTCTCAATATTTTTTATAGTAAGCTCTCTTATCACACTGACTTCTTTTGTTCCGTAGGGAGCATTTATTGAATCCCCAAAATACAGATAATTTTCGTTTGGCATTATCTTTACCAGTTCTCTAAGTACACTTATCCCCCCTACCCCTGAATCAAATACTCCTATGGGCTTTTCGTTCTTTTTATCTATACTCACTTTTATTCTCCCTTAATATTTTCTATATTTTGCCTTGCGGCATTTTGGTTGTCGTCCGCACCGCAGGTGTTAATAACAACTCGCTTTTATTATAGTACACTTTTCTTATAATCACAATTATTATAATTTCAGTAACAGTTCAGCCATAAAAAGATAATATTAAAAAGGAAGTGCCCGTTTTCACTACAATAACAGTCAGGCTTTACATTTCTGTTAGCTGTAATAGAAAACTTATGACACTTCCTCTGCCAAATTTATATATCAGACGGATATTCACAATCCTCTGTGCTGCCTGCTCATAACATATGAGCGTCTATGTTCTTAACAATTTCAAAAGCTGTTTTACCCACACTTTTATGTGAACATCGAAACTTTATCAGTCATCTCTGTCGATAATCTCACGGTAAAACTCAGTATAGTCTTTTCTTCCGGCTTTCATGGCTGCGATAGCTGTACGCGGATGCTGGTTTAAATGACCTGTGAGAAGATATGGAATAGCAAATCCCCATTCAACTCCTGCTGCCTTGAGCGGCTCAATATTTTCCTCAATAAATTTGATTATAGGGAAAAGATTGTACTGTGGATTTTTAAGGAAACCAAGTAAAAGCTCCATCTGACAGTTTCCTGCTCCTCTGCCCATTCCTCCCATTGTTGCATCAAGGTAAGATACACCCTGTGCACATGACTCTATAGTATTTGCAAAAGCGAGCTGCTGATTGTTGTGTGCGTGCATACCGATATATTTGCCGTACTTATCAGCAATTTCCATATACTGCTCTGATATTTTTCTTATCTGCTCAGGGAAAAGAGAACCGAAGCTGTCAACTATGTAAATTCCATCAACAGGACTGTTTCCGAGCATCTCAAGTGCCGTGTTTATATCTGACTCTTTTGCATTTGAAATAGCCATGATATTACAAGTAGTCTCATATCCCTTTTTGTGAGCATCCTCTATCATATCGAGTGCTGCCGGCATAGTATTTACATATGTTGCTACTCTTACAAGGTCTACAGGACTGTCTGCCCTGTCATGTATATCCTGCTTGTAGTTACATCTTCCTACATCTGCCATAATGGAAATCTTCAGGTCTGTGTTATTATCACCAACAATTTCTCTGATAGTGTCGTCTTCAGCAAATTTCCATTTTCCAAACTTGTTTGCATCAAACATTTCTTTGTCGGCACGATAGCCAAATTCCATATAATCTACTCCTGCCTTTACATTTGCAAGATAAAGATTTCTGATAAACTCGTCTGTAAAATAAAAATCGTTGACAAGACCTCCGTCACGAATTGTTGCGTCCAGTACCTTTATGTCCGGACGGAATGATAATAAATCACCTTTCTGTGCCACTTTTGTTTCCTCCATTTCATTTTTAACTGTCGTTAAGTATTTTTATTCAAAAAAAAGCATACCCAAAGTGCCGTGTCCCGAATTTTGAGTCCTAGCGAGTGCTAGGTGGGCAACCGCACATATGATTCTGCCTTCCGCTGCTATAGGTGGCGGCTTGGCATCCTCATATAGATATAGGAATCCCAATTCAAAAGTGTAGGTTCAAAATATCAGGAGTATCGAACACCCCAGGCATGTATGCTTTTGTTACTAATAGTATATACACTTTCGTAAAAAAATACAACCACATTTTTAATATTTATTCATATTCATCCATAGAAACACATTCTTCAAACTCAAAAGCGAATTTTGTTCCTTGCTCTATCTCACTTTCAACCATAATATCACAGCCGTGTCTTAACGCTATCTGCTTGGCAATCATAAGACCAAGTCCGGTTCCTTTCTGATTTTGTTTCAACTTTGATTTATAAAATTTTTCAAAAATATATGGCAATGCTTCTTTTGAAATTCCGACTCCGAAATCCTGTATCGAAATATATATCTTTGCCTGTTTTTTTAGGGTAACTCTTTTTTCTATGGAGATTATTATCTCCCCGGATTCATACGAGAATTTGACGGCATTGTCTACTATTATCATAAACATCTGTCTGAGTCTTTCGTAATCTCCAAGAATCATGCAGGGTTCTTCATCATCCACTGATAATTTCTGAGTTATGGTTATATTTTTCTTTCTTGCTATCTCGCGTGCACTGCGGAGCACATCACCAAATACCTGTCTGATACTGACCGGTTCTTTTTCTATCTTGAAATCAGGGTTTTGCATTTTGGACAAAATGAACAGATCACCTACCAGCCTTTCCATACTGCGGCATTCTGTGAGCATTTTGCGGTAATATTCATTTACCATCGCTTCATCCGTTATGACTCCGTCATTTAAAGTTTCAGTATAACCACGCATAACAGTTATAGGAGTTCTTAGTTCATGTGAAACATTTGCAAAGAAGTCCATACGAAGCTGTTCCTGATTTTCACGCTCAATTTTTGCTTTATGCAGCCGTTTTGAAAGATCATCAAGATTATTTTCAAGCTTACCTATCTGACTTCCCGGCTTTTTAACATTTATACCTGAATAATCTCCTGCTGCTATCCGATTTATATATCTTCCTATTTTTTCAAGCGGTCTTGAAAGGTATTTTGAAAATGCAAAACCTAAAGCTATTGATACGACAGCCGATATAAAAAGACTTATGCTTATAAGATATTTTCCCTCATCTATTCCCATCGTCTGCTTGTCTACCATCGACACCATAAGAACAGCTCCACATACCTCTTTTGTCTTAACATTTTTTATCGGAACAGCTACATATAATATTACCATTCCATATACCTGGTCATAAGCTGCATTTGATGAAATCTGTCCTTTATATGCTTTTTCCATTACAATACCCATCTGTTTTGTAATGGTTTGTCTTGAAATTTCAGCATTTGTATAATCCTCATCTAAGGGATTTTCTGCCTGTTCATTGCTAACTATCCATATGTCAGTTTTTTCCGCCTGTTCTATTTCATCCATATATACATTATATCTTTGAAACTGTGACTGCTTTTTCTTACTTGCAAATTTAGAGACACGCTTTGAAATCATTTTTCCTTGTTTTGTAAGAAGCTCCGTATAGGAACGAACATAATTTTTCTGATATAAATTTATAAATATTGCACCAGTCAGCAAACCCGTAAATATCAAAACAAAGGCAAATGATACATATATCCTTATAGATATATCATTGCCTTTTATTTTGTCGGATATTCTTTTACATATCTTCTTCATTGATCGCAAATTTGTATCCTACCCCCCATATTGTTTTTATACTCCACGCCGGATGTTCCACTGAATCTATCTTTGCACGAAGTCTCTTTATATGTGAGTCTACTGTTCTGCTGTCTCCATAATAATCATATCCCCAAAGACTGTCTAAAAGATTATCTCTCGTGAATACTTTATTTGGATTACCTGCAAGTGTCCACATTGTCTCTACTTCTTTTTTGGTAAGTGGAATCTTTTTTCCATCTATCATAAAAGAATACTCGTCAAGATTTACCTCCATATTGTTTATTCTTAATACCGAATCTGAGTCTGCTGATACTTCATCACGGTTTATACGGCGCAGTACTGCACGAAGCCTAGCCATAACTTCACTTGGGCTGAAAGGTTTTACTACATAATCATCTGCACCTATATCGAGTCCCATTATCTTGTCGTAATCCTCACCTCTTGCCGTTATAAGGATAATAGGCACTGCCGACTTTTGTCTTATGCTCTTGCACACTTCATATCCATCCTTAAAAGGCATCATTACATCAAGAAGAACAGCCGCAGGCTCGTATTTAAAAAACATATCCTCTGCCATAACTCCATCCTTAGCTATAATGGGCTCATACCCCTCTTTCTTTACATAAACAGACAAAATATCAGTTATATCATTATTATCATCAGCTATTAAAATATACTGCATGGTACACCTCATCTCCTTAAGTTAAAACATTTTAATACTTTTGTTTTTTATTGCTGCCCGGTGCTCTTACTTCAACATGGCACTTTGCAACTTTTCCATTTGATATTCTCGCAGTTATTGTAGCAGTTCCTATAAATCCTGCCGTAATCCTGCCCTTTGAATCAACTTGCACAATATCTGTATCAGATGACACAAATGTTGCTTTTTCCTTTGAAATACTTGGTCTGGTCGTCAGTTTAAGCTTTTTTGAATTACCTGATTTTATTTTAATTTTCTTTTTTGTAAAGCGTATGCTGACGGCTTTTGGCGACACTTCTACTCTGCATTTCAAATAAGTGGCATCCGGCATAAACAAAAATCCCGGCTTTGTTATCTTGACATTTATATCAGCACTTCCCACTCTTTTTCCACGGTATTCACAGGTATTATCTGATAATTTTTTTACACCAAGTACATTAGTGTCTGAACTGCTAAATTCTATATTACATTTTCTTTTTATATTCAGAACAGATAAACTTTTCCTTTCCTTTACGATTATCCAATCTTTTTGTTTGCTCAACTCATATTCGTCAACATTTTTTTTATTTCTGTTTCTAATTGAATTTATGCTTGTAATATTCTTCTCTGCTGCGGAAGTCCTGACTCCTGCCATACCCATTGTCAGAAAGACCAGAACAATCATAAAAAAGCTAATACCTCTTCTCATTTTTTCTGCCATCTTATACATATTTACTCTCCATTTCTCATTATAACACTTTACCCAAATAAGTATAAAAATCGTAATATTTTATACTTATCACCATTACTGCAATATCTTCGTGCATGGTATAAGAAATTTTATTTCTCATACTTTATCCCTACTATAATCTCCTTTGATGGCAGTTTATTGTCAATTCACCAACAATATTTATATTTTTATAATATGATACACTAGTCAAAAGCAGATAACAATATATGTTTACATGCAAATTGCTATCTGATGGCTTGACCCTGATATCATAATATAACAATAAAAGACATAATGCAACATTCACATATTGCATTATGCCTTTTATTTCTTAACATCTTTTTAATAGTCAAGTGTTATATCATTTGTAAATGCAGGATGCTTTCCGTCTTTCTCAGATATGTTTGGAATTGTCCCATCAAGTATAGGCCATTCTACACCTATTGCGGGGTCATCCCATTTAATGCCTGCTTCTGATGAAGGATCATAAAAATCTGTACATTTATAAGCAAACTCTGCCGTATCCGATAATACATAAAATCCATGTGCAAAACCTTCAGGAATATAGAACATATTTTTCTTCTCGGCACTTAATGTCACACCAAACCATTTTCCGTAAGTTTTTGAACCTTTTCTTATATCAACAGCAACATCAAAAACCTCTCCCGATAAAACTCTTACAAGCTTACCCTGTGTGTGTTTTTTCTGATAATGAAGCCCTCTTAGAACTCCCTTAGTAGAGCTTGACTGGTTGTCCTGAACAAATACCATATCAAGTCCTGCCTCTTTGAACTCCTCATAGTTATAAGTTTCCATAAAGTATCCTCTTGAATCGCCAAATACTGTAGGCTGAATCAGATACAAACCATCAATCTCACCACATTTTTCAATTTGAAATTTTCCCATAATACTCCTCATTTCCTAAAAGGGAAGCTGTCACTTCACTATGCAACAGCTTCCCTTATATTTTCTGCTTTATGAATCAATTATGCAAGCTTAGATTTTGCAACTTCTACGAGTGCTGCGAAACCTTCAGGGTCGCTGATTGCCATCTCTGAAAGCATCTTTCTGTTAAGATCTACATTTGCAAGCTTAAGACCATACATAAATTTGCTGTATGAAAGTCCATTCATTCTTGCTGCTGCATTGATACGAGCAATCCAGAGTCTTCTGAACTGTCTCTTCTTCTCTTTTCTTCCGGCGAAGGAAGATGTAAGAGCTCTCATTACAGACTGCTTTGCAACTCTATACTGCTTAGATCTTGCTCCTCTATAACCTTTTGCAAGCTTTAATACTCTATTGTGTTTCTTCTTTGCATTTAAACCGCCTTTAATACGTGCCATTGATCTATCCTCCTAAATTATTTTGAATATGGTAAAATACGTTTCATCATCTTTGCGTTTGTAGCATCAACCTCTGTTGCTTTTCTGAGGTTTCTCTTTCTCTTTGTAGATTTCTTATTTAAGATATGGCTCTTATAAGCCTTCATCTTCATGAGCTTACCTGTTCCTGTTGTCTTAAAACGCTTAGCTGCTGCTCTTTTGGTTTTCATTTTTGGCATGATAATTTCCTCCTTAACATATGTTTATCTATCGGAACTTTATTAATTCCATCTAAAGAATGTCTTTTAGACAAGCTTTACCAACTCTTTAAAATCCTAACGTTTCTGCGATAAGAACATAACCATTGAACGACCTTCCATCTTAGGATTTTTGTCAACTACCGCAATATCCTCAAGTCTTTCATAAAAACTGTCAAGTATCTGTTTGCTGTAGTTTACATGAGCCATCTCTCTTCCACGAAAACGAAGAGTAACTTTGACTTTATCTCCTTTTGAGATAAACTTTCTTGCCTGATTTGCCTTTGTGTTCAGGTCGTTTGTATCAATATTCGGAGAAAGTCTTACTTCCTTGACTTCCATAGTCTTCTGTTTTTTCTTTGCTTCTTTTTCTTTACGTGCAAGTTCATATCTGTACTTACCGTAATCAATAATCTTACAAACCGGTGGCTTAGCATTTGGTGCAATCTTTACAAGATCTAAATCTGCCTCTCTTGCAAGTTTTAATGCCTCCCTCGATGACATGATACCAAGCTGTTCTCCGCTTTCACTTACTAATCTGACTTCTCTGTCCCTGATTCTTTCATTAATCATTAATTCGCTAATTGTAGTGCACCTCCAAATAATTATATACTTTTTAATGTTAAAAAAAATGTGGATAGCAAAGTCTATCCACATTTTATCTATAATAACCGTAAATTATATCTAATCAAAACCCGAGTCACTCATAGGTGCTAAGGTGAGAGTGGATAACTCTACTTCGCATTTGCTCACGCAACATAAACCATAATAGCACAGCGACATTTATATGTCAAGCGTGTTTTGCGTGTTTTTACTTTTTTTTAACAGTTCAGCCTTGCATTTCTTACATTCATAAACCTGCCAGCAAGCTGTCAGTCGCTGCTTTGCAGCTTATGTTTATTTCATTTCCGAAATGAAAGGCTATTCTACCATAAAAAGGTACTTAACAATACAATGAACAAGCTCATTGTATTGCCAATTACCTTTTTATGCCTGAACTGTTACAGCAGTTACACATTACTGTACTCTTTTATTATTCCGAGCAACTCTCCCTTTATTTCCGGATGTGCATTTATCATTGCATCAAGCTGGCTTATTATCCCCTCTTTGAGCTTCTCATTATTTTCTATGCGTTCCCTGAGCATCTGCCTCCTTTGATTAAGTTCATGGCGTATCTCTACCATTTCCCTGCTGTCAACTATCGCCTCACATCTGCTTATCCATATATCAGCATCTTTAACCCCAAGTTCTTTTAACATGATAACGAGATTTTCATTGTTTGCATTGAGCATTTCCGTATTTTCACGGAATTTTTTCTCATACTCACGCATTTTGCAATATTCATTCCACTTTTCCTCGAAATCCTTTGCATTTTTCACACCGAACTTATTGCAATTGTAGTCGAGCACATTGATGTTATTGATATATTTTATTTTCACCTTGTTTAAAAGCGTTATAGCCTTGTTTATCTTTCTTTCAACAAGTATTATGTCACGCCTGTTTTTTGATGACTCAAATACGAGCATCGCCGCTGAAACTCCGGCAAGTGCAACAACACCAAGATAAGGCAGTGTCATATCAGTTTTTGTGGCATAATATATCACTATAAGAAGAACTATAAGTGAGATTATAAGTACCGCAAGTACCTTTGTCATACCTTTAAGTGCATTTTGCTTTGCTATGATTTCCTTTCTCTGCGAATAAAGCGAGTCTTTTTCTTTTTTCAGATTTTTTATATCTCCCTCTATCGCATCCTGATATGCCTGTGCATTATACATTTTCTTTATCTCATCGACAAGCTCATCTTCAAACGGCTCAAATTTACGCATCTGTGCATCGCTTATCGTAAGATTTCTGTTTTTGTATTTACTTCTCTCCTGCGTAAGTGTGAGAATACTTTTACATATATCTTTTATTTCACGATACTCATCTTCCATTGCCATGTCGATACGCTGAATATCCGTCAGATATGATGTTACTTTTTCATATTCTTTTTTTGCTTCACCTATCTGTCTTTCATTTTCGGCTATGGCTTCACAGTTATTTCTCACAAACCTTATTGCATCTGTTTTTCCGGTTGTTACAGGCTTATCCTGCGTGAGCATTTCCTGTTCCATCTGTTTTCTGATACCGTCATCTTTTTTTTCATAAGATTCACTATTTCCGGATATTTCGCCTTTTAAATTTTCTTCATCTGTCCCTTTTTTCACTACATCTTCTATATTATCATAGTCTTTTTTCTTTTTTCTCCTGCCTGAAAAAAACATATATATCTTTTGCCCTTTCTAACTAACTCCGAATATTACTATCCGGTCATTAATATACGATAGTTATAGCACCTGCTATCTGCTGCCGTCCACACCTATCTCATTTCTATATTCTTCTTTCCACTGTTTTATATAGCCATCTACCTTATGATAATATTCTTCAAGGTATCCCGCTTTCATTATTTCTTTTAATTTCATGATACGACGGACATTCTTTGAATTTCTCGTCTCATCATTTGCTTCTGCAAATTGTTCCATTATTTTATTTAAAACCGGAACTTCCACATCCAGTTTTTTTACCGCCTTATCAAACAGCTTTTTGTCTCCGGTAAGTTTAAGCGTATAAAAATAGGAATATAAAGACTCTGTACTCTTATTTTTTTCATATGCGTGCTCAAAACTGTCAGATGCTTTTATAAATGCACCTAGTCCGCAAAAAGCTGTTCCCATATTGTGATATATTTTTCCATAATCCTCATCATTGGCACCGAGCATATCATCTTTTTCCAATATTGCCGCATACTCTTCAACAGCCTTTTCATAAAGACCAAATCTTGAATAATTATCTGCTTTTATCTTTGATTTCTGCCATTCTGAAAGATTTTCTATAGAATCCATCACACCGATAAGTTCATTTATCTGCTCCTCATCATAGTAATCACAACTGCAGCAAATCGTTACAACAATGTCTTTTAATTTTCTCTTGTCAAATCTCATGCTGTCTATCTTGTCTGCAACTACTGTCATTCCAAGTTCATTTCTAAGCCACATTGAAAAGTCTTTGTCAAATATCTGCTCGCGTATTATATATATATTGTTGTAAATATAGTAGCAGACTTCCTCTATCGAATATACATTTGTATCAGTGAGTCTGAAATGATATGGTTTATCTGCTATTTTTCCGCAACATTCTATTAATTTTCCCATCATTTTCCTCCAGCTTAATTCTTTGAATCTGCTCCATTTATTTTAATGTAACGCTCCCATATCCTGTTTGTCGAAGGATAAAATTCTCCAAATCCGTTGTCCTTTAATGTGACAATACAGGTATATTGGTCGGCAAATCTGATTCTTACAGTAAATCTGGTCGTCTTATTATCCCTGACAGCAAAACCGCTGAGCGAAAGTATATGAGCTCTCGTTTCTCTTGTCAGTACATTTTTGTCGGTAATCTGAATTTCATCTTCATTATCAGGTATTATATCTATAGATTCATCTATATCGCTCCACAATGTTCCAGCCTTTGCAAGCACAACATCGTGCATCTTTGCATTGTGATATGTCCGGATAGATATATCACTTGTGAGCATATCGTCATCGAGAAAAATAAATTCTTTTGTCTTTTCCCTGTCAGTGAGCATCCTTGCCGCATACGCTGCTCCTTTATTAAAAAGATTCTGTCCTCTAAACACTCTCCTGCCGTTGCACAGTTCTTTTAACGCATCAGTTGCCCACCTCTGATCAAACCCTTTTCCTGTCACATAAATCGTTGTAACCATTTTTTTATGCAGCATTGTATTTGCCGTATTCAAAAACATATATTTAACATCGCCTTTTTCCTGCAACACTGAATATGGCATAATGTCTGACAGGTCATACACATCTGCACCGACAATATATGGTATTGTTCTCTTATCTACAGTAAGATTTGTGTATCTTAATCCCATCTCATCAAATTCAAACAATCCTACACTATTCGCCCAAAGTTCCTTTGGCTGACTGACTGCATAATACATATAACTCTGCTTATGTCCAAGAATAACAAGTCTGTCATTTCTTATTCCCAGTTCCGCAAGAATGTTTTTCAATAAATCTACGATAACATTTTCTCTCTCCGGAATAGTAATGACAAGTTTTAATATTGTTTCATTCGGAAAATGTTCATTTAGCAGACTTAAAAGTTTCACCATGAATTTTTTGACAACATCTTTCGTCTTAAAAATGTAACTTCCCTCCTGGAACTTTTCACTTTTCTTTATCTTGCTTAACAGGTTGGATATAAGCGTATATCCGCCTAATTGCATATTTTCTTTTGTTTTCCACAGCCACTCATTTGTATTTGGATTTACAAGAAGTGCCGAAGGAATTTCATATATATATTTATCACCAACAGGTATGCCCACCGGAACAGGCTCATATATTTTTTTGTCGTAATATGAAATCTGTGCCATATCGTCACATAAATCAATACCCACTAAAAGACTTCTTCCTGCTTCCATCTAAACTTTCCCCTTTCGTCGCCATACGAAACAAATCGGATATTCGCAATTTGCTTCGCTGCTTGCTAATATAAAATCTGTGCAACACATAAATTTCATATGTTTTTATCAGACCATACATCCACATATAAACTTATAACAGCTTAAACATTTTTTTTACATTTTCTCTCTCTGTCGCATAATCTGTCATCATCTCGATAAGAGTCTCATCATCATTCATCTCTTTTGCGATAAGCATCATATTTATATTGTGAAATCTGCTGCCCGCTCTCTCATTGTCCATTGTCTCATCAAAGTGAACACTGCTTCTTAAGGTTTCAACTTCTCCTTCCGGACGCATTTCAGTTATATAATATTTAAGTATCTCATCCTGAAACATTACAAAATCTTTTACCCTTATACCCTCAAATATATCAGGCATCTCTTCCGTTATATACTCACCCTCATCCTGTTTTACCGATGTGATAAGATAATGTATCTTTACTTCGTACTTAGGATCTGCTATGTATTCTACATAATGTTCATCAAGAATATGTATAGGTAACGGAAACTTTCCATAGTAATCTTTAAAAAACGGAAAAATTTTCCCCTGCGAATATAATTTGTTTAAATTGTAATCGGCAAAATTTATCTTGTCCGTTGTAAGCTCTTTACATTCGCTGAAATATTTTAAAACAGCTATCAGACATGGCAGATTTTCATGTTTTCTCACTTCCTGATAGAAACAATCAAAAAGCTTTTCAGGCAGTTCAAAGTTTTTAACAAGGTATCTGTAAGCAAGCATTTTCATAAATGCCGATGTGAGTTTTCTATTGGAGTCATGCTCATAAAAGCTGTAAAATACGCTGTAACTTTCCGGGATTATCTCCTCAGTAAACACCATCTGTGCGATTATTCTTTCTTCAAGATTTTTTGCATCGATATTAAACCCTACGGCAGCTTTCCATATCCCCACCATATCCGCAAGACTTCCATTGTAGAACATACATATATACCGAAGTACATTCTCATCAAATTTGCCAGACTTAAATATATGCCATGCGAGCTTTATCATGAATGAATCTTCATTTTTCTGCTGTGCAAAGAAGTCTGATGATATTTGCAAAAGGCGTTTTGCGTCTATGTCTTCGTATCCGAAACTCATTATACCGTCCATTGCCTTTTTGTAACAATGCCTTACCGCACAATATTCTATATACTGCTGTCTGTCTCCCGGATTTACATTCTCCCAGTCAATACTTTCAAGTGCTTCATCGAGAAGGTCTCCCTCAAAATTATCAAAATAATATCTGAGCAATGCTGAAAATATTTTTCTTTTCTGAAATTCACTTACTATATCAAGTTCATAAACTCTCTTTAATACATCTACTGTATCAGCATTCACCTGTCTGAAATGTTCAATCTTATCATACATATAAAGTAACAAAAGTACATTCGTCTTATTTTTTTCATAACATTTTTCTGCTATATGGTCAAGATGAAGCAGTTTATTTAGAGTGTAATCTATCGACATGGCATATCTGTTGTCAAGTGCATCTGCCAAAAAAATGCGTGCATTTTCCGTAAATATCTGCACTACCGCCCTGCCATTTACAAGAGGTACGAACTGCTCGGTTTTTAATTCTCTGTGACGCACATACACTCCGGCTATATCAGGGTTTGCACATCTTACTTCATGGGCAAACATTATATTGGGAAGTTTATCCGCTATCTCATCGGTAATATTTTCTTCATTTAAAAACTGCTCATAGCAAATTGCAAGATTTTCACTTATCCTGCCTGCCTCTATCTGCTTAAAAGCAAAATTTTCAATAATCTCCTGATATGATTCATATGTCCCCGGATCATTCTCACGATTTTTTATTATATATGAGTAAAGAAGTGCTTTTTTGGAAACTGATAAATGATTATCATACATAAAGTATAACAATACCTGTTTCGTAAGCTTAATGCCCTCCTCAACATTAATCGAATCCATATAATATTCAAAAAGTTCTGTAATCTTTAAGTTGTGTTCTATTGCCAGAGCATACCATTTATTTGCTTCTTCATTTATGAGCTGTCCTCTCATTAACATACGGCATATTGCTGCGAGTACCTCATCCTCACTAAAGTTCTCGTATGTTTTTATCATATCACGCAATACGACTTTGTTAAATTCTTTTGAACGGCTTGCAAGATAAATATATCTGAGTGCCAGTTCTTTTGATAAAAATTTATTTTCGCATCCCCAGTGAAGACATCTTATGATACCAGGTGTTAGCTCCCTTAATGTTCCGGCAGAAGAATTGAGTGCACTGCACATCTCAAAATAGATAACAGGGCTGCTGCATCCTCCCTCTACACAAATAAGCACATCTTCAAGTTTTCTTCTGTCTGATTCATATACAGGGTCAAGATAAAGTAAAAACCATAACACCTGCCAACTGTTATCTTCTATCTCATAACATTCCCTTACATTTTTGATACATTCATCCTTTATTTCATTTTCCTCTGCCCACAGTGCCTTGAGATACTGATATGCACAATAAACAATCTTATCATTTTCATATATTTTATTTTCAATCTCATTAAAATAAGCAAGACCACCTTTTACAACTCCATTGTCTCCGGCAAGGATGCCAAGATGTATGTCATAAAGTTTTTTTTCATTGCCATGCAGATGTATGATTTCTTTTTGTACCTGCGATATATACTCTTTTTTATCTATCTTTGACATAGAAAAATCGAGATATAATTTTACAAGAGAATAATATGCCCTCTGTCTTGCAAGACTTTTTACCACTATCTCATGGTCTGTCCCGTGCTTCTGAGCCATAACTTCTATTGTAAGGGTCTGTCTTACGGTGCATATCCTGATTCGTCCATAATTAATGCCGGCAGTCATCTTATCAATATCCACGAGAAATTTAAGTTTGTAAGAATCTCCGAAAAATTTATCTGTCCATATTATTTTATGTTCAGGCTGCAAAAATTTTGCATCTGACTCTATATGTATCTCGCAAAAGCCCCAGTTGTCCTTTGTGAGCGTTACTTCCTCAACAAATGACTCTATACAGTCATCATAAATAAAATTTGATTTATCTATCGAAAACCTGATAGGCAGTTTTTTGCGAACCGCAATAAGAAATTCTTCTAATGCCACACCCTTGCCTGTTCCTGCAAGCAGTCCTCTGTATAATGCAATATTATCAGGGTCTTTATATAAAAATATCTGCTCAAAGTTTTTATTTTTAAACAGAGCTGCTGCCTCTGACTCATCTTCTCTTGCAAGATTTGCAAAATGAAACATATCCTTTATATTTCCTATAGATGCATTGCACGCCGGAACACCAATCAATACATTAAATGGAATCCTTATACATCCATGATCTGATATAATGTAAAAATCACCTTTTATAACTTCTCCCGGAACACATTTTTCACCTGTGAAAGTATATTTTATCTCTTCCTCTTTTCCCTGAAAAACATCTTCTTCCAAAGTCATGTAATGACAATCCGTAACAACCATGCCTCTGACTTCTTTTGCATCTTCGACCCAAATTTTAAAACTTCCACTGACATTCTCACCTGCCTGCGTTTCAAGCTGTAACATCTGCCTGTCACACTGAATCTTTGACTGAGTATATTCAAATTTTCCTTTTGCATATTGATTTATCTTTTTGTTCATTTTAACCTCCATGCTGTCTCAACCCGTTACCGTCACCCGTACATTTTGGAACGCCAGGCACTAATGTTTATATTATATCACTTATCAACTCTATATGTAAACATTTAACAAGACGGAATTATTTTCGCTGTGTAACAGTTCAGCCTTGCTTCTTGAATAATTGATGTAAAGTGGATATAATAATGGAGTTACTGATATAAATAAATGCGAACAGAAATGAGGATTATTATGAAAAAAATATCTGACAGAAAGCGTATTGTTATAAAAGTGGGTACTTCTACGCTTACCCACCGCACTGGTATGTTAAATATAAGGAGAGTTGAACAGCTTGTGAAAACTCTTGCCGACATTCAAAATTCAGGACACGAGGTTATTCTTGTTTCGAGCGGAGCCATCGGACTTGGCATGGGTAAACTCGGACTAAGAGAACGACCTAAGGATACCCCCGGCAAACAGGCTTGTGCCGCCGTCGGTCAGTGCGAACTTATGTATCTCTATGATAATCTTTTTGCCGAATACAGTATTTCAGTCGCACAGATGCTTCTTACGAAATATGTCCTGCTTGAGGATAGAAGAAAAAATGTAGAAAATGCTATGGAACGCCTTATAAGCCACCGTGTCATTCCTGTTATAAACGAAAATGATACAGTTGCCATCGACGAGCTGGAGCTTGAGGTGGGCGAAAATGATTCTCTCGCCGCCATTGTTGCTGATATTGCAAAAGCAGATCTTCTTATAATCATGTCAGATATTGACGGTCTTTACGATAAAGATCCACATACATATGAAGATGCAAAACTTATCCCTGTTGTTCACGAGATAACCGATGAAATAAAGGCTCTTGCCGGAGGTGCCGGCACAAAACTTGGCACTGGCGGTATGATAACAAAATTAAATGCCGTTGAAATTGCTTATAAGTCAGATATTGATGTTGTCCTTATGAACGGTCAGCACCCTAAGACTTTGTATGACCTATTTGACGGCAAATCTGTCGGTACCATATTCAGCAAAAATGACGATTGAAAATAGTTATAGTTCTGGCATAAAAATATTTAATTCAGGGATATTTGCAATCTGCTCACATAAAATTATTTTATTAAATGTATTTACAAAACATAAATACCTGCAGACAAAAACTCCATCACATTTATATATGGCGATGGAGTTTTCATTATTATGATAATTGATTATTACGGCAATTTTTTATCAGAAAATATTTTATGAAAGTTTATCAAGAAGTATCTTTACAAGTTTATCATTATCTTCAGGATTCATAAAACAAAATCTTATATATTTGTTGTCAAGGAAAGGAAAAGTCGAGCAATCCCTTATCATAAGTCCCTGTCTTATCGCCGTGTCAAACAATTCCTCCGATGTAATACCATCTTTCAATATTTTTATAAGGATAAAGTTTGCGTGCGGCTTGTAAAACTTTAAGCCGTGACATTTTTCAAGTATGCCGCATATTCTTTTTCTCTCCGATGATATAAGATTCCATGTCTCATTTATATAATCAGTATCTTTAAACATTATCTCTCCGGCTATTGCTGCAAGTGAATTTATAGTCCAGGGATTTTTTCTGCTGTCAATTTCCTTTAGGAGTTCATGATTTCCACATACCGCATATCCAAGCCTTAATCCCGGTGCCGCAAAGAACTTTGATATTCCACGCAGGATAATGATATTATTATAATATTCCGTAAGTGGTATAGATGTTATCTTTGATGTATCCTCTGAAAACTCAACATATGTTTCATCCACCATAACAAATATACCTTTTTCTTTACAGGCATCAAGTATTCGCCGCATTGAACTTCTGTCTATCTGAGAAGATGTAGGGTTATTTGGATTGCATATCACAAGCAGGTCTATATCACTTGTAAGTGCATTTTCAAGTCCCTCTATATCCAATTTAAAATTATCTTTTTCCCTCAGTCTGAAATAATGTGAACGGCCTCCGCCAAGTGCAACCTCATGTTCATACTCTGAATATGTCGGTCCTACAATAAGTGCCTTTGACGGCTTCTTTATCTGAATAACAAGCGAGATAAGTTCCGTAGAACCATTTCCCACAAGTACGCTTGTGTAGTCTGTCCCGGCATACTTTGCTATACACTTTCTAAGAGATGTGTACTCTCTGTCAGGATATGATGTGATGGCATCTATATGAGATGCAAGTTCTTTTTTTAATTTATATGAAATCCCCAGCGGATTTACATTTGCTGAGAAACTTGTTATATCCTCTTTTTTTATGCCATATATCTTTTCTATTTTTTCAAGGTCACTTCCGTGAAAATGTTCTTTATGCTCTATCTTATTACTATCTGTCTCTGCACTCATTTTAACCCTCCTGCTTTTCTGCCATTGCACTCATTTTAATGCAATAATTAACTTTTACACAATAACGATAATCACATTATTGTTCATCCGTTGTCTAATTAAGTATAGCACCTTAGCTATTATATGTTAAGATACTGTTTTCTTTTTTCTTGTGGGTTTTAAAAGAATTGCAGATATTCTCAGCAATATAACAGTTACTATCATCTGTGATATCATACTTAACCTAAACCAATTGTCAACGATTGTTGAAGGCATCGAGCCATTGAGCATACCGGCTGCTTTTGAAATGACAGATATGGACTCACAATGCTTTGCTGTCATCTGAACAATTGTAAATGCCGGATTAATCAAAAGTATAAACAAAACCGAACTCACATCAGGCATACTTCCGACAGCACCCATACAATTATAATAATACAATTTTGCTGCTATGTATGCGACTATGACTACAACTACCGTTCCACCACAGACAAGCACTATCTGTGCAAATGAACACACTGTAGCCTGAACCGTTTTTTTCAGCATAGTAGATGCGAGCATCCCCATACTTCCGATAAAAAATGATATTATCAATATCTCTAACATAAACATAATCATATCTTCCATTCCTATACCACCTATGGTAAAGACTATTGATATGATTGGAAGACTTGATACCACAAGCAAAAAAACCATACTTATTGATGACATAAGCTTTCCCATAATAATCTCACCCGGCGTAAGTGTTGTCGTAAGTAAAATATCAAGCGTCTGTTTTTCACGCTCTCCGGCTATGCTTCCGGCTGTAAATGACGGAATAAGAAACATAACAGTAAGAATTTCCATGCTTACCAGTATGTAAAATACTTTAGCTGCCCCTGAGTAATCAACATATGGATTAAGATGCATATTAAACATTACTTCAAACCCTGTAATTGCAACTATCCCAAGCATCATATTAAAAAGAAATATGGTAAGTGCAAACTTTACCGAACGCACCTTCATTTTCAGTTCTTTACCATATACCGGATTTATCCTTATCCTCATCACCTAGCACCTCCCTTTTTTCCGTCGCTTTCATAAATATCTCCTCAATGTTTCCCGATTGTCTTGCAAATGAAGATAACTTTATATCATTTGATATCAGTTTTTTTAAGAGTTCCGCTTCATCATCTTCTGAACCTAAAAATCCAATAGATATATCCTTATCAGATATTGATATATTTTTTACCTTACTTTCATTCTTTAATACATTTATCGCCTTTTGTACTCCATCATTTATGTGAATCTGTATGGGATTTGATGCATTTAAATGAAGCATTATCTCATCAACCGTACCTCTCACCACCATTTTCCCGTGGTCTATCACTCCAACAGATGTACACAGTTCTGAAAGTTCCTGTAATATGTGCGAGCTTATTATTATTGTCTTTTTTTCTTCCTTCAATCTTTTTATAATCTTCTGTATCCCGTGTCTGGCACGCGGGTCAAGTCCGGAAGCGGGTTCGTCAAGTATTAGAAGTTTCGGATCATGTACAAGACATCTGGCAAGACAAAGTCTCTGTTTCATACCACGCGATAGCTCATCCACAAGAAACTCCGATTTGTCTGTAAGGTCTACCAGCTCCATAAGCTTTCTACATAGTTTTTCAGCTTTACTTCCTGTTATACCATAAATTGAAGCGTAAAATTCCATATATTCCATAACTTTAAGATTATCATAGACTCCAAAAAAATCAGGCATATATCCTATAATTCTTTTTATCATCCGGCTTTCCTTTAATGCATCAATACCTGATATTTTTACACTGCCACCATCCGCCTGAACAAGTCCTGCCATAATTTTCATAGTAGTAGTTTTTCCTGCACCATTTGGTCCTACAAAGCCTAACACCTCACCATCTGCAACCGTAAGATTCAGATGGTCAACTGCCGTAAACTCACCGTATTTTTTATATAAGTCTTCTACCTCTACCATAAAACATTCCTCGTTTCATTTTTTGCTCTTTTCATGACTTCCAGTCAGGAAACAGCTCTACTTCTACTTTTAATCCACTTCTTATCATTCTATCAAAAAACAGCTTTAGCTTCACATTTAACCTGCTTTGCTCTTTTCATTACTTACCATTCAATATCACTGATGTCAATCCGTTTCCGCTTGTAAAATAAATCTCATTTGTTTCTTTTTCATAGTTTCCTGCAAGTTTGACTTCCGGAAGACAGAGATTTCCAAGTTCTTTTGAACTTATATACTCGACCGAATAATAAAGAGTGAGCGAACCGTCCGCATCAAGATAATCACTCATGTTAATTATCTTTGTTTCTTTTCCTGAGCTAAAAAGCTTTTCATATTTATTTGTTTCTTTATTTTTGATGCTGACAACACCATAAAATCCATAGTCAGCATACTTTAATTTTTTAGTTGAGAACTCTGCACCTGAACTTGTCTGCTTTGAATATACTAACTCCTTCAGCATGAAATTTTTAGGAAATCTGTATGTAACCGCAAATCGTTCCGGAGCACCCTGATACACATCATAACCGTTAGTGTATTCACTGTTATATTCAGATGCATATGTTTCAAGGTTATCTATAACATCATAACCATCAATCTTTTCGGTCATGCTGAAATTTTTACAAACACCTGTCACACCATACTTGTCATAATCAAATTTATCAGTAAAAGTCTCTTCATGTCCCTCCTGAACAAATCCGTAAAACCATGCCTTTGCATTGGAATTATCTTCAAGATATTCCTCAACAACACCAATTTTTCTCTTAAGACTTGCTGCTACGCCGCTTGAATACATTGTTCCTCCCATGACACTTTCTATCATGGCTTCATCTGAGTCACCATATTCAGACTTATTGTATGTTGATGACCTTGCAATCTTTTCTACATCTATAGTTTCATCCTTTTTTATATCACCTATATATAGAAGATTTCCCTGATAGTAGATCATACAGTTGTTTAAGTCATATCCCAGCGTATTGGTCATTTTTCCGACAAGCTGCATATCCTCCTCTGATACTTTTATGATAATATTTCCGGAATTTTTAACTTTCTGTTTCATAACAAAATTGGCACTCTGAAATGAGGACATTTTGTTCATTATCAGTTTTGTTTTATTCTGTCCATAATCAACACCATAATCATAGTCATTTATGTCTATATTTCCAATTTCTTCTTTTCCCGTATATTCATCACTTTCTTTAGGTATAACATTACATTTTCCGGCAATATCCGCACTGAATGAATCATTTGAAACTCCGGTCACACTAAACAAGGTAGTCATATCCTTTGTTTTTGAAATCTGTCCGTCACTTAAGACTATCTGCGACAGATAATTTATGTACGGTCTTTGTATTCTCGTACTCGTTCCTACTATATAAATAATAGCTGAAAATGCAATTGCCAGAACTGGCACGGCAATCCACAGACGGCTTCTTCTTTTTCTTCTCTTAAATATTAGATAAAGTCCCGGTCCCGCGATAGTAATATATACACCAAGAATACACCCATATAAAACCATATTTGGCAGAACATCATTTTCATTTATTTTTAATGCTTCATCAAGAAATGAATAACCTGCTTCTTCCGGTGAAACAATTTCATTTTGAAGAAGCATCTTTTTCTTTGTTCCTTCGCTTAGATTTTCCTCTATTGTGGTCATAACAGCCTTACCATAACTATTCCAAAGACTTTTTTTCAGATTAAATGAAAATTCAGCTACGATTATACTTCCTTCACCGTAGTTCTTGGACACCATAAGTTTGTTATCGTTGTCTTTAATCAGAACATTATCCTCCTTTAGATTAAGTTCCACAATATCCATTTCTATCTGAGAGGGCACCGAACTTTCAAAACTAAATTTCATCGTCGAATTGTTATCTTCATTCCATCCAAAATCAGTAACTATGCGTTTTGTCCTGCCTATATATCCCCTAAGCAGTGTACTGTAAAGTTTTTCAAACTCTTTCTGATAATTGCTGCCTGTTCCAACAACAAGCGTTCCACCTTTATCAACCCAGCGTTTTAATACTTTTATATTAGCATTACTGAATTTGCCTGTATTATAATTATCTATAACGACTATATCAACTGTATCAAGAATGTCTTCCTGCTCAAAATCACTCGCATTCATCTCAAATACTTTTCCAGTAACTCCATTGTCTGACATTCCATATTTTTCTGAACTTCCCAGACAATCAGCCATATAACCGAGTTTTGCCGGTGTATCAGACAACACCCCGACATAAATTCCCGTGGTGTCCGTATCGGCATTAACGACGGTATTGGCTTTCAGACAAATCTTACCTGAACTATCACACACCGAAACTATATATTCCTGACTTTCTGAAAGTAACGGAATAGCAAACTGAACTTTCCTGCTCTCCCCTCCTTCAACGCTGAATGACTTCTGAATCATCTTAAGACCACTGTTTTTTCCTGTCTTATATGTTATTCTGAATTTGCCTGAAAAAAATATTCTTTTATTATTTATAACAGCACATACTTTCATGCGCTTTCCATATTTTGTATTGCCTTTATATCCAAAAGAAATCCGTGCAGAAAGCCGCTTAGAACTGATTTCCATAGCTCCGTTTTTTAATCTGACCGTGTCTGCTGCCTTTGCTCTGTATATGCAAGGATTTAAAAATATCAGCATTATTATAATGATAATTATCCCTAATCCCGATAATTTATATTTTGATTTCATTTTTTACCTACTCTGTAATATTCACTAATCTCTCTTTATCTTTTTCTGCTTTTTCCAAGGGAAGTGCTATTGTAAAAATAGTTCCATCAATATCACTTTCAACCTTAATCATCCCACCATGTAATACTACTATCTGTCTTGCAATATTTAGACCAAGTCCCGTACCTCCGGTCTGCATTGAACGCGAATCCTCCACCCTGTAAAATCTTTCAAATATGCGTTCAAGACTTTCTTTGGGTATAATAAGTCCAAAATTGGTCACTCGTACCTGAATTTCTTTTTCAAACTTTTCAACTTCGACGAATACTCTTTTCCCATCCTTACCATACTTTATTGCATTGCTTATAAGATTTTGCACGGCTCTTGCCATAAGTTCTCCGTCGGCATTGATAATGCAGCTTGAAACATTCTGTGAAAGCTCATACTCAAGATTATTTTCACAAAACTGAGGATAAAATTCCTCAACCATCTGTTCTACAAGCTTGACTATGTCAATCTCACTTTTATGAAGTGTTATCTCTCCACTCATAAGTTTAGTGTAGCTGAACAGTTCCTCTATAAGTCCCTGAAGCCTGTTAGCCTTGCGCATAGCTATCTCGGCATATTTATGTCTTTCCTGTTCACTGAACTTTTCCATGTCTGCCGCTAACTGAAGATAACCTATAACAGATGTAAGAGGGGTACGCAGATCATGTGCAACACAGGTTATCATATCTTTGTTTGCCTGAAGTACATCTCTCTCTGACCTCATAAGAGTATCTATTTTTTCAGACATCCTGTTTACCTGAATAGCAATCTCTCCTATCTCGTCCTGTCTCCTCACCTCTATTTTTTCTGCTCCCTCCGAAAATGCCATATGGGCTATACTTCCCGATATATACCCTATATCAGCCGTTAGATTTTTTGTTATGAGCATAAAATACATTACAAAAAACAAGAATAGGAAAAACAATATAACAAACATTACAAATATAAGTGTGGTTTTATCCCATCTTCTTATAGCCTGATAAGTGAAAAAGTTTGTCTTAGGAATATGTTCCCCAGCCTTTCTTCCGACAATGTTCATATCACTCCTGCCATAACCTCTGTATGAAATACCAAGTGCCGTACTCAGTATGTAAAGTCCCACACCACACGCAAATTCAGTAATAACGGACAAAAACATACTTACTGCTACATAAAATATCAACTCAGCCCTAAGGCTTTTGAATAAACTATGCTTCAATTTTATATCCAACTCCCCAAACTGTTTTTATTATCTTACTTTTATCCGAACCCGACTCTATCTTTTCTCTGAGTCTCCTAATGTGAACCATCACCGTGTTGCTCATTTCAAAACTTTTTTCTTTCCAGACACGCTCAAAAATCTCATCTGTAGAAAAAACTTTGTTTGGATGTGAAGCCATAAGAAAAAGTATATCAAACTCAATCGGTGTAAGTTTGACCGGATTTCCATATGCTTTAACCTCATGCAGACTCTTGTCCATCCATAAATTTTCTATATTCACAACATCTGATGTTTTAGATTCTACTCCTCCGAAGCTGTGGTATCTTCTAAGCTGCGAATTGACCCTTGCTATAAGTTCACTCGTATTAAACGGTTTAGTGACATAATCATCAGCACCATTTACAAGTCCCGATACTTTATCACTCTCACTGTCTTTTGCACTCAACATAATTATTGGAATCGTGCTTGTCTGCCTTATCTTTGCACAAACCTCATTTCCATCCATTCCGGGCATCATTATGTCAAGAATAGCAAGATCAATCTCTTCTGCGTCAAATATTCCCAAAGCTTCTTTCCCATTATACGCTTTATAAACCTGATAGCCCTCACCCTTTAAATGTATTTCTACCAGATCCGCTATTTCCTTGTCATCATCGACCATTAAAATCTTTCCCTCTGCCATATCAGCCTCCTCTCCGGACAGTACAAAATGCACATTTTATCTTTCTATCCTTCTATATGTAACAGTTCAGCATTGCATTTCTTACATTCATAAACCTGCCAGCAAGCTGTCAGTCGCTGCTTTGCAGCTTTTGCTTATTTCATTTCAGAAATGAAAGGCTATTCTACCATAAAAAGTTACTTAACAATACAATGAACAATCTCATTGTATTGCCAATTACCTTTTTATGACTGAACTGTTACAATAATAACATATTGACTGTCCACAAATCTTTACTTTTTTCTTAATATTTATGTATATTGTAACAGTTAAATCCCCGAAAAACATAAAGCACTAAATTTTTAAGGGACTGCCGCAATACCGAAACTTCATACACGATATAGAATTACTTCTATAATATCTGCATAAAATTTTTACTGCGACAGCCCCTTTTGTTTCTGTATCAGATTATATTTGTAAAATCACTTTCGCAATCTGATATATTTTTCTTTTTATATCACATAACTGCATTGCAAGCATTTGTTACTTTTTTAGCAGCTCTCATCTTTCATTGTGAGCTGTAATTCTTTCATTGCCTTGGTGTCAATCTTTGGTGTTGAACGCTCTTTTAATGACTCATACACCTTTGGCACCATAATACTCTTATATGCCGGTCTTATTATCTTATCGACATTTATAAGTTCTTCCATACGGTGTGCACTCCAGCCGACAATACGCGCCATAGCAAATATAGGAGTGAACAATTCCTGTGGGATTCCAAGCATTGTATAAACAAATCCGCTGTAGAAATCGACATTTGCACTTACGCCCTTGTAGATGGCACATTCCTCACCTATGACCTCAGGTGCCATCCTCTCTATCATTGAATAAAGCTCAAATTCTTTTTTCTGATGCTTTTCATTTGCTAGCATCTCAACGAACTGCTTAAATGCTACAGCTCTAGGATCTGATATTGAATATACCGCATGACCCATACCGTAAATAAGTCCTCTCTTGTCAAATGCTTCTTTGCGGACAAGTTTTTTAAGATACGCTCTTACCTCATCCTCGTCAGTCGTATCTTTTACATTTGCCTTAAGATCCTGCATCATCTCAACAACCTTTATGTTGGCACCACCATGCTTAGGACCTTTGAGCGATGAAAGTGCTGCCGCAATAACGGAATATGTATCTGAACCGGCAGATGTTACTACCCTGGTTGTAAATGTTGAGTTGTTTCCACCACCATGCTCCATGTGAAGTACAAGTGCAAGGTCAAGAACCTTTGCTTCAACATCAGTATATTCCTTGTTTGGTCTGAGCATACGAAGAATATTTTCTGCTGCGGAAAGTTCATCCGATGGTCTGTGAATATAAAAACTCTCATCACACTCATAATGGTTGTATGCGTGATAGCCATATACGGCAAGCATTGGAAATACACTTATCAGCATAATACTCTGACTGAGCACATTTTCAAGCGAATTGTCCGTAACCTTATCATCATAAGAAGCAAGTGTAAGCACACTCTTTGTGAGTGAGTTCATAATATCCTTTGACGGTGCTTTCATGATTACATCTCTTACAAAGTTCGTAGGAAGACGCCTGTTCTTTGCAAGTACATCCTGAAATTCTTTAAGCTGGCTTGCTGCCGGAAGTTCTCCAAACAGCAGCAGATAAGCAGTCTCCTCAAAACCAAATCTATTATCCTGTCTGAAACCTTTTGTCAGGTCATAAATATTGTATCCTCTGTAAAAAAGCTGACCTTCACACGGAATGACCCTGTCACCGTCCATATCGGTAGCCTTAATAAGGGATATATTTGTAATACCGGACAATACTCCCTTTCCGTTTTTATCCCTGAGTCCCCTCTTTACGCCAAATTCATCGAAAAGTTTTCCATCAATGGAGTTATTTTCAATACATATTTTCTTATAACGCTTTGCATATTCTTCCATCATCTGTTCGTGACTTCCCTGAAGTATTCCATCCTGCATATATCACTCATCCTTTCCTCTTTATTTTGTCGTTATTTTTAAATTATAACTCAATTTAGTGATAACTGTCAAATTTGTCTGACATCTTTTAATAAACTTTTCATATTTATTAAATAAAAATTCTACCGCAACACATATTTAAAATAAAATTAAAAGGTGCTACACAATGAATGACAGTACCAAAACTGTCATGAAAAAAGTAACAGTTCAGCCTTTCATTTCTTACATTCATCAAAGGCACACTTGAAAATATTCTTAAATACATTTATTATATTATGGATACATTTATTGTTTTATTATGAATATAAATATTTAAATTAAAAAATAAAAATCTAACTGATTTAAAGAAAGGCTGTGTATTATGTTAGAAAAAAAGACGCTTGAAAGTATCGTAAATGAAATTACTGATAATTATAACAACGAAGAATTGTTTTATTTAAAATCAGGACATTGTATGCCAAACCGTGATACTATAAAACATATCATCATGGGACTCAGACAGCTTATGTTTCCCGGATATTTCGATGATGAAAATCTAAATAAAACCGTGCCGGAGTTTTTTGTCGGTCACAATATCACAAAAATATACAACAATCTTCACTGCCAGATAAAAGCAGCTTTTATGCAGCAGGCAAAAGATAATGCCAATGAAAACGAGATTGAAGAACGAACAACAGATATATGTGCAAAGTTTTTTTCATCTTTCAGTCACATACAAAATCTTTTGTTAAAAGATGTAAATGCAGCTTTTGACGGCGACCCTGCCGCAAAGACAAAAGAAGAAATAATATTCTGCTATCCGGGTCTTTTTGCAATATTTGTTTACAGATTTGCTCATGAACTTTATAAAATGAAAGTTCCTTTTATCCCACGAATAATGTCAGAATATGCCCACGACCACACGGGTATTGACATAAATCCAGGTGCAACTATCGGTGAATATTTCTTTATAGACCACGGTACAGGTGTTGTTATCGGCGAGACAACGGAGATTGGAAATAATGTAAAAATTTATCAGGGTGTTACTCTTGGTGCACTCTCAACCAGAAGCGGTCAGTTACTTAGAAATGTCAAAAGACATCCTACCATCGAGGATGATGTTACAATCTATTCAAGTGCATCTATACTCGGCGGTGAGACTGTTATCGGAAAAGGCTCTGTAATCGGCGGTAACGCTTTCATAACAGAATCAGTACCTGCCGGCACAAGAGTAAGTGTAAAAAATCCCGAATTAAGTTTTTCAAAAAGAGGTCATCACACGGATAGTGAACTTCCACGATAGAGCTAATATAAAAAACAATAGAAAAATGAGGTTTTATATGAAAAAAAATTTAACGAAACTAATAATTGTGGCAATTTTGATTTCAACACTCAATCCCATTGCAAACACTTCACAGGCAAAAGCCAAAACCAAAAAAATCATATGTCTTTCTCTAAAAGGCAATACGCTTACATATGCAGATGCCGTCTGGACATATGAACTTGGAATTGAAGATGAAAACATTGTAGGCAGACCCAAAAAGCATACTATGAAACTTGCATCAAAAGTTTCATACTCTCTTTTAAATACTGACAAGATGAAAAATTACAAAGTCAATAAAAAACGCTTTGTAAAAGCAATAAAAAGTGCAGGACCTGAACTTGCAAAAGATCACAAAATAAAATATTACTGGGGCATGGCTGCAAAAGTAACGCTAACCGGAAATAAAATCACAAAAATCCAGCAGTTGTATCAGGACTAAATGTAGAATAACACTAATCTAAAAAGATGAGAGTTTTCACTACGAACTCTCATCTTTTTAAATGTTAGCAAAACTACTTCCAATACTTATCAATTTCATCCTGTACTAAATCTTCACCGATTACGATAAATATTTCCTGTCCTTCTTTTATCGGCTTTATAACCGTTTCTTTTTTAGTGGCATTAAGTTCTATCCAGCCGTCTTCATCAGACATAAAACCTTTAATTCTGAATACATTTCCACATTTTTCGTCAGAAAAAGTTTTATTTACACAATCTTTAAGCTGATTAACAGTCATATGTTTATTCATATAGTAAAGTGATGAAAATTCCACATCGTCTGCATTATATCTTTTTTCTATGCCCGCACCGACATACTCACAATTTTCAATCTTTTTATAATCATCTTCATTAAACTCATCCCACGGCTTTGCCATGACTACACTGTCAATCTTTCTGGTACAGTGAAATTCCTCAAGACTTTTATTTATATATGCAGTGACCTCCTGTATCTGTCCACTATCTACACCGTCTGTCTTGCTGAAAAGTATCTTTCCCGCATTAGCTGCCTCTGACGCTAGGATATATCTTGAACGCTCCGACAGGTCAAGTTCGAGGTGTGCATCAACTATCGTTATGACATTTCCTATCTGATACCATCTTTCCAGTGGTTCTTCGTGCAGAGTATCAAAAAATTCGTCCATGTCAAACACACCTGACGGCTCGACCAAAACCCTGTCAAATCCCTGCATCCCCATGGCAATAAGTTTAGTCTTAAATCGCCTTCTGTGGCAGTCCGCATCACAGCCGCCCGCCACCATCTCAAGGTCACAGCTTTCACCTAGAATATCCTGCAAAAGCATCGCATCTACATTGACAGCACCGTAATCATTTTCAAGAATTCCTATCTTTAACCCTTTATCCGTGAGATATTTCACATATTTTCTGATAAAAGTTGTCTTACCTGAGCCAAGAAACCCCGTAATCAAATCTATCTTAATCATATTGCTCTCCCTTTTACACCGCAGCTTAAATTTATTAAACCGGTTATGAAGCCGCTTTTAATATCATTTAGATATATTAATAAACTACTCACAACCGGTTCACTTTTTAATTATGCGATTTTTTTAATAAAATCAACAACTATCTCAATACCTATCTGGGCTGCTTTTTCAGCAAATGTGGCATAATCCATTGCACCGCCCTCACCATCTGAAATTGTGCGAAGAATTGCAAACGGAACTTTATTTACATAGCACACATGACCGATACTTCCGCCCTCCATCTCTGCCGCTATCGCATTGAAACGCTCATGAAGTTTGTCTTTCTGATGCTTATCGTGCATAAACATATCACCCGTGGCGATAGTTCCGACCCTATACTTTCTCTCTTTTTCGTCAAGACACTCTTTTAATGTAGCCATCATCTTTTTATCACATGGAAGATAAATCTCATTTATTCCAGATAAAAGACCTATCGGATCACCGAGTGCAGATGTGTTCATATCGTGCTGTACAACCATATCCGCAACAGCTATTCCCATAACCCCAAGCTCCTTGCACAATGTTCCGGCAACACCGATATTTATAACCATATCGACATGGTATGTAAGTATCATAGCCTCCGTACAAATAGCTGCAAATACCTTTCCTACTCCGCTGACAGCGGCAACCACTTCCGTCCCACCTATAGTTCCTTTTACAAATTCTACGCCGCTTATCGACTCATACGACGGATTTTCCAATGTCTTTTTCAGATTGTCAATCTCAATCTGCATCGCTCCTATAACACCGATTATCATAATGTCCCTCTTTTCTCTGTTATTTTTACTCTGTCGGATAAGTAAACTCCATATTTGTCTGGTTTTCAAGCACCTCAAGATAAGTCCTGCACTCTTCCTTTGCAAGCTCTATATCAAGATTTTCATAATGTCCGCACTCAATCGCAGATTTTCCGAATACATCACCGTCATGCTCTATCGTCTGTTTAAGAATTTTCTTTGTAAGTTCAAAGACATCCTTTGCATCCATATCACGGACAAGAAGATAAAAACCTGTCTGGCATCCCATAGGTCCAAAATATACTATCTTGTCTGACACCTCGGAATTTCGTGCAAATGTCGCAAACATATGCTCAACTGAATGCATAACGGCATTGCTCATATAATCGCCTGCATTTGGCTTTCTCGTACGGAGATCATATGTCACAACATCTCCATCCTCCCTTGAGATATAAAATCCCGGCTCTAATACATTATGGTTAATCTGAAAACTTTTTATTCTCTGCATTATAAATACCTCCGTTTGTTATTTCTAATATGATATTATACACATTTCGCTTTAAAAATAAAGGTAAAAGCGGCTATCTACCTGTCATCTAACAGCACTTCTATCTTTTCTCCCTTTCTCATATTTATAAACAAAGCCCCTTATTTAATCAATTACATTCTAACATTGATATTCCAGCGTGTAAAGTATCGTTGATAAAAGAAAAACCGTTCCAAAAACAACCTTATTACTTCTCACACTTACAGTGCTGTCAGCAATTTTTACATTGATTTTGAAACGATTTTCTATAATTTTTTATATAATGATGTAAGTTTCAAACGACTACTACATCATTTTAATACCACAAATTTGTTCATTTCAAGTGTTGAGATAAATGTTATGACTCTTTTGAGCATATCATTCTCCTCCTCTGGAAATGCTTCGTTCATTTTCCCTACTATATCATATATGGTTCTCTCACCGTCTATGCTTTTCCATACAACTGAACCATACTCGTCAAGTTTAATATGACTGACCGCCGGTTTATGAAAAAATTTCTGTGCTATCTTTGCATAAAATCCCTTGTGCGGCATATCGACCTCTACATTGCCGTCATCGAGTTCTCTCCACTCATGTCCCTCTGATATATGTGGTATCTTATCCATATAATTTCCTGAAACAACTTTAGCTTTTGGCTTTCGCTTCCGCATTAACTTCCGCCTTTCTTTCTAAGCCTTCTTCATTTTCTTTGTGGCAGCATATAAAAGTGATGCACAAAGAAGTATAAAGAATACTACGCTTCCGCCCTGTCCAAGACTTATTCCATAATTTCCAAGATTTATCTTGTCTGCTACTCCGATTACCGTAAGTATCGCAAGAATAATACCTACAAGACCCTCACCGGCAATAAGACCTGATGAGTAAAGGATTCCCTTGCTGTCGTCCTCCTTTATTTCCTCCTCTGTCTTATTCTTACGCTTTGTAACGATAAGTTTGATAAGTCCTCCAACCATGATAGGTGTTGAAAGGTAAATAGGGAGATATAAACCAATCGCAAATGGAAGTACCGGAATACCGATAACTTCTATCATGAGTGCAAGGAATACACCGATAAATACGAGATTCCACGGAAGATTTCCCTCCATAACACCCTCTGTTACCATCTTCATAAGTGTTGCCTGAGGAGCCGGAAGCTTGTCTGTACCAAATGTCCATGCAGAATCGAGAAGCATAAGAACTCCTGCGATTGCAAGACCTGCACATACAGCACCGATAAGCTCACCTATCTGCTGACGATAAGGTGTAGCACCTACGATATAGCCTGTCTTAAGATCCTGTGAAGTATCACCTGCCATAGCAGCGATGATACAGATAACTGTACCGATACAGATAGCCATTGTCATACCCTGGATACCTGTTTTTCCTGTTGCCTTAAGAATCATTGTTGCAATAAGAAGTGTTGCAATAGCCATTCCTGATACAGGGTTGTTAGATGAACCTACAAGTCCTACCATTCTTGATGATACTGTTGCGAAGAAGAAACCAAAAATGATAATGATGATTGCAGCGATAATGCTGATAGGTACTGATGGAATCAATACAAGTGCAAGTGCAACTAAAACGACAACAACCATTGCCCATTTGATTGAAAGATCTTTTTCTGTACGAAGATCTCCACCCTTATGTCCCAGACCGCCAAGAGCTTTCTTGAATGTTCTGATAATAAGAGGCAATGACTTGATAAGGCTTAAGATACCACCACAGGCAACTGCACCTGCACCGATGTATCTTACATAATTACTCCAAAGCTCTGCCGGTGCCATATCTGCTATAGCTTTTGTAGCAGGGAATAATATAGCACTGTCTCCACCCAATGCACCAATAGTATGCATAAGAGGCATGATTACGAACCATCCTACAATAGCTCCGCCAAACATATATGAAGCAACTCTTGAACCACAGATGTAACCTACACCAATGAGAGCAGGCAGTACATCAAGTCCGAATGCTGATCCCTTATAAACTGAAATATCCCAGCTTATCTCTGACGGGAATAAGATAAGTCCATCTGTTACAAACTTATAAAGTGCTGAGATACCAAGACCTGAGAATACAAGTTTTGATTTGCTTCCGCCTTCTTCACCTGCAAGAAGAACCTCTGCACAAGCTGTTCCCTCAGGGAATGGAAGATTTCCATGCTCCTCAACGATAAGTGCCGTACGGAGCGGAATCATAAATAAAGTTCCGATAACACCACCTGCGACAGCGAGAGCTGCGATAGTGAAGAACGAAGGCATCTGGATAGATGAATCTTCTCTTGCCCACATATAAAGTGCAGGAAGTGTAAAAATTGCACCTGCGGCTAACGATTCACCCGCTGAACCGATAGTCTGAACCATGTTATTTTCAAGAATTGAATCTTTCTTTAAAATAAAACGAATGACACCCATTGAAATAACTGCTGCCGGTATAGATGCCGAAACTGTCATACCTACTCTAAGTCCAAGATAAGCATTTGCAGCTCCAAATACTACAGCAAGAATAATACCGAGAATAAGTGCTGTCGGTGTAAATTCTGGCATGACCTTGTCCGCTGGGATAAACGGCTTAAAGTCATTTTTTTCTTTGCTCATAAAAAGTCTCCTTTTCCTTTTGTATAATAAAACTAAAAATGTTACATGACTGTTGCAACAATAACACATTATATATATGACCTCCCAGCATCATATACACAAAATATATTATAAGTACAGCCATTATATAATTATATTATAGACCAGAACTATTTACAATAGTAATTTTATCTTTTGATGTAAAAATTATACATTTAAATCCGCATTTGCCAACACTCTAAAAGCCTTTCTAAACTGTAAGCCGCATTTGCAGGACTTGTAGATGGAAGTTTTATTATCTCTCTTCCGGTTTTACCATACTGGTATTTCATATAAAGTTCGTATGCCTTGCCGCCATTTGCATATATCCTGTCAATGTCAGCATTATCTAAAATAACCGACAGGGCAACGGGCACAACATTTTTTATCGAACTGTCACTCGAACCTATAATATCACACTCAGAGATAACATCCCACACGGCTATATGATTTCTGAGCAACATCTGTTTTTTCTCCTCAATAGTCTGCGGGACAATGTCCTCATCACATAACGCCGCAATAAGTTTCCAAAACCTGTTCTGCGGATGCCCGTAATAAAAATTGTTCTCCCTTGACTTTACCGACGGAAGTGTCCCCAAAACCAGTATTTTTGAATTTTTATCAAAAACAGGCTCGAATTCATGTTTTATATGTGTGTACTCACTGTTCATCTTTCATTATCTCCCTATCTTTCAAATATTTTCTCATAAAAATTTCAGATTGTGAAACTATTATCGTTCTTTTTTATAATCTTTTTAAGTGCCGCCGCATTTTCATCCGAAAGTTTCAAATATACTCCGGCTTTATGTTCAGGCTCAATATAAACATCAATGTTATTTTCGTCAAGTATTATTCCAAATACGCAAAGCTCACCCGCATTATTTTCAACCGACAGATAATAGCACTTATCAGGATTCTCTTTTGCAGTCATTACAAACTTCTGCTTATACATATCTCTGAGTTCAAAATAATTTCCTTTTGTAAGAAGTTTATAAAACTCATTTCCTGATTTTTCATCCGCCCAAACGGCAAGTCTCTTATCAGGATTTTCTTTAGATTTTGCCTTAAATCTTTCAAGCATTATCTCACGAATTGCACTTCCGTCTTTTATGTCCATAATCTCCTTAAAATATTCCTCCGGAAAAATTCCACTCTTTGCACCTGATTTTTTTCTGTCTTTTATACTATGTTCTTTCAGACTTTCAATTCCAACACATTTTCCGATATACATCGCATCTGACCTGTCTTTATATAAAATAAACTTTCTACTGTTACGCCCACCTATAAAATATATACTTCCAACTGAATACTTGCTGCCCTTTGGAGCATTTCCCAAAAACGGCGTCAGCTTCTTAGTCTTATCTGCTTTTTTCAGTTCAATTCCCTTTTGTGTAATCTTTTTTTCTTCATCCTCATTCAGTTGATAAAGACTGTAAAGATAACCATTTTCCGAATAACTCTTTGTATCAACACAGACCGCAGTATTCTGCTGATTATAATAATACCACTGCTGTTCTTCTTTTGTATTAATGCCGAGGTCTGCATCGTCATCACCCATCATCATATAATCCTGACGCAGAGCATAACGCTCCCTTGCGGTACTGCACACACTCTCAAGCACACTTGTCTCACCTGTCTGCTTTTGGCTTCCCATGTATATATAACCTATTGCAAGCCCTGCTATCAATACAAAACATACGACCGCAATACATATAATATGTGCCTTTGAGCGTGGATTTTTTATCGGCAGTCTGCTAATGACAGAATATATCTTATCTTCAAAAATCTTATCATCATTATATTCAAAATCAAAATCTCTCATGGAATTTTCCAAATCCTTCTCACTATAAATCTTAAAAGCTTTTCTTATAATCTCATCACTGCCTTTAAATCTATTTTTTTCAATAACACTTCTTATGCTGCTACTCATAACGCTCACTCCTTTCTTCCTGTTCAGAAAATTGCGAAACTATCATAAACCTTAATTAAATTGTATAAATATAACAACATATAGTTAGTTTCACAATCACCAAAGACTTTTTAACAGCTTCTTTCTTCCACGGTTTATCTTCGACCGCACCGTATTATATGGAATTTCCAGTAAATCCGAGATTTCTCTCGGACTCATCTCATTTAAATAAAACAGCGACAAAACTTCACGGTAAGTAAAGTCAAGTTTATTTATCTCTTCCACAACTCTTTTTAACTCCATCGAGACAAGTATCTCATTTTCTATGTCAACATTCCCTGCCTGCTCTGTTATGTCCTCAATATTTATATTCGACTGTCTGCTTCTCTTGTTTTTTCTGTATATGTCAATGGCACAATGGCTTATGACCGTATATACAAAAGCTGCTGTTTTTGCTTCATCGTCAAGGTCTATGCAATCCGTATGTCTTGATATTGCTATTATGCTGTTTTGCACAGCGTCCTCAGCATCCTCACGCTGGTTTAAAATCTGCATTGCCCTGTAATACATTCTGCTGCCGTATAACTCATACACTTTTTCAATTTTTTGTCTCTGTTCTTCTTCCCATTTTTTTGCTTTGGTGCCATTTGACATTTTTTTCACCTCCCCAGTGTACTATGTACTTTTTATTTCTAATATTTATAACGGCACGGATATAAAATTTGATGCAGAAATAAGTATAAAATTTATATCTGTATGCAACATTCCTGCCATAAAAAGAGATTTAACAATACAATGAATAAACTTCGATATTGCCAATTACCTTTTTATAACTGAACTGTAACATTAAAAAATGCAAATTTCATTTTATGGCTTTATCAAAGACAATTTTTCTTTAAAGCCCTATGAAATTTGCATTTTATTGTGTGTTGTAAGGATTATTTTTTATTTTTTCTATTTGCAGTATTTCTCTCTGAGTTCTTTGAGTTTACTCTGGTATGTTTCCTGCTGTTTTTTGTTTACAAGATAACCTTTTACCTGCTCTGCTATACTGTCGTACTCAGGTACTTCGCCCTCGTTTTTGTCATCGACCCAGATAAGATGGTATCCGAACTGTGTTTTTACAGGACCTATTACTTTGTTTAGTTCCCCGTCAAATACGGCATTTTCAAATTCTTTTACCATCTGGCCTCTGCCAAATGTTCCAAGACTTCCGCCTTTCTGTGCTGATGGGCATGTAGAATACTCTTTTGCCGCATCTTCAAAACTTTTTGCTCCTGATTCGATTTCTTCTTTTATCTGATTTGCCTTGTCCTCATTGTCTACGAGTACATGTTTTGCCGTTGCAGATGCTTTTGATGCAAATTCTTTTGAGTGACCTAAGAAATACTCTTTTGCTTCTGCATCTGTTACAGAAATGTCTTTTAAAAGGTCTGCCATAGCTATCTGGCTTAATATATCTCTCTTTGCCATAACCATTGATGTTTTAAACATCTCTGTCTCGTCTTTCTTTTCTTCCTCCCCGTACATTGCAAAAAGGCAGATTTCTTCTAATCTTTCCTCGCACTGCTTACGGAACTCAGGCATACTTCTATACATCTGCTGTTCCTGCGGCATACCTGAAATAAATGTGTCGATATCGACATCTGTTATCGTGTAATTTCCAATTTTAGTATTTGTTTCTGACATCTTTATCCTCCGATTTTTTGACAAATGATAGTCACTATTATGAGGGAATACAACAAAAGTTGCAAGTGTTTTTGTGATTTTTACATATAAATTCGTAACAGTTCAGCCATAAAAAGATAATTGGCAATACAATGAGCTTGTTCATTGTATTGTTAAGTACCTTTTTATGGTAGAATAGCCTTTCATTTCTGAAATGAAATAAACCAAAGCTGCAAAGCAGCGACTGACAGCTCGCTGGCAGGTTTATGAATTGAGGAAATAAAAGGCTGAACTGTTACATAAATTCATTTTATTATTAATATTGATTTTATTCGTTTATGCGTATATACTATATATTATATAACAAACTAAGTAAGCGGATATTCACAAGCTACTCTGTGACTTACTTGATAGTGTTAAATTACTCATATTTTACTTAGAAACGGAGATTTTCATGGATTATATATCAGTAAAAGAAGCAGCTTTAAAATTTAATTTATCAGAAAGACGCATACAAAAACTCTGTGAATCAGAACGAATTACAGGAAGTCATATGGTAAGCGGCATATGGCTTATCCCTGCAAATGCAAAAAAGCCATCTGATGAACGAATGTCAGAAGCACCTAAAAATAAAGATTATATAACATTAAAAGAATTATGTCATGAACTTACCATTTCTATTGCAACAGGCAGAAATTGGTTAAAATTAAACAAAATACAAGCTCAGTATTTTGAAAACAATACTCCTTTTTTTACAAAAACTTATGTTGATGCCCTTAAAAATGACATTTTTTCAGGTAAGAAAACCTTTTTAAAAAGCAGACGAAATAAAAAATTTATAAGTGGCAATTTCTTATACAAATCATATGTATCAGATACTAATTTCAATCTGCCTATATGTCAAAATTTACTTCATATGATAGATACCGAAAAAATCAATCTGAGTTCCGAAAATATAATGTATATTATTGCTGAATGTGCTATACAGTTATTATTAAAAAGAAATACGAACATATTTTCAGATGATAGTAAACATTTTTTGTTACAGTATCTTAATGACAAACTTTTTATTTCAAAATATTCAAAATTAATAGATGCACTTATTGATAATAAAGAAGCGGCTATTGCTTTTTGTAAAAAGTATCCTTCACTTTTCAATCTAAATTATAAATATGAAAAAAACGAAGATGTACTGGGACTTATTTATATTTCATGCAAGAATATAGGAAACAGAAAAGCAACCGGTTCTTATTTTACACCTACTTCTATCGTAAAAAAAATTATTAGCAGATTAAATTTCCAATCTGCTGATACCATTCTTGATCCATGCTGTGGTACCGGTAATTTTCTTTTACAGCTACCTGAACTGTGTAGTTTTGAGAATATATACGGAAATGATATAGACTTAATAAGCGTTAAAATAGCACGCATAAATATGGCTCTTAAATTTCCTGATGCTGCTCCTGATATTATATGCCAGCATATAACAAACATGGATTATCTTAATGTTTTTCCAAATGATAAATTTAACTTTGTCATAGGTAATCCTCCCTGGGGATTTGATTTTTCAAATGAAATGAAGAAGAATCTTATAGAAAAATTTAATGCCATAAACGGAAAAAATATTGAATCCTATGACATTTTTATTGAAAAGGCATTTAAAAATCTTACCCATAATGGTCATATAGCTTATATTCTTCCCGAAGCTGTACTAAATGTGAAATCACATATTAATATAAGAAAAATAATTTTACAGATAAGCTCTATTAACTATATAGAATTTTTGGGAAATGCTTTTGATGGTGTACAATGTCCATGTATATTCTTAGATTTAGTTTATACCGGACAAAATCTATCGACCGTAAATACTACTATTACTAATGGCATAGAAAAATTCACAATAAAAACAAAACGAAACATAACTGCTGATAATTTTACATTCATTACAAATGATAGTGAATATGCTATACTTGAAAAAATCAAAAAGCGCCCTGATATTATAATGCTTAAAAATAATGCAGATTTTGCACTGGGAATAGTAACCGGAAATAATAAAAAATATATATCAAATAATAAAACTGCTGACAATGAAATGATATTAAAAGGTTCAGATATTAGTAAATATCATATAAAGCAATCAGATAATTATATTATATTTACTCCTGAAAATTTTCAACAGGTAGCACCTGTCCAGATGTATCGTGCTCCTGAAAAATTGTTTTATCGTTTCATATGCAATCAACTTGTTTTTGCCTATGATAACAGACAGACACTATCTCTCAACAGTTGTAACATTGTAATTCCCAGAATTGATGGACTGCATATAAAATATATACTCGCCATCCTAAATTCACGAATTGCACAGTTTATATACAAAAAGGAGTTTAATTCCGTCAAAGTATTGCGAAACCATATTGAACATATACCCATACCTATAGTATCAGAGCAAAAACAAAATGAAATCATAGAACTAACTGATATTCTGATACGGGGTATCGATGATGAGCAAACTTATATAATATATGATAAACTTGATGATATTATATTTAATCTTTGGGCTCTTTCAAATGATGAGATAAATATAATAAAAAATGCCATTGATAATGAAAATATGTTTTTAACCCCATAATTTAATTGTTTAATATTACACGACAAAAATAGCTGACAGAACTGAAAAACTAGTGTACTGGCATGTTGCTATTTAGTTAAATGACACAGAATGAATTTTTCATTCTGTGTCATTTAACTAAAAGTCATCAGGTCAGTACACTAGTGATAATCCTTGAATAAATATATAACAATACCGATACTATCTAAATTTTAGTCCCCTTTCTACATACAACATCAAAAATTTTATCTTGTTCCACTAAAAATGGTCTTAATTCATCCTCTGTCATAAAAACCTGTCCCTCAAAAACCTCTATACCTTTAATACCAGTATTTTCATTTCTATGTTGTGAACCTAATTTACCGGTTTTTAAAAGTTCTTCACTTGTAAGTATCCAATAAACAATCTCGTCCCTACATACTCCTATCCAAATAAATACATCACAACACGACGGTTTCAACTGCTGATAGTGATACTTAAAATTATTCTGCCTTGCCTCATCATGTAGATAAGCCCTGCTTGTAAGGGGTCCATTAGTATTTGTGCTATTTGCCCTGCACGCCTTAACTTCTATTCTTATTCCTTCATACCACAAATCAAATTCTCCGTCAAAATCAGGATATAAATGTGCAAGATTTTTCTTCGTAGCCTTTTCAAACTCAGGTATTAATGAAAGAATATGTTTTTCTCCCCATGTTTCTCCAAATGTTCTAGGTGCCATATCAAATAAATACAGGTACTTATTTCTCTCCGTATATTCCATGCTTAATTTCAAATACTCTTCATAAGATATTACTCCTGCCGCCAAAAGATATGCCATTACTTTTCCAATTGAACTAAAAGGAAAAACCGACTTTTCACCACTGGCTTTTTCTATTATTTTTTCTGCATTTCCTGTTTTCTTCACCAATAAATCCAGTTCTTCTTTTAACTGCTTCATTTGTACCTCTCCTCCTGTAAATTCCAGCATTTACACTTTATAGTATAATATGCATATTATTCTTACGCAAGTATGTTTCTATCTTCTCAAACGATTTATTTATATAATAATATTATTTCATGCCATAAACATAAATAATCAGTCCAGTAGATATTCTTACTCCTTTTTGTTCCCTGCTCATAACACTATTAGCTGCAATCGCCATAATAACCCTCATTTCTGCACACATTTTTGCATAGTGTCAAATATAATATATTTTTAACTTTACCCTGTGAGATTTTCCCATAAAACCGTAGATTATAAATGACAGATAAAATACTCCTTTGAATTTCTCTAAGTATCCAATGTCTGTCACAAAGAAATGACGTCTTTTCTAACAAATAGTCGCTTGCGACTCTTTCGCGCTTGAACGGAATGCGTAGCATTTACTTATTTTCCGCGAAATACGCATTCTCACGGAGTGTTTTTTGTGTTATAAAAAACATACTGCCGTTATAATACAACAGAATGTTTTTTTACATTTGATGATGCAGGGGATAAAATCAGATAACAATGCAGCGATATGCGGCATCAATTTTGAGCAAAATCCCTTTGAGCATGGCATTATTTTATGCTGCAATAATAACTATGTGCCGATTACGGCACAGAAACGAGGTTTACAATGCAAAACAAAAACAATGATATTTCCGATAAGGAAATAATATCATTATTTAACGAACGTTCCGAACAGGCAATAAGCAAGACAAGTGATAAATACAAAAATCTCTGCTTTAAAATTGCAAATAATATACTAAACGACAAACGGGACAGTGAGGAGTGTGTTTCTGATACATGGCTGGCTCTATGGAACAGTATTCCGCCCAAGTCACCAAATCCCCTTAAAGCCTACATATGCCGTATTGTCAAAAATCTTTCTCTTAAACGCTACGAATACAATTTGGCAGGCAAGAGAAAAAGCGAATATGAGGTGTCACTTGACGAACTCAACGATTGTCTGGACAAAAATAATGATACTTTAAAACAGATAGAACAAAAACAGCTCATTGAAACCATAAACATATTTTTGAAAAAACTGCCGAAAGAAAAACGCATCTTATTTATAAGAAGATACTGGTTTATGGAGTCTGTTAAACAACTCGCAAAAGATTATAAAATATCTGAAACAGGAATTTCCATGCGGCTTTCAAGAATGCGCAGCGAACTTAAATCTCATTTGATAAAGGAGGGTTATTATGACTGATAAAGATTTATTTAATGCGATAAATGAATGTGATGACAGTTTTATTGAAGAAACGATAAATGACTGTGATAAAAAATTTATTGAAAAAACGGCAAATAAATATGATGAAAAATTTACCGAAGAAACAACAAATGAACAGACCAATAATTTTAATAATAAACAAAAAGAAATAAATGGTTCGGCAATAACACCGGGAAAAAATTTCCGCAGAAATGAAAAATCTGATAAACCAAACAACAGACCGTCATTTATAAAAAGATGCCTGCCATTCACAGGACTCCCACTTATAAATGCCGCCGCCATCCTTATACTCGTGCTTGCTGTCGGATTTGGTGCTGCTGCCGCAACATCCGGCAAATTTCACAACTGGATTTTTACGGCATTTTCAAAACAAGACATACAAAAAGCCGAGCTTAACACTTCTGCACCCGACAAAATTTCTTCTGATAACGGACAGAGTACGGCTTCAAATCCTGACAATAACATAGACATAAAAGCCGACAAAAATAACCATCTGTCTCTTGGCAAAAATATCGACCTTGTCGGAGATAAAGAAAGTTTCATATACAAATATCACAAAAATGGCGACGACGAGATAGTAGACGAGGTATATTCCATTCAGGATAACGGTCTGTCAAAACTTGCGATAAAAACATTTTCAGGTACTTATTATGGGAGCAGCTTTTCTTTTGATTATTCCGTTATAAATAAAGAGATATTTGCATTTAACCAGACCGGAACTTTAGACAGCGTAGACTCTGTCATAAACGGCGATACTATTTATGCCCATTTTTCAAAAGTCAAAGGTGATACTATACTAAAAAGCAGTGTCGCAAAGCTGAACCTTAAAACAGGAATAATAGACAAATTTACTGACGACACCAAAATATGCAACTCAAAAATGTCTCCAAACGGAAAAATGATATTGTTTAATTACCGTGCTAAGGGATACTGGACCGCCTTAGATACATCGACAGGCAAAGAGAGAAAAATCCCCGGCATAAACGGATATAACCACACAAACGAAATAAAATTTATTGACGATTACCATGTACTTTCACTCTCAATAAACACTACCGGAAGCAGCGAGCAGGCTTACACAAACCTTATAGACCTCACAACCGGAAAGACTCTGCACACTTACAAGGACTACGGAGAAATCAATGTCTTATGGAATTATAAATACAATGAAAAAAATAAATCATTGAAAGTTTACAATATAACAAATAAAAGCAGTTTCACAATTCCTGACATTAAATCAGAGGATATAGCTGCTGCAAACGGAAACTATGTACTTTTCGGTGACCTCGAGAAGCCTGACACATTCTGCCTTTGCAACCTTGAAACACATAAATATATCAAGTTTACGATACCAAAAGAACTTCGTTCAGATATAGAAATGTACCTCTCCGCCGTTAAAAGCAAAATGCTCATAACCGACGGAAAGGATGCCTATCTTGTGCAGTGTCCGTAAACACATATCTACTTATTTCTTTCCTGTGCAAGATACTTTGACTCTTTTCCTGTCATATGCTCTATCTCTATACATATGACACACAATGCCTGTAGCTCAGAATCTATCTCCTTTTGCATTTCTACTTCAAATCCGTGGCGGTACTTCTGGGCTATAAGTTTTGTAAGTCCTTTTATTTTGTGATTAAATTTCAATACTATCTTAGCATAAATTTTAATAAATTGTTTTATTTATGTCTAAACTGCATCTACACTCTATCTAAATTTTGAACTTAGCAACTCCCTCACTGAGTTTATTCGCTCTCTCCTCTGCCGTCTTTGAGTTGTCATTGACAACTGAAGACCTTTCTGCAATCGAAACAGTCCTGTTTGCTATGTTCGTCGTTCCATTAGCACTCTCCTCAGTGGCAATGCTTATACCCTTTATCGAATCAAGTATTGATGAGATAGATGCCAGCAATTCTTCTGATGTAGCACTAAAATCTGATACAAGTTCGTTTACACTTGTCGCATCTTCATTATAATATCCAGCAAGCTCATCAAATTTATGATAGCTGTCAGTAACATCCGTCTCAACAAATTCAAGCATTTGCTGTGCATCACTCTTAAGATTTTCAACTGCATTTTTTACAGCATCCGTCACACCCTGTATATTTTCAACATTTTCTTTTGACTGTTCAGCAAGTTTTCTTATCTCGTCTGCAACAACAGCAAAACCTTTTCCTGCCTCACCCGCTCTTGCTGCTTCAATAGATGCATTAAGTGAGAGAAGGTTTGTCTGTTCTGTAATTTCCATGATAGAATCGGCAAGTACATTTATCTGGTCTACAACTTTTGCATCCTCCATCGCTTTTTCAAGTTCACTCTTCATGGCTTTTTTTGTCTGACTTGCTTTCTGTCTTATAGATGCCACATTTTCTTTACCTTCTTTTGCTCTCTTATATATCTGTTCAACATGATTTGCACCATCCTGTGCTCTCAATGCAATATTTTTTGCCGCATCCTCTATCTCATGCGACATCGAATCTATACTCTCTGTCGTAGCTGCCGTTTCTTCCATTGATGCCGCAACTTCCTCTGTCGTTGCAGAAACATCCTCTATATCAGAATTAAGCAGTCCCATATCATTTGTTATCTCACCTACTACATTCTTTATGTCACCTGCACCTGTTTTCACATCACCTATCAGTCTTGAAAGATTTGCACGCATAGTCTCAAGTCTGTTTGCCAGAATACCAAAGTCATCTCTCCTTTTTAAATACTTATCATCTATTTTGCTTGTAAAGTCACCACTTTCAAGTACACCAAACTCTCTGCCAATAGCTTCAAGCGGCTTAACTATATTTGCGATTATAAGGATTATAATTGCAATGAGCACAATTCCTATCGTACCATTTACGGCAATATAGATTTTTGTCATGTTGTTTGAATATTTTGTCAGTTCATCATGTCTGACCGCAACTGTTTTGTCTATATCGTCCGTATAATTTCCTGTTCCGATGACCCAGTCAAATTCCTTATAATAATATGTATAAGAACGCTTTGGTGAAGGCTCTGTCTCTCCCTCCTTAGGGAAATAATAGTTGGTATATGCCTCGTTATTCTTAACAGAATCCTCTATCATCTGTTTAACCATGGTAAATCCCTTTGAGTCTTTTGTATTCATACGGTTTGTTCCCTCAGTGTCACTTCCAAGAAGAACTACATTTGTTCCGTCAGACTGGTCTACCCAGAAGTAGCCGCTGTCACCGTATCTCATATCACGAATCTCATCAGCAGCATTTTTCTTAGCAAGCTGTTCTGTAAGAATCCCGCTCTTATACTGACCGTAATAGTGTTTTGCGACAGATACTGCCGCCGTAACTTCCGATTTGATGCTGTCATCATATGAACTTCTTATACTGCCCTCTATCTCAGCTATAGATTCGTTGTTTTGATTTTTCATGCATATGGCTGAAAATATAGTCCCAAATAACAAAATTACAAGAACCCCTGTCATAATAAGTAACATTTTAAACTTTACTTTAATGTTTTTCATATTATACCTCATTTCTGCACACATTTTTTGCATATCAAGTTTGTGTCAAGTGTGCACAGACACAAATCTTGTGTGTGAAAAATCATTTTTTCTACAATAAAATCCTGCATATATGTATTTTTCACACTAAATTCCCTTTTTTCTTTTTTGAAAATCGAACAAATTATCATCAATATTTTTTTGTGCAACTTCAACATATCAATTATACAACTTTTTTAATTTTTATGCAACTTTAACATGATTTGAATTATTTTTACTGGTAACAGTTCAGCCATAAAAAGATAATTAGCAATACAATGAGCTTGTTCATTGTATTGTTAAGTACCTTTTTATGGTAGAATAGCCTTTCATTTCTGAAATGAGGGCAAAGCCCTCGCGAGCACGCTCAGATGGAACAAATTTATTTGTTCCATCCTCACTTTGCTTTCGCGTAAATATACAAAAGCTGCAAAGCAGCGACTGACAGCTCGCTGGCAGGTTTATGAATGTAAGAAATGAAAGGCTGAACTGTTACAGAAACTGATGTAATATCAAAATAACTTTATTTACTCGCTCTACACTGCATGGTATAATCCAATTACAATTATGAAAACCATTGTATGCATTTTATTCAGAATGGAGTGATTAAATGAAAAAGAACAGAAAATTTATGAGCATATTACTTGCTCTCTCTGTTGCCATAGCAGGCAGTCCGACGGCCTATACCGCAGCAGATACGACAACACAAACCGGAAAACACAAGCGATTACGGACGAAAACCTGATGACTCGTATATCCACCGTTCGACAGGAGGGAAAAAATCCCAGACCATGTCGAGCAATGACTACAGCAAAGAGGCATGGGGAGAAGGATGGCACGCACATCCAAGCAATAACTTTCTCGAAGAAAATGAAGACGGTACATTTCTTCGCATCTCTTTCTTTGACGATGAGGGCGTATTTCTTGAAACCTATGATGCAGATTTTAACTTTGTTTCTTCAAGGCAGCTTACCAAAGGGATTTGGACAGCCAGAGGATATTTCAAGGGAAAAGATGCCCGCTACATAGTATATAAGCAGAACAATTACGAGCAGTCTGATGAAAAAGAAGTGGTGCGTGTTGTAAAGTACGATGACAATTGGAATATTCTCGGTCGATGCAGTATTTCAGCAATAAACACCTATGAAGCTTTTTCATCCGGCAGTGTAAGAATGTTGGAAAGTGACGGCATTTTGTATATTCATGCAGCTCATACCATGTACTCTTCGGGTTCACTTACGGATGATGCACACCACCAGGCAAATATGACACTTGAAATTGATGAAGCTACCATGAAAAAAGTCGCCGATATGACTGCAGTAAGCAATCCAAAGACAGGATATGTCAGCCATTCCTGGAATCAGTTTATCCAGGCGGATGATAATTATATCTATCGGCTGGATCAAGGCGATTTTTACCCGCGTGCGATTTCTCTTTCCAAGCAAAAGAAATACTATGAAGGCATTGATATGAATCATATAGAGGACCGCAAGGATATATTTAATATTTGCGGAAAAGGACAGATTTACACGGGTGTCTCTATCGGTGGCTTTGAGCTTATCGGTAATACACTGTTCACTGTCGGAAACTCGATTGATCCAAATACAACCGATAGTATATTGAATATGGTGAAATGGAGAAATGTTTTTGTCAACCTGACCGACAAAGACACTTTCATCACAAAAACTTTATGGCTTACCAATTACACCGCCGATGATAAAATTCTTGTCCATACCCCGCATACGGTTGTCGTCAATGACGGTATGTATGTTCTGTGGGAGGAGGGATACTGGGATCAGGAGAATGGCGATAACTATGCCGTCCTCACAAGAATTGCAAAAATTAAAAATGACGGCACGCTCGATGGAAAAATATATAAAATATGCGGCCGACTGACCGATTGCAAACCAATTCTCACAAAAAAAGGGCATATTGTCTGGTATATGACTAATGATGGTTCCCCGGTCTTTTACGATGTAGAGCCTGCCCGTCTTGATGACATCTGTTTTGAGGGCAAAGGATATATCCTTTTATCCGGAACAACAATGAAACTGTCTCAGGACACCTATACAGAGATAAACGACGGCAAGACTCATGCCTACAAACCTGATGTTGAAGTCTATTATAAAGGAGAAAAACTGACCCCGGACAAAGATTATACACTTTCTTATGAGGATAACTATACACAGGGAACCGCTTATGCCGTAATCACCGGAAAAGGAGTGTTCAGCGGATGGAATAAAACGGCATTTACCATCCTGCCCGCCGAAGAAAACACATGGGAAATGCCAAACTGGTGGGGTACGACAAAACCAACCCAGACGCCATCTGCATCTGCAGCTCCAACCTCAGCCCCGGAAAATACGCCTGCCGCTGCAGCTACGGCAAAACCAACCAAAACACCATCACCGACTGCTACAAAATCACCTGACAATACCTCTGCAGCTACACCGTCTGCGAGACCATCTTCAACAGCAAATGTAGTCCCTCTCTTAAAAATAACAAAATTGAAAACCAGCAGGCAGTCAGGAAAAAGATTGTATGTATCGTGGAAAAAACCATCACAGGCGAAAGGATATGAAATTCAGTATGCACAGAGCAAAAATTTCAAAAAGAAACTGAAAACCGTGAAAAAATATTTTTCTACGCCATCCTATGTGACATTAAAAAAAATGCAGAAAAAAAAGACCTACTATATCCGTGTCCGTGCATATACACGGGTACGCGGAAAAAAAGTATATGGCAAATGGAGTTCCGTGAAAAAAGTGAAGTATTGATATTGTAATATTTTTTAGTGATAATTTAGCCAATAATTTTAACACTTTAACAAAATAAGAAAATTACTTTAGCAAAACAAATGCCGAAAGTCCTTATAAACAGAAACTTTCGGCATTTTAATCTTTTATTTTTATGTTATTCTAATGCTGTTTCATTTTATACTTTTTACATCTATTACATTTGCTGTTGCAGCTGTTGCAGCTTCTGCCGTATAACCATTTACAACCTATACCCCATCCTAATTCTACGCTGTCAATTTCATCAATGATTTTTACAACAGATATATTTCCGATAAGTTCATGTGAATTTTTTAATGCCTTATCCCAATATTTATCATAAAAGTTAATTGTTTTACTCATAAACAATCACTCGTGTGTTAAAATACTGTTCCTGAAAATAAATCTGTCTGTTAATCTCCTCTTTTGTAAAAGTCATATTTTCCGGTGCAACCACCCATTTTTCTTCCACATCATCTATTCGATGAACAACTGCAATGATTTTCCCCGTAAACTTATCTACAGCCTTATCAACTCCCAATATATAAGCATCCTGTTCCTCCCCGTCAGGTGCGATAATTCCTTCTATATAACCATAGTTGACCGGATAATACATATCTTTATGTTCCGGGTGATAACTTCCCATTGGTCTGTCAACGGTCACAGTCACTATTTTTCCTATAACTGAACTTTGCATTAATATTTGCACCTCCCTTGAACTCTCCATTATCTAAAACTATTTCTAATCATCGTTTTCCACATTTTCTATACTGTCACGAAGCTCACTTAAAGACATACCGTCTTTAGTAAAATACATCCAACCATTTATATGTATATTTTCCGACCAGCCATGCCGCTCTATCAACAATTTACGAGCCAGCCCGGTAACAGTATAATTTTCTCCTTCATATTCAATCTGATTTTTATCGCTTACAACTTTAACAGCAACCGTATCATCATATAAAAACGAAATTTCTTCTCCTATATCAATATTTAACAATTTAAATGAATTGTTAGCACGCTTTAATCTCCTCTCCGCAATCTCCTGTTCCTGAGATTGTTCGGGAGTCGGCATAAAAAGTTTCAGTTTATCTATATCGCCACGCAAAATTGCTATATCTTTAAATATACCATATGCTGTTTCAGGAGAAATCTTAAAAAATTCTCTTTCCCTTATTTTCCCATTTTTAAGCTGCTCCCTTGCGTGCAATGAACCATCTACCCTGTCAATAATACTATGTATTATTTTTTCAACCTCATGCGGATTTTCCACTTCATAAGTTGCATAGCACCTATATGAAAGAGGTATATTAGTTGGAGAATTTAATTCCCTCAATCTACTCTCTATATCATCCCTCTCTGTCATTCCAATCTTAACCCATCCGTCAAGACATGGATTTGTTAAGATATACACAAATCCTATTTCCATTAAAAAACTCCTCACTTGTTTAATACTACAATTTTGTTGTCAAAATACTATTCTTAAAAGCAAAATTGCCCACACTATTTTCTCAATATATCTGCATCATTCCATGATTTTCTAACTACTTATAATCCTGTGACACAGCCATAAAATCACGCTTGCCTTTGATATAATCCTCATATGCAAGTTCGGGGTCTTTCCCACGAAACACTGTACAAAGTCCACACATATCGCAATCGGCAATGCACTTGAAAGTATTTTTAATATATTGCCTTCTTTCCTCTATCGTAGAACTTTTTAAATCCGGTGCTCTCATAAAATATCACCTACTTCACCATGCCTGAATTACTTCTGTATTCCTCGTTTAACTGACGCAGCTCTTTTTCTCCATTAATATACGGCTCATAAAATGCATCGACCGAACCGCCGCCTAAATTGTCACAGCCGTTGCAAAAATCACAGGCTCCACCGCATTGATTAAGCCCTTCCTGAACAATACGAATTCTTTCTTCTTTTGTTGTATCCTTTATCAATAAACTTTTAATCTCCATGTTCTATCATCCTTTCTTAAAAAATATAAATTCTAAGACTCCTATTTGCATTATACAACAAAAACTAACGCAGCAAAATACCCCATAAACAGATTTGGTTTCATCTACCTTTTCTGCTTAAGGGGTATCGTAACTCCAACATTTAATGGCTTGCAGCCATGTTATCTTTTTTTATAAAGAATCAGTTCCGGATTTGTTAAATCTGCATCATATGTGCAAACCATAACAAAATCCATACTTGCAAGAACTCCGAAATATCGTTCGCCACCAAATTCACACTCCAGTTGATTTCCTAAATATGTTTTCTGATTATCCAGAAATTTCACCCTCATTCCGTTTGGCAACGGGTATTCAAGGTTTATATCCCGTCCAACAAGTGCATTTAATTTCTCAACTTTCGGCATCCCCTCTATATGAAGTTCGTTTATTTCTGTTATCAGTTGATTCTTAAACTCCTCAAACTGTCCATTGTCACTGAGCTCATCATATCTTTTCCAATAATCTAACTTTGGAAGCATTTCTTTCATATACGCACGCGCCTGTTCCTCAGTGAAGTTTTCATTTACCATATTTTTTACACATATATCAATCAAATCGTCCATATCACTGTAAGTATAATTTCCATCGGCATAGCACCATTTACAATAGTCCTCATTCAACGAGCCGTCACTGTCACGGCTTATAATCGCATCATCTTCAAGCGGCATTCCACAGCACTGACAGATAAGCTGTCTCGGTGCACCTAAAAGCGTATTAATAGAAACATCAAATTCCTTTGATAATAATTTTAATGTCTCTGTATTTGGAATCGTTTCTCCATTTTCCCAGCGGGATACTGCCTGTCTCGTAACCATAACCTTTTCAGCCAGTTCTTCCTGCGATAATCCTTTTTTGGTACGAAGTTCCAAAATAATTTCCCTTGTTTCCATCACATCACCTCCGTTAGGGATATAATAGCAGAAAAGTGGAGGGTGGGAAAGCAACTTGTTGTTTCGGAGAGGTAGGCGAAATATATTTGCAATTAATAATTTTATAATACCAGTTACCATTATTGTAGTATAGAAATTAGTCTGATAATACCTAAATCCGCCGCATATTGTCCAAGTTTCATCTATATCATCTTTTCTCCGAATAATGGCTATAATTTCACCTGCAAATACTTCTCTATCAATTTCGGCTGTATCAACGGATATGTCCAATTTTCAGGCAACTCATCCATAAGCACAACTTTCTCCATCTCACTATGTAATTCTTTCGGTCAATTGTAAAAGTTAATTCCGCTTTGTAAGACTTACTTCCACCTTGTAGAACTAAACTCCATGAGGTGGAAGTTTTTTATTCCCAAAAGTATGGTTTTTCTATCAAAAATGTTATATAATATATCAAAAGCTGGAAAAATGCGCATCAAAATGAGAAGTCGAATGCACATGTTCATGATAAGAGTTAGTGAATTCCACCCCTAAAGAGAGTGTTATGGAGCTCATCACAATTGCGTAGGACTCCGGCCTTTTTATTGTTAATAAGGACATTTCTGCTGATACAGAAATCTTTATTCTTACTTTGCTTGGCTGATTTTCATCAAAATAGTATTAATCAGTCAAAATAAGACCAGAAGTGTGCGATGCACAAAGATAAAGAGCAGGGGGAACCCGGCTTTATTATCTGTTCTTAAGTAATTCCGGCTTAAGGATGATTTCGTTTGGTACTATTTTGTGAACGCCGAGCAAATCTAATATTTCTTTGCCATAGTAGAATTCAAACATTTCATAAGGTGATTTGTCACCAAGTTCAGGTCTTCCATATGAGTTGATGTGGTCCATCATAATATCTATTTGTGACTGGGTGTACTGCCCAAGGTCAGTGGATTTTGGAATAATTCTTCTTATGAATTCATGATTATTTTCACAAGCTCCTTTTTGACCGGGAGAAGATGGATCACAGTAAAACAGCCGAGACCTTATCACTCCGTCTGAGTCAGCTTCAATACCGAAAGGATCTGAAAATTCAGTTCCGTTGTCGGCCAGACATATGGGAAGTATTTTGGTAAAGTTCTCAAAACCAAGTAATTTGTAAAGAGCATCAAATATGTCAGTAACAGATTTAGAGTCATTTGCGTCTCTTAAAAATGCTAATTGAAGCTTGGGAAGTACAAAGTGAATGGTAAGTAATACAGAACCGACTTTTATACCTTCTACAGAATCAAGTTCAGCAACAGGCTGCGAAGGATTGTTAGCAATTATGTGATGAATGGACTGACCGTTTTTAAGTAAAGGACTTATGACAGAATCAAGCTGTTTCAATTCTTCTTCGCAGAGATTAAAGCCAGAATGTGATTCGCTCCGCACCAACTCATACTCTTTTTGAGCTACAAGAGCTTTATAGAATCTTTTCTCGAGGGTACAGTTGTTTAACATATCACATCCATTACATACATACGGAGCCTTAGATAGTTTAGGACACTCCTCCTTGGAATAATCAACACAAGATGTTGTGCAACGACCACAGACGCTGCATTTGTTGCGGCTTTTGTGGCGTTCTCAAGAGATGCAAACATCACCGTGAGGGGAACAGTGTCTTCTGTTAAGGCAGTCGTTAAAAGGTTTATAAGGAGCTCCTTTCTTTTCGAATACGATATGGGATTTCACTTCTTTGGATACAGT
>ERZ894203.133-NODE-133-length-78370-cov-26.032165_pt1 | contig 78370 bp, 80 predicted proteins | sample MGYA00380286_ERZ894203 | MGnify/ENA primary metagenome ERZ894203 (study PRJEB32331, sample SAMN06328484) | human gut metagenome | biome: human gut microbiome; feature: stool | host: Homo sapiens | collected 2014-02-06 ... | reverse complement strand
ACAATGAACAAGCTCATTGTATTGCCAATTATCTTTTTATGGCTGAACTGTTACTTTTTGATCAGTTATTTAAAATTTTTTATTACTCATATTTTTAACTTTTAATCAGGAAGTTCCTCTCTTTTTTGCTCAATCAATCACTGATTTTTCTGATGCATAAAACATAATATTATCAAGACTCCCTGCCAGACCATCACGCATCAGCGTCTTTTCAAAAGAACTAAATCTCTGCCTGTCAATCTCATCCTGCACAGCAGAAAAATACAATTTATCACACCTTTGCATCAACTCAATAAATGTTTCATTGAGATAACCTATTACAAAAATAATCGTTTCATACTCCATCTGACCTGAAAGAATACTGATAAACTCCTCTACTCCCTCAATATCAAAGTATTTAAGATCTCTGTAATCTTCCACCGAATATATACAATCCACGCCACCTCTGTGACATATTATAGACTGTAATTTCAGGGCAAGCTTACTGCCCTTTTTATTCAGATAATATATGACTTCTGACATTCCTCTTACATATGAAGTTTCATACGTCATATTCTCTCCCTCATATGAAAAAAACTGTTCACACATATTGTTTTCCAACCTTAATGCACCATCAAGACCGTTTAACTGGTCAAGACATACAAGAAGTGTCTTTTTTACTTTTGCCGTCTTTATCGCAAGATCAACACCATATTTCAATGCCAGATTTACGCTGTCTGACGAATACACTCCTATTAACTCCGTATTGATTTTGACCGGATTTTTATTATTTTCTTCCAATCGGATTTTCTCGTCATCAGCTATATTTTCAAGCACCTCGTTAATAATATTTTCTACCGACTGATACTTAAACACAACCGGATATTTTTCACCCTCCATCACATAATTTCCTTCTGACAAAACAATTATCTTACCAATTTCTTTTGTGTTTTTAATCTCATCAATATACTCCTGACCCAAAAGTAATACATCCAGCTTTCCCTTTTTTACAAATTCTGAAATTTTGTCAAACACTGTAAATATCATGAAATCTATACAATTATTTTTATTATTACAAAAGTATTCTGCAAACCTCTCTGAATAGACCGTCTTATCATATAGACCTATTACTACTTTCTCCAAACTATCCCTCCTCTTACAATAAGTTTGTCTTTATCTGCCTGAAAAACAACTTACAAACTCAATTTTTTAACAATTACAACAACACTAAAAAATATGCTGCTGCCGTCAATGGTGCCATGCGGATAATCACTGCTCTTTCTGACTTATCCGCTGCAAAATAATGCCCGGCACCACAAACACCATATAACAGATAATTTTTTAATTCAAAAAATCTGTTTAGCAAATACGGATACTTTAAAACACGATATACCGCCGCGACTCCTGCAAACATAATAGTGAGTGCAGCCACTTTTATACCAAAAATAAATCCGTAGAATCCGGTAATCATACAAAATAATTTTATATCTCCTGCCCCTATTCCCCGCAGCTTAAACACCGGTAGAAATATCAGACATATTAAAGTCATATCTTTTATCCCACGAATTGCATACAAAAATCCATCAAAATACACTTTGTATATAACCGACAAAATTATTGCCGGAATCACTATACAATTACTTATTCTGTTTCTTTTCATATCATCAATTCCTGCCATTAAAAGCATACTGCACACAAATATTTCTCTCATGTCTTTCACCTCCTCCATTTGCGTGGGCTAACTTTAACATCACACAAAATGTATGTCAACACCCCCTGTTTTTATCTAAAATCGCCAAAATTTCATCTTTATTTTTGTTAATATCTGACTAAAAATTTTCTTAGTTTGTTATTTATTCTGCACAACATCTGCCTCACTCCTAAGGCAAAAATTTCGTTAAACTTTTTTTAATTTTTTTGATATGATACTTCACTGTATTTTGTAATCACGTCATCTTCTCTTTTCTAAAGACTTAAATTTTAATTTGTCGTTTTTTAAGGGAAAATGACAAAAAATTTTTTTAACTTTTTTATAAAATTGCATATTTTTTCCAACCCTTGTCTATACTTATTTATAAATGATATTAGAGTCAAATAATGAGAAAGGAATTTTTATGATTTTTTCAAACAAAAAAAGAAACCCTCCCAAAAGAGAAGAGTTCCTTAAAAATGCACTAAAAGAGACACAAAAAAGCTTTGAAAATGCTTACAAAGGACTCGAAAGTGTAGATGACCCGGACCTTATAGACCTTTTTATATATGAAATAAATGCTGCAAACCTCAGATACAAAGTGCTGCTTCGTGACATAAAAAACTCTGACACTGGCAACACATAAACCATCAGTGCAGTAAATCCATAAATTTATCCAAAAAATTACAACATAGTCAAACTGAAATAGGATACACCTGTCATATGATAAAATATATTAAAATCATATTCTTCCCCGCATTGTCTGAAACACACCATAAAGATCAATGCCGCCGTAACCACATATCCTGTTTGGGACTTCCACCCCCGTGTTTATCGTACCACGGATAAGATATTTCTTGACGGACACGGTGTCCATCGTTATGTCATTTTTTCTTATTATCCCCCATTCCATCAAAAGTGCTGCTGCCCCGGCTGTTATTGCCGTAGCGGCACTTGAACCGCTCATATAACCATATCTTGCCAATGACACATCACCTTTTTGTGTCCTGTCTGTAATGACACTTGCCATCGGTCCAAATATGTCTATTCCCGGACTGCATATATCGGGTTTTATATATCCAGACCTTGTGTAGCCACGGCTTGAGTCTGCAACGGCACTGGTCGTATATGAATTATAGTAGGCATTTGACAATATAGCTATATTGTTTGCCGGATTACATATCGTCACATCAGGGTCACTTTCAAGAAAATAAGTTTCATCAGTTATAAAATTTTTTATCGGCAGCCACATATCAAAGAAACCATCACCCCGATTGTCATTGAAAACCCTTATTTTCCATAACCCCGGTTCAACTGAGCTGAATCTTAGCCTTACACACTCGTCACCACTCTCATATGCCGTTATCAGATAATCTATGTCAACCACTGTTTTTTCAAGTACAAACCTTATCCTGTGCTGCTCACCGAGTTTTGCCGTTGTCTTTCCGCTATATTCACCGCTTGGAGATATGATACCTATCGCATAAAGATTTGGTGCATCTCCCCACAACTCTATCGTAAAACCATCATCACTTCCCGTCCGCAGTTCGACCTCAACATCCTGCCCCGACCTGAGCAGTCCGCTCCTATAATGATGTCCGGCATTAGCTTCATTTCCACACGCAGCCACCGCACACACACCGCTGTAATTTCCTCTACTTTCGAGATATTCTCCAAGACATCCTCCTCTCTCATGCCCTCCTATATTTGTTCCTATTCCAAAGCATATGATAAGCGGTTTTTCGGCTTTTACTGCAGTCTGCCACAAATATTTTATGCCAAGCATTATATCCTGCTCACCGTAGACTACTTTATCACCGCCTATGCGGAAATATCTTTTAAGACCGTCTTTTGCTTCACGGCACTTAACGACGCATATATCGGCAAGCGGGGCAACCCCCGAAAAATTTCTCTCATCAATCTTATTGCCACAGGCAACCCCTGCAAGAAATGTTCCATGTCCGTTTGTGTCTACACTCGGAACTATGTTTTTAGGATTATCAGACATAAGTGCTTCATTAATATTACTTCTTAAATATTCTGCCCCGAACAAAAATCCGTCGGGAATTCTGCCGCTTTTCATATTTTCAATGGGTATTGTCTGATCCCATATTGAATATATCCTGCTTGTTCCGTCAGCATTTAAAAAAGCGGGGTGACCGTAGTCTATCCCCGCTGGTGTGCGAATAAAAATATTATTATTTGCCCTGACCGTAATATGCGTTAGCACCGTGTTTACGATAGTAATGCTTGTCCTGAAGCTCCTGTGGTGCAGGCTGGATTCTAGGATTGATAGTCTCAGCACGATATGCCATCTTTCCGACTTCCTCAAGAACTACTGCATTGTGAACTGCCTCGTGAGCATCTTTGCCCCATGCAAATGGTCCATGGTTTTTGCAAAGAACAGCAGGAACAGCTACAGGATCAAGATTTCTTGCATTGAACTCGCTAACGATAAGTTTTCCCGTATTCTCTTCATATGCATCCTCAATCTCGTCCTTTGTAAGACAGCGTACACATGGAACTTCACCATAAATATAATCAGCGTGTGTTGTTCCATAGCATGGAATTGATCTTCCTGCCTGTGCCCAGCTTGTAGCATATGATGAGTGAGTATGTACGACTCCTCCGATGTCCTTGAATGCTTTGTAAAGCTCTACATGAGTTGCCGTATCTGATGACGGATTATATTTTCCTTCAACTTTGTTTCCGTTGAGGTCAACAAGCACCATATCTTCAGGTGTAAGCTTGTCATATTCAACACCACTTGGCTTGATAGCAAAAATTCCACTCTCTCTGTCAATCTCACTTACATTTCCCCAGGTAAATGTTACAAGACCGTACTTTGGTAAAAGCATATTTGCCTCATAAACTCTTTTCTTTAATTCCTCTAACATATTTTTCCTCCTTCTCAGTGAAAATTTTTAATAAGTGTTATAGAAAAAAATAAATTTATTTAGTTTTTTCTATAATAAAGTTCTGTAACAAGTTTAACTCAAAATAAAGACAATGTAAAGACCTTTCGGCTCTAATCTTTGATGCAATTTCATTCATTATATAAAGACAACACAACAGTTCGCTCTCTGATATATCCTCCGCCGAAAAAGCAGCCTTTTCAAGTATCTCCCTAAGATTTCCTATATCACACACCTCGGACAGTTTTTTGATATATTCATCATCGGAAAGCCTTTCCATTTTCCTGCCTTCACATCCCATATACAGGGCCAAAAATCTTCTTGCCACAAAAAGCTTTGCTGAATTGTTTTCTGCTCTTGAAATCTTCTTTTTATATAAAAGATAAAACATTTTTTGTCTGCCATAAAAAATATATATCACAAAAAGTACAAATGCCACCGCAAAAACAAGCAGTAATCTTACATACAACGGCAAGCCTGTTCTGTTTTTTGCTGCAGTCTTTTCCGACTGGCTTTTCTTAATATTGCTTTCCGTCTTGTCCTTAACTTTTGTTTTGTTCTTTACTGTCTTGTTATCGGACTTTTTCCTGTTGTCTTTTTTCTTTTTTACATTCCCGTTATCATTTTTAACTTTATTTTTCTTTGGCTTTGCCGTATTTTTTGCCCTGTGTTGAGCTTTATCTGCCGCTTTAGTGCTTTTCGGTACAGTATCAAAAGAAACTTGTGGCGGTTCTTCATCGTCATATTCCTTTGAGATTGCAGATGTTTTTGTCATATCTACCGGCAGCCAGCCCACCCCCTCTTTATATATCTCAGACCATGCGTGTGCATCCTCATCATGTACCTGTGCCACATAGTACACTTTATTTTTCCCAAAAGCACTCTTTCTCACTACCTTTTGAAACTGACTTGGAAAAACCATATAACCTGCGGCATATCTTGCCGGAATATTTTTCAATCTTAAAAGAATCGTCGATGCCGTTGCATAATGCTCACAGTAGCCCTTTTTATTTTCAAAAAGAAAATAGTCAAGATAATCTTTCATCAGAGGAAGTCTGCCCGGATTTTTTGTATATGTCGTATCAGCTTGCAATGCAGACTCTATTTCCTGACATTTAAGGCTTAACTGTTCAGACAATTCTATTTCATCTGCAAATTTTTTTAACTTGTCATCATCAGGCACTCCAAGGTAATTTTCTCTGACATATTCGCTATATTTTGTATCTGTCACATAACTTTTATCACTGTTTAAAAGATAATTATATTCTGAATACGCCACATCATAATACTTTATATTGTAATCATCAGCTTTTCTTGTTATGCTTCTCTCCAAATCATCTAATTTTATCCCATTATCAACAGTTGTTACATTTTTATTATCAGATTTTTTATTTGTATTTATATTTTTTACATCACTGTAATAAGGCAGAGCCAGTTTTTTATCTCCCTGATTTGCCTTATTGTCATATTGGATACGCATATTTATAAGTTTTGTCTCACTACTTTTGTCCGCCATATCCTTAACAGACTTGTATCCATAAGAAAAAATACTTTTCAAACGATAAGAATAAAATCCTGATTCCTCTGCTTCGCTCGTCCATTTGCCGTTATTGTATGTGTCCGCACTAAATTCTTTAAAATAAATTTTTGACACGGGCTTTTTGTCGAGCACTATTTTAAACATATTTTTCCCCGTGTAAACAGGTGAAACATTTGATAATCTTCCACGATAACTCATATCCTGTATCTGTTCAACGATATTATCAGCAATATTTTTTGCAATCTTTTCATATTGCTGTTGTTTTCTTAAAATCTGATTGTTTTTCGACATAATCTTTTCTTCGGTCTGATCTGTAACACAGACTGAAACTGCCATACAGGCTGCCATTATAACTGAAATGACCGCATATCCCACCGCCTTATTTTTCATTTTACGGTTTGTAATAGAAAATGCTATACCCGCACCACCTGCAACAAGCATCGCAAAAGTCTCCACAGATGGTGTTTTTCCGTACATCATTCCCATGATAACCACTACCGCCGCCGGAATATAACTCCACACCCTGCTTTTCAGGCTAAAAATACATATTGCCATGGCAAGAACTATCATCCCTATTATCACGATAATGGCTGCTTTTCCACTATTCCCAAGCCGTGAACCATGCAAAACGGAAGTTACATCTGTCATTTCATCAGACTGTAAATACTCCTGTTTTTTTATGTTCACATAATTAAGAAGTATATTTAAACTCCCTTTCAAATAATCACGCCTTAATAGCATAAAACCAAAAAAGGCAATCGTATATCCGGCAAATAATATATTTTTTGGAATTGATTTTAACATCCCCGTCAATGTAAATATCAACGAGAAGATGAAGATTGCCAGATACACTTCTCTATAATTTGCCGGATAACTAAACTCATCACAAAAACTGCGGTAAACTCCAACGGCAGTTATCGCCATAAAAATTCCCGCTAAAGGCATCGTCTGTCTTTTCTTTTGCCTGATTCCATACAATTCCATAACTCTAACCTGTTTTCTCCATTTCTATAAGCGTATCTTTATCAATAACAGGATTATTTCCTGTTGACCACAAATTCATTTCATCATAAACATTTATCTCACATAATGCCCGGTATAATTCTTCCTCATTTGATACATATGCTCTTTTCACCTGCTTCTGTCTTGCATCATACCAGACATAGACTATATTTTCACCATTTTCGATAGTCCCAAATCCTACCTTGTTCCATTTATCAAATTCTCTTGCAATTTCTTCTCTTTTTAACGGTCTTGTCTCAATATAATAACAATAATAATTTTTACTATCATCCAAAAATTCCTTTACATAGAGTGTATTACTTTTTGATGAAAGCTTCCAATGTATATTTCTAAGCCTGTCGCCATTTCTATACTCTCTGACATGGCTGAAATCTCCGTTATTTTTCTTATTCCCGCTAATCATAACACAGTTGTCATCACTATCTTTTTCTGCGGTTTCAATATATTTTCCATCTGTCACAGGCACTATACAAACTGCTTCACTTTTATTTTTCATATGTTTGTTTAACTTGAAAAATCCCAGATAGTCGTATATTCCCGCCTTTTTAACAGAAACTATATAATTTCCGGATAAGATTTCATCATCCCTAAAACTGTACGAACATCTCTCTGTCCTTTTTGCCGAACACCACTGCTTAACAACAACTTTTTTCTGCTTCATATTATATGGGTCAAGGCAGTTCAATGTGAGCAGTATTTTTCCACTTGGCAAAATACTCCTGTTTTCAAGAACAAGTTCAAAATTTATCCGCCCGCATTTGTTTATGACAGGCTTTGTTTCAAGCTTTATCTTAAGCTTGAAAAACAATATCATATTCATGATAAACAACATACTTCCTATTAAAATTTCAGCATAAAACACAAACAAAAAACCATTGCTGTTATATAAAACTGACATATATAAAGTAAACAATACACTCAATATAAATGTAAAAATCCTACCTGCCATTTTCTCCTCATTTCTTCTTTTTAATTCCTGGTGCTTTTATGCCGTTACTTATTTTTTTGATAGCCATCTGCGAAGAAATCCTTTCTCCTGATGCTCTTCCCGACATGACAATCCTGTGCGGAGCAATCTTTTCAAATGCCTCCTTGACATCTTTTGGTGTCACATAATCTCTGTCATCAAGAAATGCAAATGCTTTTGAAAGCTTTGTAAGTGCGATTGTTCCTCTCGGACTTACGCCAAGTCTTATATAATCGCTTCCCCTGGTAGCCCTGATAAGTCTGCATATATAATCATAAACTTCATCAGCTATAAAAATATCTTTCACATATTTTCTTATATTTAAGAGTTCTTCCCCGTCAATAACAGACGCAACACTTTCTGACATACGCACATTTTCATAATCTTTTTCACAATTTTTTGCAATCTTTATCTCATCCTCAAGCGAAGGATAACCCATGGAAATACATATCATAAATCTGTCAAGCTGTGATTCCGGCAAAAGCTGTGTTCCTATACTTCCCTCCGGATTTTGCGTAGCTATGACTATAAACGGTTCAGGAACTTTTCTCGTCACACCGTCAACGGTCACACTCTTTTCCTCCATCACTTCAAGAAGTGCCGACTGCGTTTTCGGTGAGGTTCTGTTGATTTCATCCGCGAGAAAAAAATTGCACATTACAGGTCCAGGCTGATAAATAAATTCCTGACTCTTGTTGTCATACATATTAAATCCGGTAATATCTGCCGGCATTACATCCGATGTAAACTGTGTTCTTTTGTTTTCAAGACCCATTGCTTTCGCAAATGCCGTTGCGAGCGATGTTTTTCCGACACCCGGAACATCATCAATAAGTATATGTCCCTCAGCCAAAACTGCCGCCATAACACTTCTTATGCAGTCGTCTTTTCCTATAACAACCTTTCCCACTTCATCTAAAACCTTAATACAATCTGAATAATATTTTTCTTTCATACTCCTGTTATATCCCTTTCTTCTATTTTCGCACGGCATACCCCGTATCTATAAACCCAACCATAACTCCCTGTCCGTACATAGACAGATTCGGCTGATTTCTGACTTTTGTTATCCCCGCCGACGCAAGAGCCGGCTCTGATGACATAAGACCATAGCAGGCGGGCACAAAAAATGCTCCGCCGTTTATGCCACTTCTAACTTCATCTCCCTTTACATATGCAATCGCAAACCGCTCAGAGATTATCTGATAACATCCCTCACCATATTTATCGGTCAGGTATTTTTCATCTCCATAATACTCTACAAGATAATCCTGATACTCCTGCGAAACCGCCGCCTCCATACACAACCTGTTCATACAAATAATCTCCGCTTCTTTTTCCATATTTTAATAACATCAAATTGCGAAACTCTCATAATACTTTATTAAATTGTGCAATTAACACAACTTATAATCAGTTTCGCAATCACCCTCACTATATAAATATGAAAAAAAGACCGGAGTGACAATCCACTCCGATCTGATATTTAAAAGTCAAAGAAATTCTTTCCAAAACTCTCACGCGTTTTCTTACGGCGTCTTGAATAATTTGAGTTTTTTCTTGTAGACGGCTTATCACTTGTTGAAGCAGATGTTTTCTTTGTATAATGCTTACTATGATTTCTTCTCACATTCTTATTAGAAGAATCTTTTCTGTTCTGCCTTACTCTTTTAGCATGATTTCTTCTACCCATTTTACTCTGGTAGCCACCATGCCTTTTTCTGCTCCTTGACATTACAATGGACTTACCTGTAATGGCAAAAATTATAAACATCACAATAACTATTATCGCTAAAAGTATGACTATCGAAAGAACAATGTTGTTTACGATAAAATCAATCACTCCATAAATTCCACCTGAAATGCCATCTCTTATTCCGGTAAATATCTTATGAAACAATGATGGATTTGAATTTGTCTTTTCGATTGATTTTATTTCTTTGTTTACAACTTTTCTTGATGCTTCATCAAGATATGTTTTCTTTGTACTGTCATAAATAATATTGCTTGAACCAACCGTTTTTCCCGCATAAGTGTAGGTTACTTTTCCTATAATATTCTTTCCAGTCTTAATTTTTACATTTTTATTGTAAATTATTTTCTGCTTAGCCTTTGAAAGTTTAACATTCTTTGGAAGTACAACACTTGACTCACCCTCAAATCTCACCGGAGAATTTGAACTGTTAAAGAAACTTCCGTAATTGTCAAACAAATCTTCACTTATCTTTGAATCGGAACCACCGACATTATGCTTTTTGTACTTTCCAAAACAATAATTTAAAAGTTTAATCGTATCCGTGTACTGATTAGGCTCTCCTGCTTTCTGGCTTGTCGACTTCATTACAACGCAGACAAGCTGCATACCGTCTTTTTCCGCAAATGTAACAAGCGTATTTCCTGCTGCGTGTGTAAATCCTGTCTTTCCACCGATACAATATTTGTATCCGTACTGAGGATACTCGTCCGGATTGATAGCCTCATGATGATTGAGCCATATTCTCTTCATCTTATGCTTATTTGTCTTTGCACAAGTATATCTCGGTGTATTGCTGACCTTTCTAAATACGGAATTCTGTAAAGCTGCTCTTCCTATCATCGCCATATCATATGCCGTAGTATAATGATTAGGATCAGGCAGACCGTTTGGATTATTGAAATGTGTATCTTTAAGACCAAGCTGCTTAACACGCCTGTTCATCAGCTTAACAAAGTTCTTTACACTTCCTGAAACATGTTCTCCTGCCGCAAGACAAACCTCATTTGCGGACTCAAGCATGATGGCATAAAGGCACTGTTCCATGGTCATTTTCTCACCCGGCTCAGAACTTACCGTCGAATCTCCCGGACTTATACCGTATGCTGCCGTCTTTGAAAATGTTACAACATCACTCGGTGAACTGTTCTCAGCAGCTAAAAGTGCCGTAAGAATTTTGGTGATACTTGCCGGATAGCGTTTTTTGTGAATATTCTTTCCATATAATACCGTACCCGTGGAAACTTCCATAACTATTGCCGAACCACTGACAAGACTGTCCGTTGACGGTCCTTTCGGCCATGAACCACCCTTTGCCTGTGCACTGACTCCCGACAACATTGCGGAAAACATGATAATTACAGTCAAAAACGACGATAAAACTCTTTTTCTGTTCATAATCTCCCCACTTCCTGTGTAAATAACATACCTCTTATCTGATAGTAAAGCGGATATTCGCAATTTGCTGTGCTGCTTGCTCATAACACTAAATCTATCGTTTAATTCAATTTATAAAAATCTTAATCTATTTATAAAAAAACGCTAATCTTTTACTAAGTTGCATTGCATATTTTAAATATATAAGCTATCATGATGTTACGGTTTGCTAAATTGTAAACAATTTTGCCACCGCATAAACACATCCAGATAAACAAAAAGCACTCCCAGTAGGAATCGAACCTACAACTGCCCCTTAGGAGGGGGCTGTTATATCCATTTAACTATGGGAGCACACAATTCATATTTTAACACACTACAGCATAGTAGTCAAGAAAAGGAGATAATTTATGTCAGATAATAATAATAGTGATAATATAAACGCATCAGATAACAATAATAACAACGATAGTTATGAAGAAATCTGTTATATATGCCGCCGTCCTGAAAGCAAAGCAGGCAAAATGATACATATTCCAAATAATATATGTATCTGTAATGACTGTATGCAGAAAACTTTTGATTCAATGAACAATATGAACCTGAATGGCACATTTCCAAATATGCCTTATATGGATATGTTCGGATTTGGTATGCCAAATATGCCGGGCGGTGACAATATCCCTAAAAATCAGAAGATTAAAAAGAAAAAAGCTGCAAAAGAAAAGAAAAAAGATAATATACAGACAGGTGTCTTTGACATAAAACATCTTCCTGCACCTCATATAATCAAATCAAAACTTGATGAATATGTAGTCGGTCAGGAATTTGCAAAAAAAGTAATGTCTGTCGCAGTTTATAACCATTATAAGCGTGTACTCTCAGATGATATTGAGGAAGATGACGGAATCGAAATCGAAAAGTCAAATATGCTTATGGTAGGTCCAACAGGCTGCGGTAAAACATATCTTGTTAAAACACTTGCTAAAATACTTCAGGTTCCTCTTGCCATAACTGATGCGACTTCACTTACAGAAGCCGGATATATAGGCGATGATGTAGAGAGCGTTTTATCAAAGCTTCTCGCCGCAGCCGACAACGATGTTGAAAAGGCCGAACATGGAATTATCTTTATAGATGAAATTGACAAGATTGCTAAAAAAAGAAACACAAACAGCAGAGATGTAAGTGGAGAATCCGTTCAGCAGGGAATGTTAAAACTTCTTGAAGGCAGTGATGTCGAAGTTCCGGTCGGTGCTACAAGCAAAAATGCGATGGTTCCGCTTACAACGGTTAATACGAGAAATATTTTATTTATCTGTGGCGGTGCTTTTCCTGAACTTGAAAAAGTTATTAAAAACAGACTTACAAAACAGTCGTCCATTGGCTTTGAAGCTGAACTTAAAGATAAATATGATAACGACGAAAATATTCTCTCAAAAGTTACTACTGAGGATCTCAGAGAATTTGGTATGATTCCTGAATTTCTAGGCAGACTTCCTATAGTATTTACACTTCAGGCAATGACTGAGGATATGCTCGCACAGATACTCACACAGCCCAAAAATGCAATCTTAAAGCAGTACAAAAAGCTTCTCGCACTTGATGAAGTTGACCTTAAATTTGACGATGAAGCCGTTCACTGCATAGCAAAAAAAGCCTTAAAGAAAAACACCGGGGCAAGAGCTCTTCGCGCCATTATTGAAGACTTTATGCTTGATATAATGTACGAAATTCCTAAGGATGACATGATAGGACGGGTAACTATCACTGATGATTATATAAACCACAAAGGTTCTCCGGTTATTGAAATGCGTGAAAGTGGCGAAGCAAAAATCCTCACCCAGAGAGATTTGATTGAATAAAGTGCTATTTGCCTGACCGTGATAAATAAACGCAGAATTATATAAATATTGTACTTTTTTAATCCACAAGCACAGCAGTATTTAAAAAACTGCTGTGCTGTTTTTATTTATCTCTCAACTGCTTTCACATTATAATACAATTTTAGATTTTTCACATCTGCAAACATCAACATGGCTGTCTGTTTTCCTATCTGCACTAATATATATAATACTTTTCTTTCAGCCCCGGCTCTGCTCCTTTATCCAAGTATCAAGCCTTTCATTTAATAATGAGAAAGGTGCTTCCCCTATCGACAATATATATTCATGAAATTTCTTCGGTGTGAACTTCTTTCCAAGCTTCTTCTCTGCCTTTTTATACATCTGCTCTATCTCTAAATAACCCATAGTATATTTAAGATAATTTGCCGGCTCTGAAACCATACTGTTATACACTGTTTTACTCTGTTCTATATCAAATCCATATGCCATGAGATATTTTGCCAATTTTGTAAGACTCCAGCCGTTATAATTTATTCCTATATCAGCCTGTGCATAAATACAAAGCGTTGCGATAGTGTTTTCCCGAAGTATCTCTGCCGTTTTCTCATCCAACCCGGCATATTTGTAACTGTAAAGTTCTGCATAAGTCCCCCATCCTTCAACATAACCGCCTATATTAACAACACTTCTGAAAGGAACCGGTGATTTTGAATAGAAAAAGCAGTTCTGGTACAAATGTCCCGGATAACTTTCATGTGCTATTGTTGTAAACGCTTTGCTAAGGTCGTATTTTTTATTTCCGTTAAGATAAACCACATTATTATTATAATTATCTATCGCAGGTGTCAGATAAAAAGCGGGACTTAGACTTTCTTCAAGAGAACGGTCAACGTACTTTACCTGACACTTTATGTCATCGGAAAGTGACGGAAAATCCTCTTTCATTGCACTCTTTAAATGTTTTATAACTTCATTTGGCTCAGTATATTTATACTTTACATTTACGGCACTATCATAAATCTTTGAATCTTTTGCAATTATCTCCGAAATTTTCTTCTGTGCCTGCTTCAATTCCTTATCTATTAGTATTTCCATTTCTTTAATGCTTCTGTCAGACCCCGTCTTTCGCCTTACAAGATATTCATAATACTTTTTACCATTTTTAAAACCACAAAGACCTCCATTATTCTTTCCATTACCCTTAAGTGACTCCAATCCAAATACAAGATTTTTGTATGCCGGGATAACTTTATTAAGTACAGCATCTCTATTTTTAGCAATATAATTTTGTTTATCAGTATCATTTATATTAGCAAATCCTGATATTCTCTTTTCAAAAGTCGTAATAAGATAATTTTTATCCGGATTTTTAACAAACGCATTACACTGTTTTATCACCAGATTCACACAAGTATCACTCATAAAAGTTCCCTTACTTGCCTTATATTTTTCATATTTAATGACATTATTAAAATACTCCGGAATAAGATTTAACAGCTTTATGTAATCTTTAATATCATTTTCCGTATAAAAATTATATTCAACAAGCAAAACAGGAAGCTGTGCCTGGACACCCGAAGTCTCACTTAAATACTCCTCAAAGTCCGGATATTTTGACGATTCCAGATTTAGTTTCATCATGTACTCTGCAAGATCATAACAGATTTTCTGTTCCTCTTTCAATTTATCATAATCAAAACTTCTAAGAGTCTCCATCATATTTTCATAAACCGAATAAGTCCCCTTCTGTTCATCAAAATCCATATTTCCAAAACTAACCTCCATATTATCAAGACCATATATCTTTTTATTTTTTAAAGTATAATTCATTGTCAGGGTATCCTGCGAAACGCTGTCAATAAAAATCTGATTTAAAAAAGCATCAAAATCCTCCTGCATCTTTTCAACAGACCTTGAATTATCATAGCCGACACTTTTTTGTAAAACATCAATAACAGAAAAATAATCTCCCCTGACTGCTCCTATCGCCAACAAAATAAAACATAATGAAATAATTAATTTTATTATCCTATTTTTCACTTTACTCCTCATTTCTGCACACATTTTTTTGCATATTAAGTTTGTGTCAAGTGTGCACAGACACAAATCTTGTGTGCGAAAAATCTTGTATATATGGATTTTTCGCACTACTCCCCTGATTTATTGTGAATTTTTCGACATGTTTCTGCACAAAAATATAAAATATTTTAATTATTTATGTTACAATTTTACAAAAGTATGTTAAAATAAATATAGAACTAATTTTAAATAGCCTGTGTAACCAATAACAATTTATATAACCCTATTGGATTTAAAATGTATCTGACCCTAAACCGGTACTACGGCTTACAACATTGCTATACCACACAAAGAAATGAGGTTTCAATTTTCATGAATACATACTCTGAAAACCAAAATACATTACTGCAAACCAACAAATACCAGAAAATGCTGGTATCCTTTTTTGCTGTCTTTAAAATTGACAAAACCATAAATCCAATTCAGTATATTATGTCCAATATTGATATACATGATGAAACTGTCCCTGATTATATTCCATTTCTTATCAACTATAACAATTCTGATTATCTCTTAGATATTATGTTATGGGATTATTCTGAACTTCAATCCTTATAATATAAGTTTTCTTAATATCTACCTAACTATCCCATCAGTAATATGCTATCTCAGTAACATTTTTCTTATTTCTTCATAAAAATATATAGATTAGATATATAAATATATTCTAATTCTTAAAATATATGATTCCGATAACGAAAGGAATTTCCTATGAATAACATGAATTTCAGATTACAGGCAGGCTGTCAGCATTGTGGTAACTGCAGCTGCCGCTCTCAAAAACCAAATAATACGGTTCCGGGATGCAATAGTCATTCTCAAAACCAGAGCAATATGGCTTCCGGTTGCAACAGTTGTTCTTCAAATCAAAACAATATAGCTTCCGGCTGCAACAGTTGTTCTTCAAATCAAAACAATATGACTTCCGGTTGCAACAACCACCATCAAAATCAACCACGAACATGCGATTCCGGTTGTGAGCGACCACATTACAGACCACCTGAAAATTGTGCTGATTCAATATCACATATTGATATGCACAATATTCCTATTGGAATAGGCTATGTTCCTTGGCAAAAGTGGAGAAATGTCTATGCCCTCTGCGAAGGTCTTTCACAGGGAACTATTTTTAAAGAACTTGACTATCCGTTTTACGGCTGTATTCCAAATGGATTTTGCAGTCAAAAAGGAGGTGCGAGATGAATAGAGAAAAGCATAACCTCTTGGCATATATCACCCAGGTAAGCTTCGCAATGGACGATACAGTTCTTTTTTTAGACACACACCCATGTGACAAAGATGCTCTGTGTTATTACAACAAATTAAAAAAAGAAAGAGAAGAAGCAGTAAATGAATATACACAGAAATATGGTCCACTTTCTAAATATGATGTCCCGGACTCATGTTACTGGGAATGGGTAAAAGACCCGTGGCCATGGGAATAAAAAACAAACTATTGTTGTTTATTATGGATTTTTTAAAGTTTCTGTAAATTTCACAAAAAACAAATATCATTGCGTTTGACGCAGAAATGAGGAGTTTATGTTTAATTATGAAAAGCGATTGCAATACCCTGTCAATATAACAAGGTGCGACCCAAAAGCTGCAATGGTAATAATGAGTCAATACGGTGGTCTGTAGTCGAGGACTTATGATGCGAGGAAATGTCTTATATTATCCTTTATCGTATTGTATCATATTTACGCATATTGAAATCTATTTTTACATATGCTATAATGTCGTTAGACAAAGAGAAGCTATTGTTCCGTAGTGAACACAAACAAAACCCCCGATGCTGCCAACATCGGGGGTTTTTATTCCTATTTTGTTGCGGAAGGCTTAATACCACAGGCTAATTGCCAATCATTTATCACCATCTAACCATTTGATAATGTAATGAGAAATCACACTACCCATAACAGTGACAAAAAGAGATGCTATATACTCCGTAGTAAACACCTCCTTCCCTTGCCGGTATAGGAGATGGCAACGAACCTATTCTATCATATAAATTGACAATTTTCTACATTCAAACTCAATGCACCTTATTATAATTAAGAATCGCCTGCACTATAGCTTTTGCTACGGCATCTCTGTTCTTCTTGTAAAGTTTAGCATCGTCCGGATCCGATACAAAACACACCTCAATGAGCAAGGCAGGTTTTGCAGTCTTATTTAAAACCCACAATCCTGATGTTGTCTTTACACCACGGTTCTTAAAACCTACTTTTGAAAGCTGGTTGCATATTCTCTTTGACAAATCTCCTTTGATACCGGAGGTATCTTTCACCCAGACCTCTGTTCCTGTTGTTTTTCCATCCTGTACTTTCTGATGAGCTGCTGAGTTAAAATGAATTGAGATGTCAATATCTCTCGTCTTTGAATTGCACTTGGCACAAATTTTCCTGAGCACATCCGTCTGGCTTGTTCCGTTGTTCACGGTACAATTATATGCCTTGATACGATTCTTTTTCAAAAGTCTTATTACCTTTTTGGTAATAATTCTGTCCTCTCTGCTCTCGTCAATATAGTCAGATGCCCCACAAGCTATTTTACCCTGTGGGTTGTGTCCTCCGTGTACTGTTACTGCTTTTATTTTTGCCATATTATTTTTTCCTCACTTTCCATGTACTTTACATTCTTATTTATTCTATTCTTCACACTTTACTTCCGGAAGTCCTGCAACTGATGTCAAAATACTTACAACTCCGGCTACTACTGCGGAAGATGCTGCCAGTTTCCAATCAACATTTGCCACCGTGCTTCCAACTGCGATTACAGAAACTGCAGTCTGAGCCATTGTTTTAATCGCTCTGACTGTCGCAGATTTCACCCATTTCTGAGTATCAACACTTACCTTCAACACACAATTTTTAAACATAAATAAAAACCTCCTTATTTCTTTTCTAAATCTTCTATTCTGTGATTTGCTACTTTTATATCTTCCGAATTTAAAGCTACTGATTTTTCAAGCTCATAAACCCGGTCGATTACCTGGTTATGTACATCCTGCTTTTTCTCCAACTGCTCCAAGCGATATGCTACAAGAACCGTTGATTTTTTATTTGCAAAATATGCCCCACTCGCTGTGCCGAGCATTGAAATAACTGCTATTATTATTTCTATTGCGTATGCTGCCATTTGTGTCTCCTTTCCTGCCTTTAGGCATTAAAAAAAGAAGCCTTTACGCTTCACTATGCTGTTCGATATATTTTTTTACTTTTTCTCTTAACTTCGCCGGAACTTCATCAATACGATTTAAATCGTATGCAATTCTCTCAGACCAAAATTTCGCCATCTCGTCCACCCCCTTTCTATTCACTATAAATAACCTCTGACATCTCGGCAATGGCATCATTCTGAGTAGTCTGCCCTGCTTCAACTGCCGCAAGTCTCACCTCTATATTGCTGAGCTGACGGATGTTAAATGACGCTTCAAAAACACTCTTTTCCTCTGAATACAGATATGACACTGTTTCAAAAGTATAATTTTTGTACTCGCCTATGATTTCGCCAGTATCGTCTTTTATGTACCTAAATGCTGACAGATTTTCGTCAGTCAGTTTCTTGCGGAAGTTTTCAATATCTTCAGCAGAAGAAAAATCTGCTGTAATTTTTGTTGCTGTGCTGCTTTCGGTAACAGTAAGTTCTGTGTTGTCTTTTAATTTGATTTTCATAATGTTTTTATTCCTTTCTTTGTATAAAAATAAGAGCTGAGAAGCTCTTTTAGTGTTGTGTATTCTTTTTGTTAAATAACAGTTTAAATAATATCTCTAGTACAAAAGTGAATTTTGAGTTTCCATATCACAGAGGAGAAATTTATTTTGTTCGTATCGGCAAATATTGTATAGTAAATGTTAAACATATTTGTGTTTCTCCTATTTCGTGGGAAAGTCCATCTGTACTTGTTCCGAGTGAATTTCGCCCCAAAAGTAATTATCATATAGACGGTGCTTATTTTGAAGTAAGAAGCAGCGGAACATTAGCAGGTTATCAGGAAGGTGGAGCACAAACTTTCTTTGGAACAGGTATATATGAATGTGCAAACTAAATTCAGTAATAATAATGCTATACACAATGATAAAAAAGCATACCATAAGCACTAAAAATTCCACATGGGGGAACATATATTTTTATATCTTGCCCGCTTATATAACCATACGACAAGACTATGTTTCCAGTTACACCGTCCCAAGCACTCACGGGAAACATATAGGCATTACCGTCTATAGTATGAGCATGGTCGTTTAGTATAGCTACCTCAGAAGCTGTTGCTCGATTACCCAGCTGTACATTAAAACTTACAAACATCATTTTTGTAATTGAATTATAAAATGCTGTATAGTTTCTCATTCCACTAACAACATTTACAAAAGTGAACTGAGTTAAACTGTTATTTAACACAGTTATCTCATCATTTAACGCTTTTCCTTGTCTTGCATCGAGTGCATATCCCTCTTCTGTCGTAACAAGGTTGTTTACAATGCCATTTGGTATTCTGCCTTGTTCTTGCCACTGAGTTAAAATCCCTCTTGTTATATTTGCCTGCTGACTCACCTTGTCTATTGAAGTATGAATTGAATTATGAGCTAAAGTATCATTTTGTCCGATATCGTTTATTTGAAGCTGTAAATTATCAATCTCAGCATTTACCACCTTATTCTCAACAGGATTTGTACTCGTTTCCGACAGTTCACTGTCAACTTCTATCTGTTTTGTTTTGTCTGCATACTTTTTAGCCTGTTGACTATAATATTTTGCATTGTCAATATCTTCATTATCTCTCGCCGATGTTTCTCCAACAGCATAAGATTTTGCAATGTTTGAATTATTTTCAACTTCAGATGCAAGTTGTTCTATCTCTTTCTGACAACTTGCTGCATATTCAGCCGCAGATGTTGCCGTACTTGAACTCTTCGATGTTGCCGCTGCTGCTTCCTGTGCTTCTGTTGCTCTATTGTCTGCTATATTAGCACTCTCCTTTGCAGCAGTCGCTGAACTTTCTGCCTCTTGTGCTTTCTCTGTTGTTTTTTGTGCCAATGTGCTAACATCTGCTGTTGTCTCCTTTGCATTATCAGCATACTTTTTTGCCTCTGCCACATAATCAGTCAAGGCACTCACATCATCCATCTGCCCTACAGCAGAATACGATGGATTTTGAGTAGCTTTAAGAATAAACGGAAATGTACTTATCACAGTGTTATTCTTTGTATTTGAAAATCTGATGCAAAGTTTTATATCTCCTGCTTCATCAGTTTCATTCTTTGTCATTTTGACACTGACAGTATTTCCGTTTGTGCTTGCATTTATCGTTACTGCTTTATGCTTAGCCGTTTCACCCTCGCAAACACACAAATCAAATTCAGCTTTATCAACAATAAATTTTTCCGTGTCATTCATTACCGTACAAACAATAGTCGGTGTATCTCCCTGCATACAGGATATTACAGGTATTGCATTTGCAGATTTTACATTCAATGTTACCGGTATGTTCATGAACTGCCCCCTTTCTAAAATTTATCTGATGATTTAACTCTGTGTTTTCTCATTATAACCATATTATTTTTCCTCCAATTTTGCTTTTATTGTCATAACTTCACACTGCAGTTTTAGAAGTTCAGACTGCAGTTGTCTGTTTCTTTCTATTTCCTGCTTCAAATCTCTTTTTAAACACTGACAATATTTCGTCAGAGGTGCGATAAATTCCTCGTACCGCAATGCAGCATAGTCTTTTTTATCTTCATCAATTTGAACTGTTGCATATGCGGCAAAATCATCTACCGTACCCAAAACTTTCTCAGCAGTCATTTTAACTTCATCTGCTATAAATCCGCTGTGAGTTCTTTTGCCATCTATCATTGTGTATGTTGATGGTTTTAATCCGTCTATCAGGTCATTGGCATATTGTTCATCTATTTCAGTTATATTTGTTTTTAATCGTCTGTCTGATGCCGTAAATGCTCCTGTGTTTGTTGTCACAACTCCATTTTCAGTGCCTACAGCAAACAAATACCCGCTGCTCATTTTTTTATCTTTAGCAAAAATTCCGGCAACTGAAAAATCACAATATCCCCTTGTCGTATCAGGAACAGCCTCGTCTAAAGCTCCGCTTTGGATTCCACATATAAGTTTACCCTGCATTATAGTTGCTTTATAAGGAAACCCATCCCAGCTATAATACCCAGTTCTGGAATGTGTTGAAATAAATGCCTCTCCGTCTGAATACATATATCCCCTGCCAAACTGCCATCCACCAATTGAGCCATTTCCCGAACCGTCAAGTTTGAAGTTTGTGCTATTAACAACCAAACGATTTGAATTAAGTGCAATCTGCTCTGATGACTGATTTATCTCACTGCACACTCCACCGACAGAAACTTTACTATCTATCTGTCCCTGTGCCCATTGCGTAGTTGCATAACTGCTCATCCCGGCTATTGTCTGATAGTTTCCAAGTGTTGCCGAATCTGCTTTCAAATCAAGTTCTGATGATTTTGCATAATTATTCATACCATCTATTGTCTGATATGTCTCGGAAACCTTTGCATTTATCTCATCTGCTTTAAGATTTAATGCTGCACTTGTTACATAATCTCCCTGGATTACTCCGACAGTTTCCTTAATACCATCAATGTTCACATCTATTTGCGAAAATTTCTGCTGATTTTCCTCATTCTTTTCATAGAGTTCATACTTAAGGTTTGTGTTGCTCACTTCAAAGTTTGCCATTTGAACCCTGCCTTCTCTTTCTTCCTCATCAGCACTCAGACAAAATTCTGTCATTGCTCCGCCATATTCAAGTTTTATCGCATATATCTCTATTACTCCGTCGTCATCTGCCGGAGTAAATACCGGCTTTCCTTTTGTACTGTCATACACAAAATCGTATTTTACCCTTGTTGTTTCTGCATTATCAAATACATCTCCTGTTTCAAGAGCAGTCGGATAATATATCATTGCTCTGCCTTTTATGTAAGCTGACAATGTATAAGCCGTACCATCTAAAGGCATAAATGAATTATTTACATAAGAATATTTCTTCGACAAACTTATAATGTCACACTCATAATGCTTATGTTCCCTGTCCCATTGCACATTTCCACTATGAGCGTATTCTCCGACATATATCCATCCCTCCTGCATTTTCTGTGCATCGTAATACTGGTTAAATCCTATGTCGTCAAGAAGCTGCGACACAATCTTATTAAATGCGATATTAAGACTCTGTCCCGTAGGATCATAATTTATCGCACTTGATTTGATAGTCTCAGTTCCATTGTTTATCTCTCTTACCAAAGATGGAATATTTACCTTTTTGGCATTGATGTTTGCATCATCCGCCACCATCCTGTCATTGATAAGACCATCTCTTACGGCATTTTCAGTAATTCCACCCTCGCCCCAGAGCACATTTCCGTTTGCATCATAAATTATAATAGTATAATTGTTGTTTGCATCCTTACCTATCTGGACTCTCACTTTCTTTCCGTCAGAAATCTGCATGGTAGAGTCTTTCAGCACCATAGTCCCGTCTTTTGACTGTATCTGAACATTATCCGTATAGATTGTACCGGATGCTATCTTATCCGCAGTCAATGACTTGATAAGAGCACTCGTAATAACTCCGTCACTCATTCTTCCGACAACTGCATCTGAAAAATCCGTTGTGATAATCGTACTTCTGATATTGTTAATAAGTGCCGACTCAGAAGTAAGATTTTTTATATTTCCAACTGCCGCCGAAATATTATCAGCCGTAATAGTCTGTGCAATAATATTCTTTATGATTGCATCATTAGCCGTAAGACTGTCAATCTCTGCTACCTTTGCCTTAAGATTGTCAGTAGTTATGTTGACTGCTACCAGGTCATTTATCCATGCCTGCTGTGCGGCAAGCTGCTTTGTCACAATAATGTTGTTGGTATTACTCTGGTCAGCCAAAAGGCTCAATTTTTCCCCTGTCACTGCACCTGCTATAGAACCCGATGCCGTAGCCGCCGTGCTGCCTACGCTAAAACTGTCATTTGCGGGACTGTCAAGGCTTATCGTCTGTTTGTTTACTCTAAGCATCACACCATCAATTCCAAGCATTTTGGCATTAACTTTGTACCAATTCCCTACCTGTATTCTCTCTTTATTTCCATTAAGATTATGTGGGTCTATGGCTGATATCGTATAACTGCTATACGGCACAGAATATATATCAATATACTTTTGTGCCTCCTTTAAAAGTTCAGTCGGATCATTAATGTCTTCATACAAAACAGTACGCTGTATAACACCATACACATCTTCATTTTTTGAAAGATATTTATTTCCTCCATTTACACCGGCTATAGAAACCCTTTCAAGATTATCCTCATCGGTATAAATCTTTTGACCTAACGGAAGTATTCTCGTACAAAGTGTACTCATGTCCTGTTCACATGAATAGGACAAAAGATTATATCCAATCTCTATTACACTGTCCCCACATATTTTTCCAATCTTTTTTGACACTGTCAGCTTATCGAATAATGCTTTTCCCTCGACTAAGTCCATTTTATAAGATACCGATATTTCCCAGCCATACTTTGAAATCAATGCTGACAACTCATCAAATGTCGTTCCTCCGGATGTTGACAGCTCCGCTTTTTGCGTATCTGTGACAGTGGCATCAAATTCAATTACAAATTGATGTTCAGGTACATTACTGTTGTGCCTGTCTATAAGTTCCTTTGCAAGCTCGACAGGTGACATATCAAACGCTTCTATCTCTGTACTGCTGTCCTGAAGATATGCAAGATACCCCTCACATGTCACCTGTTTGTATATAGCTCCCGTGTTGTCCATCAAAGGAACGGCTTTAAGAACCCTGCCTAAAAATTCTATTTCCGGCGTATCAACACACCATATTTTAGTAAGACAAGGTGAAAGCATATCATATCCCGGATTATCCGGATAAATGTCAAAAGACAAAGAATCCGCACAATTTAATTCCCTGGATATACTTCCCGACAATTTTCTTTCCATATGATCCGGTTGCATATCAAAAATAATTTCCTGCTTAGGCTTTCCATCTTCAATGTTTTCAATCCTAATAGTTCTCATATAGTATTTTTCACACCCTCTTTCGATGAATACATATACGGATCCGCTTTAAATGTAACTGTTATAATACAGGTCTTTCTGGTTGAGGCAGATGCATCAAAAGAACTTATTTTCGCCAAAAAATAATAATCAGGCATTGCACTGTCGATAAATTTTTTTCTTGCCGCAGGTGGATACAGCCAATCCGCTATATCATGTTTAGTCCTCTCCACTTCTGCCCTGTCTGAACACTTTTTCCACATTTTCACGGTAATCGTTCTGTCCTCATAAACTTTCATTCCGTTAAGATCATACGCATCTATTACTGAATCACGATACGGTACCGGTATCTCACTTGTTTTAACCGCAGGATAGCCAATATCTATACTTTCGACTGTCATTCCTTTACTTGATGCCCTTATATCATTAAATGAAAAATCACGCATTTGCTATCCCCCTTCTTGTAAGACTTACCTTTGCACCCTGTAACATATCTACAGTATTTAACGCAGCCTTTCCAACTACATTTCCATCCATCTGAATCGTAAGATTTAACTGACTTGATTTCTGTAATCCCGATGCGGCTTTACCATTTACCTGAGGTACTGTTGTTGGAAGATTTCCGGTAATAATATCTGCAAGTCCCTGTGTTTCTCTTTGCAATCCCTGTGCAAATCCAAGACCTGTGTATGCTCCAAGTTCAGCCATCACTCTTGACGGTGAATGTATTCCAAGATTTTTCTTAACCTGCTTCACCGTCTGCCCTGTCAGTTTCGCTATAGCCTTATACACATCATTACTTCCCTTTTCGATACCATTTGCAAAACCTTTTGCCACATTCGCACCGATTGATTTCATTTCTTTTTGATATGTTTTTTTGAGTTTGGCTATCTTTGTCTTATATGTTTTTTCAAGTTCTTTCATTTTCTTATCTGTAGACTTTTTTAAATCTTTATTCTGCGTTACAGCTTCCATCTTTGCTACAGCATTTTTTTGACTGTATAACTGCTTGTACTCCGCCCACTGTTCATTATTCATCTTTGTAAGCGTTTCGACATCACCGGCAGAATTCACTCCAAGACCCTCGATTTCTTTCATCATCTCGTCAGATGCTCCTCTGTCACGAAGAACCTGCAGGTTTGTACGCCATTTTTGAAGTGCATCAACCTGACGCTGTAAATTCACTACAAGACCATTCTCGTCATCCGTTTTTGTCAGACTTACATCACTGAAAATGCTGAAACTTGATGCAATCGACTCTTTAGTTGACTTCACGGATTCATTATATGTTTTTTTAAGTTCTTCCAACTCTGATCTAAGAGTTGACATATACTCCTTATAACTTTTCTTATAATTACTCAAATATTCCTTTTTACTGTTAATAAGATTATTTCTTGCCTCATAATACTGTTTTAAAGCATCTGTATGTGCAGATGTTCCTTTTTTCGTTGCTTTAACAACCTTATCCCAGTATGTTTTAACAGTCTTTTCGTTGTAACCATGTCCATTTGTCTTTAAGTCTCTCATTTCTATCTTGTTCTGAAGCTTTGTAACAAGAGCCTGTTGTTTCTCTGCCGTTGCTTTCTTCTGTGCTTCCAGTTTTTTCTTACGCTCTTTCTGCTCTTTTTCCAGCTTTTTTTGATATGCTGCTCTCTGCTTTTCAAGGCTTTTCCTTTGCTTTTCTCCATCGTTTGTAACTTTGTTTCTTGCAGCATAATATTTTTGCAATGCCTTTGTATGTGCAGTTGTTCCGGCATATGTAGCATTAACGACAGCTTTCCACCATTTTGCAATCGTGGCATTACTATATCCTTTGCCGTTAGTTTTCAGATCCTTATTTTTAATCTTGTCAGACAATTCTTTAACAAGAATATTTCCAAGCTGTTCAGCAGACTTTCCAACATTTTTTGAACTTGATTCGATACCCTGTATCAAACCGTCAACCGTATATTCGCCTGACTTTTTAAAAACTCTTGATGGTGAATGAATATCAAGTTTCTTTTTAAAAGCCTTGTCTGCTGCATCACCTAAGTCCTCATAAGCCTTAACAACCTCAGGTTTCTTCTTTTCAACTCCGGCAAGCAGACCATCAACACTGTTTACCCCTGCCGCTTTCATGAGTTTTGATATTTTAGCATCAGATTTCTGAATTACATCCAATGAACTCTGGCCGCCTTTCTCAAAACTCTTTTTCATCCCTGCAGAAATATTTATTCCGACCTTGTCAAGTTTTTTCTGCATATTGTCAGCACGCTTCTGAATCTGTTTGCTTATGGCTTCATATGCAACTGTCGGGTCAGCAGAACTGCCATTTATCCCTTTGGTTATTTCCTCTGGTATATATGCACCCTGTTTTCTTGCATTAGTAGCAAGAATCATCAATTTTTTATTTATTGCCGTATTTAATGTATCAAGTGCAGTCTGAGGCGATTTACTTCCATCTTTTAATCCTGCCGCAAGTCCTTTAGGTATCTTTGTACCTGTCTTTTTAGCAATGTTTACAGAATTACTAAAAGCTCTCTTTGTGGCATCATCAACCTTGCTGCCCGACTTTCCCATCTGAACAACAGCAGTATCAAAAGCTTTTCCAAGATTTTTATACTGTCTTGCAGCTTTCTTTGCGGCATTGGCTGAGTTATTTGTTTTTTTCTTTTGGTCGTCTGTTGCTCTGCTATACTTTTCAATATATTTCTGTGCCTTATCTACATTAGAATTACAATCTTTAATTATTTTTTCCTGCTCTTTAATAGTTTTATTTAATTCAGAGGAAGTCTTTTTGTGTCTTTCCTTTTCTTCTGCGTATTTACTTAATGCCTGCTGTGCTTTCTGATATGTTTCACTATAATTTTCATTATAATTCATATTTCCAGCATTAGCTTTATACTCTTTTTCTAATGCCTTTTGTGCTGACTCTGCTTTTTTCTCTGCATCTGCTAATCTTTTTTTTGAATCTGCTCGTTTCTGCGTAGCCTCCGCAAGTGCCATTTCAGCCTCATACTGCTGTTTATATTGTTCCTTTATATCAGCCTCAGCAGCTTGTGTCATATAAAGTTTTTTATAATTGGAAATTTTATCTGTTATCTGCTTATTAGATAACTTAAGTTTTCCGTTTTCTTCATCATAAGCATTTGCAAGTTCTGGTATTTGCTGAGATAATGAATTTACTATTGCTTTCATCTCAGATTTTTGAGCAGTGTTCTTATGTTCAATGTTATTAAGTTCTTTCAGTCTTTCCGCCTGCTTATCTACTGCCGCTACTTCTGACTCAGCAGACGAAAAACTGTCTTTTGCTGCCTGCACACTTTCCTTTATAGCCTTTGTCTTCTCATTCAGCTTATCAATTTCTTTCTGATCTGCCTGAGCCGCTTTTTCAGTTTCACTTGTAGACCTTTTAGTCTGCATGGCAAATGTAACTATCCCAGCAGTAAGTGTAGCAAGTGCTGTTGCCGCCAGTAAAATAGGATTAGCCATAAGTGCTGCACCAAAAGCTGTAATTAATGGAGTTACAGTCTTTACCACTGTTACACCCACAAATGCTGTTGTTAATGCCCCTAACGATGCCGTAAGCGAAACCACCGCCTTTACTACATCAGGATTTTTCTTAATAAACTCCATAGCCCAGGAGATTGCTTTCTGTCCATGCTGGTACATTCCGTCAAGAGACTCATTAAGCTGTGTTCCGATAGCAATCTTTAAGTTCTCAATGCCGTTTAACATCTTCTGTTTAGCTGTTTCTGATGTATCAGTCATCTTTTTATAAGCATCATTAGCCGCACCGGTACTATTCGTCACCTTTTTCAGAGTATTGTTATAATCCTCTGTTCCTGTCTTTAAAAGAACTGTTGCTGCTGTCGCAGCTTCCTGACGGCTGAAAAGATTTGAAAATGCTGTTGCATCACCGCCTACGCTGTCACTTAAAATCTGAATAACATCACCAAGCGATTTTCCCTCTGCCATCAACTCTGTAAATGATTTTCCTGTCTCTGTCTGCAAAGTCGCTGCCGTTTTTGAACCCTGTTTTGATAGTTCTTTCATAAGAGACTTAATATAAGTCGTAGACTCGCTTGTTTCAATACCTCTTTTAGTAAGCTGTATATATGCTGTTCCCAAATCCTGTAATGAAACACCATAATTAGCCGCATTGGTAGCAACCTTACCAATACTTGACGCAAGTTCATTAACCGATGTTTTACCTAAGTTCTGTACTGTCAGAAATACATCTGATACCTCAGACGCATCTTTAACCTTATTTCCATACGAATTAAGAACCGTTGTAAGACCATCAATTGCCGTTGTGCTGTCTGTAAATCCACCTTTTGCAAGTTTAGTGGCTTCACCTACTGTTTCCACCGCCTTTGATGTATCAACACTCGCTGATATAGCCTGATATGTTGACTCAGCTATATCCGTTACCGCCGTTCCTGTCTTTGTAGACAGGTCAAGCATCTCCTTGTTAAGTGTACCCATTGATTTTTTCGATGTATCAGCAATGGTACTAACCTTTGCTGATGCACTTTCAAACTTCTCAGCACTCTCAGAACACTCATACAAAGTTTTTGCTATATCCTCGACCTTTTCTTTTACTCCTGATGCAACTATCTGGTCTGCAAGATTATTAAAAGCCTGTCTGTTACTTTCTCCAAGCTGTTCAACATTAACTCTTACTTCCCTGACTGATTTTCCATACTGGTCTATTGATGTTGCACAACCATTTGCCGAGTTTTTAGCCTCTTTCATATACTTATCATTTGTATTCAAGGCTCTGCTTGCTCTTATAGTCTGTGCTTCCGCAGTATTTAATTTATTTTTCCAATTTTCCACTCTGCTGCCGGCGGCTTCATAATTTCTCTCGCCTTTTTTTATTGCCTCTGCAAGTTCATCAATGGTTTTCTGCTGTTTATCAAGTTCCGCATCCGTGGCTGTTCCGGATTTCTTCATTTTATCCATTTCAGCCTGTGCGTTTTTATATTCTGCCCTTAACTTTTCAAGACCGTCTGCAACTTTTTTCTGTGACTCAGCACTATGCACATAACCGGCTTTTGTTGCATCGAGTTTACTTCTCTGTCCCTGAAGCACCTGAGAAAGAACTTTATGCTTTGCCTGAAGTGCTTCAAGGCTGTTCGCATTCTCGGCATACTTCTCTTTAACAAGACTAAGCTCTGATTTCATTGACGAAAGCTGTTTATTACAAGCTGTAACCGCTGCTTTAAACTCTTTCTCACCCTCAAGCACTATTGATGCACCAATTTTATTTTTATTCGCCATCTTATCACTCCGCTTCTAAAAGTTAATGATTTCTTCTCTTTCCTCTGCACTGGTTATCATCCTCTCATAGGTATTTGCTGAACCTCCTGCAAACATATTGCAGATTGAAGATGCAAGCATACTCATTTCAAGGTCGAATACATTCTTGTATTCGTAGTACAGATCATAAAATTCCCCGATTGACAAAAAATTACACTCTGTCTCTGAGCATCCAAGTTTTGTCTTTGCAATCAACTTATACCAGACGAAATTTATTCTCCCTCCGTCTGGCTCTCCGAGTTTTTTTCATCGTTCTCATTTTCCGGAAACATTGAGCCTGCATATGTAGTAAAAATTTCTGTTGCAAGCTTTGCCGGATTAGAAACTGCATACACAATCTTTTTGTCAGGAGCTTTCTTACCTGTAGCCTCTGCACCTTCCTCAAGGAAAAGCATTGTAGTATCAAGCAATGCCTGATAATCAATTTCATCCAGATAATTTTCACTTTTCTCAGTATCATCACTCCGTGAAAATATCTTATTTTCAAACTCTTTTAGACTTCCATACTTTTTCTGAAGCTGTGCAAGTGCTCTTATTCCGCAACAAGCCGGATAAGTCTTCCCATCAATGCTCAGATTAAATATCCTCATAACCTCACCATCCTTTCACATCAAAATATGCCGCACTGCCCGGCAATGCAGCATACAACTTTTCAAAAAATAACAAAACTACTCCGCTGTCGGTGTAAATAATGCTTTAAGAGCAGCTACGGCATCTGCCTCCGACTCAACAACAGCCGTTCTTCTGTAAAGCCCTGTCTGCTCATCAGGGTAAATAGTACCTACAACAGATGGTGTTGTATATTCCAACTTTTCCTCTTTAGTCTTTGCATCAACAGAATACGGTGCAAATTTAACTTTCGGATAAAAAACAACTTTATACTTTCCACCATTTTTCTTGCTTATATAGCCAAATCCTACCGCTATAGGCTCATCATTGCTTGTAGCATCATATACATCAACTGTTTTCGACTCTCCGCCGCTTAATGCAATGCTGTTTTTCTTCTGTCCAAGAAGCGGACCAAATATAGCAGGATCATCATCATCAATACCAAGCGTTATATCACCGCCTGTTACTGAGCTGTCGCTGTCCTGCAATACATCGTCAGCATAAAGTTTCGCATCGTTCGAGTTCAAGTTTTCCTTGAACTCAATCGCTCCCGCAAGTTTGGATGGTGCTTTGTACTTACCATCCTTTAACTCACCATGTAAAAATGCTTTTAAACCTACCTGTGCCATTTAAACCTCGCTTTCCGCTATGTTTGTCTCATAGCATATGTGTCTTTTTTTAACATCTCTCTCAACAGTATTTAAGGCAACTTTTGGATAAGAAAAACCGCTTAAAAATAAAGCGGTTTTAATAGCCTTTTGCATATTGAGATAATTTTTATTTAAAGGTACAAAAAGATGTACCTGAAAATACATTTCATTCACAGCCGGGTTATCATCTGCAAATCCGCCCGGCTTTTCTGCTGCCACATTGTAAACAATGTATGTGTCTGCATTTCCGTCATAAACATCCATAGCAACCTCTGTGCATACGGATTTCAAGGCAGTTTTCAAATCACCAAGAACACTCATCTTATCCCCCTGTTAAAAACTTCCTGCATTTTCTCTAAAACCTTGTCCTCACTGCTATTCACAGCAGACTGCATAAAAGGTCTTGCCGGCTGATGACTGTTGCCGTATTCAAGTGCAAGTGCTTTCTGATAATTTCTAAACGGTTCAACTTTTCCGTTTTCACGGGTGTAAGTAGATTTTGTTGAAGCCCCCTCCGCTGTCAGATAGCCGATGTATGCACCATTTACAGTTTTCTTTGCTTTCTTACATTTGATAGAACTTATAAGTTCACCTGTATCCCGGTGTGGCTGCAACTCACTTTTGACCGCACTCTCATAAATCGGCAATGCCTCATCTATCATCTTTGGAGCTGTCTCATCAAATATATTTAAAACATCGTCAAACATATTATCCGGAAAATCAAAATCAAATACCGCCATCATTCCACCTCACTGCATGACAATTCAATGTAAAACTCATCTGTACGGTATGTCCTTTCTACCTTGTACAATTTTTCATCGTATTTCACATTATTTTGTCCTGAATAATCATCAAAAGCTACTTTAAAGACCTGCACGACCTTTTTATTATTTCTCAAAGCATTATAAAACTCGCTCTGTCTTACCGACTTGACAGCACAAAAAACTTCCAGTTCCTCTCCGGGTACTTCCACCTCAAAGCCATCCTCATCTTCTTTCTTTTCCCCTTCACTTATAAGAAAAAGAATATCATTCAGTGCTTCCATTTGTGTATTCACCCCCAAGCGAAAGAAAATCACGAAGTCCTTCAAATGCTTTCTCAAATCGTTCAGCCTGATTATCAAAGTTAAACTGCCACTTACAATACAATTCGCAAGCCTTAAATATAAGCATATCCTGTGTATCAGCACACGCTTTTTCTTCTGATATGCCTACTCCTCTGAGCAGAAGCAGACATATCTCAATATTGCTTTCAATCTCATCATCAAGGGAACTGTGCTTTATTCTCAGGCTCTTTTTGATTTTCTCTCCAAAATCCGTCAAATATTACACCCCCTTGACTGCTTTTTCCTGGGCTTCAAGAAAACTCTCTATAATAAGACTTTTCACATTACCGCTAACACTATAGCCCTGTTCATCAGCAAGAGCCTTGATGTCCGATATAGTCATCTCCTCAAGCTCCTGCTCTGTATATGTTGAAATTGTGTTAGGGACTATAAGTTTTTTTGAATGACCTCAACAAGCGAATTGTTGTCAACGACCTTTCCATCTGCCATCATAATAGCCTTTGTCATCTGGTCGTCTGTTTCATGATCTTCATAACGCTTAACCGTTACATTAAGATTAGTATTAAGCATATAGTCCTCCATACGGAACATAAAAGCTACTACCGTATCTGCTGAAACAGTTGAAGAAAAATCTGACATATACTCAGATGGCACAAAGTTTACAGGTCTGCCAAGTATTCTGTACTCAGGCTTTCCGGAAACTCCGGCATTAACACGGGCAATAGGCTGGCCGCTTGTATCTGTCATAGCTGCAATCTGATTAAAGTATGTACTCTTAGTCATATACCATTCAGCAGACTCATAAGCAGCCGGAAGTTTTCCCTCTGCATCACATAAGTTTTTAAATGTAATATCCTTACCCTTTGCAATTTCAACTTTCTGACCCTCTACTACTTCAACGGCATCTGACAAAATACCCTCTGGCTGATTTGCAGATGCACCCTCTCCTGCAATAATAGCCTTTTCTAATGCCTTAACCATTGCCTCTGCGATATTGCTTGTAAGAGTTCTCTCAAACACATCAAGCGTTACGGTATCAACAGCGATTGAAACCGCAACAACACACTTTAACTTGAAATAACTGAAAGTGATAGAGCCAAGTGTTTTCTTCTGCTTATCTGTCTTTCCTCTTTCAGTAGTCCATGTTGCAACAGGTTTCGCAGCCGAAGTAGGGACTGTCGCACCGCCTTTGTAAAAGGTTCTTGTAACCTTGTTAAGTATGTCACCTGTCTTTTCCATTTTCTCAACAATTTTATTAAGAATTGTATTCGGAATAACCGCACCCGTATCTGATGTTGTTGTAACTTCATCACTATTCGTAAAATTTGCCGCCATCTTCTCACCATGCAGCACATAGTTCATAAAGGCAGAACGATATTCGATACTGTTTGTAGGATCTTCTTTTACAATATCACCCACAGAAGCCACAATTCCATCTTTAGCACCTGCATGAGCCGCATTATTGAGTACATTTGGCACTTTAACAGCACCTTTCATAGATTCAACATTTGCTTTTGCCTCTGTGTACTGGGTGTACTCATCGTCAAGAGTTTCAACATCCTCCAGCTTTGCCTTATACTCATCCATTTTGCCATCATCAAGAAGCTGTGTGGCTTCATCAAGCATCTGATTACGATAATCAACATAATCCTGTCTGCTTTTAAAATTTTTGATTACATTCATAAATTTCATGTTTAAATTTCCCCTTTCATTCTTAAAATTTTGATTTTTTCCTTAGCAACAAAAAAAGCCTCACTTGATTTATCAGCAAGACTTCCTGTTTCTGCACCTTTGATAAGATTCCTTATCTTCGCCTTTGTTTCATCCGGTATGATTCCACCAAATGCGTTATTTATGCTAAACGGCATATTGCCGTTTCTGCCTGTTTCTATCAGTTCATCAACAAAACCATATTTCATAGCAGTTTTTACATCAAACCATGACTCTCTATCCATCAGGTCAAGCAATTCTTTTTCACTCCTGCCTGTTTTCTGCTGATAAATAGCTGATATTGCTCTGTTTGCCGTCTGTAATATCTGCGACTGTTTATCCATATCGTGATAATCGCCTCTTGCACCGCTTGAAACATTATGAATCATATACATGGCGGTTGGAAACGCTCTCACATGACCTGTTGCACACGCCACGATACTTGCCGCACTACAGCAGGACCCGCTTATATCTGCCTGAATATTACCCTTATATTGACTGATACTATAAGACATATCCGAGCCTGCAAACACATCACCGCCACCGCTGTTAATAACGATAGTTACATCATCACCATTTGCATCCTCAAGCTGTTTATCAATATCTTTCGGACAAAAAGCATCATAACCAAACCAGTCGTATATCCACTTATCATCATTGTTTACAATAGTTCCTTTTGCATCAATCTTCACCATCACTTCCACCTCCCTCTTTCAGCTTTCCGGTATCTTTTCTGAGCAGTGCAACATCTCCACCCGGAACAGGTGCAAGATTAAGGTACTGTCTGACCTCATTTATAGTCATTATTCCTCTGTCAACAAATGAAGTAAGCTGCAGCTTTGTGCTCATACTTGCAAAAGTAAGATTGCTGCTTTCAAATATGATTTTATTACCACAATTTCTCTGCTTTCTTGAAAACAGTTTTCTTGTATATTCATTTGCCATCTGGCATATGATAGGCTCTATCGCAGCCTCATAGTATGAAATCCACTCGTCCTCGTCATAATTTGAATGAACAATCTTGTCATTTGTGTTAAAAAAACCATACACTCTTTGTATGGTTCTGTCCGTCTGTGCCGCATTGGGTACATAATCATTAGGTTTTATCTGCTGTGCCTCCGCTTTAGAATCAACTGCTGCCACTCCAAACGATTTTGAAGCTGTATTTAAATAATTCTCAGCAAATTGCCTTGCCTGCTCCTGTGTATCTTCAGGTCTTAACGATGTGGAACTAAATTTGAGCAGCCACCTTATCACAGCACCATTTTTAACAGCCTTGATAATTCCCTGGTCCGATGTAGTCACAACATTCATAAGTTCCACCAGTGCTTTTCCCGGCGGTTCACCAAAAATATCGTTATCGCAATAATCTTCACGCAAATGAATAATATCCGTGTACGGTATTTCCATCCACTTGCCATTTTGAAAATAAAATTTAAGATAAAGCACCTGATTATAATATTTTGCATCAACAGATGCAGCCGGTATCGGATATAAGCCACAGGGCAGACCAAAATCATCCCTTATTATCAAAATAAAAGCATTATGATTAAGAGCAAGCTGATTTGCAACTTTCTCCTGCATCATCTGCCCGGCCATATACTCATTAGGTTCTTCCAAAAGATTTTTTATGTATGGCATGGGATTTACAGCAATATCCTTTGACCCATCTTTTTTAAATGTTTCCCGGATATGTTTAGCCACCGCCTTACCTATAGCCTTTGTCTTGGGTCTTATACATGAACGCACTATATCAGACTGATACAGCTTACCATTCCACACATAAAATCCATTACCGACATCAGTAATCATCTGGAAAGAACTTTTCTTACTTACATTTTTAAATCTACTAAAAAGTCCCACAATTTCTCCCTTCCAAAAATTTATATAAGAGACAAATATTCTTCAAGGTGATTTTCAAGCATAACATATGCATCCAGCAGACCGGCAAGACCATCAATTCTCCTTGTAGGACTTGTACCCTTACAAGGCTGAATATTATTATTTTTATCAATATCAACAGATGTATTGCATATGCACCATTTAAGCACCGGATTGTTGTTGTAAATAATTCTCTTTGCCTTAAGGTCAGCACCCAATGATTTCATTGGAGAAGATAAAGTTTTCTTTCCCTGTGCCACCGGCTCCATAACGCTGCGGCCAAATGTGTCGTTCATTTCCTCAACAAAATATGTTGCACTCCATGCGTCATAGCCATCCTTGAAAAGATAAATATCTTTTTCAAGCTGCATTTCTTTGAACCACTCGACCACATACTTGTAATGTATTTTATTTCCGGGACAGGTTCTCATCCACCCCTGTTCAATCCATAAATCATAAGGAATTTTATCTTCTTTTACTCTTTGCTCCACCAGATCTTCCGGAATCCAGTACATCTGCTCAACATAGATATTATCATCACCGGGCACCATGAAAAGCATTGTTGCATTTGTCAGGTCATTGGTTGATGACAAGTCATTGCCGCCTATTCCATACCTTGGTTTAAGCTCTGCTATATCAAATAATGCGTTATTATCAATATCTTCAAAATTAAGCCAGCTCTCTGATGATGTCTCTCTGATATTAAACTCTTTGCAAACAAGGTTCTTTACCAAAAGCGGATTTTCCTGAGCTTTTCTTACTTTGTCTCTCAGTGTATCTTTATTCTTGATGGTTCCCAAGCCGGGGTTTGCTTTAATCCAGCAATCTTCCCGAACCCATTCCTTACGGCTGTCAAGCTCATAAATAAACGGGAACAGATGTGGATCTTTATAGCCGTTATCATCAAAAAGACCATTGATAACTCTCTCAGCTTCATCATATTTTTGGTCGTAAATATCTTCCCTGATAGTTCCTGCCGTAGATGTGATATATATAAGCGGCTGGTCTCTAGCCGTCACACCATCTGCCATAATGTCATACAATGCTTTGCCATTCTTCCACTGATGAATTTCATCCATCATACAGCCATGAACATTCAGACCGTCAAGACTATCTTTGTCAGATGCAAGTGGTCTATACACACCATTATTAAACTCCTCACTGGACAGCTTTGACACAAGCGGCTTTATCCTTTTGCGAAGTGCCGCCGATTTAAGCACCATTCTCTTTGCTTCCTCCCAAATGATATTTGCCTGTTCTCTCTTAGTCGCAACAGCATATATCTCTGCACCCGGCTCCCCATCCGCAATCAGCAGATAAAGACCAACGATAGACGCAAGCAGCGACTTACCATTTTTTTTACCAACAATAAAAATCGACTCTCTACACTGTCTGTTTCCATTATCATCAATAAAGCCAAACACGGCGGCAAGATGTGCCTGCTCCCACAATTCTAAACGAACATCATTTGTCGTTCCCTTCTTATGTTTTGACAATTTACAATAGTTTTCCGCAAACTCCAAAACATGATTTGCCCTCTTTTCCGAGTAATGATATTCATCCGGATTTTTAATATGCCACGCAAGATACTTGTACCATCTGTATATCTTATTTGATACTTTAATCTCACCTTTTTCAATCCTATCAAAATACTCAAGGATAGGATTGTAATCTAAACAATATCTTCTCATACATCCTCACGCCCTCCAACAAACTCGTCAAAGCCATCGTCTCTCTCAACAACCTCAACGGCTTTCGTTTTCGGAAGACAATCCTGCAATATCTTCATTGCCTGGGTCTGTTTCTGAGAAAACTGTAAATAAAGCTGTGCATCAGGACTCTGCTTAGTTCCATATTGATTTTCGCCGTTCTTATACTCCGCTGTAGTTCCGTCACGAATGATGTTTTCCCTGAGGTCCTGCATCGTGATACTCATAAAAGCAACATCATCAATGGTTGCTAAAACAAGTTTCTTTTTATTCTCGTCAATCTCCTTAAACAACCGCTTTAATCTTGCAACTTCTTTTTTCACACGCTTTTGTTTCTCTAAATACTGCGAAATACTATCCGCTTTTTCATCCCTGTGCATTGCTTCCTCTTCAATTTCTTCCGGTGTTACCACTCTGTTCTCACCTCCTGATACCACACCCCCCTTATGAAATGACCTGCATTTCAAATCAATCTAGGCTACCGGTGTTTTTAGAATGTCCCAAACACCCATAAACAGGGGGGTTAGAGCTTTGCTATAGGCTGTCCGTTCTCGTCAAACATGACAAGCAAGCCCCGTCTCTTGTTATTAACTCCATGCCCCTCGAACCTATCATGACAATCCTTACAGACATACTCTAAATTGCTATGATTCAAGGTTATATAAGGATTTGATATGTTCTCAGGTGTAATGTGTGTACGATGATGTACGATATATCCAAGCTGTTTACCACACTCCTGGCACATACCACCATCGACCGCAATCCTCTCACTTATAAAAGACCGCTTACAGTCTTTCCAAGCCTTACTGTGATAAAATTTGTACGCATATTCCTTTGCCATCTTTCAACCTCACTCATTTGACATATCTTTATATTTTGTCAAATCATCTTTATCTGTGTTCTTTCATTAAAGTGCAATAAAATTATTTATTCCCATTTGACACACCTCTAATATGTCAAATACCACATATAATAAAAAAAGAAGCTACCTTTTTCGCTTCTTAAATGATAAATTCTTTATTGCTTTGTCCTTATTATCTTGATTTATTCCAATATATCTGAGTGTAATTGATATATCTGAATGGTTAAGTATCTCCTTTATCGTCACTGCATCATGCGTCTGCTGGTACATATGATACCCAAATGTCTTCCTAAGTGTATGCGTTCCAATCTTATCAATATCGAATTGTCTGCCTGCTTCAGATAAAATGTTGTAAGCCTGCTGCCTTGTGATTGGTCTGTTGCCTCTTGGAGACTTAAACAGATACTCATAATCATCCTTGCCATATACATAATCTTTTATGACAGGTTTAAGTTCTGCATTGATGGGAAACCTTTTCTCTTTCCCAGTCTTTTTCTCCCTGATATAAACAGCATCTTTATCCCTGACATCACGCACACGAAACTTAAGTATATCGGATATTCTAAGTCCCGTGTATATGCCAAACATAAACATCACATAATTTCTATCGCTCTTGCCCTTTAGATATTCAGCAATATCCATCACAACATCTAAATCTCTGATAGGCTCAACAGTATTCAACCAACCACCTCCCAACAGTACAATAACCGTTATAAGTGTACGAAAAAAGGAGAAGATATGCATCCTCTCCTTAATCAAAACTACTGTTCCTACTCTTGCGATATTAGCATTATATCACAGATTTGCTATCCCTGCCTGTCAACTTTTTGAAAATTTATTATTTTTTTATTTCTGCTCATCTATAAACTCACGCATCATTTTTGTTATATGGTTTACTGTTGTTTTCAAAAAAGACGGTCTTTCGACCGCCTTTTATATTATCTTGATACTCCTAATCTCGACATTAACGCTTCCTGTAATACCTTAGAAACATTAATATGTGATTTTTCTGCTTCCTGATTTAACCAGTTTGGTAATGTTACATTTCTACGAACCGTCTTATTATCTAACATTCTTCTATATGCCGTTAAATCAACATCAACCAAAGATACAATACCTGTTCCATCTTCATAAAATGTTCCTTTTGAAACATCAATATCTGTTATCTTAGATGGATGCAACACTTCTTTTCCATTATCTTCTGCTTCAATACAGCTTATTCCAATAGCATCTCTTGCCATTGTGATTGCATCTGCCATACTTCCCTTTGGTTTACCTTCCTCATTTGACTCTGTCAAAATACCCAAATCTGGTACTTCAATCAAAATATTTGTATCAACATCGGTAAAAATAACTGGATATGTCACTTTCATATAATCAACCTCCAAATTTGAAATGTATATCTATAGTAATATATTGAGATAGGGGATTTTATAATCCCCATTTTCTCAATATTGCTTTTGCCAATCTTTCATTTACTTCTCGATGCCTCGGAATTTTTTCTTCATCATCACCTCTTTTGTAGATGTCATGATTTCCACCATGTCTTGCAAATTCAAATCCCGCACTTTCGAGTTTTTTTATAAGTTCTCTTTGCTTCATCTTTGTACCTCCTTATGTATATATAATACACATTTTTTACACATTTGTCAATAGTTTAATACACATTTTTTACACATAGCTTATTATAAAAAGACGGTCTTTCAACCGTCTATAATCATTTACTGTTTAATGATTTATATTATATTGCAATGTTTCATTTATACATGAGATAAGAAACTTTCTTGCTTCATCATGATTTATATTTTTTTCCTTTGAAACAGACTCCGTTACAGCCTCAAATATATATACCAACATTGATATTTTATTCAGCAAACTTCCTACTATAACTACTTTTATCTTACTTTTTATATTTTGACAAATTACAATTCCCATGTTATTTCTCCTTAATCTTTGATATAATATTTTATAATATTTATGATGAGATTTGTGTAAAATAAGCCTATTGCTGGGATAACTTCATATCCCAGCTATTCACTTTCAATCATTCATTCTTAGTTTTTACCTTTACTACTCACCTCTCATATATCATATCTTCACTTTGTCACCACATATTCCATTATCCTCGGCATCTTCTCTCTGCAAGCTGCTCTAATAACCATAATCGCCCGTTTGATACCCTCACAAAAGTAGTCATTATATTCCGCATCAAAGTACGGTGCAATCTCTTCCACATATTCATCAAAGTTTGCATAAGAGTATTCCTGTTCATCCTCAAGTTGTTTTATTAAATCGACAATACCACCGATTAAACAATTAAAACAACTATCATATAAACCGCACTTTTCTTCCTGCTCATCGCAAAACGCTTCTTTTGACTCCTTTATATCGTCCAGTCTGCCTAACAGCTTACACTCAAAGCTCTTTATGTGCTCCCGCCGTTCTGCCTCCTGCCTTTTTGCTTCTGCCTCAATCAACTGTATAATTTCTCTCTGTCCCTGCACTGCTACACAATCTTTCTGGTCTGGGTGCTGCTTTAAAAATGTATCAATCCTGTTTTCAAAAACTTTTATAAGTATTTTTTCATCAATCACTCTTCTGCTCCCTCCTTAACTCTCACCATGATTCTGTTTTCTGGGAATGTATGTGTACACTTGACATACTTGTTTTTATTTGCGTCCAAATCAGCTTCGTCAATGCTTATAAACTTTCCCTTTGCATCTGCAAATACCATATGTGGCTGCTGTATCAAATCAATAACCACGCTCTCAAGATATTTTAATTTCAATGCAGCCCTTTTCTTCTCAACTACCGCATCACCCTTTTCCTCACGAAGCCTTGTCTCTACTGCCTTAAGCTGTTCCACTCTTGTTTCAAGTTCCTGGACATAACCAACCTTTTTTACAATCTTTATCAACAATTTATTCAACATATTAACATCCTCCTTAGCTTATCTTTGTTCTTTCTTTCCGGTCTTTTTCCGTCTGTAAAAGAATCATATACTGACCGTATGTAAGACCTTTGCTTTTTGCTATTTTGTTTATATCAGCAAGTGTTTTTTCAGACTTTTTATTGTCTTTGACTTCTATCCTTTGCAATTCCTTTCTTGCCGGAAACCTTTTCTTATATTCTTCTCTCCTGCATTTATCACAACAAAAAATCTGTTGTTGACAAGTTGGAATAAATAACTCATAACAATATCTGCATCTTTTTTCTTCCAACACCTTTTTCTTTTTATTTTCTTTATTTTTTTGATACCATTTATAAGCCTTGTTTCTTCTTGCTGTACAACGGCACTCCTCTGAGCAATATCTTTGATTATGTGAATTTGCATTAAATTTTTTCCCACAGATTCCGCACTTTCTTTTCTTCCCAGCCACTTTCATGCCGACTCCTTTCCGGGAGCTGCACCACACTCCCAATATTTATTTGTGATAGTTAATTTTCCTACAGCTATTTTTTGCTATGTAAAGGTGCATTTAAATTTTTATCTTGTCGGATTCCGACAAATCAACCACGATTTAATAATCGCTGTTCAAGTTCGCTCATATCTGAGGAACTTATATCTCTCTGGTTAAATGAATTAAACTGATTTTTCTTTTTAGTTGAATATCCTGACTTTGTATTGCCTGACGGCTTTTGGTCTGCCCGCTCTGTTTTATTCCAGTAATCAGCAGCCTTTTTCCAGTTTATCTGCCTTCCGTATTTATCCTTCCAATCAACTCTCTCATAGTATTCAAAAAACTTCTCAGGAGATATTTTCATATTGTACTGCTCAATATAATCTTTTACCTCCTGAAGCGTTGGCACTATAGATAGATAGTTAGTTAGTTTATTATTATTTTTACTATGTTCCAAAATGTCTGCATTTTCGTTCAAAATGTCTACATTTTCATCCAAAATGATTACATTATCCGGTAAAAGGGCGACTTTAACTAAGAGGTATGCTCTCTTCATTTTTACAGTTTTCCTTCTCCTTGTTGCAAAAAGAAAATTTTCTTGAATTTCCTCGGAAGTTAATATTCCATTTTCTTCAAGCTGTTCCAATGAAAAGACACCCCGCCTTGCACAGCAGTTCACTATTTCATTTACACGATTGAACATTTTGTCACCCCCGCCAAACATTCGTGACGAAATTAACAAAGCACTCTCTCGCTGCCATTCACAATAATACCCATGTTCACCATAAATCTTTTTTAACAGGGCAAATATAACGGCGTATGCCTTTAACCCACATTCTGCTGTTACAAGTTCAATATTAGTATCAGTCGCACATTTAACCGGAAAGTAGTCAATACCTTCCTTATGGTTCATATGTGCTTCCTCCTTTAATCAAACAGGTCTATTATATAAAGGCAAAGAGAACATCCGACTACACGGCACAGCCACATAGCCGGCACCCTCTTATAATGACCCATATGCTCCACCAGATTACTGACAAAACATACAAGTCCATATAAAAATAAAAAATTATATATTAACACATATATTTCACCCGGATTTCCAGACAAAATATACACGCTAATCCGCAATCTATCATGAGGTCCACTTACCCCTATGATGTTTTTCTACTGCCCTGTATTTCCTGGGCAGCTCTGAATAATAACTTTCTTCTTTGAGTTTATTCAATATCTCAAAGAACTCACTTCTTTTTCTGTAAAATGTACTTTCGCTACAGCTTACAGTTTCAACGCTGCATAATTCCCTGAAACTCATACCAGGCGTTGTGCAATATCTTATTAAAGCAGATGCAAGTCCATCATCCGTAAGCTTTGCAGCCTTTTCAATAAGTTCTACCCTGCCACTCAGCATTGCCAGCTTAATAGCAAGATTTTCCACAGAGGATGCCGTATTATGTGCGTGTGGCATCCAGTCATAATTCACTCCCGATACACCAATATTGTGCTTAATGTCTCTGATCTGAGACAACCACTCATTATATTGGTAACAGAAATAGGCAAGTTCTTTATATTTGAACTTGTTTAATTTTCTTAAAGGTCTATCTCTCCTCATTACATCTCCTATCTGATAAATTCAAAGGTTTATCGCCTTATAATCAAAAACAATCAATAAAACCACATCCCTTCTTCTCAAAATTTTAATCATCGTACTTGTACTGTTCAGCAAGAGCATTTATATCTCTTGCAAGATAACTGCTCATTGTACTCATTTCTTCATCATCAACACCTATATTGCAATCTTCACAGCACATGGCAATTCTTTTCTTAATAAACTGTAATAAGCTTATATGATGAGTTGACATAACCCACTCAATCATACTCTGCTGAATTTCTTCATGTGTTTCACAAATATTTTCAATATTTTCACAATTGTTTTCTTCATTTACCGGATTATTTATCAAGCCGACAATATAATCTGCTGCATCTTCATTCGTTTCTTCATGAGCTTCAACCTCTGGCTCATTCTCCATAAGAATATCATCCTTACCATGCTTTTGTGCCATCATCGCATCAAACTCTTTAACACCGCTGTCTTTTATGTCTGTATGAGAACTGCTCTCAGCAGTGTCATCACATTCAGCTTCCACAGCATTGCTTTCATACGCTTCCAACGCACCTATGGCATGCTCCACATCACTTTCCACATTTTCCAGCTCTATCTCATACTCTCCCTTAATGTCATCAATAGAACTCTGTCCCGGTATCTGCTGATTTTCATATTCGGATTCTTTAAGCCACTTAAAATCCTTTACAACATTTAATGTGATCTTTGGCTCATTCTCACAATAATCAAAAAACTCAAGCTGCATATCGGGTGACATTCCTGCTATTTTGTAAGCAACCGATATACCGAGTGTCCCATCGTTAAGCATTGTCATAAATTCATCAATCAAATGATTTATAACAACCGTCAGCTCAGCAATCTTAGTTTCCGACATTCCCAGAAGCTTTGACATAACACTTCTGATACTCTCCTGCTGCATATCATAACCATTGATACTTGTCCCATTATCTTTTGCACTCTGAAGCAATTCCTGCATCCTTTTGACTTCATTCATTTTTGTAGCAGAATCCTTTGTTCTATAAGAATTTGCCACTATCAGATACAATTCTTCCTCATTCTGATTATCAAACCTGGTAACTTTAGCCGATACATTTTTAAACTTATCCTCTCCATGCTCAACAAGATAAGTCAACGCTCTCCATCTTCGTTCACCACTGACAAGCCGATAATCTCCACGCTCACAATGCTCTTTGACAACTGTAAGATTTTCCATCAGACCACAAAGTTTAATTTCATTTGCAAGCTGTTCAATATCTGTCAAAGGGTAAAAGTTTTTATCGTTAGAATAAATTTTATCAATCGGAATATCCTGTAAGCGAAATCTCGCATATGTAGTATTCATGTTTCCACCGGATATACTTTTTGAATTTAATGTGTCAAGAATAGTTGACCCCGTCATGCTATCACCTCCAGCACATCATCAAGAAGCTGCCTGTAATCCTTTACCGCAATGCAATGTTTAAAATTGTATGGTAAAGGTCCATGCATCATAGAATTTTTAATAACCTGTACACTCTCACGCACATATGACGGCATAAGAGTAAAATCATATTTATCCTGCGTTGCAGCAAGAAATTTACACATTGTTTTATTTTTTCTGAACAATGTTACAAATCTTCTCAAATTTATATTCTCACCTATATCTGTATTGGATAACTGAATAAGAATTTCATCCAATACATCACTTCCCTGTTCCTCAAATCCACCGATTTTATGTGGACTGAGTACAAGATTAGAAGCACATATAGCATTTAAAACCGTAATATCAAGCTGCAAACCGCAGTCAATAATACAGTAATCATATTCATTTTCAATCTCAGACAATGCTCTTTTCAGAACATCAATTTGGCTATGTTCCTTTTCTACCTGTAATCGTCCGTTCACTACCTGCAAACCCGTAGACGATGGAACAATATCCACACCATAGTCCGTAGTTATAATGTGGCTTTTAATATCCGGCGTATCACCTTTTAACGCATATGACATAATATCCGCAATACCATCATCCGACGGCTCTACATCGTATGTCATGGTAGCATTTGCCTGACAATCCGCATCAATCAAAAGCACTCTTTTTTCTTTTTCTGCCTGTAATAAATAAGCAAGGGTTGTTGTGGTAGTGGTCTTGCCAATACCACCCTTCAACCCGGCAATACAAATTGTCTTCATAATGTTGTTCCTCCTGAAATTTATTTTTTATGTTGTTCAATCGTGTGGTACGGTACCGATGTTTTCACATCGGCACTTCCACACTTGCTGCATTTTTCATTTTTCCGTCTGGTACTGTAAACCTCTTTACCACACTTATTGCACTTCACAATAAAGAACGGATCACTTGAATAATATTGACCTATCCTATTAAGCAAGAATTATAATCTTTCCTTTTTCTATCAAATCAGACAATTCATTGTTTAAATATTCTTTTATACGCTGCTTAGCTTCTGTTCTCCATGCACCGCCATCTGCCGAGAACAATGCACAAGTAATTCCATCAAATTTATCAGATTTAATTCTAAAAATAAAATCTGATTCCGGCTGGTCTATTTCATCAAATGTTCTATACGGTTTCAGATGTACCGGGCTAGGAACGATTGTTTCTGTTTTTGAAGCAACCCCTGTTTTTACTGTTGCTTTCTGCGAAATGCCATCGTCACCATATTCTGCTACAGTTTTATCCTCAACATTTCCGGCAAATGAAACTAAAAGTTCTCTGTCCTCATTCTGAATAAACTTCGTTTTCAGATTGATACAAAAATTTTCCTGCGGGATATACGCACCAAATTCAAATCTTGGAACTTCTGCATCAACAACTGCTAAACATTCTCTATGCTTATCACTGTCAAGTGTTGAAAGCATTTTTACACTTTTTTCACTTACTATATGTAAAAAGAATGGGGTAACAGGCACTTCTAAATCAGATTTGATGTACTTTATTAAACTATCTAAAGTAGATAATTTAAAAGGTTCAATATGAGGCTCATAACTTATCCTTTCCAGCTTTTTATCCGAATAAGTTTGACCGCCTATTTCTATAATGTTAGGTTTTTTCATTCCTACAATGTACTCTAACGCATCTTTAATCATTGATTTCCTCCTTACTGAACAGCCTTTAATCTGTTAATATCCCTATAATTTACTACTTCGCCCGTATCCGTATTAACAACCGAACCATCAGATAATGTCACCTCTGAACCATCCTCTAATTCATTTGTATTTACCGGAGATTTCTGATGAACACTGCTGCCATATTCCTGCACAGATATTTTCTTAGTTTCTAAATCCTGTCCGATTGACATTTGTGTACGAATTGGCATCTGAGGAGCAAGCGACTCTTTAGATGTAATCTTAACCTCAAGTTCAGTTCTTGACTCATCCTTAAATGCAAACTCAAACTGCAGCGTTATTGCCCTTTTCTTATTAAACGGGCAATTTACATCCATAAGATTTTGTGCCACCTTGCTAAAACTTCTGTCAAACTTTTCCTGAGCTGCACCACCTGCAAGCTCGTCCAACTTTAATTTAGCCATGCTTTCTTTTCCTCCTTATCGTGTATTTTTGCTGTCCTCAAATTCTTTAGGGCGGGCAATCCCGCCCTAAAAATAATTTTGGAAGAACAACAGCCCGTCATGCCGATAGCACAGCAAGTTTTATTTCTGTGCAACAGCTTCTACATCCTCATCTTTAACTCTTGTATATCCAAGCTGTCCCATGTAGCTGTCAGCAAATCTTGTAAAGCACTGATTTCTTATATGCTGCTTCTGCTCCTCAGACAAATCGTTAAAGTTTACATAACCGCCGTCTTTAGTCGGCACGAGGATTTTATGCGTTATCTTCTTTTTTGCCATAATTCTCTCCTTTTCTGCTTTTGTTTTATTTTATGCTTAGGACTTGACCACTGTTCTTTGTCGCTTAACCACCTCACTTGATTTACTCCTCTATATTTACTATACTTATATCTGGAGGTGAAATCATGCAAATAACTAAAAATCAACTTAAAACACTGCGGTACATCAAAAAGAAAAAGATTGTTACATACTCACAGTTAAACTCCAAATTCAACGATTTAGATTGGATATCACCATATGTTTATATAACTGATCATCGTGAAGATGATGCTGACGGTTTTCCAATAGGTGATATTCTCCCTTTTGAAACAGTCGAATTAAACGAAAATGGCATTATCATAGTCGAAGAAAATTCATGGTTTACTGTTCAGTATGCACTTACCAATATTGGCGTTCCTATTTTTGTAGGTGTGCTTAGTTCATTGATAACAACATTACTTCTTTCTCTTTTTTAAGCTTGTCAAAATGTCGTCTGCAATATCCTCAACATCCGACCAGTGCAATATCACAAAGGATATTGCAGATGCAATTACCGCACTGATAACAATCTGTGCCATATTGTAATTCTCACCTCCTACTGAAACTTGCTTCTGGCTCTTTTTTCATAATATACATCCTCTGCAACAACATCTTTATTCTTTTCAAAGTTCTTTGCATATCTCACATCCCTTGTCCAAAAGCAAGTGTGGTCGCTTTTATCTCCATTCATATAGCAAGTTCTTTTCTTGCAATCCTCTTTCTGTCCATTGCACAAATAACGTACAACCTTATCATCATCCAATGTGTCAAGAAGTTCTTTCGCTTCCTCAAACTTTCCATCAATAATAAGTTTCTCAGCTAACTTTTCAACGGCAGTTCTGCGGTCAAGTTCTGCCTGTAAGTCAGTTATGTTTTTTACTTTTTTGTTCATTGTTCTCACCTCTCTTTATAACTTTTAAACTACATTTACGGTTTTATCGTAATCTAAAGGTAAAAAAATAAGTCTTGAATAAGGAATGTCGTACACTTCTTCTATTTTTCTAAGAATAGGTATGTCTGGATATGATTTTCCTCTTTCGTAATTCCCTAGAGTATCAACACTTACTCCTATTAACTTTGCAGCTTCAACTTGTTTTAGTCCTTTTCGTTCTCTTGCCGTTTTCAAAGTAAACAATGATTTTTCCATTGTTGTTAAACCTCCCTTCGATACCCAAAATAATACTACGGTTTTTCCGTAATGTCAACGGTTTTGTCGTAATTTTTTCTTTTTATATTGATTTTTTTACGGTTTCACTCTATAATAAATCAAAAGGAGGTAGCTTAATGAGTAGCCTTGGAAATAAAAAAATCATGTCAAAAAATATACAATATTACATGGATAAACATCATAAATCAAGAAGTGAAATGTGTGATGCTCTAGGTGTAAAATATACAACATTCACAGATTGGGTAAAAGGTAATACTTATCCACGTATTGATAAAATTGAATTAATGGCAAATTACTTTGGTATTCCTAAATCTGATTTAGTAGAAGACCATTCACATGAACAAAAACAATCTTACTACCTCAATCCTGAGACAAGTAAGATTGCACAACAAATATATGATAACAAAGAACTTTCACTACTCTTTGATGCTGCCAAAGATGCTGAACCGGAAGATTTACAAACGGTACATAGTATGCTTATGGCATTAAAGAGGAAAGAAAAAGGAGAATAACAATAAAACATTACAATATGGAGGAAAAAATGAAAAAGAAATTTTTATGTATTTTGTTAAGTACTACTTTACTTTTAACAGGATGCGGTTCTGCCACCCCTAAAGATACTTCTAGTGATACTTCTAGTTTAGATTTAACTGAAACTACAGATCCATACGGACAAACTGTATATAATTCTGGTACTTCATCAGAATGGACTTGGGCGGAAAAAGTACCTACCTATGTGAAATACGGCAAAAAATACATAAATTTCAAATCCATCGAAGGATATTACAACTATAACGATAGTAATGACACATATGGTGCATATATACTTTTAACAATTGATAGAAAAAATCTATCAAAAAAAGATATAAATTATCTTACCGATTTAACAAAAGGTAATTTGACATCTCTTATCTATGTTTCTGAAAAACATACTGATAATATGGATGACAAATTTAATGCTAAATATATTGGTAGCCGATATGATAAGAAAAAATGGACTATGTACTATTATATTACAGAACCATTTGAAAATAAACCAGAAACCCTTTTCACATCTATTAGCTTTCATTTAACAGAACCTAATTCTGATAATAATTATAGTTGCTCCGTTAATGAATTTGAATTAAAAAATTCTGATTTTGAGCAACTCGATTCAAAAAGAGGAACTGAATTGAATGAATGTATGTATAATTCATTAGACGATTTATCTGATAGTTATAACGATAATGACGAAACCGTACCTTATACTATAAATAATTCATTTGATTATGTACGCAATGATGAAACTTGTCAACAATATAATGTAATTACTGATGGTGAATTAACTGATGAGGATTTGCAAACAATTTATCAAGATATAAAAGATACTGATAGCAACTATCTTTATTACACCATACATTTCTATTCAGATAAATCTGATGTAAAAACTGCAAATTCATATGCAACAATTGATGATGAAGTTAGCACCAAAGTTGTGCATGAATAAATCAAATACTACAAAAAGGAGAACACTATTATGAACTATATGCACTATTGCCCAAATTGCGGCAAACCATTTTCACAAGAGGGAACACAGGCAAACTGTACAACTTGCGGTATGCCTGGAACATATTTACACATGACTGCTGAGGAATGGGATTCAGCATCAACATTTGAAAAAGATAACGCAATTAAAAATGTTACAGAAACCAAACACTCTGAAAACCTTGATAGAAAAATATATGATGAAGTAACGGCAATGCACAAAAAGGTAACTTTCATGTTTATCGTTACAATTATATCATTAGGGATTTCTATCGTATCAGGTATTGTAGCATACAACTATATATCAAAAATAAATAAAGCCTTTAACAGCTTTAATACAGGTCTTGAAAACAGTTTAGATGATTATAATCTTGACGATTAAGGGATAATTAATCTATTATAAAATAATAACTTATATAAATGAAATCTGAGGACGGAACAGGCAGCCGTCACGCCCTTGTGGTCTTAAAGAGATGTGGGATTGTCACCCCACCTATTTCATTTATTAGTTAAGGTAGATGTCGCTTAAACATCTACCTTTTTTATTCTGTCGGAATCCGACAGACATTAAATCTAATACACATATTGCAAATCATTTTTGTAATATGCTATAATGTCGCCAGACAAAGATATCATATGTCCATGTCGGACAATACACGAACCCCCCGAAAGTGTGTGAGACTTTCGGGGGTTTTGTTTAATCTCTCATAAATATTTTTCTTAATATTAGCACCAGCAAAAATGTTGCCAATATTCCTATAGCTACTTTCGTAATCAAAAGCATACCTTTAACTACTCCGATTACAACAAGACAACATAGAAGAACCGTTATTGAGCTTCTCAATTTATCCAATTTATCCATATACTCATCATTTCCTTTCTTTCCCCGTATAGCCGTTAGGACAGCTTACAATTACTCTCTTTCCATCACTTCTGTTCCACATTCAAACAACAACAGTATTGCATTTCCGATTGTAAGAATACGGCTTACCATGTGCCATCCGTTCACTATCCCAAATATTAAGTTAAGGGATAATAACCAAAACAAAATATCACTTTTTTTATTCCTCATTGCTTTATATTATACAATGTGCTAAGATGTAGGTAGTTGGGGCTTTCGCCCCTCCCACCCTAGCTATCAACTTATTTAAACAGTGCAATCGCTGCAATAACTACTGCGGCTGCATCTATTATAAGGCTGAGTACCTCATAAGTTGATAGCTTTTTTTGTTTCTTATGTTTCTTAGCCATCGTTTTACTCCTTTCTTTTTGCTAACTCCTTGTTACAATTATATTATAACTCTACTTTTTGTAGATGTCAATGCTTTTTGTAAACTTTTTTTACTTTTTTGTTGATTTATTCCACTAATTGTAGTATGATTAGTTTTAATAACAGAAACGAGGTGAACTTAATGCTTGATGATAGATATAAAAAAATTTTTGCTGAAAATTTAAAGTATTACATGAAACTACACAATAAAAATCAAGCTGATTTAATAAATGATTTAGGTTTCAATAAATCCTCTGTATCAACTTGGTGCAATGGCACACGCTTGCCACGCATGGATAAAGTAGATATTTTAGCAAAATATTTCGATATAAATCGTTCCGATTTAATAGAAGATAAAGACACAGAGCATAAACAATCCTACTATCTCAATCCTGAAACAAGCAGGATTGCACAAAAAATATATGACAACAAAGAGCTTTCTGTTTTATTTGATGCTGCACAGGATGCAGAGCCAGAAGATTTACAGGCTTTACACGGTATGCTCATGGCATTAAAACGCAAAGAAAAAGGTAATTGATATACTTATTTTTGGGGGTGATACATCTGGATAGCGACTATATAAATGTACAAATTTTAGACTTTGGCAATTCCATTCCGGCAGCCGTAACGATAAATGATGATGGTAGCTTTAGCATTTTTCTAAATGCAAGGCTTTCCTACGAAAGAAGACTTGAGGCTTACTGGCATGAGATGCGGCATATTCAAAATCAAGACTTTTATGGAGATATGAGTGTTGACGAGATGGAAGCCGCAAATCAACACTGAAATAATCATATTGTTTTGTCGGATTCCGGCAGACATATATAATAAAAAGACCGCCCTTTGCGGGCGGTCAAGACCTTACACTTTACCCACAGAAAATATGGCTAAAAGCTAAAGATAACGCATATCTATTTTAGCATAAGCCTTTTCTTTTGTATAGGCTTATTTTTTATACCAAATTTTAAGGAGGAAGACGCATGAGTGAAAAGTTAAAAGAAGTCTGTGCATATATCCGAGTCTCTACTGACAAACAGGAAGAACTTTCTCCGGAGAGTCAGATAAGGCTCATTAAGGATTATGCGGAGCAGCACAATATGCTGCTTACACGAATTTATCAGGAAGACAAGGGTATTTCCGGCAAGAAAGCAGATAAACGCCCGGCTTTTCAGGAAATGATTGCGACCTGCAAAGAAAAGTCACATCCTTACGATGCAATCCTGCTCTGGAAGTTCTCCCGTTTTGCCAGAAACATTGATGAAAGCACTTATTATAAATCAGTCCTCAGAAAGAAATGTAATGTTGATGTTATAAGTATTTCTGAACCCATCACTGAAGGTATGTACGGTCGCCTTATCGAGATGGTCATAGAATGGAGTGACGAATTTTATCTGTATAATCTCTCAGGTGAAGTTATGCGTGGAATGACGCAAAAAGCCTTAAAGGGCGGCTACAATTCAAATGTTCCTATCGGTTACATCAAAGAGCGTGGCAGAGATAAGATACCACAGATTGAACCCAAAGGTGCTGAGATTGTCAGAAAGATTTTTAATATGTACACAGAGCAGAATATCCCGATGGGTGACATAGCCGCAAGGCTGAATCAATCCGGCTATAGAACTGCAAGAGGCTCTCTTTTTGAAACCCGTGTTATCGGATATATACTTGAAAACCCTTTTTATATAGGGAAAATCCGGTGGAACTTTTTTGACAAACAGAGTAATAAAAGAAAAAATCCTGACGATGTGATTATATCTGACGGAAAACACGAAGCTATCATATCTGAAGAACAATTTTCAAAGGCGGCAAACCGCAGAGCACACGACAGACTCCGCACGGGATATAACAAGAAACGCCGCCCTGCTCCACTCCTTGCCAACTGGTTGTCCGGCATGATTAAATGTTCAAAATGTGGTGCTTCGCTCGGTTTCGCACGAGGCGGCAGTAAGAGCGTTCCAAATTTTTGTTGCTGGAAACATTCAAAAGGACTTTGTTCTGTACACAACGGCATCACATTGAAAAATGCTGAAAAAGAAGTTCTCTCCATCCTCGAAGAACTATCCGGCTCAGGATATTTTTACAATTATAATCTAAATGTAATCAATACCGAAAATACAGAACGGGGATATATATTAAAAGAACTCAAATCACTTGATGCAAAAATGAAGCGTATCAAAGATGCGTATATAAACGAAATAGATACGCTGGAGGAATATAAGACAAATAAAGAACTCATCCTGAAAAGACGCACGGAGTTAAATGAAAAACTTGAAGCCGCCACTATCACCATTCACCCTGCATCAGTTCACAAAGATGTTGATTTTCAGGGATTGATTGATATTATAAAAGATGAAAATTCAAATGACACTAAGAAACATAATGCTTTACTGGAAGTCGTAGACCATTTTGTATGGGATAAAGAAACGCAGGAAATGACTGTGGTTTTGAATGGAAATATTTTGACAGCCAAGTAAAAATCCCCCGAAAGTTTTATACACTTTCGGGGGATTTTTTACTATTCTTTTAGACGGTATATCACTATTAAATATATATTCTGTAATAATTAATGCTGCCCAAACTTAAGAAGTCCCTCATTTGCAGTTATTATTTTTAAATCAGTACCATAATTCAGAAAATCACTGTCATGCGTAATTAAATAAGCATTTTCCCTTTTTGCTATCTCAGAAATGAGCGCATCATTAAAATCATAAGAAAATCCATATTTAAAAATATTATCATAATTCATAGTAGAAAATCCGTCATCTATAAAGCTAAAATTATCAATAATATCTGTGTTAATTATATCTAATATTCCTTCCATATGCTCACGATAATCATCAGTATTTCTATATTGTTTTTTGAAATCAAGATTTCTTCCATCACAATATGTAGCAAATCTAAAACGAATACATCGATTTATAAACTCAGAAATTTGTATGGATGACAAGAATATTTTTACACTTTTTTCTAATAATTTAACATACAATTTTTCATATTGATTAGTCTTCTTACTAAAGTTTATTGGATAAAAAATATTAATCAGTACATTTGTATCAAAAATCACTTTATCTTCTGCAACTGGTACATAAGAACTAATTAGTAATTTATTCTTATTTTTCATAATTATCGATCACTTCCTCAATAGCATTTTCAAACCTTCTTTTATCTGAATAATATGATTTTGCATTATCAATTACAATTTGAAATTTTCGCGTTGTCATATCAGGTCTGTTTATAATTTCTAACTTTTTCTGTAATTCATCACTACTAAATTTCTCATATAATTTTCCGATTGAAACATTTAAAAAAGGAGTAATAATACTTTCTATCTCACCAAAATCCAACACAACCTTTTTTCCTTCCTTTAATAAAGGTACAATTTCATCAAATACTATTGCTCCTTGTTCTCTTGTAAGTGCAGATGGGCTACCAATCAATTCTGCTACATTTAAAACTATATCCATTTCTATACCTCCTAAAAAAATATTATGTTTTCTTTTTTGCTATCAAGTAAGTAAATTGAATTATCTGATAAATTTATTGTTACAGTTACTATTGTTCCTGGAAATTTCTTGTTTAATACAGTAAATCTCTCATTTTTCCTATTTAAACTATAAAATTCATTATCTGATAATAAATCAAAACTGCCATTATTTGACCGCAAAAACTCTAAAATCACACCAAGACCTAAACCTCCTGGTGCACTATTTACTTTTGTTGAATTACCTAATTTAATTGCCCATTTTAAGCTATTTTCGTTAAATTCTTTTTCCGAATTTCTGAAATATTCTACAACATTTTCGTTAATAGTTTTTCCTATATCTACAATTGTAAATGTTAAATTTGCACTTCTAGGAAAATACTGTCCACATGCATAAACATTTTCACTATGTGCATGATCTATTACATTATTAAATATTTCTAAAAAATTATCAATAATCTCCGTTTTAAATGCCTCATCCATTATTGGTAGCTCTTTTCTTGAAAAAATATTTAATTGTAAATATTTTTCAAACTCAACCAACTGTTCTGTATTCGCTTTAAATACTTTATAGTCAACTGTACTATTGTATGTATCATCAATGTCTTCCCATGTAAAGTATCTATTAAAACCATTTTTTTGCATAATACGCTTAATTTTTGCATTTAAATTTAATAATGAAATTCTTTCTTTATTTTTTGCAATTTTATTATCAACACATGCTCCTAAAATCGAAAGTAGATTTGCTGATATAAATGAAACCTTTGTAAAATCTAACAATATGCGCTTACTTTCTTTTAAGTTAATAATATTATACAAATCAATAAAAGATTCATACGACTTAATATCATTTTGAATATTTCGTTCAAAAACAAAAATTTCATCAAACTCACTTATAATTTTTTTCCTATCCATATATAATTCCTCTATTTGTATTATATATTTTCACATTTTAACAATACAATAAAAACAAATTAACTTTTTCCTTATCACATTTACTAAAGCGGAATAACTGCTATACAAAAATACTTACTACTGATAATAGTTAATTATTATATTATAATAGTAATATTTCTGATAATGAATTTAATTGTAAAAATGAGACAGTAGTTGCAAAACATACAAAACTTAAGAAATATCACACAAAAAAGTAACGCCCCTGCTCTGACAAAGTAAGGCGTTACTTTTTATATAACACTTATCATTGCCGGCGGCTAGTCTGCACCTAGTGTTCGGCTCTCTTGTTAAATTCATTATATACAAATCTAAAAATAATTGCAACTATTAAATTAAAGATTCACATATAAAGTACTTAAGCATCAAAAAACATTCATGTCCTTGTCGGATTCCGACAAGTTTTATGTTATATTTACATATGCCAGACAATCTGATAAGATAATTTTTATTTAAATGCAATCCATATCTTCTCACAAGTCCTTATTTTCAAGCCTTTTCACAATATTACAGGTTCTCGACTACGGTGGTCCGGATGGCGAGGCTGGTGCCGCTATGCGTTATCTCTCACAGCGTTACAGTATGACCGACCGCCGTGTCATGGGTGCTCTTACTGACATCGGCACCGAAGAACTCGGTCATCTTGAAATTGTTGCTACCATTATCAGACAGCTTACAAAAAATCTTACACCGGAAGAAATCAAGGCATCCGGCTTTGATAAATACTATATTGACCACACACTTGCCATATGGCCGCAGGCAGCAAGTGGGGAGCCTTTCAGTGCGAGCCAGCTTCAGAGCACCGGTGATACCATAACCGATCTTTATGAAGACATGGCGGCAGAGCAGAAAGCCCGCCTGACTTATGATAACATTCTTCGTATAGTAAAAGACCCTGAAGTTGCAGAACCTATCCGTTTCCTCAGAGAAAGAGAAATTGTTCATTTCCAGAGATTTGGCGAATGTCTCAGACGCACTCAGGAAAACCTTGACTGTCGAAACTTTTATGCTTTTAATCAGCAGATTGATAAAAAGAACTGTGGAAAATAATCAGCATAACCGGTTTTAAGAAATAAATAAACAAGCCGAACGCAGATACTTTATTCTGTATTCGGCTTGTTTTAATGCTTATTTAACTAAAAGTCAGTGATACACTATACAAAATATTCTCTTTACACTATCTGTTAAGATTTTAACCCTCGTAAACAGTAATTCCTGTCACTGCAGGTTTTCCTGCAAATGTTATATAGAGGCATGGCTCTGTCTCAAGTGCTTTTAACAATGTATCATTAAGCACTATTCCTTTTCCATGGAATTCTGAATACTTAAGGTCATATGTATTCTTTCCGCTTCCGCCAACTTTGTCTGATGTTCCAATAGTCACTGTTCCGACAAAGTCTTCTGTATCTGATATATCTAAGAAGTTAAATGCAACAACCGGCTTCTTATACTTAGATAAATCAATCTTTAAGAATGCCTGATAGCCCCAGTCATTAAAGCCAAGCTCTGTTGTATCTCCGTCAATTGATGATTTTGATGATGACTCAGGTACAAATGCTTCAACAGAACCTTTTGTTACCTTTGTTCCACCTTCTTCTGTTGTGTATATATCATCTCCTACGAGGTTTCCACCGCCGTTCTTATACCACTTTCCTGTCCATTCAAAGCCTGCTTTGAGGTTATTTACATTTGTTGTTTCAAGATAATCTGCGATTGAACCGTCTGTTGTTGTTCCGTTTGTATTTATCTTTGAACTTGTATCACCTGTTGAACCTGTGATTGTATTGTAGAGTACGGCAATGTCATTGTATCTCATCTTACAGTTGTCTTTATCCATGTACTGATTTGTCTCCCAAAGTACAGGTAAAATATGATGTTTAGCTGCAATAGTCATTGTATCATTTAACCACTGTGCAACACCCTCCTGCTTTGGATTGCAAACACTGAACTCACCCATGATGATTCCGTATCCTGCATTGTAGAATTTATCCATCTTTGTGAAGTATGTTTCTGTTGCTTCTTTGTCTTTCTGTGTATAGATACCGCTGCCACCGTCTCCACAGAAATCCCATGGTGTATAGTAATGAACTGAAACGCTGAGTTTAGTAGTTCCATTTTCTGCTGTATCTGTTGGCATCTTAAATTTGTCATCACAAGTCTTGTCAATGTTTGTATCATAACCTGCGATAAGGAGATGTCTGTATGCGTTGTTTCCGCCTGTACTGCGGACAATGTCTACAAATTTCTGGTTAATCTTATTTGCCATTTCGTATCTCTCATCCTCTGTAAGGTTTCCTGAGATAGCCTTTGTATCATTGTCATCTTTTGGTACACAATAACCACTTTCATAGATTGCGTCGTTTAATCTGTCACCAAGTTCCTCGTTTGCACCTTCAAAAATGAGATGATCTGAATAATCCTTAAATCTGTCACAAATCTGTGTCCAGTATCTCTCATATCTCTTCCATGCCTCTGCACGTTTTGTCTCATCGGCAAACTTATTTCCGTCAGCATCTTCCTTGCACGCACCAAACTGTCCCCACCACTGAGAATCCCAATGATCATTGACAATTACATACATACCACAGTTTAATGCGTAGTTTACAACTTCTTCCACACGACCAAGATATTTTTCATTGATAGTATATGTTCCATCCTCTGAATCCATGTTTGACCATGCTACAGGAATACGGATAGTATTAAATCCATATGAACGGAGTGACTGGATATAAGCTTCTGTTGTAATAGGCTGCCCCCATGCCTGCTCAAATACTGTAGCATCTGTAGCAACAACCTTGTCAGCATAAGTTCCTAAAGTAGCTTCAAGAGTATTTCCGAGGTTTACACCCTCCCCCATCTCATTTTCAATGAGCCACTGTGTAGAAACATCTTTACGAACAGTACCATTATCTTTAACAATCATGTTTGCTGAAGTACCGCCCTTTATCGAAACTGTTCTCTCTTCACCGACATTTGTTGAAGTCTCCGGCAGCTTCACACGGAGTGTAATATCTTTATCTTCGAGATGTCCGTAAAAACCGCCATCTGCAACTGTTATATCTTTTGTAATAGTCTTTGTTGCTGTTTTTCCATCCATTCTCTTATATGCAATCTTAAATGTAACCTTTGCACTTCCGGCAGCTTCACCAAATATCTCAGCAGAATATGTAAGACCTGATGTCTTCTCATTCTTAATTTTGATTATTTTTTCATCTGCACTTGAAGCAGTAACCTTTGTCACACTCTTAACATTTTCAGCAGTAATTGCAACAGTTCCAGCTTTTCCGCTCACAAGTCCACTTGTAGCATATTTTGTGGCAAAAATAGGTGTATAAACCTTTTTAATGCTCTTAGCACCGGCTGCCTTAATCTTTTTAGCATTTGCATCAACTGAACTTCCTGAAATGCTAATCTTTTTAGTACAACCTTTAAATGCATTCTTTGCAACAGACGATAATTTACCGTTTACCACAAGTTTTGTAAGTTTCTTGCAATTTGCAAATGCTGAAGATGCAATCTTTGTCACACCTTTTCCAAGTGTAACAGATGTTGCTTTTGCTGCTTTGAAAACATTTGCATTAACAGCAGATACCGTATATGTCGCGCCTGATGCCTTAACTGTATTTGGAACTGATAGTGTCTTTGCTTTCTTTCCCTTTGTAGAAAGCTTTGTAATTGCAACTTTGCCATTTGTATCTTCTGTAGCGGCAGTTGTTACCTTATATGTATAATTTCCGCTTGTAAATGTAGCTCCAGCCTTTTTTCCATATGTCTTTGTAAACTTAGGAACACCTGTTATCTTAAATGAAATCTCAATATCGGATTTAGGCATTGTTGTAAGTTTGCCCTGCTTGAAAGGAATATTGCTTGAAAGATTCCATCCGTCATAACCTGTATAGCTGAATACGTTATAACCGTTTGCCTCATATGATTTTGTATGTGGAAGTTCTACTCCTGCTGCTCCCTCTACCTCATTACCATCAATTTTTAATGTTGCATCTGTGACTTTTATGCTGTCTGCTGATTTAAGAGGAATATCTGTCGAAATTCCCATCATGTTAAACGCATCTGCTCCTGTAAGGTCAACACCTGAAATCTTAACAGTGTACTCTCCGTCACCTTCTTTTAAAAGAACATCCGTAATCTCTGCTTTCTCTGTCACATCCTGACCACCGGCCTGCACATAAGAATATTCTTTTCCTGTTTTAAGCGGATCTCTGTAATCCCATGTCTTTGTCTGATAATAAAGATAAGCATGATAGCCGTCTTCTTTCCAGACAGAACTTACTGCCGCACTTGCCGTCTTTGCATCATTTGCTGCACCAATGCCCGTAAATGATGTAACAACCATAGCCATTGACAATACCGCAGCTAATAATTTTTTAGTTGTTTTTCTCATATAATTCTCCTCTCACATAATTTTAATTCATTTTATACCTTTTATAAGTAACAGTTTTGTCATAAATATAGCAATAGAATTGGTAAACTCAAATATTGCAATATATTTTTATAGCTGAACTGTTATTATTATGTTCATATTTTATTATATTTTTGTTAATATTTATATCCTGACTTTTAGATATATTATACATGTTTTTTAATATATACGGCATTTATAAACACCTGTTGCATACTCAATCGGACATCTTCAATCTACTCTTTATCTGTTTATAACACAAAGAGAGCACACCTATTGGTGTGCCCTCCCTGAAAGCTCTTTCGATTTGTTTTCCTTAATTGTGGGAATTCAAACTTATTAAATATTATTTAACTACTACGCTGACTTTTGCGGACTTCTTACCATATTTAAGTGTAGCAGTTGTCTTACCTTTCTTAAGTCCCTTAACCTGGAATGTTACCTGTCCTTTTGCAGTCTTTTTAACTGTGACTTTTGCAACTTTCTTGTTCTTTACAGAGACTTTAATCTTCTTAGCCTTAACTTTCTTAGTTATCTTTGCAAGTGCAACTGTGTAGTTTGCTGTCTTTTTCTTCTTAACATTTGCTGTCTTAGCAACAGTTACTTTAATAGTAGACTTCTTAGAACCAGCCTTAAGTGTGATTGTAGCTGTCTTGCCCATAACTGCTGTCTTCTTAGCTGTGATTGTAACATTCTTCTTAGATTTGTTTACCTTAACTGTTACAGCCTTGTTGTTGCTTGTAGCCTTAACTGTTGATGTACCCTTAACTGTGTACTTAACTGTTGCAGACTTAGCTGGAGCAACCGAAACCTTAGACTTAGCAGCCTTGATAGATAATGTTGAAGAAGCTTTCTTTGTTGTTACATTGAAGTTTACTACAATTTTATCATTAGCTTTAACAGGAGCTTTGTTTAACTTATCAATAGTTGTAACTTTTTCATCCTGCCAGTTAACACCAGTCTTGTCAAAGAGACCATTCCATGGATTTACGATGTTGAATCTGTAGTTCTCTGAAACTGTCTGATCTGCAAATCCCCAGCATCCTTTGTTATCTATAGCGTATGTCTTGTCACCAATCTTTACATTCTTAACTGTGAGTGCAAAGTTGTCTGAAAGACTTCCATAATAAAGGTCTGTGTCAAGCATCATTAAGTAGATTCCTTTTGAATCACTTGTTGCTGTGTATTCGATAGAGTAATCACCATCTTTTGTTACATTAACACTCTTGTCACCCCAAGACTGCTCGCCCCAAGTATCATCACCAACATAGTCGAATGAAACATTGAAGTTACCCATCTGACCTTTAGCAACCGGTGCCGGTGTCTCTGTTGGTGCAGGTGTATTCTTAAGCTGATTCTCAAGAGCTGCTTTTGATGCTGCAAGTGACTTATTGTCTTTTTCAAGGGCTGCTTTTGATGCTACGAGTGCTGAGTTTGATGCTGCAAGTGCTTTGTTCTCTGTCTCAAGAGCTGCCTTTGATGCTGCAAGTGACTTGTTGTCTTTTTCAAGGGCTGCTTTTGATGCTACAAGTGAAGCATTGTCTTTCTCAAGGGCTGCCTTTGATGCTACGAGTGAAGCATTGTCTTTCTCAAGGGCTGCCTTTGATGCTGCAAGTGCTTCATTCTCTTTCTTAAGAGCATCTAAATCTATAACACCATTCACTTTATATGTAAATGTAATCTCATCGCCTTTTTCTGCAGTAAATTTTTCAAAATCACCTACACTAGTTGTTGCGATATTTTTTGAATCAGCATATTCACCATACACTGCTTTTTTACTTAACACATCCTTGTCTCCAACTTTAACTGAAACAATCTTTAAATCGAAATCTTCAGTAACATTTTCAACAGTAGTTGTTGTCTCTCCAAAATTAGCTCCAGCAAGAGCACCTGCTGTAGCTGCATCTGCAAAAGTTGTTGTAACTTCAACTTTTCCGTCTGCTTTAACAGTAGCCTCTTTTTTGTTTAAAGTTTCACCTTTAAGTGTTAATTCAACACCGTCTTTGTCGGCTGCATCTGCCTTTAATGTTCCAACATTTGCACCTGTCAATACTAATGCTGTTGAAAGTGCTAAGGAAAGAGCTTTTTTTGTTCCCTTTGTTAATCTCATTAACATATCCTCCTTCTCCCTATCATATATAGGGTTGCATAATTTTTGAAACGATAAAGTTGTAGTCCGCACTCAACCCTATAAGCCATTTCGTTACATCTAACATAGTAACAGAATAATATTTTCAAATAAACAGTAAAAATGCACAATTATTCCAGCTTTTTTTGTGCATTTTGTATATTCATCAAATGATTACACCTTGATTATGTGTTTTTTTTCAGTGATTTTTCCCATATTATCAACATTATAGTTAAGGCTAATTTTTGACAATATTTGGAATAAAATTTTTGAAAAATCGTAATAGTTCCGCCCTAAATTTACTATAACCAAAGAAAAACAGAGACGGTTTTTTACTTCCGCCTCTGCTTTTTATTTCAAAAATTATGCTTTGGAAAATTTTATTATGTTATGGTAATTATTTTACTTTAACTGTTACCTTAACTGATTTCTTACCAATCTTGATTGTAAGTTTTGAAGTACCTTTCTTAGCACCCTTAACTGTTACTGTTACTTTACCCTTAGAAACTTTCTTGCCTGTAATCTTAGCAATCTTTGACTTAGAAGATTTAGCTGTTAATTTATCTGTTGTTGCTTTCTTCTTATTCTGAGCTGTAACCTTAACTGTTATTTTTGCTTTCTTGCCCTTCTTAATCTTTACTGTTTTCTTAGCTGCTTTTGCACTCTTAACAGGGTTTGCAACCTTAACTGTGATAGTTGCTTTCTTTCCTGCACTTGTAAGTGTAATCTTAGCTGAAGAACCCTTTGTTGCTTTCTTAGGTACTGAAATCTTAATTTTCTTGCTGCTTGTTACTTTTACTGTTGCAAGTTTCTTATTAGAAGTCTTAGCTGATGCCTTAACTGCTTTTCCTGCCTTATTAAGTGCTTTATAAGAAACTGTTGTTGACTTTCCTGCTGCTACTGTTACTGTTTTCTTAGAAACTGTTACTTTAGCTTTTGATTTTGCACTAGTGCTGCCCTTCATTCCTGATACAGTAAATGATACCTTGATTGTATCTCCCTTCTTTACAGGTACTGTTCCAAGTCCATCAATAGATGTTACGGCAGGGTCAACATATGTTACACCATCTGAACCAATAGGTCCGTTATATGGATTTACAATGTTGTATCTGTAAGCGTTTGTTTTTTCCTGGTCTGCGAAGCACCATCCGCCTTTCGCATTTACTTTGTAATCTGTCTTTCCAACAGAAACAGTTGTAGGAACAAGCTTAAAGTCTTTGTTTAATGAACCTTTGTAAAGGTCTGTTGAAAGAATCATCATAAAGATGTCAGTTGTATCAGACTGAGCAGTGTAGCTGATTTCATATTTTCCATCACCAGTTACATCAACTGACTTGTCTCCCCATGACTGCTCGCCCCATTTGTCATCTGCTACATAGTTAAATGCAACATTAAATTTATCCATATTTCCCTTAGGAGCTTCTGTTGGAGCTGGTGTTGCATCGCTTGTTGGTGCTGGTGTATTTGATGTTACAGGTGCCGGTGTATTTGTTGCTCCGCTTGTTGGTGCTGTTGTTGCTCCGTTTGTTGGGGCTGTTGTTGCTCCGTTTGTCGGTACTGTTGTTGCTCCATTTGTTGGGGCTGTTGAAGGCTTTGTTGACACTGCAGGTGCTGATGAAACTTCTGCTGTTGGTGTCGGTGTTGCTAAAGCTTCTTTAACAACAATTGACGCATATTTCTCACCAAACTCATATGTTGTATTACCAATAGTTGTTTTTACAACAAAACGAATTTTTGGTGTATCTGCATTCATATCTGCATCAGCACTTGCTGCTAAAAAGAATTCATCGGTATCATCATCGAACCATAAATTTACACCCTCAACAGCTTTATAATTCTTATCAAATACCCAACCTGAACTTTCAATCTTTCTTGTTGAATTTGGTTTTGTTACAGGTGCAGAAATCTTAATTGTCTCTCCACGATGAATAGTAATCTCATCTTTGACATTTGACATATCAATAGTTGGTTTTGCTGAACCGTCATAGTACTCTACTGTAACTGTATAATTAAGTTCAGACCAAGTATCACCAGACTCATCTTTAATATTTAAAAGGAATTTGCTTCCGCTGTCTTTTATTGCATCTGCGATAACCTTTGATGAGTCACCATCTCCTACATAACTCCAAGAACCGCAAGTATCACTTTCTGTTCCGTCAAACTTAGTAACAACACTTCCACCATACCAGTACTGATTGCAATCATCTGTACCTGCTAATGTGATAGTTGGTGTTGTATAACCTGTTGTCTTAGAAACAACTTCAGAAAAATCAATCCCAAGTCCATGTACTGTTTTTGCATTTTCCTTATCTGTTACATAAAACTTACCATCATCGGCTGTACCATTGTTAAATACTTTCTGGCTATCTGTAACATCTTTTCCATCAAGAGTTACTTTTGTTAATTTGTTCTTTTCTACTGTTGCGACATATGAATGTGTCGCATCATCCGCTTCCGCTGCCTTACTTTTTGTACTTCCAATATTTGCACTGGTAATAATAAGTGCTGTTGAAAGAGCTAAAGAAAGGGCTTTTCTCATTCCTTTTTTTAATCTCATTAAGAAATCCTCCTTCTCCCATCTCTATGGGCAATAAATTGTTAATTTACTTTTGCTTAAAGCAGAAATCATTGGTCTTTATTGCACCCCTCAAACTGCCTTTAACATTTGAACAAAATATTAACACAGTGTTAATATTTTTTATACCTGCAAATTTAGCAATTTTATACATTGATATTTTTTAATTTTATAATTTTTATGTTAAATTTGTATTATTTTTACAATTTTGGTAACAGTTCAGCCGCAAAAATGTAATTGGCAATACAATAAGCTTGTTCATTGTATTGTTAAGTACATTTTTATGTTAGAATAGCCTTTCATTTCTGAAATGAGGGCAAAGCCCTCACGAGCACGCTCAGATGGAACAAATTTATTTGTTCCATCCTCACTTTGCTTTCGCGTAAATAAACAAAAGCTGCAAAGCAGCAACTGACAGCTTGCTGGCAGGTTTATGAATGTAATAAATGAAAGGCTGAACTGTTACCAATTTTGAAGCATTTTGAGTTATTTTGATTATTATAATTATGTTCACATTATTGGTATTTATTTGCTTTTTAACACAGAATGTCAAACCATATCCCAATAAATGAACTTCGCAAAATTGCGAATACAGCTTGATTTATTCTCCCCCCTAAACCTGCTCCGTCTCAATTTCTTTTATCAGCTCAAGCACCTTTTCCTCTGTTTCTTCTACTTCATCTGCTATCTGTGGAATCGCTTTTCCTTTTGCAAGTTTCTTTCTTATCTGATTTTTTAATCCCTCATTTCTTCCACGATTTTCTCCAATTTCAATTCCACGGGCTTCTCCAATTTCAATTCCACGGGCTTCTCCGGCTTCTTCGCCTTTCCTATACTGTTCTTCTCTTTCAAGTCTCATGTGTTCTTCTTCGTCATACTCAAATATCGTCATCGAAATCACCTCTGCCTTGTTTTTTGCGAAAAACTCTTTTAGAATACCTTCCTCGATACACTCATCTACTGATTTTTTGACTGCTTCTTCATATGTCATACCGGTTTTATGATATTTTCTGGTTTTTTCGACATATTTTATGTAACCGTCCAGCTCCGGACAGCGTCTTTTCAGCTCTTCATTGTAGCTTGGATTTACATTATACTGTGTTACCATAAGTTCAAGCTCCGGGTTTTCAGTTTTGTTTTTATATGCATCTGATAGTCTTAATATCTGTTTTTCGGGCTGTTCTTTGCTTCCATAGTATAATGTCACAAAATATGGTGTCGGTATTTTCTGTATATATTCCGAATATAGATTTAATTCATGCTCCGCTATATATTTTTCGTATTCATTTGATACATATATAAGTGTTCTAAGCGGCATATTCGGATTGAAAGTTGTCTGAAACTCCGTAAGCAGCATATTAAAATGCAATATTATTGCATTGTCATTTTTTCTGCCAATGTAAATTGCACTGTTTAATGTTACTACCTCAAGCTCATCAGGGTCGGTATAATCTGTTCTCATTATGCTGTTATACAACGACAATGACTCTTTCTTACCCGAAAAAAGTTTGTATGCGACACCATCTTTGTGGTTTCTGTAAATCCCTGTCTCTTTCGAGCCATTTCTATAATTATTATTGTTGTCCTGTTCCGTATTTTTGTTTGTTAAACCATGTCTTTTCCCCATATACTTTCCTCCATTATAGTAATTTTCCTGTGATTTTTCAATTTATTTTGCTGATTGTTTTTTGAAAAAATTTTAAGATTTTAAATATTTATTGCGTAAAAATAACTTATTTTAGAAGATATTTTTCGATTTGACTTTCTTTTGTTCAAAAAATCAATTTTATCTAATTCATTTTTCGCAATTTTAAGATGTATCAATTTTAGAATTAATAGTAACAGTTCAGCCAAAAAAAGATAAGTCAATAATACACGAGCTTGCTCGATGTATTATTGGCTTGTTTTTTTGGGCGGAATAGCCTTTCATTTATGAAATGAAGTAAACACAAGCTGCATAGCAGCGACTGACAGCTTGCTGTCAAGTTTACGAATGTAATAAATGAAAGGCTGAACTGTTACAATTAATATGATAATTCAAAACTTTTTCATATGGTAACATAATGTTTCCATCTTTTCTATTTGCATTTTTCACATATTTATCCTTTTTCTTTTGTCTATTTTATACAAAGAGATTTTTTTGATGATAAATCTTGTGCTTTTTATTATTGATTATCTTCTCATTTTCAATTTGAAAAGCATACGATAAGAGGACTGAAAAAGATGAAGATATTTATGACCGTAACATTTATAATACAGCTTACATTAGCAAAAGCAAAAATAGAGTCAGGGATAACAAATGGACTTGCATTATCCTCTCTTTTTTTGTACTATTGTGTAGAATACACGCTGACACCAAGAGTGTTTGGTGCAAATGATATTTTACCCCTTTGCAGCATTTAATGCGGATATTTACAATCTGCTCTGCTAGAGGAAATTTCCAACCCGCTACTTATTATGCTCTATGCAATAGCAATGTGGATTTCCCTGATAATGTTAAATAAATATTTACTGGAGGATTTATATGCGACTTAGAAATGTCAAAGGTTCTCAGGAAAAAATTCTTGAAAACCCCTATACTATACAGACTGATGGAACAAACGGTGAAGATTACAAAGGTCTTTGGAACAAAAACATATTTAAAAACGATAATCCAATTCATATTGAAATAGGTATGGGTAAGGGACAGTTTATCATGGGACTTGCTGCTGAAAATCCTGATATAAATTATATTGGTATTGAAAAATATTCGAGCGTTCTTGTCCGTGCACTTGATAAGAGGGAATCACTAGAAACCGATAATCTTATGTTTTTACGCATGGATGCCGAGGATATTGCAGAATATTTTGCTCCGGGCGAAGTGTCCCGCATATATCTTAATTTTTCTGATCCGTGGCCGAAAGACCGCCATGCCAAACGGAGGCTTACATCTTCACAATTTCTTGCACGATACGATAAGATTTTGGCTAAAGACGGACATATCCAGTTTAAAACCGACAACCGCCCTCTTTTTGATTTTTCTCTTGAAGAAATAAATGATGCCGGCTGGACTATTGATATGTATGATTTTAATCTCCACAAAAATGGTCCTGCAAAGGATAATATTATGACCGAATACGAAGAAAAATTCTTCAATCAGGGTAAACCTATTTGCAAACTCATATGTCACAGATAAAAATCAAATACTAGTGTAGTGTATCATTGATTTTCAGCTAAATAACTTGTATAAACTTAGCAAACTAATCTCTACTTCCGAGCAGTAAGCTGCCCGGAAGTAATACAATTTATTGAATCGACTCTTTATCTTCCACTTTTAATGCCTTTATCTCTTTACCACTGAGCCTGTATGATATAACTTTATTAAGCAAAAATGCAAATACTGCTACCATCGGAACTCCAATAAACATACCAACAACACCAAAATACGCTCCTCCGACAGTTATTCCGAATATTACCCATATCGGACTTAACCCTGTTGACTGGCCTAGAAGTCTTGGTCCTAATATAAGTCCGTCAAACTGCTGTAATATAAATATCATTATCACAAATATAAGTGCATCTTTAGGACTTGTGCAAAGATATATCAATACTCCCGGTACTGCCCCTATAAATGGTCCAAAATATGGTATCATGTTTGTTATTCCGACAATAACGCTTATAAGCACTGTGTATGGCAAATGAATTATATTCATTATGACACAACAAAGACAGCCTATTATGAGCGAGTCTATAGCTTTACTTATAAGAAATGCACTGAATATGTCATTACATTCTCCTAGTGTCTTACATATCGTATCACCTTTTGTTTCACTAAAGACCGAATAAACCAGTCTCTTTCCCTGATGTTTAAATGTTTCTCTCCCCACAATCATATAAACCGATATTATAAGTGCAAGTAATATATTTATCATGACTTTCACGATAGATACAGAAATAGAAAACACCATCGGTATTACATTTCCCACAATATTCGTTCCATATTTTATAAGATTTGGAACCATTTCATTAAGCTTTTCACTTACAAAATCCGTGTCAATTTCCGGATATTTCTCATGAAGATTTGCAAGCATATCTATAATATTATTATATACCACCGGTATGTTGTTTGTCAGCTCAGTAATACTTTCACCAATTTGAGGAATTACAAATACAAATGCTACTGTAACAAATCCTACCAGAAGTAAATATGATAACAATAATGATAACATTCTGACCGGTTTTGCAGTTTTCTTTCCTCTCACTGACTTTTCAAACAAACCATATATCTTTTCATATATAGGCGAAACAAAATATGCAATGATAACTGCTACAAAAAACGGTGACAACACTCCTAAAAAGTTCATGATAAATGCCTTTGTTGCACCCCAGTTTTGCATCATAATAAATATTATCGCTCCCCAGAATATAACAAACAATGCATATAGACAGACTTTAAGATACTTTTTATCAAAATTAAACCATCCGACTGTTTCCCTGACTTTTTTTCCAGTGAAAGTCAAAATCTTTTCTTCCTTAATAATATCTTTTTCTTCTATGATATTTTCACTATTTGCATCAACATGTTTGCTCTGACCATCTGCATACAATCCTTTTTTCATATCCTCACCATCTTTTTTCTGCCGCGTTTCTTTATTTTCCATAATTTCCACCATTCCCGAATGTCTTTATTTATATTGTCATTGATTACATATAATCTATGATTACATATAATCTATGATTATATATAAATTATACCACTCTTTATTGTTTTTAAACTTTGTATTATAATAATAACAAATCATCACAATTTTAACAGTACCGATTTGCAATTTTAATCAAATTTTAAGAACGGTTCAGCTATAAAAGGATAATTTTCGATATAATAGACTTGTTTATTGTATTATTACTTCTATTTTTATTGTAGAATTGTTGCAAAATACAAGCAGTTTATTCGGATACTAATTTCATTGACAAATATAGTATAGTACAAAATCACTGCTAATGCAGGATTTTAATCCACAAGCTTTGTGTCTGTGCACACCTGACACAGCTTAGTGTGATGTTAATGATATATTAATACAAAATAATTGATGTGTGCAGAAATGAGGTTTATTATGACAGATGCTCTTATTTTTTTGGCACCGGGATACGAAGAAGTAGAAATGCTTACAGTTGTTGATATGGTGCGCCGTGCCGGACTTGTGATAGATATGGTTTCTATCACTGACACACTCGAGGTTACAAGTTCACACAATGTTACTATCAAGGCAGACAAACTTTTTAAAGAAGCTGATTTTGACAGTGCTAAAATGATTATTCTTCCGGGCGGTATTCCGGGAACACCTAATCTTTTAGCTTATAAACCACTTACCGACAAAATCCTGGAGTTTAAAGAAAACGGTAAGCTGCTTTCCGCTGTTTGTGCCGCACCTACAGTTTATGGTCAGCTTGGCATTTTAAAAGGCCATAAAGCTACCTGCTATCCGGGCCAGGAAGTTAATCTTAATTGTGCCGAATATCTCACCGAACCTGTTGTTATTGACGGACAGTTCACGACAAGCCGTGGCATGGGTACCTGCATTGAATTTGCAGGAGCTATTATCACACGCCTGAAAGATAAAGAAACTGCTGACGATGTAAAGGCAAAAATTATTTATAATATGTAAAAAGAGTATAAACAAAAAACGGAAGCGAATATTTAACAATATTCGTTTCCATAAAAGAGCAAAAACAGCGTTTTGCTCCTGGCATCGCACTACTTTACAAACATTTTCCTATACAATAAAAAAAGGACACGCACACTTTGGCACACCTCTGAAATCATATTTCCAGAACGGTGTTTTCATTGTGTAATGTCCTTTTTATTATATTCTTATAAAATCATGCTTCACTGCCCGTTTATAAGCACAGTCGCTCTATGCTCCGTCAACAGGAATTTTTGACTCAAGCCAACATCCTTACCCACCACTTATTGCCCTACACACTAAAAGCGTGGTGTAATAATCATCTGCCTTCAGGATTACTTAAATTTAACTGTCTTGTTCTGTTTTGCAAGTAATTTCTTGTTTGCTGCTGCAGCAGTTCCCTTTACTTTAACTGTCTTGCATCCCTTGAAAGAGTTCTTTGTTACTGAGCTGAGCTTAACACCGATTGTTAAAGTCTTAAGCTTTTTACAATTTACAAATGTATCCTTTCCGATAGATTTTACTTTCTTTCCAAGCGTTACTGCCGTAACCTTTGATGCCCCTTTAAACGCACCTGCTTTGATGCTTGTAACAGCGTATGACTCTGTTCCGACTTTGATAGTGTCTGCAACTTTTAATGTTTTTGCTTTTTTGTCAAATCCTGTTACCTGAACTTTTCCTGTCGTTTTCTTGTCTGTTCCTTCTGTATATGTAGCTGCTGTTGTCACCTTATATGTAACACCGCTCTTTTTTATTGTCTTGCCTTTTGCAAGTCCTACTGTTTCTGCTTTGTAAGACTTATCAAAGTCAACACCCTTTACATCAAATGTGATTGAAAGGCTCTTTGAAGGTAATTTTGTAGAGAGAGCTTCATTTACTTTGTTAGATGGATTGTTGTATGTGCATACGCTCATCAGCATATAATAATCTTTCTGATCATATTTCTGCACTGCTTTATCCTGAGTTGCTACAACTTCACCGTCAACAGAATATTTTACATTTGTAAACTCTACACCTTTCATTGCTGCCGGAATGTCTGTTATAACATAAGCCATGTTTATACTTGTCTGCTTTGAAAAATCAAGATTGTCTACAGTAACCGTATAAGTACCATCTTTGTCGATTTTTGCATTTGTCATACTGGCATCATGTTTACCCGTATTTGTTGCCATATACTGAGTGAGGCAGTCATAATCTTTACTTTTTATTCCCTGATCCTCATTCTCAACAAATTTTCTATATGCCCAATCCGGGTCTCCTGCTGACTCAAATCCAAGTATAGCATTGTATGTATGCTTTGCTTCTGTTGTTGTGTCTTCTGCTGAAGCTTTGTTTACACCTGCTGCTGAGCCAAGTGAAACTACCATAGCTGCAGAAAGAGCTGCCGCTAAAATACCTTTAATCTGTTTTCTCATAATAATTTCCTACCTTTCTATACTTATGCACTCTCGGTATCTTCTCAAAACGAGTCATTTCGGCTGGATTTCCGATATACTGTTTCCATTTTCTCGTCGTACACACCGTGTACGCACTGCGAAAACGTCATTGTATATCAATAATCCATCTCGAAATTCTTCGTTCAGAAGATTCCGAGAGTACATTACTTTTAGGCACTGTGCCTTTAGTTTCATCTATTATAACATTTAGTTATGTCAAAAAAACCACATTAAATTTAATTATTGTTGCACTAAAAATTCGATTGTTTGAATGACATAATTTTACTTCTGCTCCATCATTCTGCTCCACGCTCTCGCATCAAGTTTTTCCTCATAAGCATCTGCTGCCGCATCATATTCTTCTTCATCATCTATGTCTTCCATCTCAAAATCATCATTTCCGAGGTCTTTTAGTCTAAACACATAATATTCCGTGACATTTTCCACATCCCCTGGAATTGCGGCACAATATGTCTTTCCGTCAACTTCATAAATTTCATCTATATAAAAATCTCTGTCAACTCCATCTTCATCCGTAAGTGTCACCATAGTTTCCTCATAATCATAATTACTGTTTTTTGCCATAAAAATCCTCATTTCTGCACACATTTTTTGTATAGCAAGTTTGTGCCAGGTGTACGCAGACACAAATCTTGTATGTGAAAAATTTTATTTTTCACACAATCTTCTTTAAAACTTAATAATTGTTTTCTTAATACCAAATACATATATATTATGTACCATTTTATTTTAACAAATATATATAATTTTAACAAACATACTATAAACTATTAAAGCGTATATTTGCAATCCGCTCTGTTGTCTGCTCATAATTGTTTTTTACATTATAACAGGTATATATCATGATGCAAAGGTTAAAATCGAACATTAACACATCAATATGTGAAAAACATATTTACATAGCCTCCTATTACATATGCTCAGAACTAGGTTCAAATATTTTGAACTGTTACCTTTAATTTCTTTTATTGTTTTATTTTTCTTGAACTTTTTTTGAACCAGTGATATTATAATATTATGATATAAAGTTCAAAGTCAGACACCGGCTATAAGATAAAAAGTGTTTGCAGAAATGAGGTTTTTTATGAATAAAACAGAAAGCGTCGCGGCACGCCTTAAATATATTATGAATCAGCGTGGTTTAAAACAGGTTGATGTCCTCAACCTCGCCAGACCATATTGTGAAAAAAATAATGTCAAGCTTGCCAAAAATTATTTAAGCCAATATTGCAGTGGGAAAAATGAGCCCGGAAAAGATATATTAAATGTGTTAAGTCTTGCCCTTGATGTTAATCCGGCATGGCTGCAGGGATTTGATGTTCCACAGGAGTTTTCGGTTACAAAAAACAGTAAAGAAAAGAGTATTTCAAAAAATCATTGCAGCCAAACCGGAGATGATAACTCCGGCAAAAGAACAGATACCACTCAGGCATCTGCGACAGATTTTAAAAATAATAACTCAGCGGATATTTGTAAAAACAATAAAACATCAGATAATAATACAAATAACAACTCACGAAATAATTTTAACAGTGATAAACCGTCAGACAATTCTGAGAAAGGATATGCAAAAATGAAAACTTTAAAAAAATCTTCAAAACTTGATAATGTACTTTATGATGTAAGAGGTCCCGTTCTTGATGAGGCTAACCGAATGGAAGCCGAGGGTTCAAAAATCCTTAAACTTAATATCGGAAACCCTGCTCCTTTTGGATTTGAAGCCCCGGAAGAAGTTCTTATAGATATGCGTCACGAACTTGAATATTCACAGGGATATTCTGATTCAAAGGGTATTTATACGGCAAGAAAAGCAATCATGCAATATGCACAGCTTAAAAATATTCCTAATGTGACAATAAATGACATATATACCGGAAACGGTGTAAGTGAACTTATCAATCTCTGTATGCAGGCACTCCTCAACAACGGAGATGAAATTCTTATTCCGTCACCTGATTACCCTCTCTGGACAGCTACCGCAACACTTGCCGGCGGTAAAGCTGTTCACTATATATGTGATGAACAATCTGAATGGTATCCTGATATTGAAGATATGCGAAACAAGATTACAGATAAGACAAAAGCTATCGTTATCATCAACCCTAACAATCCTACAGGTGCTCTCTACCCTAAAGAAATTCTTGAACAGATTGTTGAACTTGCAAGAGAACATCAGCTTATGATTTTCTCAGACGAAATCTATGACAGACTTGTCATGGACGGTGAAAAACACATTTCAATAGCATCACTTGCCCCTGACCTTTTCTGCATAACTTTCAGCGGTCTTTCAAAATCACATATGATTGCAGGCTTTAGAATAGGCTGGATGATATTAAGCGGTCGAAAAGATATTGCAAAAGACTATATCGAGGGATTGAATATGCTTTCTAATATGCGACTCTGCTCAAATGTTCCTGCACAGTCAATTGTTCAGACTGCACTTGGCGGATACCAGAGCGTTGAAACTTATATCCAGCCGGGCGGAAGAATTTTTGAACAGAGAGATTTTATCTACAAGGCTTTAAACGATATTCCGGGAGTATCTGCCGTGAAACCTAAAGCAGCATTTTATATTTTCCCTAAACTCGACATTAAAAAGTTCAATATTTTAAATGATGAGAAATTTGCTATTGATTTTCTCCGTGAAAAGAAAGTCCTTATCGTTCCCGGAAGCGGATTTAACTGGGAAAGTCCTGACCACTTCCGTGTTGTTTATCTTCCACAGCTTTCAGTTCTTGAAAAGTCTATGGAGGGACTCAAGGATTTTCTTTCTCATTACAGACAGTAAACCATACAAAATCAACATTAAAATAAAAATCGTAACCCACTCCGATACTGCTTATAACACGATTAATTGCTGCTGCAACATATCAGAAAAAGCTTATATCCCTAATAGCGTTTTACCCTGGCATCACGCTTCATTATGAGCATTTTCCTATACATCAAAAAAAGTCCCCGGCTTATTGCTATACGCAATAAGCCGGGGACTTCCTTGATATTTCATTAGATTTTAAACCTCTTAACATTTTCATTCAGTTTAACCGCTATCTCATCAAGCATATTTGCATTCTGTGATACATCTTCCATTATTGAACCTACCTCGCTTGCTGAAGCAGATGTTTCTTCTGCACTTGCTGCATTTTCTTCTGCTATTGCTGAAAGACTCTGCACAACATCAACAACTCCGGCTCTTGCCTCATCAAGTTTTCTTGTCTTGTCTGTAATTTTTTCAACACTTTCTATAGACTCTGCAATTCCTTTTTCAACATTTTTAAACGCTTTCTCAGTCTGAGACACATTTTCACTCTGCTGATTCATTACCTCTTTTACTTCATCCATAGTCTGTACACTCTCTTGAGCATCATTTACAAGTTCACTGATAACTTCCGTAATCTGCGTTGTGGCATCTGCCGACTGCTCTGCAAGTTTTTGTATCTGATTTGCGACAACTGCAAATCCTCTGCCCTGCTCGCCTGCTCTTGCCGCCTCAATGCTTGCGTTAAGTGAGAGAAGTGTAGTTTCTTCTGCTATTTCCGAAATCATATCCGTCGCAACTTTAATCTTTGCAGCCGATTCATTTGTTTTCTGTGTCTGCTCCCCTATAATATGAATAGCTTCCATTGTCTTTTGATTGATTTTTTCAAGTTCAGCAAGAATACTCATTGCATTTTCGCTTGCCTTATGCATATCTGCCGCATTATCTCCAAGCTGCTCGACTTCAGTTGACGCCTGCTCTATCATTTTTCCCATAACAATAACATTTTCCGTAGCGGACTGGGTTTCCTGTGCCTGTGATGACGCTCCGTCTGCTATACCTGTGATAGCTGTCTCCACTTGTCCGGCAGCCGTTGATGACTCATTTGCACTATTCTTCAATGCCTCGGCAGCCTCACCTAAACTTTCACTATATGCACGGATTTCCGCCATAACTTTTACTATAATATTCTTCAATTCGGTAATCGACCTCAACATTACACCGACTTCATCTTTTCTGTTAAGCATCTTTTTATCCGAAGAAACATCTTCACTGAAATCGAGGTTTCCAAGTTTCTCAACGGTGTCCGTTGCACTTATAATCGGTGCAACTATCTTTCTCGTGACAAATATTGCAGCTATAAGGCACAAAACCATTGCAAAAATACTTCCTTTTACAGTCGATGTTACAACAGAAGTTGTCCCTGATAATGCCTGTTTTTTATTTGCATTTACAACAAGAATAAAGTCCTTGCTTTTACCTACATAAATTCCTGCATATTTTGTTTCACCATTAAAATTATATTGAACCACTTCAGGCTGTGGTCTGTTTTCTGACTTTAATTTTGAAATAACACCTTTTACAACTGAATTTTCAACAGGTTTTCCTATTTTGTCGGCAGTAGGATGATACAGCATAGTTCCGTCACCATCTACAATATATGTATAACTGTCTTTTACACCTTTTATTTCTACATTTCCGACAATCCTTGAAAGATTTCCACCCGACATAACCGAATCATAAGATGACATTCTTATCTGATTGTCAATACCCTCACCTGCAACCATCGCTACATCTAGCATATAGTTTGATGTAAGTTCTGATATGTTTGATGATGATTTAGGTATAACCGTCCATAGATTAAGTACCACGGTAAGCACTACCGCTGCCGCTACAAGCAGCAATATCTTTGCTTTTAAAGAGTGCAAAAAGCCTATCCTTTCTGTATCTGCCGTTTCACTTTTAATTTTCACATTCCTTTGAATATCCATATTTTTCCTCCATTTTCTCCGTTTTTATTTTATAAAATTAATGCCACCTATCGTATAAGCAATCTTATATAGACCAAAATGTTAATTATATAGTAATTTTATCCTAAAACATACTAAATTTTGACTAACACTTCTGCCTGCTATATAAGCTTGACACTTTCCTCAATATCACCCGACATCATTTGCAAACTCTGGCTCTGTGCAGAAATTTCTTCTGTTGTTGCTGCTATAGCCGCTACTTTCTCGTTTATACTTTCAATGTCATTTACGAGATTTTTAATAAGTTCAATACAAAACTGCATCTTCGGCAATGTCTCATCTGCCTTATTATTATTTTGAATGATAAGTGTTTTAGTCTCATCTGCAAGTTTGCCAATCTGCCCCGCAACAACCGCAAATCCTCTGCCCGATTCGCCTGCCCTCGCCGCTTCTATCGAAGCATTTAACGATAACATATTTGTCTGACCGGCTATTCCCGTAATATTCTCAGATGTAGACTTAAACACATCGATAAATTCGGACATTACACCGAGTGAATCAGTAAGTTCGTTACATCTTTCAGATATTTCAGAAACCATCTTTGAAATATCTGTCGCTTCACCCGCAGATTTATCGTTTGCCTTTGATAATTCAGCAATCCCACTGCCTATACTTTCAAATTGCTTTACGATTTCTGCTATCATTTCATCCTTTTTTATCTGATTTTCTTTTTCCATTTCACGAAGCTTTGAAATCTCATCCCTCTCATTCTCTACGACACTCTTTATGTAATAAATACAATTTTCTTTTCGATTGATGCCATTGTAAATAGCCTTAACCATCTCTTTACAACTGTCATAACCGCAGCATCCGCAGTCAATACATTGCTGCTCACTCGTAATTTTATTCATATCTCTAAAGATTTCATTCTGCTGTGTTGCCGACGGTGTATTAATATCTATCTTTCTGTCTGTATAATTTCTGACAAAGTCATTGAGGTTAAGATTTTCAAACTGCCTGCATAATGCCTTGTATCTTTCCTGCGGGCTCGCATTTTCAGTCCATGACGATATTTTTTGAACTTTAAATCTAGTTTTTTTCGCCTCAGTCTTTGCAATTTTTCTCTGTCTTGACATTTCAGCATACACATTCTGCCCGTCAATCCCTGACTGCGTACCCGTTCCAAACAGACATCCGTTTCCGCAGTTGAGTATATCTATCATTATCGGACTATCCGATGACGGTTTATACTCATCCAAAAATCTATATGCTTCATGTTCACCTTCAACCTGTCTGACAGACACATCCTCACCGAGGAACCATTTTACATTTTCCTTTAAGCCGCCAGGCATAGGATACATACTTCCAAGACCATATGCAAGTTCGTCATTGTATTCCCTCGCTGTTTTGTATGCGTCACCTATATAATCCATAAAATTGTTAAATGTCACATTGTATGAAATGAGCTGCTCACAATTTTTATCGTTTATCTCTGATTTTTTAGCAATACAAGGTGATAAAAATGCTATCTTTTCCGTGATGTGTTCATATTTTTTCAGATACTTTGCCATGCACATGACCGGACTGTAAACAGGCATCATATATTCTATAAGTTCTTTTCTATACTTCTCTATATAATTTACAACTGCCGGACATGGACTTGAAATCATGCCTTTCTTTCCTGTTTTTTCAAAATATTTGAGATACCCACATGTGCAAATGTCAGCACCAAAACTTACACTGTAAATGTGTGACACACCGAGTTCCTTTAGATAACCGAGTATCCTTTTATACTGTGCCGGATAATTTGCTATAAATGCAGGCATCTAAAACAACATTTACCTTATTATTCTCTACCGCACTGTTTGACGGAAAAACCGGGCAATTTCTAATACATTTGTTGCAACCTGTACATAATTCATTTGTATTTATAAAGCTCACACCTATCCACCTTCTTTGCTTAAATCTTATATATGTATTTTACCCTATTTTTTTTCTCATATCAATAAAATATGACAATTTTTACAGTAAATAATAACAGTTCAGCCAAAAAAAGATAAGTCAATAATACACGAGCTTGCTCGATGTAT
>ERZ894203.126-NODE-126-length-79816-cov-18.687604_pt1 | contig 79816 bp, 92 predicted proteins | sample MGYA00380286_ERZ894203 | MGnify/ENA primary metagenome ERZ894203 (study PRJEB32331, sample SAMN06328484) | human gut metagenome | biome: human gut microbiome; feature: stool | host: Homo sapiens | collected 2014-02-06 ... | reverse complement strand
AACCCTGGACCCACTGATTAAGAGTCAGTTGCTCTACCAACTGAGCTAAGAGTGCTTTTTCAATTGCGAGTGCAAAGGTAAGCTTTTCGGTTGAATCAGCCAAATAATTTCAAGAATAATTTGCAGATATAAATATTCATTTTTTGATAGTGGCTATTTCTCAGCGGTTTATGCCACACATAAAAATACACGCATCTCCGCTGCCGCATAGCCTCCGAAGCCATCAGCCGGCTTTTCTGAAAACGTGACGGGACATTTTGATGCGGATGATGGGACAAATAAAAAAAATGAGCCGTCATCCGCATCAAGATAACAGCTCATTTTTCGGCCTCCGTCGGGATGCCTGAAGACACGCAGGCATTCCGGCGCATGAATGAAAGCGCAAATCTGTAAATAAGGTACGATTATCCGTAATTTGGTTATGGCTGCATACAGCCCGAAACGCTACTTTTGTATCAGAATTATAAAAGCAGAATCATTTATGAATACGACCAGCAATCATGAAAATCGCTCCCACGGATGGCGCATCTTTGGGACAGACACAAAAAAACTTGTATTTTTAGTTCTGACTATTCCAGTATTTAACATTTATGCAACCATGGCACAAGAAAAAATTACACAGACCGCAGGACATGTGCAGTTGGGCGACTTCGCCCCAAAGTTCGCGGAACTGAACGATGATGTCCTCTTTGGAGAAGTGTGGAACCGCAAAGGGCTGAGCCCGCACGACCGCAGCATGATAACGGTGGCCACACTGATAGGAAAAGGTATCGTAGACTCTTCGCTGACCCACCACTTGCAGTTTGCGAAAAGCAACGGAGTGACGCGGACCGAAATTTCTGAACTGCTCACCCATATCGCCTTTTATGCCGGATGGCCCAACGCATGGGCTGCATTCCGCATGGCAAAAGACGTGTGGGCGGAAGATGTGTCTGCCGACGACAACGGGAAGGCGGCTTTTCAGAAAGAGATGATTTTCCCCATCGGCGAGCCTAATACGGCCTTCGCCAAATACTTCATCGGAAACAGCTACCTGGCACGGGTTTCTACCGAACAGGTTTCGTTCTCCAACGTCACCTTCGAGCCTCGCTGCCGCAACAACTGGCACATTCATCACGCAACGAAGGGCGGCGGACAGATGCTGGTATGCGTAGCCGGACGGGGCTGGTATCAGGAAGAAGGAAAGCCGGCCGTTGAGATGCGCCCGGGCGATGTCATCCACATTCCGGCCAACGTAAAGCACTGGCATGGCGCGGCAGCCGACAGCTGGTTTGCGCATCTGGCATTTGAGATTCCGGGAGAAAACACTTCCAACGAATGGCTGGAGCCGGTCACCGACGAGGCTTACGACAAGCTCGGAAAGTAACTGTCCCAAATCCACAAGAAAAAGCCGCACAGGCAAACGCGGAAGCGCAGCGCACAAACGCTCTGTGCTTCCGCGCTTTCGCATCTGCCTCACCGCCCTGTTGCCTGCAAGTATTCCTTCCTGAAGCGCATGCAGCTTGCCCTTCATACAAAAAACGCCGCCGGCGAAAAGAAAACGGACATACCTTTCCGCATCTTGGATTTTATTCGTACCTTTATCGGCAGTTAAACGTTAGAAAACATGAAAAATATTTGCCTCTTCTTCCTTCTTTCATTGCTTGCATGCAGCCACAGCTTTGCACAGTACAAGAAATCCGTTTCCATCCTCGGCGACTCTTACTCTACATACGAGGGATATATTCCTGCGGGCAACGTTCCATGGTATTTCGACGCGACCCAACAGGGAAATGACGTGAATGACGTCACGCTTACATGGTGGCACAAATTCATCTCCGGAAACGGCCTCCGCCTCTGCATGAACAACTCTTATTCGGGGGCTACCGTCTGCAACACCGGATATGACAAGAAAGACTACTCCGACCGCTCGTTCATCACGCGGATGAGCAATCTGGGCGATCCGGATGTCATCTTCATCTTCGGAGGAACAAACGACAGCTGGGCCGGATCGCCTTTGGGAGAATACCAGTATGGAAAATGGAAGAAGGAGGACCTCTACAAATTCCGCCCGGCAATGGCTTACATGCTTGACTACATGACCAAACGGTACATCAATGTGGACATCTATTTTCTGATCAACACAGAGCTGAAGGAAGAGATAGACGAATCCGTCAAGACAATATGCAAGCATTACGGAGTGGAATACATCGAACTGCAAGATATCGACAAAATAGCAGGACATCCTTCTGTAAAAGGGATGCAGGAAATCAGCCGGCAAATAGAGGCTTATATGGCAGCCGCCCGGAAATGAGGCGGAAACCGGGCTCACCCCTTCACAGCCGCCGCTTCCTGCAGAAGGCTGCGCAACTCGTTCTCGAGCCTCGCTTCAACTTCTTCCAAAGGCACTTCGCGGCCTGTTTCCTGAGCCAAGGAAGTCACCCCTTTATCGATGAACCCGCAAGGATTGATATAACCGAAATACCGCAAGTCGGTGTTCACGTTCAGGGCCAGCCCGTGCATCGTGACGAAATGGCTGCTCCTCACTCCCATCGCGCAGATCTTCCGCTCGCGGGGAGAGCCGACATCCAGCCACACGCCCGTCGCTCCTTCCGCACGTCCGGCAGAAACGCCATACGAAGCGCACACACGGATCACCGCCTCCTCAAGCAAATGAAGATAGCTCTTCAGTCCCAGATGAAAGTCTTCCAGATTCAGCACCGGATAGCAAACCAGCTGCCCCGGTCCATGGAAAGTGATATCTCCTCCCCGGTCAATATGAAACAGTTCCGCGTGTACGGCAAGCAACTGTTCGCGGTTGAGCAGCATGTTCTGCTCTTTCCCGTGCTTTCCCAAAGTATATACGGGAGGATGCTGGCAAAAAACAATCCGGTTGACATACGCTGCGCCCTCCTGCTTTGCACGGACCAGCCCGTCAAACAGCGATTTCTGTCTGTCCCACGCAACGGCATAAGGGACCACTCCCCATCGTTCAAATTTGATCGTTTCCATCGTTTTATAAGATTGATGCAGACAAAGTAACAATTTTTCACCCAAAAGACAAAGGAAAACAAAAAAGAAGTGGCGTTTTATAGCTACAATACCCGATTTATACTATATTTGTAAGACAAAACGTTGATATGTCGGGGCAGACCCGCACATGTCAGACAAAATTATCAAACGACATGAAAACAGAAAGAATTGTTCTCTCATCTCTTATCGCCTGCACGGGAGCCGGCATGCTGGTTACAGGATGCACCGACGGACAGGGCTATGGAGAGGCTGCGGTGAATGCCTGCATCACCGATACGACCGTATATCTGCTGGGCAATGACAAAGCGTCGCCCAACTGCCACATCAAGCTCAGCTTTGCCTACCTGAACCCTCATTCGGAAAAAGACACTGTTTCAGAAGCGGTCAACCACACGCTGAAGCAGATGTATTTCGGCGACCTCTATGCCAAACTGGCTCCGCAGACGTTCATAGATACCATCACGCACAATCTGATAAGCGACTACAGGCGCGATGTGCTCGAATCATACCGCACCGACCTTGAAAACGGAGTCAGTCCCGAAGACATGCCGTCGTGGTACAACTATGACTTTGAGATCACTTCCGAACTTGAAAAAGGACGCGACAGCATCTGGAACTACAAGGTGGTCACCTCGCAATATATGGGAGGAGCTCACCCCAACACGTGGGCGAAATGGGCGAACATCAACGCGCGGACAGGCAGACAGGTGAGCGAAAACGAAATTTTCGGAAAAGCGGACAAGAAAGGCATCTGCAAACTGCTCCTCGAAAAGATTATCGGCTCTGCCAACGAACGTCTGGAAACGGACACCATCACCTCGGTCGAAGGACTGCATGCCAATGGCATCCTGCTTGACGAAGAGGTGTTCATCCCCGAAAACTTCCTGTTGAAGGCCGACGGCATCGAATTCCTATACAATCCCTACGAAATAGCTCCCTATTATCTGGGAAGCTTCAAGCTGACAATATCAAACGAAGAAATAACACCTTATCTGAACATAAAAAAATAAGGCAATGGAACTGATAAACAAATATTTTCAGGAACTTACCGACGAACAGAAGCAGCAGTTCGCTGCCCTCTACGACTTGTACACAGACTGGAACAGCAAAATCAACGTGATTTCGCGCAAAGACATCACGAACCTTTACGAACATCACGTGCTCCATTCGCTGGGTATAGCCAAAGTGATCAAATTCAGGCCGGGAACGGAAATTATGGACTTGGGTACCGGCGGAGGATTCCCTGGAATACCGCTCGCCATCATGTTTCCGGATTCGCACTTTCATCTCATCGACAGCATCGGGAAAAAAGTGAAAGTGGCAACAGAAGTAGCACAAGCTATCGGCCTGAAGAATGTAACCACCCGCCACTGCCGGGCTGAAGAAGAAAAGCAACAGTTTGACTTTGTTGTCAGCCGCGCAGTAATGCCGTTGGGAGATTTGATCAAGATCGTGAGGAAAAATATCAGGAAAGAGCAGAGCAACTCTTTCCCCAACGGCGTGTTCTGCCTGAAAGGAGGCGACCTCACACACGAAGTGGCGCCATTCAAGCACCGGGCGGAAGTCATTGCCCTGAGCGACATCTTCAGCGAAGAGTATTTCAAGACCAAGGAAGTGGTTTATGTCACTGTAAACTAAAAAACAGACACTGCCATGAAAATCAAACGCTTTGAATTCAATATGTTTCCGGTCAACTGCTACGTGCTGGCCGACGAATCATGTGAAACTGCCATCATAGACGCAGGATGCTATTACAAGGAAGAGCAGCAACGGCTGAAGGAATTTGTTGAGGGAAACAAACTCACGGTGAAGCATTTGCTCAACACACACCTGCATGCCGACCATCAGTTTGGAAACGCTTTTGCAGCACGCGAATTCGGCGTAAAGCCTGAAGCAAGCCAGCGTGACGAGTTCCTGCTCGCAGGACTTGCGACATTCTGCAAGTCATTCGGCTTCCCTATCAACGAAGACCCGGAACCATTGGGGCACCGCATCACCGACGGAGAAATCATCCGCTTCGGCGAAACGGAACTGGAAGCAATTTCCGTTCCGGGGCATTCGCCGGGAAGCATGGTCTTCTACTGCAAGAAAGAGCGCTGCCTTTTCAGCGGGGACACCCTGTTTAAAGGAAGCATCGGACGCGCAGACCTGGAAGGAGGAAACTTTGACGACCTGAGAGAAAGCATCGCGACCAAACTTTTTGTCCTGCCGGACGATACCGTAGTATATCCCGGACATGGAAACGAAACGACTATCGGCTATGAAAAGATGAACAATCCTTTCTTCCGCTGATAGCAGAAACTTGAAAAATCTGAACCTTAACATAAAATCGTTATGAGAACAACAACTTTTGCCAACAGACATATAGGCATAGGCGAAAAGGATCTTGCTGTCATGCTGGAAAAAATCGGCGTGGAGTCATTGGACGAACTGATAAACAAAACCATCCCTGCAAACATCCGACTGAAAGAAAAACTGAAACTTGAACCTGCAATGACCGAACGGGAGTTCTCCGAACACATCGCCCGGCTCGCATCGAAAAACAAGATATACAAGTCATATATCGGTGCCGGGTGGTATGATACCGTAACTCCCGCAGTAATCCAGCGCAATGTCTTTGAAAACCCGGTGTGGTATACTTCTTATACTCCCTACCAGGCCGAAATCTCTCAAGGCCGCCTGGAAGCGCTGCTGAACTTCCAGACCGTTGTATGCGATCTGACAGCTATGCCGCTGTCCAACTGTTCATTGCTGGACGAAGCGACAGCAGCAGCCGAAGCAGCCACCATGATGTTCGGTCTGCGCAGCCGCGCACAGCAGAAGGCAAATGCCAACACACTGTTTGTAGACGAAGAAATTTTTCCGCAAGTGCTGGCCGTTATCCGCACACGCGCCGTTCCGCAGGGAATTAACGTGAAAATCGGCAGCTACAAGACAGCCGCTTTCACTCCCGACATTTTCGGCTGCATCATCCAGTATCCAAACAACAGCGGCAGCGTGGAAGACTACCGTGCCTTTACAGAGCAGGCACATGCCGCCGGCTGCAAGGTTGCGGTAGGAGCCGACATCTTGTCCCTTGCCCTCCTGACACCTCCCGGCGAATGGGGCGCCGACATCGTTTACGGAAGCACACAGCGCCTGGGAATACCCATGTTCTATGGCGGACCTTCGGCTGCGTACTTCGCTACCCGCGACGAATACAAACGGAACATGCCGGGACGAATCATCGGGCTCTCGAAAGACAAGTACGGCCACATTTGCTACCGGATGGCCTTGCAGACACGCGAACAGCATATCAAGAGAGAACGCGCAACGTCGAATATCTGCACGGCGCAAGCACTGCTCGCAACAATGGCAGGATTCTATGCCGTATACCACGGAGCGGAGGGCATCAGAGAAATAGCCGGAAAGATTCATGCCAACGCCTCATGGCTCGCAACACAGCTGGCCGGACTGGGATATGCCATAAAGAATGAAACATTCTTCGACACCCTGCGGATTGGACTGCCTGAGCAGGTCACCGTACAGAAGCTGCGCACAATCGCATTAAGCAAAAACATCAACCTGCGCTATTTCGGAAACGGCGACATAGGCGTAAGCATAGATGAAACGACCACTCTGGCCGACTCGAACCTCCTCGTAACCGTTTTCGGCATTGCAGCGGAAAAGTCAACCCACGACGCAGCCGAGATACCAGACTCGGCATCTATCCCGGAAGGGCTGCGAAGACAGTCATCGTTCCTTACGCACGACATATTCAAAAAGTACCACACCGAAACGGAAATGATGCGGTACATCAAACGGCTTGAACGCAAGGATATTTCTCTGGCTCATTCCATGATTTCACTCGGTTCGTGTACGATGAAGCTGAACGCTGCCGCCGAAATGCTGCCGCTGAGCAATGCCGCGTGGATGAACATACACCCGCTGGTTCCGGAAGATCAGGCCGAAGGCTATCAGATCCTGATAAAAAACCTCTCCGCCCAACTGGAAACGATTACAGGATTCGCCGGCGTCACCTTACAGCCCAACTCAGGCGCGGCGGGAGAATACACCGGCTTGCGGATAATCCGCAGTTATCTTGAAAGCATCGGAGAAGGCCACCGGCATCTGGTGCTTATTCCGGCATCGGCTCATGGAACCAATCCGGCATCAGCGGTCCAGGCAGGCTACGAACCGCTGACCTGTGCCTGCGACGAGCACGGCAATGTCGACATCGAAGACCTGAAGGCAAAAGCGGAAGCCAACAAAGAGAATCTGGCCGCACTGATGATCACTTATCCGTCGACCCATGGCATTTTTGAAGAAGACATCGCCGAAATCTGCCGGATCATCCACCGCTGCGGGGCGCAGGTATACATGGACGGAGCAAACATGAATGCACAAGTCGGACTGACCAACCCTGCCACTATCGGCGCTGATTTGTGCCATCTGAACCTCCACAAGACATTTGCCAGTCCGCACGGAGGAGGAGGCCCGGGCGTCGGTCCCGTCTGCGTTTCAGAACATCTGCTGCCATTCCTTCCGGGACACGTGTCTTTCGGGAATGAACAAAACGAAGTTTCGGCAGCTCCCTACGGAAGTGCCGGCATTCTTCCGATCACCTATGCATATATCTGCATGATGGGCGAAGAAGGGCTGCGGCATGCAACAGAAGCAGCAATACTTAACGCAAACTATCTGGCCGCCTGCCTTAAAGACACCTACGGCATCGTTTACCACGGAAGCAAAGGCTTTGTAGGACACGAAATGATTCTTGAATGCAGAAAAATCCACGAAGAAAGCGGAATATCAGAAAATGACATATCCAAGCGTCTGATGGATTTCGGCTACCATGCCCCTACCCTGTCATTCCCCGTACATGGAACGCTGATGATCGAACCCACAGAAAGCGAAAGCCTGGCCGAACTGGACCGCTTCGTAAACGCTATGCTGACCATTTGGGATGAAATAGAAGAAATCAAGAATGGCGACGCATCAAAAGAAGACAATGTGCTTCTCAATGCCCCGCATCCGGAATATGAAGTGGTGGGAAACAAATGGCAGCACATGTACAGCCGCGAAAAGGCTGCTTATCCGACAGAAGATGTACGCGAAAACAAATTCTGGATCAATGTGGCGCGCATAGACAACACATTGGGAGATCGGAAACTGCTGCCGACACGCTACGGTTCGTTTGACTGACCCTGCGGTCATTTTAAAAGCGAAAATCCGCATCCGGTAAATATTTGAAAGTTTTTGTTGGCTCTATCTTAATTATTTCTATATTTGCAGCTAGAACAACAATATAAATGACAAATGATTCTGGTCGGATGCAGCAATGGAAAAACGGCTGCATCCGACACAGACAATTTTACCGCAGAACCCATGAAAAACGAACAGATGTATTTGCATCCGGAGCTGGAAACCATGTCCCGCCCGGAGATAGAGAAGCTTCAACTGGAGAGATTGCAGCAAACAATCCGCCGCTGCATGCATTCTCCCTTCTATAAACAACGCTTTGATGAAGCAGGACTGAAACCGGAAGATATCCGGTCATTGGACGACCTGCAGAAAATCCCCTTCACCACCAAACAAGACTTGCGCGATCATTATCCCTTCGGACTTTCAGCCGTGCCGCTGGAGAATGTCGTGCGCCTGCATTCGTCAAGCGGAACAACCGGAACACCGACGGTCATCCTGCATACGCAGCACGACCTCGACGAATGGGCCAACGCTGTGGCGCGCTGCCTCTATATGGTAGGTCTGCGCAAGGGGGACATCTTCCAGAATTCGTCAGGATACGGCATGTTTACAGGCGGACTGGGATTTCAGTACGGAGCCGAGCGTTTGGGTATGCTGACTGTCCCTGCTGCTGCCGGAAACACCAAACGGCAGATCAAATTCATTACCGATTTCGGCACAACTGCCCTGCACGCCATTCCCAGCTACGCAGGAAGGCTTTACGAAGTGATGGAAGAGATGGGAATAGATCCTCGCAGAGATACCAGGCTGCATACGCTGATAATCGGAGCCGAACCTCACTCCGACAAGCAGCGCAAGCGCATCGAAGAAATGCTGGGAGTGAAAGCCTACAATTCGTTCGGCATGTCTGAGATGTGCGGACCGGGAGTGGCTTTCGAATGTCCGGAGCAGAACGGACTGCATATATGGGAAGATTATTATATCGTGGAAATCGTGGATCCGAACACACTGGAGCCCGTACCGGAAGGAGAAGTGGGCGAACTGGTTCTGACAACGATCAACAGGGAGGCCATGCCGCTGCTCAGATACAGAACGCGCGACCTCACACGCATACTGCCCGGCGACTGCCCGTGCGGAAGACACCACAAGCGCCTCGACCGCATGAAAGGAAGAAGCGACGACATGATGATTCTGAAGGGGGTAAACATTTTCCCGATACAGATTGAGAACATCCTCATGCAGTTTAAGGAACTGGGCAATGAGTACCTGATTACCCTCACCAATCTTGAAGCGAATGACGAGATGACGGTAGAGGTTGAGCTCAACGACTTTACCGACGACTATGCATTCTTGCAGAACCTGACAAAAGAAATCACGCGGCAACTGAAAGACGAGATCCTCATCACTCCGAGAGTCAAGCTCATCCCTAAGGGCAGCCTGCCCAAACAGGAAGGAAAAGCCGTCCGCGTGAAAGACCTGCGAAAAACATTAATCTAAGCATAATCTCAAAAAGAATGATACCTATGACCGTACATCAATTGTCTGTATTTATAGAGAACAAGTCCGGAACACTTCTGCGAGTGCTCGAACTGCTTAAGGAAGCGAGAATCCAGCTGATCGCCTCCACCATCTCGGACACGGTGGAATATGGAATTTACCGCATCATCTGTTCTGAACCGATGCGGGCTTACGAAACGCTCAGACAGGCAGGAATATCCGCGAATCTGTCTGATGTGTTCGCCATCATGCTCGACAACCGTCCGGGACGAGCCGCCGACGCCATACGCAGCTTCAGTGAAGCCGGCATAGGGATTTCTTATCTCTATTCATTCCTGCTGTCGGGCAAAGGAATACTGGTGTTCCGCACCGACAATCCGGATCTGACACGTCAGGTGATTCTGGAAAAGGGACTGAACTACATCGAAGAACGGCACCTCATTGAAATGGCCTAACGGAACGTAACGTGCTTGTTGGTCATGAAGTTGACTGCACCGTAGATGAAAAGACCGAGAAACTGCGCCAGATATTCATTGCAATGCAGCAGCTCGACAAGCATGAGAAGAAACAAGAACTGCGCGCTGTAGGCCAGCAGGAAAGCTCCGGCAAAAAATAGCATCTGATGCCAGATGCTATTTTTTTTGTCGCCGGACTCCAAAGGAAATATCCAGTATTTGCACCAGATAAAATTATGGATCTGCGCAATGACATATGCAATGATGTTGGCGGTAATGTAGCTCTCTCCCTCAATGTGCATCAGCAGCCATACGACCAGGGCCGTGATCAAAGCATTGAGGGTGCCCACCATTGCAAAGCGGAAAATACGCACAGATTCTTTCATCCGGTGTTTCGGTTTCTGATTATTCTTCAATATCCACTTTCAGGTGCAGCTCATCCAACTGTTTCTGGTCGAGATAACCCGGAGCATCCAGCATCACGTCGCGGCCCGAGTTGTTCTTCGGGAATGCGATGCAGTCACGGATCGAGTCAAGGCCTGCAAACAGAGAAACCCAACGGTCAAGGCCGTATGCCAGACCTCCGTGAGGAGGAGCACCGAACTTGAAGGCATTCATCAGGAAGCCGAACTGCTCGCGGGCCTTTTCCGGCGTGAATCCCAGAATCTCGAACATCTTTTCCTGAAGCGCGGAGTCGTGGATACGGATAGAGCCGCCTCCCACTTCTACGCCGTTCACAACCATATCGTATGCGTCTGCACGCACGGCAGCCGGATTTGTATCCAGCAAAGGAATGTCTTCATCCTTCGGATGAGTGAACGGATGATGCATGGCCATCAGGCGGCCTTCCTCTTCGCTCCATTCAAACATCGGGAAGTCAACAACCCACAGGCAGGCAAACTTGTTCTTGTCGCGCAGTCCCAGCTGGTTGCCCATTTCCAGACGCAGCTCGCACAACTGCTTGCGCGTCTTCATCGCATCGTCGCCGCTAAGGATGAGAATCAGGTCGCCCGGCTTCGCGCCGAAGGCTTCCTTCATCTGCTGAAGCACATCCTGGCTGTAGAACTTGTCGACGCTTGACTTAACCGTGCCGTCAGCCTCGATACGTGCATAGACCATGCCCTTCGCGCCGATCTGCGGCCGCTTGACGAAATCGGTCAGATGGTCAAGCTGCTTGCGCGTATAGTGTGCCGCGCCTTCCGCACAGATACCTCCGATATAGGCAGCATTGTCAAACACTGAGAAGCCGTAGCCCTTCAGCACATCCATCAGTTCCACGAACTTCATGCCGAAACGCAGGTCGGGCTTGTCGCTTCCGTAATATTTCATCGCGTCCGCCCACGGCATCCGCTGGAAAGGCTCTGAAAGCTCAACGCCGCGCAGTTCCTTGAAAAGATGCTTGGCCATGCCTTCGAACGTCTGGATAATGTCTTCCTGTTCAACAAAGCTCATTTCGCAGTCAATCTGAGTAAACTCCGGCTGGCGGTCGGCGCGGAGATCCTCGTCGCGGAAACATTTCACAATCTGGAAATAGCGGTCGAAGCCCGAAACCATCAGCAGCTGCTTGAGCGTCTGCGGAGATTGCGGCAGCGCATAGAACTGCCCCGGATTCATGCGCGAAGGAACGACAAAGTCGCGGGCGCCTTCGGGAGTCGACCCGATAAGCATCGGGGTTTCCACTTCAAGAAAGCCTTTGCTGTCGAGATAACGGCGAACCTCCATCGTCATGCGGTGGCGGAGTTCCAGGTTCTTACGCACTGCCGTACGCCGCAAGTCCAGATAACGGTACTTCATGCGCAGGTCATCTCCGCCGTCCGTATTGTCTTCGATAGTGAACGGAGGAGTCTGAGCGGCATTCAGCACATTCAGTTCCGATACGATGATTTCGATTTCCCCGGTAGGAATATTGGCATTCTTGCTTGAACGTTCGCTTACAGTCCCTTTTGCCTGAATCACAAATTCACGGCCCAGGTGATTGGCGCGTTCACAAAGTTCGGCATTCACTTCCGCATTGAAAACAAGTTGGGTGATGCCGTAACGGTCGCGGAGATCCACAAAGGTCATCCCTCCCATTTTACGCGAACGCTGCACCCATCCGGCCAGCGTCACGTTTTTGCCTGCATCGGCAAGTCGCAACTCGCCGCAAGTATGACTTCTGAACATATTATTTTATAAATGTTGGTTTTTTAATTTTATTGACCGACAAAGTTAGCATCATTTTTTGATTTATGCAACATGCGGCAGCCACTTTGTGCGATTCCCGCACGAGGCACAGGCCCCGGCAAGCCGCACCGGAGAAACCGGATGCCAAACACGGGAAAGGCCGGAATGTTCCGAAACATTCTTCATCTCCAGCCTGAAGACAGACATCCTCAAGCTAGAGATGTGCATCTTCAGGCAGGAGATATACATTTCCAGGCTAGAGATACAGAATCTGTCACGAAAACCGGCCTTCCCGCCTGCTCCGGAAAACAATCCCGGCTATCAGAAACACAAAGAAAAAGGAAGGAAAAACAACAAATCTCGCCTCCCTCCTGAACAAAATGCGCAAATTATTACATTCTAAAGCAAAAAAAGACCTATTTTTGTCATAATTTTCCATACGGAAAAGAACATCAACATTAAACATTCAAACGAATTATGGCAACAGAACATGTAAAATGCTTGATTATCGGTTCGGGACCTGCCGGATATACAGCAGCAATCTATGCGGGACGTGCAAACATCGCTCCCGTCATGTACGAAGGTCTTCAGCCCGGAGGGCAGCTGACCACCACAACCGAAGTGGAGAATTTCCCGGGTTATCCGGAAGGTGTAACCGGTCCTGTGCTGATGGACGACCTGCGCAAACAAGCCGAACGTTTCGGAGCAGACATCCGGCGAGGAATCGTCACAAAGGCCGACCTCAGCAAAGTTCCCTATACCTTTATTATAGATGAGGAAAAAGGAATCACGGCCGACACGGTTATCATCTCGACCGGCGCCACAGCCAAATACCTCGGACTGGAAGACGAGAAGAAATACGCCGGCATGGGAGTCAGCGCCTGCGCCACCTGCGACGGATTCTTCTACCGCAAAAAGACGGTAGCTGTGGTGGGCGGAGGAGATACTGCCTGCGAAGAGGCTGTCTATCTGGCCGGACTTGCCAGCAAGGTGTACGTGGTGGTGCGCAAGCCCTATCTGCGCGCGTCCAAGATCATGCAGGAACGGGTGATGAACCATCCGAACATCACCGTGCTCTTCGAACACAATGCCGTAGGGCTTTACGGCGACAACGGTGTGGAGGGAATGCATGTGGTGAAACGCATGGGACAGCCCGACGAAGAACGCTACGACGTAGCCATCGACGGATTCTTCCTCGCCATCGGCCACAAGCCCAATTCGGACATCTTCAAGCCGTGGGTAAAGACTGATGAAACCGGATACATCATTACAGAACCGGGCACTCCGCGCACCGGCGTTCCGGGCGTATTTGCAGCCGGCGACGTGGCCGACCCGCACTACCGCCAGGCCGTTACAGCAGCAGGAAGCGGATGCAAGGCCGCCATCGAGGCCGAACGTTACCTTTCGGCCGAAGGAATGCTCTGAACCAAAGAACGGAAAACTAACCATCATTTGTCATATGAAAAACTTTTTTAGAAAAACTCTCATCGCCGTCTTCCTTATGGGAAGCGCGGGAGCGGCATTTGCCCAGCAGATGCCTCCGATTCCGACAGATCCGAACGTGCGCATCGGCAAACTCGACAACGGGCTGACCTACTATATCCGCCACAACGAACTGCCGGAAAACCAGGTTGACTTTTACATCGCCCAGAAAGTGGGCTCTATTCTTGAAGATGACAACCAAAGGGGACTGGCTCATTTTCTGGAACACATGTGCTTCAACGGGACAACGAACTTCCCGGGAGATCTGCTCCGTGAATATCTTGAACAGAACGGCGTAAAGTTCGGAGTAAACCTCAACGCCTACACGTCGGTAGACGAAACGGTCTACAACATCACGAACGTGCCCGTCCGCGAAAGCCTCGTTGACTCCTGTCTGCTCATCCTGCACGACTGGGCCAACGACCTCACCCTCGACCCGAAAGAAATCGACAAGGAGCGCGGCGTGATCCATGAAGAATGGCGCACCCGCTCAAGCGCCATGATGCGCATGTACGAAAAGGTGTTCCCCGTGATCTACAAAGGCAGCAAATATGCCTACCGCCTGCCTATCGGAACGATGGAAGTGATAGACAACTTCCCCTACCAGGCTCTCCGCGACTACTATGAGAAATGGTACCGCCCCGACCAGCAGGGAATCATCGTTGTCGGCGATATCGATGTGGACAAGATCGAGCAGAAAATCAAGTCCGTCTTCTCCTCCATCGAAATGCCAGCCAATGCAGCCACGCGCGAATACTTCCCCGTGTCGGACAACGACGAACCGATTGTGGCCATCGCAAAAGACAAGGAGCAGGTGGTTCCCATCATCTATCTGTTCCACAAGCATGATGCGTTCCCGAACGACCAGAAGAGCAACATGAGCTACCTGGTTGTGAACTACATGAAGTATATGATTGCCAGCATGCTGAACGCCCGCCTGAGCGAACTGACACAGCAGGCAAACCCGCCCTTCCTGCAAGCGCAGGCATACGACGGAGAATTCCTGGTGGCCAAGACGAAAGGCGCATTCATCGGACTCGCCGTAGCCAAAGAAGACGGGGTGCTGACCTCAACAGAGGCTCTCATGAAGGAAATCGAACGTGTCCGCCAGTTCGGGTTCACTGCAAGCGAATATGCACGCGCCAAGGCCGACTATCTGAGAATGCTGGAAGTAGCCTACAACGAGCGTGACAAACAGAAGACAGGCACATACGTACAGGAATATGTCAGACACTTCATCGACAACGAGCCGATTCCGGGCATCGAGAATGAGTATGCCATCATGAACCAGATTGTTCCCAACATTCCGGTTGAGGCAGTCAACGAATTCATGAAGCAGCTCATCAAGGAAAATAACATCGTGCTCTGCGCCTTCTGCCCCGAAAAAGAGGGCATGAAATATCCGACTGAGGCCGAACTGAAAGGCGTTATCGACAAAGTGCGCGCCGAAAAGCTGGAACCGTATGCCGACAAAGTATCCGACGAACCGCTCATGAAAGAGAAACCGCAGGCTGGCAAGGTGGTGAAGACAGAAGCGGGACAGTTCGGATCGACTGTCCTGACCTTGAGCAACGGCGTGCGCGTCATCGTGAAGCCGACAGATTTCAAGGCCGACGAAATCCGCATGAGCGCATACAGCCCGGGCGGAAACTCCCTGTTCAACGACAGCGACGTGCTTCAGTACAGCCTGCTGAACGATATCGTATCAGTGGGCGGCCTCGGCAACTTCAGCAGCGTTGACCTCGACAAGGTGCTGGCTGGCAAGGTAGCTTCTGCCAACGCCTGGGTAAACACGCTTACCGAAACCCTTTCCGGAAGCTGCTCGCCGAAAGATCTGGAAACGATGCTCCAGCTTACCTATCTGCGCTTCACGGCGCCGCGCATGGACCAGGCTGCCTACACTTCGTTCATCCAGCGCATGAAAGCTTCTCTGAGCAACCAGGAGGCCAACCCGATGGCTGCATTCAGCGATACATTGAGAGTGGCTCTCTACAACAACCACCCGCGTGCGCTCGACTTGCAGGCTGATATGCTCGACAAGATTGACTATAACAAAGTCATGTCGCTCTATAAAGACCGTTTTGCCGAAGCGGGCGACTTCACCTTCGTTCTGGTCGGCAACATCGACCTCGCCGCGGCAACCCCGCTCATCGAGCAGTATCTTGGCGGACTGCCTACCATCAAGCGTCAGGAGAGTTTCCGCGACAACAAGATGGATATCCGACAGGGCATCTACAACAACGACTTCGTGCGCAACCTGGAAACCCCGAAATCAACCGTCATCATCCTCAACAGCGGCAAGTGCGCATATACGCAGAAGAACAGCATCATGATGAGCATTATGGCCCAATTGCTGGACATCCTCTACACGCAGACTGTACGCGAAGAGGCCGGAGGAACATACGGAGTAAGCTGTAACGGAGGCATCGAAAAATATCCGAAGGAAGAAGGAAGATTCCAGATTTATTTCGACACGGATCCTGCAAGACGCGAAGCAATGGTCGGACTGATCAAAAAAGGCATCAACGACTTCATCGCCGACGGTCCGAAGGAAGACGACCTGAACAAGGTGAAGGAATACATGCTGAAGACCTACCAGCAGAACCAGAAGGAAAACGGTTACTGGGTGAACAGAATCATAGAATATTACTGGGAAAATCTGGACATGAACACCGGCTACGAAGATACGGTGAAGAGCATCACGGCAAACGACCTGAAGGCTTTCGCCAAAGCATTCTTCGGACAGAACAACCAGATTGAAGTAAGCATGAGTTCTCCCGTAAACAAATAAAGGAAAATGTTACTGAAAACAATCCGGCACAACCAACGCCTGGCCGAACGGAGAAGTCCGATCTACGACAAAAACCGGTATGCCAAGGCGCTGGTTTATGTGTTTGTCGCATTCTGGGCAGCATACCTCGCATTTATCGGGGTATCGCTGTCCTTTGCGTTTAAAGAAGTACGGCATCTCGAAGCATACGACATGATGAACGGCGGACTGACCATTTTCCTGTTCATCGACTTCCTCGTCCGGTTCATGCTTCCCCTGCCCTCGCAGGAAATAAAGCCGTATCTGCTCCTTCCCATACCGAAGCAGCAAATCATGAACACGCTGCTATTGCAGACAGGGCTGAAACTCTTCAATCTGTTCTGGCTCTTCCTGTTCGTTCCTTTCGGCTTCCTCACCGTCGCCCGATACTTCGGCATCTCCGGAATGGCCGGCTATGCGCTGGGCATCTGGCTGCTGACAGTGATGAACGCCTACTGGTCGGTGCTGGCACGCACGCTGATACGTTCGCACGTCATCTGGATTCTGCTGCCTGTCCTGCTCTACGCAGGACTGCTGGTTGCCGAACTGGCGACCGGAGGAGGCGTCAGCAGCGCGAGCATGTGGCTTGGCGACGCGATGATCCGATGGAATCCGCTGGCGTTCCTGTCCGTGCTGGCTGCCATCGTCCTGCTATGGTATCTGAACAGTTCCGTCCAGCATAAGGCAATCTACAACGAGCTGGCCCGCAAAGAAGATACGCGCATAAAGCACGTCAGACAGTTCGGCTGGCTGGACAAGTTCGGCGAAACGGGCGAATTCATGCGGCTGGAGATGAAGCTCATCACCCGCAACAAGGCAACAAGCGCCAACTTCAAGACGCTGACAGTATGCATTGCGCTTTTCGCCGCCATGCTGTTCGGGATGACATCCGATGACGAACAGGCCCAGTCCCCGTTCATGGTCTATTTCTACTGTGCGTATTGCTTCTGCTCGTATGGCGTGGCCATTCTTTCCCGCATCATGGCTTATGAGGGAAACTATCTTGACGGAATCATGGCAAGGAAAGGCTCGCTCTACAACCTGCTGAAGGGAAAATACTACATGCACTGCCTTCTGCTGGCAGTTCCGCTGGCTTGCCTGCTTCCTTCCTGCATATGGAGCAGCCTGCCGTTCGCTTATGTCATGGGACAGCTCTTCTTCACGGCGGGAATTACACTGCCGATGCTGATGTGCCTGGCCATATTCAACGACAAGACAGCCCCTCTGACCGCCTCCCTGTGGGGAAAAGGACAATGGAACACAGCCTATCAGTCGGTGACTGTTGCCGTCGCGCTGTTCCTTCCTATCCTGCTGTCCAAGGTACTGCCAATCGTTGTGGGCGATGCAGCCGGAAACTGGATCTGTCTTGCTGCCGGCCTTGGCGGAATGATCATGCAGCCTGTATGGCTCAAGGCCATCTACCGGCAGATCATGAAAAGGCGATACCATACAATGGAAAGCCTGAGAAATACACGATAACTTCTGATAAACGTAAAAAGCATGAAAATACAGATAGAACAACTGAAAAAAAGCTACGGCGAAAAAACTGCCGTCGACATCGCTGAATACCGGATTCCCGAAGGGGAAATGCTGGGACTTGTAGGCAACAACGGAGCCGGAAAGACCACGCTTTTCCGGCTGATGCTGGATCTGCTGAAAGCCGATGACGGACGCATTCTGATCGACGGAGAGGATGTAAGCCGAAACGAGCGGTGGAAAGAAACGACCGGAGCCTATATGGACGAAAGCTTTCTGATAGACTATCTCACGCCTGACGAATATTTCCAGTTCATAGGAAAAGCATACAGACTTGACAAGGCAACGGTTCAGGAACGCACCGACCGGTTCGAGCGCTTCATGAACGGAGAGATAAAAGGACAGAAGACTTACATCCGAAACCTGTCGGCGGGCAACAAGCAGAAGGTGGGCATTATCGGGGCACTGATTCACAATCCGTCCCTGCTCATCCTCGACGAACCGTTCAACTTTCTCGACCCGACTTCGCAATCCGCACTCAAGTACCTGCTCAAAGAGTATAACCAGACAACCGGAGCAACCATACTGGTTTCAAGCCACAACCTGCTGCATACGGTTGAAATCAGCTCGCGCATCGCTTTGCTTGAACACGGCGCCATTATCCGCGACCTGACCAACAACAGCGGAGAGGCGGAAAAGGAACTCGAAAGCTACTTCGAATGGAAAGAAGACGGCGAAGCGGAGAAAGAAAACTGATTTTCCTTTAAAATAGTCTAAACGAAAGCGTGACACAGGCAGAATTTCGCTACTTTTGTCTGAATGAAAATGCTCCGAAGTATGTACAGACTTTCTACACTGACAAAATATCTGTTGTTTGCAATCGTGGTGCTGGCTTTGTCTTCCTGCAAGACAACGGCACCACGATTGAACTATTACCAGCTTGCACATGCGGCTATCTGCCTCGACATGGACATCGAAATGGACGATTATCATCCGCTCTACATCGAATCGGCCAAATGGATAGGCACGCCCTACCGATACGGCGGAAACTCGATCCGGGGAGTGGACTGCTCGGGTCTTACTTATGCCATCTACAAAAAAGTATATCACAAGAAGCTTAACCGAAGCTCGGAAGACCAGCGCACAAAAGACTGCCGGCGGGTGTCCAGAAACAGACTGCAGGAAGGCGACCTCGTGTTCTTTCATGACGGACAGAGAAAAAGAAAGGCCAACCATGTGGGCATATACCTGAAGGAAGGACGATTCATACATGCCAGTTCCAGCCAGGGAGTCATCGTGAGCAGCCTGAGCGAACCCTACTACAAGAAGTGCTGGATGCAAGGCGGAAGAGTAGACAAAAAACGCCGATGAAACATTCCATCTCCTATAGACACCGCTTCCGGACACAGATTTCCATCTTGTTTTGTCTGGCAGAACTGCTTCCCCTTTCCGCACAGGAACAGAAAGAGGACAAGGAGATACGTCTGAACATGGATGCGGTGAAGATGATCCAGTTTGACTTCAACGGAAATTCTCCCGAGCGGAAGGAAACGCCCAAAGAAGCGCCGGTGGAAAAAAGCTGGATGAAGTTTAAAGAGTTCACGAGCATCCCGAGAAGCCTGACAGACAGCTCCATTTTGTGGAAACCGACCGGCTGGTTCCGCTTCGAGCCTTACACCATCTGGACAAAGTTCGGCGAAGACCCCATCTATGACAAACTCGTGGCGGGACGTCCCAAAAAGCTGGAGATTTCATGGACACTCAATCCTTACGCACCGTACTACGACGAATACGGACTAAGCATCGCTCCCTCAACAGGAGCGATGTACCGGCGTGCCACAGGCGGAGCCGGAGGTCCGCTCGGAGCATCAGCCGTCATCGGGGGACTGGACTTCATCGGCTTCCTCTACAGCACCCTGAGCCCCCGCGGACGCATGCTGGCACACAACAAGAAGCATGCAAACGCCTGGAAAACATACAAGGACTACAAGCCTACGAAGGAAGACAGCCTGAAAATGCCCAACTTTTACCGCTTGTTGCCCGTCTATTCCACGAAAGATACGGACAGCATTGCACAGGCTGTGCCAGCCGACACGCTGAAAATGCCCGCCCGCTCCGACGGAAACAAGAAGCAGAAAGAAAAAAAGCCCTCACCGCAAAGCAGTGAAGGCAATCTGTATGAATACATCCGGCGCAAACAGGCGGAAGATTCCATCAGCCATCAGAAGAAAAAACGCGGAAAGGAAATGCACACCAACCCGTACGACGTGCAGCGGCAAATCCGGCGGCTGCGCGAAATGAGCGACTGAACGGCTTATTTCTTGAACACAAAATATACGGCAAGCACCAGACAGACAAACGCGGCCAGGTGATTCCATTTCAGCTCCACCTTGAAGGCAATCATCGAGAACACCGTAAACACGGCAAGCGTTATCACTTCCTGAATCACCTTCAGCTGCATGATGTCGAACGGTCCTCCGCTGTCTTTGAATCCCAAGCGGTTGGCAGGAACCTGCAGACAATATTCAAAAAACGCGATCGCCCAACTGAAAGCGATGACTCCGATAAGCGGCAGAGCCGCAAACCAACTGAACTCTTCACGCATCTTCAGATGCCCGTACCAGGCGAATGTCATGAAGATATTCGAAAATACCAATAAAATTACAGCATAAATACCATGCGTCCACATAAATTATAGCGAATAGTTAATAATTATACATCTGACGGCCAGCCGTTTCCGCCGCCTCTTTGCGCCTTTCCGGAAAAAGGAGCGGAGTCAAGGCAGCAAATCTTCCTGGACATTTCCCATGCTCCCCCAAAGGCTGTAGCGCGCTTCGGGGTTCATCTCCTCCAGCCTGCGAAGCACCTCCTTCATATCCGAACGGTGGGAATCCCTTTCATACGGACAGTTCTTTATCTGCTTCCTGTAGCCTCTCAGCGCCGACAGCTCCTTCAGGTCTGACTCGTGTACCAGACACAGCGGACGGATCACCGTCATATCGAACTTGCGCATTTCAAGACGCGGAGGCATCGTGCTGAAAGCCCCCTGGAAAGTCATGTTCATGAGCAGCGTTTCCAGTATGTCATCCATGTGATGTCCCAGCGCAATCTTGTTGCACCCGTGTTCCTTGGCGAGCGTGAACAAAGCCTTGCGGCGGTTCCACGAGCAGAGAAAACAGGGCGATTTCCGGCTGTCGGTCGACGGATCGAACGACGTTTCCTCGCAGACGAAAGGCACTCCCCTCTCCTCTGCAAACGCCTTCAGGTAACCGAGATCCGACTCGTAGGCGATGTTCTTCATGACCACATGCGCCGCCACCACCGAAAACTTCGGCTTGTAGATGCGCGAACGCTCTGCCAGCAGCTCCAGCAAAGCCAGCGAGTCCTTGCCTCCCGACAATCCGATCAGTATCCTGTCGCCATCCTCAATCAGTCCGTACTGGCAGATGCCCTTCATCAGGCGTGTACGGACGCGCTTCAAAAGCCTCATCTCTTCCGTATTCTTCTTCATTTGCTCCAATCAAAAAAAAGTCCGTCGCGTGGCGTTCCGTCCCCCTCCAAAAAATGACCCGTTATCTTAATTAAAATAAGCCGTCATCTCAATCCGAATGAGCCGTTATCTTCATCAAGACAAGCCGTCATTTTTCCGGTGGCATCATTCTGAACCAGACCGTCCAAATCCACACTCCGGCAAAACCGGCGCAAAAATACATCAAAAGAATCATTTCATGAAAAATTTCGGAAAATAGAATACAGAAAAAGCCGTCATTCCAAAGAAAGATTGTATATTTGAATCATAAAAACTGAAAAACGGCAGGATATGATGATAAAAAGATATAACATGCTGATTCTGGCCCTCTGCTGCGGAGGAGGAGTCTTTGCACAGACACTCGCACAAGCCAAGAAATGGTTTGCCGAGAGGGAATTCGGAAAAGCGAAACCGGTGTTCGAGCGGCTGGTCAGACAAGCGCCGTCGAACGCAAGCTACAACTTCTGGTATGGCGCCTGCTGCTACGAAACCGGCGAACTGCAAAAATCCGTCCCCTATCTGGAGAAAAGCGCCGAACGCAAATACATCGACGGATACCTCTATCTGAGCAAGGCCTGCTACGATCTCTACCGGTTTGACGAAGCCATCGAGAACCTGGAAGAACACATCTACTGGCTGGAACGCAAGAAGCGCGACACTTCCTTCACCGATGAGCTGATGGAAAAATACCGCATGGGAGCCAGAATGATACGCGGGGTGGAAAACGTGACCGTAATAGACAGTTTTGTCGTAGACAAGAACGAACTGCTCAAAGCCTACAAGCTCAGCGAAGCGGCCGGAACGGTCGGCGCGCTGGATGATATGCAGGGAACATATTACGCCGACGAATGGGGCGACAAGATGATTCTGCCGCAAACCGACGCGGCGGGAAAGACCCATCTCTACACGCGCACCAAACTGGGAGAATCCTGGAGCTCGCCCCAGCCGCTGGACGGCGTGAACGAAGCGGAATGCAGCCAGAACTATCCGTTCTTGAATTCGGACGGAATCACGCTCTACTTCGCCTCGGAGGGAAAAGAAAGCATGGGGGGATACGACATATTCATAACCAGATACGACACGGAAGACGGAACGTATCTGAAGCCTGACAACGTGGGCTTCCCGTTCAACTCGCCGTTCAACGACTATCTCTACGTCATCGACGACTTCAACCAGCTGGGATGGTTCGCTTCCGACCGCTATCAGCCGGAAGGAAAAGCGTGCGTTTATGTGTTCGTCCCGAACACGTCGAAGATTGTCTACGACTACGAAGCCACCGACCCCGACAAGCTGAGAGACCTTGCCCGGATGAGCAGCATCAGAAGCACGTGGGGAAACGCCGAACAGCTCCGCAACGGAAAGCAGCGTCTGGCGCAGGCCACCTACGGCAACGAACAGAAGCAGCATGAAGGCGACTTTGAGTTTGTTGTCAACGACAATTCCGTCTACCGCAAGCTGGGCAACTTCCGGTCTGCACAGGCTCTGAAACTCTTCACCCAACTGCAGCAGAAGCAGAAAGATCTGGCCGCTCTGAAGAAATCGCTCGAAGATGCACGCTACAGTTATACCCAGGCCGTCAATCCCGCCGACAGGCAGCGGATGGCTCCGGGCATCCTCGACAAAGAAAAGAGAGTGAACGAGCTGCAGAAAGAAATCAGCAGCCTGACCGTTGAAGTCCGGAACACGGAAATCAAAGCAATAAAACATCTTTAAAAACCTATCTGCCATGTCTACATTAATCATCATCGCACTGATTGCAGGCGGACTCATCCTGTTTGCCATCGAAGTGTTTCTCATTCCAGGCATCAGCGTAGCCGGACTGAGTGCAGCATGCTGCATTCTCTTTGCAATCTATTATGCCTTTGCCAATGTGGGCTTCATGGCAGGATGGATCACGGTCGGAGCTTCCACCGCAGGTGTCGCCATGGTAACCGCCTGGTTCATGCGCTCCAAGACGGTCGACAGGCTGGCATTGAAGAAGACGCTCAACTTCAAGCCCGAACCGCTGAAGGGACTCGACCTGAAACCGGGCGACACGGGGGTTTCCGTGACAAGGCTCACGCTCATCGGAAACGCTGACTTCAACGGAAAGATTATCGAAGTGCAGTCGGCCGACGGGTTCATTGACGAAAAATCCCAAATCGAAATTGTACGCATTGACAACGGCACCGTTTATGTGAAACGCCTCCAAGCGTAAAAGCACGCTTTTTCAAGACTTTATTCAATAACCTTTAAAACAACCAATCTTATGTTCAGTTCCGGTATTCTGCCACTTGCCGTCATGGCCGTAGGAGCCATTATCCTGCTGGCAATCTTTTTCCATTATGTTCCCTTCTTCCTCTGGCTCTCCGCCAAAGTGTCGGGCGTAAGCATCTCGCTCATACAGCTTTTCCTGATGCGCATCCGCAACGTGCCGCCGCACACCATCGTGCCGGCCATGATCGAAGCGCACAAGGCAGGGCTGAGCAACATCACCCGCGACGAACTTGAAGCCCACTACATGGCAGGCGGACACGTGGAGAAAGTCGTCCACGCCCTGGTTTCCGCATCGAAAGCCAATATCGAGCTTTCCTTCCAGATGGCTACAGGAATCGACCTTGCGGGACGCGACGTATTCGAAGCCGTCCAAATGTCGGTCAACCCGAAAGTGATTGACACCCCTCCGGTGACAGCCGTGGCAAAAGACGGAATCCAGCTGATAGCCAAAGCCCGCGTGACGGTTCGCGCCAACATCCGCCAGCTTGTGGGAGGAGCCGGCGAAGACACCGTTCTGGCGCGTGTAGGCGAAGGCATCGTTTCGTCGATCGGCTCATCCGAAAACCACAAGTCGGTGCTCGAAAACCCGGACTCCATCTCAAAGCTTGTGCTCCGCAAAGGCCTTGACGCCGGTACAGCTTTCGAGATTCTCTCCATCGACATCGCCGACATCGACATAGGCCGCAACATCGGGGCATCCCTCCAGATAGACCAGGCCAACGCAGACAAGAACATAGCCCAGGCAAAAGCCGAAGAACGCCGCGCCATGGCCGTGGCTCTGGAACAGGAAATGAAAGCCAAGGCAGAAGAAGCGCGGGCCAACGTCATACAGGCGGAAGCCGAAGTGCCCAAAGCAATGGCCGACGCATTCCGCAGCGGAAACCTCGGCATCATGGACTACTACCGGATGAAGAACATACAGGCAGACACCGAAATGCGCAACAGCATAGCCCGCCCCGACTCGCATCCGGCAAACAACGACCCGATAGGAAAATAATTATAACCACAGCAGACTGCACAGAAGCTCATGCGGGCACGCTGTGCGGTCTGAAATAAAAACTACAACTTATGAACACAAAAACATACTTTCCTCCTTCTGAACTGATAATCAATGAAGACGGATCCATATTCCACTTGCATGTACGCCCCGACCAGCTTGCTTCCAAGGTGATTCTCGTAGGCGATCCCGGACGTGTGAACCTGGTTGCGTCGCATTTTGAATCGAAAGAGTGTGACATCCAGAGCCGCGAATTCCATACGGTCACCGGCACATACCAGGGCAAACGGATTACGGCAATGTCAACCGGAATCGGCTGTGACAACATCGACATCGTAATGAACGAACTGGATGCATTGGCAAACATCGACTTCCTGACGCGCAAGGAGAAAGATACGTTCCGGCAACTGGAGCTGGTGCGCATCGGCACCTGCGGAGGGCTGCAGCACTATACGCCCGCAGGCACTTTCATCTGCTCGGAAACTTCCATCGGATTGGACGGGCTGCTCAACTTCTACGAAGGACGCAACGCCGTATGCGACCTGCCTCTTGAGCGTGCCCTGCTCAACCATCTGGGATGGAGCGGCAACCTCTGCTCTCCTGCCCTTTACGCCGTGCATGCCGACAAAGAACTGACGGAACGCATCGCGGAAAAAGACCTGGTGCGGGGCATCACCGTGGCCTGCGGAGGCTTTTTCGGCCCCCAAGGAAGACGGCTGCGCATCCCCCTTGCCGATCCGCACCAGAACGAAAAGATTGAAAGCTTCGAATACCAGGGCAAGCACATCACCAACTACGAGATGGAAAGCTCTGCACTGGCGGGACTGGCGGGACTGCTCGGGCACAAGGCGACCACGGTATGCATGGTCATCGCCAACCGCGTAAAGAAAGAAGCTGATACGGGCTACAAGACGCACATCGACGATCTGATCCAGCTTGTACTCAACCGAATTTAATCTAACATAAGACAACTGCAAAATGGAAGCAAGTTTCAAGCAAAATAACATCACAGACAAAACGGAACGATATAAGGTTTTTCTTGAGCAATTCGCCTCTCTTATCAAAGACGAGCCGCACGAGGTAAGCGTGCTTGCCAACGCTTCTGCCGCTCTCAAGGAAGCTTTCGGATTTTTCTGGGTCGGCTTTTACCTGGTGCAAAACAATGCGCTTATACTCGGACCCTTCCAGGGAAGCGTGGCCTGCTACAGCATCCGCAAAGGGCGAGGCGTATGCGGAACGGCATGGGCGGAAGGCCGCACTGTCGTAGTGCCCGACGTAGACCAGTTTCCCGGCCACATCGCATGCAGCTCCCTCTCCCGCTCGGAGATTGTGGTGCCGCTCATCGCAAACGGAGAAGTAAAGGGTGTGCTCGACATCGATTCAGACCGCTTGGATGACTTCGACGAAACGGACAAGAAATACCTCGAAGAAACCGTCCGCCTGCTGGTCAGCGAACTGTATTAATTATCAAATAAGGGACGGAAGGTCTGGCTATGACTTTCCCCGTCCCATAAAGCCAATTATCTGCAACTGAAGAATGAATATACAAGATACCATCTGCGCCATAGCAACTGCACAGGGAGGTGCCATAGGAACGATCCGTGTGTCAGGACCGGAAGCCATCCTTATAACCGACCGCATTTTCACTCCTGCCGGTTCGTCTGTACCGCTGGCAGAACGCAAGCCTTATACACTGACTTTCGGCCACATCAAAGACAGCCGAGGAGAAATTATCGACGAAGTGCTGGTAAGCCTTTTCCGCGCCCCTCATTCATACACGGGAGAAGATTCTACTGAAATATCCTGTCATGGTTCTTCTTATATTCTCCAAAAAGTGATGCAACTGCTCATCGACCATGGCTGCCGCGCTGCCGGTCCGGGCGAATATACCCAACGTGCTTTTCTGAACGGCAAGATGGACCTGAGCCAGGCAGAGGCCGTAGCCGACCTTATCGCCTCAACCTCTGAAGCTACCCACCGTCTTGCCATGAACCAAATGCGTGGGGGATTCAGCCGTGAGCTGGCGAATCTCCGCAACCAGCTGCTCCACCTGACTTCGCTCATGGAGCTTGAACTGGACTTCAGCGACCACGAAGAACTGGAATTTGCCGACCGCTCGGAACTGCAGTCGCTTGCCGCCCGGATAGAACATCTCATAAGCAGGCTGGCCGATTCGTTCAGCACGGGCAACGCCATCAAGAATGGCGTTCCTGTTGCCATTATCGGAGAAACCAATGCCGGCAAGTCAACCCTCCTCAATGCGCTGGTGGGTGAAGACCGTGCCATCGTAAGTGACATTCACGGCACCACCCGTGATGTGATAGAAGACACGATGAACATCCGCGGCATCACTTTCCGTTTCATCGACACTGCGGGCATCCGTCAAACGAGCGACACGATTGAAGCCATGGGCATCGAACGGAGCTTCAAAGCGCTGGATCAGGCACAGATCGTCATTCTGATGTACGATCTTACACGTTCTCTCAACGACTTCCGCACTTTTTACGAAAAAGTGCGCCCGCATCTTGCACACAAGCAGGTTGTTCTCGCCATGAACAAATGCGATGCAGCAGGGTGTTTGTCCGACCGTCTGCCTGACTTCATCGATACAGCTTCCGGCAGCAACTGGTACATGATTGCGATTTCTGCCAGACAGAGGCTCCATATCGACCGCCTGCAATCGCTGCTTGTCGACCTCGTCCACCTGCCAGACATCCGACAAGGCGACATTATCGTAACGAATATCCGCCACTACGAAGCTCTCGCCCACGCCCTTAAAGCAATACGCCGCGTACAAGACGGTCTGTCGGCAAACCTTTCCGGAGACTTCATATCTCAAGATCTCCGTGAATGTATCTTCCACCTGAATGATATCATAGGAGAAGTTACAACGGACGATGTGCTGGGGAATATTTTTAAGCATTTTTGCATCGGAAAGTAACTCGTATTTTTGCTATGTCAACTCAAATACAAAAAGGATACAACTAATGTCAAATAACTCACGTAAATTCAGTTATTTAGCTGTCAGTCAAAAAACATAGTTATTTTGCACAAGTTATACCCGAATTGTCGTTTTTTTGTTGTTACTTTGTTGCTCGTATAGATAGAGCAACAAAAAGCAACAAAATTATGGGACAATCCAAAGAACCAATCCGATTAAGGCAGCGCAAGACCTCGGCGGGTCTTATATCGCTGTACCTCGACATCTACCTGAACGGGCAGAGGTCGTATGAATACCTTAAACTGTACCTAATCCCCGAAACAAACAAGGAGGACAAACGGAGAAACCAAGAAACGCTGAAACTCGCGGAGGCTATCCGGGCGAAGCGGCTCGTCGAGTTGCAGAACAGCGAGTATGGCTTCAAATCGCCGTTCAAGGAGGACAGCAACTTCTACGAGTATTATGTGGCTATGTGCAAGGAGCGGTTCAACAGCGAGAGCATGGGAAATTGGGGAAACTGGAACTCCTGCCTTAAACACCTGCTCAAATACGAACCGAAACTGAAAACGCTCAAATGGAAGGACATTGACCGGGAGTTTGTCTTGGGCTTCAAGAACTACCTCGAAAACGAGGCGTGTGCGTGGTCGGAGGACAGCCGGGACAGGGTCAAGGACAGACCGCTCGCCCGGAACAGCAAGGTTTCCTATTTCAACAAGCTGCGTGCCTGTTGCAACAAGGCATACGACGAGCGCATCATAGCGCACAATCCCATACGGGGCATAGAGGGAATAAAGGCGGAGGAGGGAAAGCGGATGTACCTCACGATTGACGAGGTTCGGGTGCTCGCCCGGACGGAGTGCCATTATCCGTCCGTCAAACGGGCGTTCCTGTTCTCCTGCCTGACAGGTCTGCGCCGTAGCGACATCGAGCGGCTCAAATGGAAAGACGTTTATACGCAGGACAACTTTACTCGCATCATCTTCAACCAAAAGAAAACAAACGGGCTTGAATACCTCGACCTCGCCCCCGAAGCGGTCGAGCTGATGGGCGAGCGTGGAAAGCCCGACGACAACGTGTTTGATTGGATTCACTCGCCACACGTGACGAACAGCACGCTACGGGAGTGGTGCATGGGTGCCGGAATAAAGAAGCACATCACATTTCATTCAGGGCGGCACACGTTCGCCGTGATGATGCTTGACCTCGGAACGGACATCTATACCGTGAGCAAACTACTCGGCCATAGGGAAATCGGCACAACGCAGATTTACGCCAAGGTATTGGACAAGAACAAACAGGCGGCGGTCGCCAAGATACCGAGCATATTGGACGGCGGCGCAGATCCTGAAAACGAATAGAACGGGGAGGGCAAGGCTATTTTTCGGCTTTGTCCTCTTTCTTTTTGTCTTTGTTGAACGCAAGTATTTCTCCCCTGCCCGTCAGAAGCCACGTAGAAGAAACGCCGTACTTCTGCACGAGATAGGTCAGCCACGACACCTGAAAGATGTCCCGTGACATATCCTTTTCGAGCGTGTTCAAATTCCAACGGTTTATCCCGAACTCGTTTGTGAACGTCTGCTTGCCCCGGATAATCTTCATGTCTTTCAGGTAGTACAGGGCTTCAAAAAAACGCTTTATCACTTTTTGGCTGTCCTCTGTCTGCATAGTTCCTCCGATTTTTTGTTTGCTTCGGCGAATTTCGCGTTTATCTCACTCTCACGGGTGTTTAGCCGTTCCTGCCATTTGGAAAGCGTGTCGGGGCTGAAAACAGGCTTTTTGCCCGTCGTCAAGGCTTCCTCGAACTGATGGATTTCCTCCGGCGACATATAAGGTATGTACTTGTCAAGGTTGAGCAGTTCCTGTATATGGTTCATCGTTTCACGCTGGAGGTCGAACATCTTCCCCACCTCCAACATGCTGCCGTCCCCGAACAGGAACCAACGGGCGTTTATCTCCGGCAGCTTTTCAAGGATTGACAACACGGGCTGCAACCCGAAATTCTCTCCGTTGAGCAATTTGGCGAGGTATTGTGGCGTCCAGCCCATAAGCTCCGCAAAGGCGGTCTTGCGCCCTCCCGTCTTGTATTTGATTATCTCCTGTAATCTGCTGTTCATATCCGTATCGTTAAATGGTCAGTATTTAGGCACTTTCCTCTCCCATACGCCGAAGCCGACTACACGGCAGCGGCAGAGGCGGCATTGCCGTCCAGCCGGGCAACCGCTTTTTTGTATTCTTGAATCTGGTCTTTCAGCATGCCGATAAGCTCGTCAATCTGCCTGTCACGGGCGGCAAGGCTCTCGGTCTGTTTCTGTATCACGTTCCAGGCACTCTCCGGGATAGTAACTCCGTTTTCACTGTTCGGGTTATTCTTGAACATCGTTCCCGTTCCCTCTTTTACCCAAACTTCGTTTATATTTTCATCAAACGAGCAAAGGTTTTTCACGAACTTGTCAGACAAAGGCACTTTTCCGTTAGTTATCTGTGAAAATGAGGACTTTGTATAACCCATCTTCTCCGACAAATCTCGCTCGTTCTCGGCTACATCTTGGAAGATAAGCCAATTTATTACCTTTTTAATGCGCTGTATATCTGTCATTTCCACTTTTAATTATTGTTAAAATAGCAATTTGATTTCGATTTCTTTTTATGAAAACGAAACTTTGTTTATATTTGCAGCGTGTTACGGTTTTATAACCGCACAAAGTTATGAATTTATTTATAAAACAAGAAATAAACCAATAAGTAAAATTGAAAAAATAACCGAAAATGGACAGAATTATCGACAAGCTCAAAAAGCTGCTCGCACTTGCCGAGCGAGGCGAACAGGGGGAAGCGGACAACGCTCGCCGCCTGTTGGAAGCCGAACTCCGGCGGCACGGGCTGACCTTGGAGGACATTTGCGACGACAGCAAAAAGACGAGGATTTTCAAGTATAACAGCAACGAGGAACGAACCCTGCTGATACAGGTTCTTGTAAACTACCTCGGAAGCAAAAGTGATGCGTTCTGTGATTCAACCTACAACAAATACAAAAAGGAGGTTTATATCGCACTGTCTGATATTGAATATATCGACGTATCGAACATGTACGATTTCTTCAAGGCGCAATATAGAAAAGAGCGTAAACGCCTCCTGCACGACATGATACAGGCATTTGTGCAAAAACACAGGCTATTCGACAGCACACCGTCGGAACGCCCGGACGACGACCGGGAAATTGATTGGGACGAGCTGAAACGCATACTCGCCTTGTCCTCCACTATGGAAGATGTGACATTCAGAAAGCAACTCACTAAATAACAAAGATATGGAAGCAAAGGTTTTCAAGACACAATGCCAAACGGAGCGAGAGGCTCGCGACTTGGCTATCTACAACGAATACAACGACCTTATGTCTGTCAAGGGACAGAGCAAGACGGTCGTTATGGAACACCTGATGAACAAATACGGCATACACAGCATCGGCACGATATACGTTATCCGCCGCCGGGTTGAGGAACGTCTAAACATGCAGGAGGGGTAAGCTATGGCAAGCAAGGAAGCGAACAGGCTCAAATACCAATACAACAAGAAGTATGTCGAGGCGTATTGGGAACGGAAAGCCCAACAACAGAACGGGGAAACAGCCACGAAGAAAACCCGTAAGACGGTGCGTCAAACGACGATAAGCTGCTTTGACGACGACCTGCAACCTGAAATGGCAGACATTGAAATCACGGTGTGCCGGAATGGTAAATCTGACGAGCGGTACATAAAGGCTCTCGAACTTGCCAACAAGCGGTTGAACGGAGAGAACAACCGCCTGATAAGACTTATGATTAAGTACAAAAATTTATTTAGACAGATGACGGAATTGTACTATGGAGAAGAATAAGGCAAAACGGGGCAAAGCCGTACAGTGGGCGGCAGTATGGATGCTTGGCATTTGGGGTTTCCTTTCGTTTATTGTCCTCGCCGGAGAGGAAGACCCACGTGACCCTATGCCGTTCGGCGAGTTCTTTCTGATTAAGGCTGTTGCGATGGCAAGCCTCCTGATATGCTTCTACGTAGGGAAGCGTCTGCACAGAGCCGGGTATCTACCGGAAGAATTGGACGAGGACGATGAAATCTAAAAACGAAAGGATATGGCAGATACGACATTACAGGATTTGAGCAACAAGCTCGATCACATAGCGGAACTTACCCTGATAGGGTCTAAAACGGTTCTGAATATCGAGGAAGCAGCCCTGTTTACGGGATTAAGCGTCGGACACATCTACCGACTGACAAGCGGAAAGAAGATACCGCATTTCAAGAAGCAGCGCAAGCTGTATTTCAAGAAAGCCGAGTTGGAGGCGTGGATGCTTGACACGAAAATCCTCACGGACGGAGAGATACAGGGCAAGGCAAGCACTTATGTAGCAACCCACAAATGACAACGGATATGAAACAAGCATCAACACACAACCAGCTCATACGGCAGCGGCTCTTGGAGGGAGGCAGCATAACCGGGCTTGAAGCGTTAAGGGACTTCGGCTGTTATCGCCTTGCGTCAAGAATAAGCGATCTGCGCCGTGAGGGGCTTGACATCGTAAAGACGATGGAAACAGGGATTAACCGGGTGACAGGCAAGCCCGTGACATTTGCCCGGTACTCACTCAACAAGAAACAAATAACGGAACGCCCGAACCAGTCAGAGGGCAAATAAATTCAAATCAAAATGAATAACGAAATCATCGAAGTAAAGCAAGCTGAAATGCTGCAAGCAATTGACCGTGCGGAGGTTGACATTCAGATAGCCACCGCCAAGCAGTACCCACGTGACCTTGCCGCCTGTCTTAACAAGATAGCGACATACGCCACAATGGATAAAGAGACGGCAGAGGATTGTTTCTATGTCCTCCGGCGAAAGGACGCAAACGGAAACGACAACATCATCGAGGGGCTTTCAGTCCGTATGGCGGAAATCATCGCCGGGGCTTGGGGCAACCTCCGTGTTCAGACACGCATCATCGGCAACGACGGACGTATGATAACGGCACAGGCTATCTGCCACGACCTTGAAACGAACTTTGCCGTGAGCAAGGAAGTAAAACGCCGCATAACCAACAAATACGGCAAGACGTACAGCGAGGACATGCAGGTTGTGACAGGGAACGCCGCAGCCTCTATCGCATTCCGCAACGCTGTTTTGACGGTTATCCCCAAGGCGGTAACGAAGAAAATCATCAACAACGTGAAACAGGTCGCTCTCGGACAGGCTATCGACGTTGAAACAGCCCGTAAGAACTGTTTGGCAAACTTCGCAAAAGCCGGGGTCACGGAAGCCATGATTTGCCAATATCTCGGCATCAAGACCGTTGCGGAGATTGACAAGGAACGCCTCTTTGAACTCCGGGCGACATGGAATGCAATCAAGGAGGGAACGACCACCGTACAGGAAACATTCGTTCAGCCAGCCATTGAAGCCAAAGCGCAGGAGGAAGCCGCTAAGAAAGCGACCACAGCGCAGGAAAAGGCGGCAGCAGCTATGGCACAGGCTACGGGCGCAGCTCCGGCTGTTCCGGCAAATGTTGACCCTGAAACGGGCGAAATCAAGGAAGAGAAAGACAACAAGAAATCATCAACCAACAAAAAGTAACAGCATTATGGAAATCAAAATTGAAAACGTAAAGGCTGCGTTTAATACAGCCGATGAGAGCGGAAAGAAACTTCTTCTCGCACTTTTCCCCGAGTTAAGTTCAGAAACGGCACAGAAAGCCGACAATCGACCCGTAACAGAGCGCATCAAGACGTTTGAAGATGCAATGTTGGAACTCGGAGAGGAACACCCGTTTGTAAAAGAATGGCATTTAGGCGAGAACCTTTCTCCCGAGTTGGAAGCGTATTTGCAACTAAGGGTAATTTGCGCCGCCTTAAACGAGGGTTGGGAACCAAAGTTTACAGAAGATGAGGTAAGGTGGTATCCTTGGTTTTGGCTCTACACTACACAGGAGATTGAGGATATGGACGAACAGGAAAAGCAAGAACGACACCTCATATCCACAGGCGATTATGAAACAGGATATGCGGGCTTCGCCTTTGCGTACTCGCATTACGCCCCCTCGAATACGAATACGTACATCGGCTCTCGCCTTTGCTTGAAAAGCGAAGCGTTAGCGGTCTACTGCGGCAAGCAGTTTATCGACCTTTGGGCTGATTTCAACCTTGTACGCCGCCGATAACCGCCTGTATGGTATGACACTCTATCCGGGAAGCGAAAGCCCCGTAAAAACGAATTTTAATCAAAATAACAAAGCGATATGAACAATGTAATTATCAGACCCAAGAGCCGGGAAGAATGGCTCGAACACCGCAAGAACGGTATAGGAAGCAGTGAAGTAGCAACAATTGTCGGGTTGAACCCTTGGGAGACCCCGTATCAGTTATGGAGACGCAAGTTAGGGCTTGACCCTGCCAAGGACGAAACCTTTGCGATGAAAGCCGGACACTATCTCGAAGATGCCGTTGCAATGTTTTGGCACGATGAAACAGGACGTGAAATCATCAAGCGTTCCGCCGGGGATTGGATTATAGCCAATAAGGTACGCCCCTATCTCCAAGTAAGCCCCGACCGCACCTATTGGCTTACGGGTATGGCAAAGAACAACTCCAACAAGGGGATTTTGGAATGCAAGACCACGCAGATGAAGATTGACGAGAACGACCTGCCAAAGCATTGGTTCTGTCAGGTTCAATACCAACTCGGGGTTGCGGAGCTTGAACAGGGAAGCCTCGCTTGGCTCTGCTCCGGTCGAGAGTTCGGCTACAAGGATATGGAACTTGTTCCTGCCTTTTACGGATGGCTCGTCGAGGAGGTCGAGAGATTTTGGACGGACAACATCATCGGGAAACAAGAGCCGACGGCACAGTCCGTACAGGACGTTCTGCTGAAATACAACCGCCATACGGACGGAAAGATTGTCGAGGTAAACGACGAAGTGTTTGAAGCGTACAAAGACCTGAAAGGGCTGAAAGACCAGCTTGCCGAGCTTGAAGAAAGGAAAGCGACTTTGGAGGGAAAAATCAAGGTCGCATTCGGCGACGCGGAGGCTATCAGCTACGGTGGTCAGACGCTCGCCACTTGGAAAGCCCCGAAGCCGTCGATGAAGTTCGACGACAAGGCTTTCAAGGCTGCGCACCCCGACATGGCTGCGGAGTTCACGAGAGAGGTACAGGGCGCACGGCGTTTCCTATTGAAATAACCGACAAAAAACCTATGGCAATGATAATCATTTCAAACAAGCAACGGGACGACATCCTCCGCTACATTGAGCTGATGTGCGAGAATATGAAAGGGACTGATAACAGGACGTACAACACGAAGCGGTTAGCGATGAAGTTGCACCGTGTATTGGAAGCGAAACAGCCGCTTTCAAAGGAAGAATTAACTGCCCGGTTAAAAATTCCTATGGACTTGAAGTGATTATAATATAATCAGTGTATATTTGCAATAACCGAAAGATGAACAGTATAAACTACATAGAAAATAAAAGCCTTGTATATGGGTGGAGCAGCCGAAAGGCGTTCCGACGCGAGCTGTTATGCGTGGTTAGCCCTAAGTACGGGGCTTTTCCATATAACAGCGATATGATAACACTCAGGGAAAACCAAGCCGAACCGATAGAAAAGGCTATACGGTTCTTTCAGGAGGCGAAGCCGAAGCCGAGCCTCATTGTCCTGCCTACGGCTTGGGGCAAGTCAATCCTGACCGCATACGTAGCCAAGAACAGCAACGACAAGCTGATAGTCCTCCAACCGTCAAAGGAGCTGTTGGAGCAGAACTATCTGAAGTATTGCACCCTGTGCGGAGATTTCGGCTCGAATGCCGGGATTTACAGCGCGAGTTTCGGGCGCAAGGAGATAGCACAGATAACCTACGCCACGATAGGCTCGATAAAGAACCTCGGGGCTGAATTCAAGCGGTACGGCTTCACGAAGATGCTCATCGACGAGGCGCATCTTTACCCCCGTGAGGCAGACAGTATGCTCGGACGTTTCCTCAAAGACAGCGGCATAACGCACGTCCTCGGCATAACCGCCACGCCTGTAAAGCTGCAGACGAACCGGGACAGGGAGGGCGGCACGTTCTCAAAGCTCGTGATGCTTACCTCCCGGAGCAAGAAAGGCAACTTCTTCAAGGAGATAATCCACGTCGGGCAGGTATCAGAAATGGTAAAGCTCGGATATTGGAGCAAGCTGCTGTACGAGGCTTCGGACTTTGACGACAGCCTGTTGGTGTTCAACACCTCCAAATCCGAGTACACAGAGGAAAGCGTACAGCAGGCATACGAGGCGAACGGCGGCACACAGGCTATCATCGACGCTCTCGACCGTCACCCGGAACGGAAGCACATACTTGCCTTTGCGCCCTCCGTACAGGACGCTATCGACCTGTCAGAACGGTATGAGAACTCTGCCGTGATATACGGCGACATGGACAAACGGGAGCGTGCCGACGTGATAGAGCGTTTCAGAGCCGGGCAGATCCGGGTTATTTTCAACGTAAGGGTGCTTTCTACGGGCTTTGACTACACGGGGATAGATTGCATAGTCCTCGGTATCTCCACCGCCTCCATAGCCCTGTATTATCAGATTATCGGACGTGCCACCCGTATAGACAAGAGCAAGGAAGATGCCCTGATAATAGACCTCGGCGGCAACGTGAGCCGCTTCGGGCGTGTCGAGGATATCCGATTTGAGCAGGGGAAGATGTGGCGTATGTTCGGAACAGGCGGACGGCTCCTCTCCGGCATACCCATACACGACATCGGGAAGTACACACGTGAGGACACACAGGCTATCGACGCACGGGCTGACGCTCCCATCGAGATAATGCCTTTCGGCAAGTACAAGGGGAACAGGATAGCCGACATACCCCTGCAATACAGGCAGTGGATGATACGGACTTTCGAGTGGAACGCCCGGAACGAGAAATTGCGCAAATCAATCATAGCAACCTTTTAACCGAACAGATTATGGCACGACCTCAAAAAAACAACGCAGAGTATTTCAGCCATGACGCTGATATGCGGAACGACGTAAAGGTCAAAGCCCTGCGCCGCAAGTTCCAACATACGGGGTATGCCGTGTGGTGCTTCATCCTTGAATCACTGACCGACGGCGAGTATTTCGAGATAGATTACAACGAGTTGAACCGGGAGCTGCTCGCGGCTGACTTTGACGTGACGGTCGAGCTTTTGGAGGAAATCGTGGACTACTGCTGCAAGGTAGGGCTTCTCCAAATGACCGAAGACCAGCACCTGTACAGCGAGGCGCACCAACGCCGTTTCGCCTCCCTCATGGAGAAGCGCAAACGGGACAGGGAACGCCTCGCTCGGCTTATAAACAGGCGACAACAATACAAAAACGGGGATAACGAAGCGGAAACGTCGGATAGCGATAGTTATCACGGCGATAACCCCCATAGTATAGTAAACAATAATAGAGAAAAAGAGAGTAAACCAAATGAGAATAGAGAAAAGAAGAATATACAATACCCTTATCAGGGTATCGCCGACCTGTGGAACTCTGTCTGCGTTTCTCTGCCCAAGGTGCAGAAGTTGAGCGAGGCAAGGAGGCAGAAAATCAAATGCCGCTGCGACGAGTGGGGCAAAACGCCTGACGTGTGGATGCAGACGGCGGAAGACCTTTTCCGGCGCATACAGGCGAGCGACTTCCTCAAAGGCAGCAACAGCCATCAGTGGGTGGCGACGTTCGATTGGCTGTTCAGCAACAGCGGAAACAGCATCAAGGTCATGGAGGGCAACTACGACAACAAGCGTGGAGCGGCGGCACAGGCTGACGACAGCCGGGCGAAACTCGGTGTCGGCGAATACATCGACAAGGAAACAGGACGGCGCACATACGGGTCGGGAAAGGCGACAATACCGCAGGACGCACCGCCAAGACCGAGCGACAGACACGCTTGGGATAGTGCAACGGCTAAATGGGTTCTGTTATGATGAATTGGGAGAAATACGGGATAAAGATACCCTACGGGCGTACATCAGGCAACGTGAAGGTGCATTGTCCGCAATGCCGTGACCAACGCCACGACAAGCGTGACAAGAGCCTTTCCGTTGACCTGTCGACGGGTATGTTCAAATGCCACTACTGCGGTTTCAGCGGTTGCGCAAAAGAGCCGGACGAACAGGAGAAGCGCAGGTGGATGGAACGCCAGCCGTGGTTTAACAACGCACCCATACGGCGGCAGAAGCCCGTGTACAAGAAACCGACGCACACAGGCAACGCAACGCTGTCCGACAAGGCTCTCGCATGGTTCGCCGGGCGAGGGATAAGCCGGGCTACGGTCGAAGCGATGAAAATCACGGAGGGCAGCGAGTGGATGCCACAGAAGAACGGACAGGCGAACACGGTGCAGTTCAACTACTACCACAACGGGGAACTCGTGAACACGAAATACCGAACGGGCGACAAGTGTTTCAAGCTCGTGTCGGGGGCGGAACTCCTGCCGTACAACATCGACGCTATCAAAGGCTGCAAGGAGTGCATCATCACGGAGGGTGAAATGGATGCCCTGTCGTTCTATGAGTGCGGACGACACGACGTTGTAAGCGTACCCAACGGGGCAAACGCCAACCTCGACTACCTTGACGACTACATAGAGGACTATTTCGACGACAAGGACACGATTTTCATAGCCTCCGACACCGACACAAAGGGCGTTATGCTACGGGACGAGCTGATACGCCGTTTCGGGGCGGAACGCTGCCGGGTTCTTGAATATGGCGAGGGCTGCAAGGATGCCAACGAACACCTGATGAAGTTCGGACGGGACAGCCTGTTACAATGCCTCGCCAACGCACCCGAAATTAAGATAGAGGGCATTTTCACTGTGTCGGACTTTGAGCAGTCGCTTGACGCTCTGTTTGAATACGGAATGCAGAAAGGCGTGACGATAGGACACGAGAATTTCGACCGCCTGTTATCTTTTGAAACGAAACGCCTCTGCGTGGTAACAGGCATACCGGGCAGCGGAAAGTCGGAGTTTATCGACGAGATAGCCGAGCGTCTGAATATGCGGTACGGTTGGCGTTTCGCTTATTTCAGCCCGGAAAACGCACCGCTCGCCTATCACGCCTCGAAGCTGATAGAGAAGTTCACAGGCAAGAAGTTCGACAAGCAGCACCTCACTTTCGGGGAGTACAAACAGGTCAAGGAACACCTCGAAACGGACTTCTTCTTTATCGCTCCCCACAACGATTACAGGCTTGACACGATACTTGAACGGGCGAAATTCCTCGTCCGGCGGCGTGGTATAAAGGCTCTTGTAATCGACCCGTACAACAGGCTTGAAGACGAGAGCGAGGGGCAGAACGAAACAAAGTACATATCCCGGCTGCTTGACAAGCTGACAAACTTCGCACAATTGAACGACGTGCTGATAATCCTTATGGCGCACCCGACGAAGATGCCCAAGAACAAGGACGGAGTAATCGAAGCACCGACGCTGTACGACATCAGCGGCTCGGCGAATTTCAACAACAAAGCAGACTTCGGTATCGTGGTACACCGCAACCGAATTGAAAACACGGTGGAAGTACACGTGCAAAAGGTGAAGTTCAGACACCTCGGAGAGTGCGGAACGGCACTGTTCAAATACAACCTGAACAACGGGCGGTACACGCCCTATACCAACGGGCAAGAGCCTGTTTGGGACAATAGCAACCATTTGATTGAAGAAGAAAAACGACGGTTACAGGACGCAGCGGAAGCGGCAAAGTTCGATTGGGACAGTTACGACGATCTGCCGATGCCCACCGATGAGGAATGTCCGTTTTAACCATATAACAGAAAAATGATATGAAAGCAAGAATTAAAGACACAGGCGAGGTAGTTGATGTCCATTGGGAGGGCGAACTTGACGCATGGTTGGGTAAACTTTGCAGTGGGCGTTTTCGCGAGTTCAAAGAAAGAGAGTTAGAGTTTTTGGAGACTAACAACATAGATTGGAGCCAAAGGAGGTATGAGATAGCGAAAGAAATGATTGCTGCATTTCTTAGCAATTCTTGTAGCAATGTCTATATGGGTAATCCTGACGAACAGGCAAAATATGCTGTTATGTTCGCAGATGCACTCATTGCAGAATTGAAGAAAGGAGGCCAAGATGAGCAGACCGCAGAGTAACGGGCTTGTTGAACTTCATGATGCCAAGACGGATAGCAAGGTGTTCTTCTGTATGGATTTGGTTGGATTCATGTTTGACGATGAAACGACCAAAGTCTGGGAGGTTTGGCATGAGAAGTTCACACAGGCAAAATCGGGGAATTGCCCATATCGCGATAAATGCCCACGATATGCCCGGACAATGGAACGGCACAAAGGCGTGCCACGTCAACTAACCCTATTCTGATAGTGTTATGAAATGCCACTACATCTACACGGAACGGGGCGAAAAGGTATTGATACCCGGCTGTATGGCTGTCGCTGTTTCAGGCGATATGGAGGATTGCACCTGCCGGAACGATATTTCCTTTCCGCAGTTTGAGCGTGAACAATATAACAAGACGGTAAAGGCTTTGCGCCAAGAGATTAAAGACCTCGAAAGCGAAAATGCCTACCTAAATCGGATTATTAGAAAACTTACAAGACATAAAGAAAAATGAACAGAGAAATAAAATTCAGAGGCAAAAGCCTACACACAGGAGAATGGCATTATGGAAACCTCATGCAGGTTGGCGATGCCTGTTATATCCACGAACCGGGAACAGCAGGATTTTTCACAGACCCCGAAACGGTAGGACAGTTCACAGGTATGTACGATAGAAAAGGTAAAGAGATATACGAGGGAGATATTCTTGGGGCTAAAGGCGTGGCTATCGGTTGGGTAAAAGGCGGTGTCCGAGGTTATTGTTACGATGTTGTCTATGTCAATCATCCGGCAGGGGAAAGCGATTGGTCGCTGTATAGCACCGTCAAAGACGATTACCCTGAACAAATAGAGGTTATCGGAAACATCTACGACAACCCCGAATTATTGAAAGGAGGTAATTATGGAACGGACGATAACCATTGAGGAAATCCGCAGCTTCCTCTCCGCTGCCAACAAGCAGTTTGAACAGGGCGGCATACTTATCAGCCGCATACGCTTCCACCGCTCGGAAACCGGGACGGTAGAGGATATTTACATCGACTACGAGGAACGGGACAACCAAGCGGGAGGAAAGGACGATGAGTGAAACTAATTGGGGTAACAGGCTCAAAGATATTGCAGACGAGGTAAAAACGATAGGTGCAAGCGTAGATGAGCTTAACCAAGCCTTTTGTGCTTTATCCGAAGTGTTACGAGAGGTTGTACAGGACGCATTGGACGATATAGCCTCAATGCAAAAGGATATGGCGGAAGGCTTTGCGATAACAAACGTGGTGGAACGCCTTAAAGAGTTTGCGGTACACCCGGCTAAGGGGAAACGGCGCACGTACCCACCCTACCGGGAGAGGCTTCACGCACAGAAACCCTGCACCCGGAAACCCTATTGGCACCGGGTACGGAGCAACCCGAAAAGGAGGCGGAAACACCACTGAAAAGGTGGTAAACCGTTGAACGCAAATGTTCCGAACTTTATTTAACAAATCGAATTTTCAACTAATTAAAGCGACAAAAAATGGCAAATTACAGCATCAAGGCAGACCTCCTGAAAGTTAAGGGGGCGTTTGTGAAAGACCTGAAAGGACGGACTGGCGCAGTGAAACGCTGCCTCATTATCCCGATAGAGGACAGCGGAATGTTCCTCGGCGAAAAGGGCTGTTATCTGAATATGACGGCTATCGAAATGAGGGAATCCCGGTACAACGATACACACTGCGTCAAGGTGTCGCTCCCGAAAGAACAGTACGACGCAATGACCGAGGAAGAGAGGAACAGCACACCCATCCTCGGCGGTATGCACGAGATTAAGGCAAGCCCGAAGCCCATAGACACCTCGGCGGTGGTTGTGGACGATGACGACCTGCCGTTTTAGAGTATCAACCGGGAGCGCACAGGAGGGCAGTTCGGGGAGCAATCCCCGTTCTGTCGTCTTGGCGTTGAATGCGCCCCAAATTCAAACTTTCTTACGATGAACAGGCAACCTAACACGAAAACAAAGAAAAGCCGACAGACGGCGAATTCGTATCAAATAAGGGACGTATTTACCACAATCTGCCGGACGGACTTAAAGGTAGAGTGCGTCAAGGAGTACAAGTTCCACCCTACCCGGCGGTGGCGTTTCGATTACGCTATCCCGGAGCATAAGATAGCGTTGGAGGTCGAGGGCGGCGTATGGACAGGCGGACGGCATACCTCCCCCAAGGGCTTCCTCGGCGACATCGAGAAGTACAACACCGCCACACTAATGGGTTGGAGGGTGTTCAGGACAACGCCGGACGAGCTTTACAAGCTATCGACTATAAATCTCATAAAAAGCGCGATTTTGGGGCTAAATACCCCCGAAAATGCCCCTTTTTTGCCTTAATGTGATTATATTATAATCATTTTGGCTACTTTTGTGCCATTAACAATCAAACAGTAACGACCATGATTAGATTTTCAGAGTACGTATCGCTCGGGCATCCTGACAAGGTGGCGGACTACATTTCGCAGTACCTCCTCGACCGATACATTGAACACGACCCACAGACAAGGTATGCGGTCGAAGTGCAAATCAAAGGCTATCAAGTGACGCTCGGCGGAGAGGTGTCAAGCAAGCACCGTTTCTCCGCACAGGATATTGCAGGTTTCGTCCGTGCCGCCGTGAATGAAATCGGGTACACACGGGAGTATCAACAGAAGTGGGGCGACAGGAACACAATCTGCGGCAACCTGCTCGACGTGTCAATCTACATCAGCCAACAGTCCCCCGACATCGCACAAGGGCTTGACGGCTGGGGCGACCAAGGCATCTTCTTCGGATATTGCGCCTTTGACCGCTCCACGTGCGGTATGCCTTACGAGCATACCATAGCCAAGCGCATCTGCAAGCACCTGTTCGATTCGGGCATCGGAGGGCTTGATATCAAGGCGCAGGTCATTACCGACGACGGAGAGATAAAGAAACTTATCGTGGCTATCCCGTTGCAGGACGAAGCCGACGAGAAATTTGTCCGTGACTACCTGTGCGGCATAGCCAAGAGAGACTGCGAAATCATTATCAACGGCACAGGGCGGTACGTACAACACAGCCCGATAGCAGACTGCGGAACGACAGGGCGCAAGCTCGCCGTGGACTTCTACGGAGGTGCTTGCCGTATAGGTGGAGGCTCTCCATGGACAAAGGACGGAAGCAAGGCTGACCTTACGCTGAACCTTTACGCCCGGAAGCTGGCAAGGCAGTACGCAGAAGAATACGGATGCGACGTGTACACCTCCCTCGCCTGTTGCATAGGAAAGCAGGAAGTCGATATTTCCGTTTGCGACGCTGTCGGCAATGTCTTGTGCGAGGGCACACAGACTATCGACCCGACAGAGCTGCGCCGTGCATTCAAGCTCGACACGCCCATTTATGCCTCTATGTGCCGTTGGGGGCTGTTCGGGGAATTTCAGAACGATAAACCTTGGGAATTATGAAAACAGAACTCGTAAACCTTTCGCAGATAGAACTGAACGCTGCGAACCCACGAACAATCAAGAACGACAAGTTCGACAAGCTGATAAACTCCCTGCTCGCCCTGCCGAAGATGCTCGACCTACGACCTATCGTCGTGGATAACACGATGGTTGCCCTCGGAGGCAATATGCGTTACCGGGCGTTGTCAGCCATAGCCGACATGTCGGAGGACGAATTGAAAGAACGTTTGTCCGGCATACGTGACTTTCAGAAAAAGACACAGGCGGAACAGGACAACCTCGTCGAGTATTGGCTGCGGTGGAAAGACAAGCCGACCGCACCTGTTATAAAGGCTTCCGAATTGACGGACGCAGAGCAACGGGAGTTCATCATCAAGGATAACGTCGGCTTCGGTGAGTGGGACATGGATGCCCTCGCCAACGAGTGGGACAGCGACGACCTTGTAGATTGGGGTGTGGACGTATGGCAGGAGGACGCTGCCGGGGAAAGCTCCGGCGGTGGAAGCATGCAGGGAGGAAGTGAAGCGAAAACCACCCTTAACGACCGCTTTGTCGTACCGCCGTTCTCTATCCTTGACACCCGGAAAGGCTATTGGCAGAAGCGCAAAAAGATGTGGCGTGAGCTGATAGGTGATTTTGGAGAAAGCCGTAACGACACGCTGATACAGACGCCCGAAATCAAGTACAAAGACCTGTATCAGAAAACCCGTCAGCACAGGGAGGAACTCGGTCTATCGTTCAAGGAATACCTCGACAAGTACGTGCCGGAGGAAGTGAAAGAACGGGAAGCGAAGAAAATCTTATCACAGGGCGTGTCGTTGCTTGACCCTGTCATGGCGGAGGTGGTGTGCAGGTGGTTCGGCTTGGACAACTGCAAGACCTTTGACTGCTTCGCCGGGGATAGCGTGTTCGGGTATGTGTCTGCTCACCTCGGAAATGAGTTTGTCGGAATTGAACTACGCCCGGAACAGGCACAGCTCAACAACGAGCGTGTAGCGGAAATGAGCGCACGGTATATCTGTGACGACGGACAGAATGTGGCGAAACACATAGCTCCCAACAGCCAAGACCTGCTTTTCAGTTGCCCTCCGTACTTTGACCTTGAGGTGTACAGCGACCTCCCTAACGACGCAAGCAACCAAGACAGCTATGAGGATTTTATCGGCATACTCCGAAACGCTTTCACGGGAGCGATAGGCTGTTTGAAAGACAATCGATTTGCCGTTATCGTAGTCGGTGACGTAAGGGATAAGAAAACAGGCTTTTATTACGATTTCTGCGGCAACATCAAACGCATCTTCAAAGACAACGGAATGAGCCTGTATAACGAAATCATCCTGATAGAAACAGGCGCATCGACAGCGTTAAGGGCTGGACGGTATATGGAAAGCCGAAAGATAGCCAAAATGCATCAAAATATCCTCGTGTTCTACAAGGGAAAGGCAAAGGAAATCAAAAACAACTTCAAAAAGATAGAATATGCAAGCGAAGATTTGGAACTTTTCAGAGTGGATTCAGGAAACGAACCCACAGAAGATACGGCAGATGTTTGATGAAGCCCTCCGCAAGTCCGGCTTCAATATCCTGTGCTTTACAGACCACCACTTTACGCCACAAGGCTATACAGGATTATGGCTGCTTACGGAGAGCCATTTTGCCGTACACACGTTCCCGGAGTTCGGGCGAACGTATATTGAATTGTCGAGTTGCAACCTCGAATTTTATCAGGAATTTCTAAAACTGACAAAGGAGCTTTGACATGAGTAAACCACAAGACAAGAAACGGCAACAGGTAAAGCTCGCCCGTCTTGAAATCGTGGCGACGCTTTACAAACGTGGCTACAGCATACGCAAGATACAGTCCGAAGTGATGAAGCGGCTCGCCTTGAAAACCTACTCAATAGCGACCTGCCACAGCGACATTCAAAGCTTGCTCGAAGAATGGCGCGAGAACCGTATCGAGGATATGGACGCAGCCCTGCAGCTTGAATTGGAACGCATTGACGATACCGTCCGGGAATTGTGGGAACAGTGGGAGAAGTCAAAGACGGACTACACGAAAACAGCCCGGAAGCAGAAAGGCTCTCCTGCCCGTGACAACGAAACAGGGCAGACCTCCATACGCACCTATCAGACAGAGCGGACGGAAACGGAGGTAATCAGGCTTGGCGACCCTTCCTACATATCCGAAATCCGTATGCAACTCGCAGAACGGCGCAAGCTGCTCGGCTTGTATGCCCCGGAGAAAAAGGACATACAGGGCGGTATGTCGTTCGCCTCGTTCCTTATCGAGAGCGGTATGTTGGATGAAGCGGAACAGTCAGACGGCAAATGAGGCTGTTTTTAGCCCCACAGACGCTTTATTTCCGCTCGGACGGATAAGTTATTGTTTTTGAAAAGAAAGGGCGACAAAAGCCAAATAAACGGGCAAATTTCAAGGAATGAAGAAACGGAAAGACATCATACGGCAAAAAGGTCTTGGACTGATAGACACTTGGCGTGCGGATTGGAATAAATTCGTAAGCGAGGCGTTTGGCGTGTACCTCGACCCAGAGCAGCAGGAAATCCTGTCAAGCGTACAGCACAACAGGCGTACCTCTGTGGCTTCCGGGACAGCGAGGGGAAAGGACTTTGTCGCCGCCTGTGCCGCTATGTCATTCCTGTACCTTACGCCCCGATGGAGGCGCAACGCCAACGGCGAGGTGGAACTTGCCGAGAACACGAAAGTCGCTTTGACAGGACCGACCGACAGGCAGGTAAAGAACATTATGATGCCTGAAATCAGCCGCCTCTACAACCGGGCGAAAGCGAGGGGCATACTACTGCCGGGGCGTTTGACGACCGCTGACATAAGGACGGACTATGCCGAATGGTTCTTGACAGGCTTCAAAGCCGACGAGCATAACCACGAGGCTTGGTCGGGCTTCCACGCCGTACACACGATGTTCGTCGTTACCGAGGCAACAGGTATAGGCGACGACACCTTTGCCGCCATAGAGGGAAACTTGCAAGGCGACAGCCGCATATTGCTCGTGTTCAACCCCAACACCACGATAGGCTATGCCGCAAAGAGCCAAAAGGGCGACCGCTGGACACGGTTCAGCCTTAACAACCTAACAGCACCCAACGTGGTGGAGAAACGGATAATCATACCGGGTCAGGTCGATTATGAGTGGGTCGTGGATAAGGTCGAAAACTGGTGTACGCCCATAGACAAGAGCGAAGTCCTCGTTGAAATGGACGACTTCGAGTTTGAGGGTCGGTGGTATCGCCCGGAGGACTACTTCCGCAAGAAAGTCCTCGGCAAGTTCCCGAAAGTCGCCGACGACGTGCTTATCCCGGAGCAGTGGCTTGAATTGGCGCACGAGCGTTGGAAACAGGCTAACGGACGTGAACCGCTCGGCAACGACACCCGTATGCTCGGCGTTGACGTGGCTGGTATGGGACGCGATAACACTTGCTTCTGCGAGCGCAAGGGTGCGTGGGTGGCACCGTTCCAAACCCATAACAGCGGCGGAGCGGCAGACCACATGGGCATAGCCGGGAAGATAGCGGCGTACCGCCGTCGGCAGATTGAGGCGTATGTCAGCATCGACACCATCGGAGAAGGCGCAGGTGTTTACAGCCGTTGCATTGAGATTGACAAAGAGCAGTTCATCATCAGTTGCAAGTACAGCGAGGCGGCGAAAGCCCGGAGCGGTCGTGACCTTACGGATATTACAGGGCAGTACAAGTTCCTGAATATGCGAGCCTACCTGTTTTGGTGCATCCGGGACTGGCTCAACCCACGAAACAACACGGGGGCGATGCTTCCGCCTGACGCACAGTTCGACGAGGAAGCCACCTCGATACGCTTTGACTTCAAGTCCAACGGCAGCATATTCATCGAACCGAAAGAGGACATCAAACAGCGCATCGGGCGAAGCCCCGACAAGTTCGACGCGCTCGCCAACACGTTCTATCCAATACGAAACAGGCAACCGATAGACCTTGACAGGCTGTCGAAGATAATACGAAGATAATCAATCATCAATAAAAACGGAATAGCTATGACAATCGAAGAAATCTTGAACTCCGAGAACTCGGCTGAAAGTAAAATAGCAGCCTTAAAAGAAAAGACGATCGTCGTCCCGGTGTGGTCGGGGCGGTTCGGTTTGGTGCAACAGTTCGACCCTACCAAGCACCCGGTAATGAACAAACAGAAATACCCGGACATCGTGACCGACGAGGGAATAGAGTACGTTACCCGTGTTACGTGCGACCTGCAAAGGCTTGCCACAAAGCGCATGACAGAGCTTGTAACGGGCATCCCCATAAAGCGAGTTTACAAGCCCGAAAACGACAGGCAAAAGGAGATAGCGTCGTACCTTGAAAACATATACGAGCGCAACCGCATAGACAGCGTGAACAACGAGCGTTGCAATATGCTTTTCGCCGGGTGCGAAGTCTTTACTCTCTGGTATGCCATTGAGGAACGGAACACGCTGTACGGTTTCAATTCTTCGCTGAAACTCCGCTGCCGGAACTTCACGCCTATGCTCGGCGACGAGCTTTATCCCCTGTTCGACGAATACGGCGACATGATAGCCATGTCCGTAGGCTACACCCGGAAGAAAGGCAGGAAGTACGTGCAATACTTCGACACCTATACAGCCGACAAGCACATCAAGTGGAGCAACGAGAACGGAGGCTGGGCAGAAGTCGAGAACGAGAACATCACACTCGGCAAAATCCCCGGCGTGTATGCGTGGCGACCGACCCCGATATGGGAGGACACCTCAAAGACGGTTTATGAAATCGAATGGGCATTGAGCCGGAACGGGAACTACCTGCGTCAGAACTCCAAGCCTATCTTCATCGTGTTTGCGGACGAAGCCATAAGCTACGGCGACGAGAAAAGCCCCAACAAGGAGTTCCGCTCCGTGATGCAGTACCCACAGAACGGCAGGGCAGAATACGTGACATGGGCGCAGGCTGTCGAGAACCTGAAATTCTATGTCGAGCAGCTCCGCGACCTTTTCTTCACGCAGTTGCAGCTCCCGGATTGGAGCTACGGGAAGATGTCGCAGCAAGCCCTGTCGGGCGAGAGCCGCAAACAGATGTTCATCGACGCGCAGTTGAAAGTCAAGGACGAGAGCGGTCGCCTGATTGAGTTCTTTGACCGTGAGATGAATGTCGTCAAGGCGTTTGCCAAGATAATGCTCGGCGAGGGCTATGCGGCGGACATCGACGCTCTGAAAGTCGAGACGCTGATAACGCCGTTTGCCATAACCGACGAAAAGGACACGATAAACAACCTCATGGCGGCGAACGGCGGCGAGCCTATCATGTCGCAGCGTGAGTCCATAGAACTGTTCGGGCACAGCGACGATGTAGACAAGACGCTGCAGGAGATTGCCGAGCAGAACAAACGTGACGTATTTGAACCGACAGAATAACGGCTATGGCAAGGAGAATGACTACACAACGGGGCAAGCAGCAGGAAAAGCCCAAATATCAGTGCCGCCACTGCAAGCACAGCTACGATTGGTGCAGCAAGGCTCTTGACGGGCATTTCATCCTGTGCCGCTGTCCGTTCTACAAAGAGGGGAAATACTGCCGTTTCCTGTCAGACCCACAGTGCGAGCATTTCTTAAAACGGGAGGACGCAGACAATGGCAACGGATAAGTACGACCGTCGACACCAAAGCAACCTGTCGGCATACGACCGGGAAATAGACAGGCTCTATCGCCAGGTCATCACACAGGCTGTGGCGATAGGCTTGTCTTTGCCCGATTTCAAGCCCGACACGTTGTTTTCTTTTGACGACTACCCGGCAATAAGGAAACGGGTCGAAAAGCTGTTACAGAAGCTCCAAGACGGCTTGTCGTCGATTATTCTTAACGGGATAAAGTCCGAATGGACGCTTGCCAATAACAAGAACAGCGAACTCGCCCGGCAGGTGTTCGGGGATAACGTCGGCAAGCTGTCACAGGCACAGTACCGCCGTTATTTCAGCACCAACGACAGCGCACGGGAGGCTTTCGAGAAGCGCAAGGTAAACGGGCTTAACCTATCCGACAGGGTGTGGCGGTACACCGACCAATTCAAGGTTGAAATCGAACTCGGCTTGGATGTGGGCATACGCAACGGGCTTTCGGCAGACGACATGTCGCAGGAACTCCGGCAGTATCTGAAATACCCCGACAAGCTCTTCCGGCGTGTCAGGGACGAACACGGGGAGTTGCAGCTATCCAAACGTGCGGCGGCATTCCACCCCGGACAGGGCGTGTACCGAAGCTCGTACAAGAACGCCCGGAGGCTTGCCGCCACTGAAACCAACATCGCCTATATGACAGCAGACTACGAGCGTTGGCAGCAGCTTGACTTCGTTGTCGGCATTGAAATCAAACTGTCGAACAACCACACGCTCAACGGTATGCCGTTTACCGACATCTGTGACAAGCTGAAAGGTCGTTATCCCAAGGACTTCAAATTCACGGGCTGGCACCCACATTGCCGCTGCCGGGCTGTTACGATACTGAAAACGGACGAGGAAATCGCCGAGGACACACGGCGCATATTGGACGGGAAACCACTTGACGGCAAGAGCGTGAACCGGGTCGATGATGTGCCGGGCGATTTCAAGCAGTGGCTCAAAGACAACGAGGAACGTGCGAAGCACAGCTACTCCGTGCCGTACTTCATCAAGGACAACCCGAAATACCTGCCCAGAGGTTACTCAAAGCTCTATGCGATGAGAATGCCCTACGACACTCACGAGGAATATGCATCGGCTTTGGCGTACAACAAGAAGCACGCCGGGTTCTCTGCCGCCATAGCACAGAACAACCGGGAATTGGCGGCGGTGCTTCCTGTCCTGCAAGGCAAGATAATGAACTTCACGGAAGCCGACGGAAGTAAGTGCAATCCGGGCTATTCGCTTTCAGATGCCGCAGACTTGGGCTATCTGCACAACTGCCAAACCTGCACCATGACTTACGAGCTTCGCCGCCGTGGGTTTGACTTGCAGGCAACGCCCAATCCTTTGCTGAAAGGGTACAAGCGTTACAGAGCTTTCCACCGTTTCTGCGTAAGCAAAAAAGTGGATTGGCGCGACCGCTTCCTGACAGTGGACGGAAAGAGGGCAAATTATGAGTGGTCGGCAGGGATAAAAGATACCGGGCTTGCCAAGCTGAAATTCATCGAGGATAAAACAGCGGTACAGGGGCGTTACGAGGTTTACTGCGCATGGAAAGGCGGCAACGCACATGTCTTCATCGTCGAGCGACAAAAAGACGGCAACCTGTTATGGTTTGACCCACAATCAGGTCGCCGTGGCGGTTTGCAGGACTTCAACGATGATTACATCAACAAGATGAAATCCGGCTCAATAGGTGTCTTGCGGATTGACGACAAGCTGATAAATCCCGTGTTTTCAGCTCGTTTCAAGAAGTCCGGCGATTAAGCCCAAGTCGTCGAAAGGCTTTATCACACCGTCTTTCAGCGAAACCAACACGGGAGCGTCGGGTGGGCAGGGAAACCAACGCTCCCTGCTCTCCACGCCCAAGCTGTATATCTCCCGACCGTCAACATCGCACAGGTATGCAGCCATTCTGTCAAGACCCTGCCTTTCGGCTTCGTCCAAAACTATCTTCGGTATCTTTTTCATATCGCCTACAAACTTAGTTATTTTCCTCAAATTCGCCGTATTTCGGCTTTACTTTTCGCAATCGTGTAACTTATTGTCCGTCGGATTATCGCCCGTTGTCGGGGATTTGCTTTGTTTCTTCCGCCGGATCTGCTCTTTCGTTATCGTACACTTGCGCCCGTTGTATGGAACGCCGTCCGATACCCCGATGTTCCACAGCCGGGAAACCTTGCACCCGGCCTGTTCCGGCGTGAACTGTTCATAGATGGCGGCAAGGCTCGAAAAGTTGAACGCCGTTCGGTCGTCGCCCTCTATGGGAGGCTCTTTGAACTCGACCCGGTAGAACCAATCCTTTGTGCCCATCAGTCGCCTCCCTCCTGTTTTCGGTTGATAACTGTTTCGCCCTTGATTGAGAAATCCCAATCCTGTATGCGTTCCTCCTCCGTCGGCTGAACCTCGACCTTGCCGAGTTGCCCGGCGATACCTTTCTCCGCTATCGCCTCTGCCTCCTGTCGGCTGTGCGCCGCCACTATGACCTGCCCGTTGAACACGAGCCTCGCTCTGATTTTGTACTGTTTCTTTGCCATTGTCTTTTCTGTTTTTCGCCCCCACACGTATGTCAGGCGTTATTTCCCGTCCAAAGATTGGAGGCGTGGTCGCCTGACCCGTAAGGGTCTTTTTTTTAGACTACGTTAGTAGTCTTTTTTTTCTATAATCCTGATATAGGATTATCTCTATTTTACTGTACTCTATTTTCTTTTACTATACTATATGTACTTTCGCCGTGAGAACGCCTTAATTTTAGAGTTATACCTGCGATAACACGGCTTCTGAATAATTATCGCTAACGATAACCACATATAAAGATGATTATCGGAAGCGATAACGGATTTTAGGGTGGTCGGACTTTTGCCAACTTTTTACCCGGTTTTTGGTGAACTTTCCCTGATTTCATAGAAAAACAGCATCTAAAAAAATCATATCGCAGCGATAACTGAATTATCGTCAGCGATAACTACTTAAAAATGCTCTCAATCGGATAACAGGCGTTCTTACGCTTGATTGTCCGGGCTACATCATTGCCCCACACGGTGGCGATAATGCGGATGGCGTTCAAATCTCCGTCCCAGTCTATGCAGCACTCGTGATTGTTGTACTCATAGACGTACACCTCCTGCGGATTGCACTCGGTGCGTATTTTGTCGTTTATGCTGTCATAGAACGCAAACAGGCGTTTCGCCCCGTCCTTTGTCCCGTAAGCTCCCGCTCCGATTGAAACGAGCTTCTCGCCCTCCCGTAACGGGCGTATGGATTTCAGCCCCTCGTCAAACTGTCGGTTGGAGAAAGCGAAGAAACAGTCGTATTTGGCGACATCGACCTTGCATCGCTCGTCGCATAGCTCCTTGTACCGTTTCAGCGTGTGGGCGTGTTTGTAGTCAAGTACGCCGTAATTGTTTTGGTTCTCTTCAAATTCAAATTCCTGTGCCATAGTCGTATTGATGATTAAAGCCCGGCAGAGCCTGTTTGCGGCTGTCTGCCGGGCGATTGTTATGTTATGCGGTTACTTTCACACGGTTAAGGAGTTGCCCCGACAATTCGTGTAATTCACGGCTTCTTTCAGGCGAAAGTTCCCGTGCGTGTGCCGTGATAGCCTGTGTCAGCTTCCAAAGGGTCGCCCCTCCCTGCACGCCGTCCTCCGGGTCGTTGCGCATGAGGATTTTTTCAACCTCCTTGCCCTCCTGTTTGAGCAGCCCTCCGTCACGTGTCAGGCGTTTCAGCTCGTGTTCAAAGTCAACCTCCATTTCGCTTGCGCCCTGTATCTCTATGGCTTTCTTCATCAGGTTGTCCTTGCTGAAAAGCCCCTTTGTCAAGTCACGAACCGCCGAAACGGTGGTCTTGGTGTCAAGCTCGTAGGTCTGTTGCGACAGCTGCAGGTTGTCCGGGAGCTTCGAGCCGAGGTGTACCTGCTTCATCACGCTCTCCCGAACCATACCGTTAAGGCAAGCCCCGTTCAAGAGGAAAGCCCTCATGTCAACGGCACCGTCGCCATAGTCCGATGTGCTGAACCTTGCCCCGGCGAAGATAACCACGTCGCCGTTCTTGGCTGTCGGAACTGTCAGCGGTGTCGGGAGTATCGTTTCAGCCCAAATCTTGGTGTCGTTCATATAGGCATCCGATATAACCGCTCCCTGATCTGCCGCCTCCTGTACGAAAGCCGTCAATATCTCGACGCTGTTCAAGCGGCGGTAGCTGTCGCTCAACACGCCTCTTACCTGTTTTCCGACCGTCCTCACGAGAACACGGCTTCGCTGCGTCCAGCCGCTATGCTCGTTAAGGAGCGTCGCTGCGAGCTGCTTTGCCCAAGGCTCGCCCGAAGCAAGCCCACGCAGGTATCTCTGCGGTATGCCCATGCGGTCTGCGAGCTGTTCTATGGCGTTGTCATGCAGGGTAAACTGTCCGTCCGGCATTTCCATTCGTAGAGAGCCGTTTGCACTGAATGTGATAACCGGGCTGTGGTCGTTGATTTTCAGGTTCACGCCTATCGGGGCGATGTAGTCCTGTGCAATTTTGCCCTCGTTCACGAGGCGTTCCATTGTTTCCCGTACTCCGACGGCTTTGCCGTCAATCATCCGTTGAACTTTGTTCATCACTACTTCGTTCAAACCTTGCTGTAATTCGGTTGTCTGTGCCATAATACTGTAATTTTTAGATGGTTATTAAAATCTGATTGAATTGTTCAAAAATTCTACTGCCTCCGCATACAGGGCTTCGTCTGAAAGGTTGTCCGAGCTTGGCTCGAACCCTACGAGGTATGCGCCCTCGATGATACTCTTTGCCATAAATACGTCCTCCGTTATTTGATGTAAAAACTGAATTTCAAACCTCTGCGCAGCTTGCAAACGCAAACATCGTCCATACAACTGAAAGCCCTTTTGAGGAACTTGTTCAAAAGCTCAACCCCTATCAGTTTCAAAGCTCCCGAAACGCCAACGAGCATGTTAATCTTGTTGCCCTCGTTGTCAACCCCGGCAACCTTGATACGGAAGTTGCGGTTGACGTCCCTCGTGCTGTATGCCAAACTGTTCTTGTTCATATCTGCTGTCATTTTGCGGTTCAAACTGTTTATCTTGTAATCACGTTGCAAATATAAGTGAAGTATTTTGGTAATAACACATTTTTCGGAAGAAATTTTTATCTGTTCAGTTTATTTTTAACTCTTGTTTAATCATCAAACACGGCAATGGCTTGAATGCCTTAACCATAACAAAATATGCGAGATATGAAAATTTTTCGACGATTTTCTGATTACAATATAATCACTGTGCCGGAAATTGATTACATTTGTGGCGTTTAATCTGATTAGTTAAATATCATACGAGTATGAAACAGAAACTTTTTGATGCGTTGAAAGCCAAGTTTCCGGGGGTCAACGCAAACGTGCTGAACAGGATTGCCGAGAAGCTCGCCAAGACTGTCACGACCGACGAACAGGTTACAACTGCCGTCGCAGGGGTAACGCAGGAGTACATCGAAATCATCGAGAGTTACGGCGACAGCCGTGCGACCGAAGCCACGCAGACCGCAGTACAAAACTACGAAACAAAATACGGTCTGAAAGACGGTCAGAAAATCGACGCTAACGGGGGTGCGGCAGGACAGGCTGGCAGCGGCACAACCGTACAGCAGCAAGCCGCAGGGGGCGCAAATGAGCAAGTTCCGGCTTGGGCGCAGGCACTTATCGACAGCAACAAGAAGCTGAACGACCGCCTCGACAAGATGGATGGCGAGCGCACAACTGCAACCCGTAAGCAGCAACTTTCAACGATCATCGAAAAGTTGCCTGAAAATCTCCGCAAGGCTTACGAGCGGACACCCGTTGACAATTTGACCGACGAGCAGTTCAACGCCCTTGTCGGGGAAATCACTAACGAGGTGAACGGCATAGTCAGCGAGGTACAGGCAAAAGGGGCTGTCTTCGGAAAGCCGACCGTAACAGGCGGCACAGGTAACCAAGGGGGCGAGCTGACAAAAGAGCAGCAGGAAGCTATCGCACACCGCGACGGCAAACCGAAAGACGGTCAGCCGTTCTAAATGTCTAACAATTAAAACCGAAGAAAATGAGCATGACAGTTCAAAGACGCAAGGGCACGAGAGTTCCTCGCGTATTCCAGCACAAGGTCGCCGACATCCGAGGCGGCGTGTCTGTGAAAATCTCCGAGCTTGGAGGCGACTATCTTCGTGAGGGCGCAGTGTTAAGCGCACCTGACAACGGCATCTGCCACGTCGTGAAAATCGCCGAGGTGGTTGCCGAAGTAAGTGCTTCCGAAACCGCTATCAAGGTCAAGAAGCTGCACAACTTCAAGGTTGGCGACTTCGTTATGACCGACGAGGGAGGTTTGGCATACGCCATTACAGCCATTGACGACAGCAACAAGGATTACGACACCATCACGGTGGGTACGACCTTGAAAGCAATCGCCAAGGGAGGCTTCCTTATCGAGGCTGCTGCGCAGTCCACATCGACGACTTCCAAGCTTAAATACATCCCGCTTTCGCTCGCAGGTACGGGCAAGCCTATCGTCAAGGGTCAGAACGTCGATACCGACGCTTGGCTTATGGGCGTAACAAAGGGCAATCCCCTGCCGGAGTGTGTGGCAAAGTATCTCAAAGGTATCATAAACTATTAAAAACTGACGTTTTATGGCAACAATCGTAAATACACTCATTCACGGTCTGACCCAACAGATGGTTCAGGCTCGTTTGGATACAGCCGATGCGTCGCAGTTCTATTTCGGCAGGCTCTTCCCCGTCAAAAAGGTAAACGGCTTCATTTGGCGTACCTTGGGGAATCAGCTCGAAAAGAAGAACGTAGCCGCTGACCTGCATTCAGACAACTCGACCATCGTCCGCAAGCGTCGTCCTATCTTCGAGAGCGCGAAAGGCGATATTCCTTTCATTTCAATCAGCCGGGAAATGACCCGCTCTGAAATCAAGGACTATCAGACCGCTCTCGCTTTCGCACAGGACGAGGATGCGACGAAGCTCGTACAGTATTGGGGCAATGACGTTGACTTCTGTTTCAACGGCGTACAGTCCGAGTTGGAATTTGTCGGTCTCAAACTGATGTCAAACGCAGGAAAGCTGGCGTTCACGACAACGACCAACGCAACCTACGCCAACGAGTTTGACCTTGACTACGACGTGGACGACGAAATGAAAGTCAAGACCACCGTCGATTGGGCGAACAATGCAACCGCCGACATCATCGGTGACTTACGCACGTTTATCAATCTCGCCAAGTCAAAGAACCTTAACCCGAAGTTCGCCTACGTGAACCTCGACGAGTTCTACAAGATTTGCTCGGCAGACCAAATCGTCAAGGCTTGCGCCTCTTTCGCCGCCAACGCCCTCGGCATCTCACAGACCCCCGACCTTACGCAGGTCAATGCGATGCTCGCAAAACAGGCTTGGCTCAACGGCATTCAGCTCCGTGTCATCGACCAGACAATCACCCGTGAGTTCTCCGACGGCTCGCAGACTTCCGGCAACCCGTTCGACAACTGCCGAATGGTGCTGACGGAAAACGAGCGTATCGGTTCGACGCAGTACGACATCCTGCAGGAGAATAACGACCTTATCCTCCGTGCGGAACGCTCGCACACGATCGTCAAGAAGTACGGCACGGCAGAGCCGCAGAGCGAGGTAACTATCGGACAGGCTGACGCTGTACCCGTGTTTGACACGGTTTATCGCAACCTGTATGTGAGAACGGACGCACAGGATTGGGATTAAAGCGTGACAAGCTATGGAAACAGTTCTCGAAGCGTTGAAAGGCGTTAATGCCTACCCCGTTCCCCTCCGAACGCTGACTGCGATAGCGGACAAACGGGGTCTGTCGCTGACAACCGAAGCGACACAGGAGGTACAGAAAAGCAAGGAATACAACCTTGCCGTCGCTGACCTCCTGATGTGGCTTTCGATAGCTCCTGATGTGTCACAGGGCGGACAGAACTATTCGTTTACGGACGAACAGCGAAAAGAGTTCCGCAACCGGGCAAACAGCCTGTATGACGATTTCGGGGCAAGCGACGAGGCAGGAACGCCCAAACCCATTTACGGATATAAAGGTTCACGGCTATGATTATCCAAAACGGCACAATCGAAGTAAAGCGGAAAACGGGTGGCGGGATTGACCCGGAAACGGGTTATCCGCAGAAGCCCGGCTCTGTGGCTTGGGGCGACCCGATACCCTGCCAATACTCGGCAAACAAGTACAACCAACTCGGACGTGTCAACGGCGAGCATTTCACTACGGCGCAATATACAGTGCTGATAGAGGAACAGCCGTTTGAAGCCGAGCAGATACGGTTGAAAGACCTTGCCGGGAACGTGGTCGGGGAGTTTTCCATTATGCAGGTTGAGCCGTTGGAGGCGGTCTGTGAATTGAGGATTTGGGTGTAAACGCATTTCAGCCCGAATGCCGTGTTGAAAAAACGGGAACGCCCAAACATACGGAAGCGAAAAGAAAACGGCACATACGCCGAATCAGCAATAAATAACTTGACATTATGCCGATAAGACAGATAACACCGAAATCGCAGATAGACGCTTACATCAAGGAGCGGATGAACAGGCTGAAACAAGCCATCATCTACAACCTGTGCGCCATAGGCGAAAAAGTGCGCAACGAGGCTATCGAGAACGGTTCGTACAAAGACCGCACAAAGAACCTCCGCAGCTCCGTCGGTTATATCGTGGTCGTTGACGGGCAGGTGTACAAGACAGGCTCTTTCGGCAAGCCGGACGGAAACGACGAGGGACGAAGTACGGGAATGTCATACGCCCGTTCACTTGCCGGGAAGTTTCCGAAAGGCATTGTGCTAATCGTCGTTGCCGGAATGCGATACGCCTCTTACGTGTCCGCAAAGGGCTACAACGTGCTTGACAGCTCGGAACTGCTTGCCGACCAGCTTGTACCCAAGATGCTTAAACAACTCGGATTCAAATAACAGGAGCTATGGCAAAGACATCGAAACAGGTTCAAGGCGACATCTATCAACTGCTGAAAGACAGCACCCTTTACACGATGATTTCAGGTGAGGTCTATCGGCAGGGGTATCGCCCCCGTGACAGCCGAAAGGAAGATGCGGTCGTGATTTTCACAACCGGGCTTTCCAATCAGATACAGACGGGGGTCGTGACCGTGAACATATTCGTCCCGGACATAGACCCGTATGACAACGGGGTATGGGTTGAGGACGGAGAACGCACGGAACGGATTGAACGCCTTGCGCAGGAGTGGGTCGACAGTCTGACGACCGAGGTTTCCTGTTACAAGTTCAAGTTGCAGCAGACGATCTACACAGAGGAAGAAGCCGACATACATCAGCATTTCGTCGTCGTGAAGCTCAAATACGAGTATTTCGGCGATGATTATGCGCCTCTGAACATTCCGCAGGTCGCTGTAATAGACGCAACGGATACCGACGGCAACGTGGGCTATCTGCCTGTCCTTGAAACGCAGGACGGGGACACGCCTGTTACGAAACCTGTTATGAAGAAACAGAATCAGTAACCATTAAAATTGAACGAATATGGCAGTATTGAACTGGGGCGAATGCGATTTGAAGCACGCCACAAGCACCGACGGTGCCCCCACAGGGGAATGGGAAGAGTTGCCTACCCCGAAAGAGGACAGCACGCAGCTCACGACGACCGCAGGAACGGAAAAGACCGCCACAGAAGAGGGCGGTGCGCTCGTCGATTATTTGCCGGGAAAGAATACCTATCAGCTCGAATGGGACGAGTTCGTCAAGAAAGGCGAGGAGCCGTCGTTTGAGGACAACGACGGAGTAATCACGGGCGAACACGCTTTCCGTGTCGAGGCACAGGATAAGGACTGTCCGGCTATTCAGATTGACAGAGCCGTCCTGCGTGTCGAGGACAGCTACACGACCGCAGACGGGCAGTTACGCCACTATGTGGCTCGTGCGCTGAAACCGAAGACGGGCAAGACAATCAAGAGCTATGTACCGAGCGAACAGTCGGGAGGGTAACGCATAACTCAGGATAACCAACAGCAGGAAAGAGCAGCAGGTAGCTCGCAAGCCCAACGGGTTTGAGGTCGGGGGTTCGACTCCCCCTCCTGCCCCAAATTTTAACGCAACACGCTATGGTAACGAAAACAATAGAAGAAAAGGTCGCCGAAACCATACTCCAAAAGGATATTGAGGTAACGGTAGGCGGCAAGAAATACAAGGCAGCCCCGGCAAGCACAGCAACACTCATACTTGCTTCGGAGGCTGTTTCGCGTTTGCCCGAAATCAATCTTGACCCTGAAAAGGTAGTCGAGGAAAGCCTTTCTGTGGCTCGTGAATGCCGTCCTTTGGGCGACATTGCGGCGATACTGATACTCGGCGCAAAGAACCTAACGGAAACAGTAAAAACCCGGCAGACGGTTGAGAAACGCCGCCTGTGGGGGCTTGTCAAGTGGACGGAAGAAGTAGAAGTCGAACGGGTAATAGACCGAAAGGCGGAACTTGCCAAACAGATACTTGAAGACCTTTCGCCACGTGCGCTCAACCTGCTTGTCGCCCAACTGCTTCAAAAAATGGAGTTGGGGGATTTTTTCGGTCTTACCACTTTCCTGACAGAGATAAACCTGATGCGACCGACGAAAGTGGGGAACGAAACGACAGCGTCTGGGCAATAGTCGCAGGAACGGTAAAGGCTTTCAACCTCCCGGTCGAATACGTCCTGTACGAAATGAGCTACGCCAACATGGTTATGTACGGGGCAACACTTCCGAGCTACAAACGCAAGGAGGACGACAAGGACGGCAAGAGCCGGAAGCGTCAGAAAGCAATAAAGGTCGATGACATACGGAACAGGGACAAACTGAAAAAGATTTTTGAACAATTCGATTGACGGACAAATGGAGAATGACAATGGCAGAATATATTACGGCACAGGTATAGACAACTCGCAGTTGCGTACCGACGCAGAGGAATCCAAGCGGATTCTGTCAGGCATAACAGGCACAGCCGTAAGCGAGGGAAAGCAGATTGACGACGTTTTCAAGAGCATAGGGAAAACGGCGGCAGGTGTCTTTGCCGTGTCGCAGATGAAAGATTTTGCCATGCAGGTTGTCAATGTCAGGGGCGAGATGCAGAAGCTCGAAATCGCCTTTCAGACGATGATAGGGAACGCCGACGAAGCGAACGCCCTTATGTCGCAACTCATAAAGACCGCCGCCACGACACCGTTCGGGGTGTCCGACATATCAAACGCCGCAAGGCAACTCCTTGCATACGGTGTCGAAGCCGACAAGGTGAACGAGACGCTTATCCGGCTCGGCGACATCGCCGCCGGGCTTTCCATACCTATCGGCGACCTTGCATACCTGTACGGAACGACAATGGTACAGGGGCGCATGTACACGGCAGACCTAAACCAATTCCTCGGCAGGGGTATTCCTTTAGCCGGAGAGTTGGCAAATGTGCTTGGGGTCGCAGAGAACCAAGTGCGTGCGCTTGTCGAGGAGGGAAAGGTTGATTTCCCGGAGGTGGAACAGGCTATTATCAACCTCACGAACGAGGGCAGCAAGTTCGGCGGTCTTATGGAAGCGCAGAGCCAGACCATAGCCGGACAGATTTCCAATATCGAGGACACCATAGAACAGATGTTCAACCAAATCGGACAGGCTTCCGAGGGCGTTATCGGAACATCGCTTGACATCATTACGGCACTTGTCGAGAATTGGGAAACCGTCGGCAAGGTGCTGCTTACCGTCATAGCCACATACGGGACGTACAAAGCCGCTGTCTTGGCTGTTGCCGCCGCACACAAGGTGCAAGCCATTTGGGGTAACATATCGGCTTTCCTGTCCTTGGCAAAAAGCGTGACAAGTGCAAAGGACGCTATGCTTCTGTTCAATATGGCTGTCAAGGCAAACCCGTTGGGCTTGGTTCTGTCTGTTGTCGCAGCAGCCGCTACCGCTTTCAGCCTGTTCTCTACGAAGTCCGGCGAGGCGGCAGAAATGACAAACAAATACGGCGACAGTGCCGCCAAGACAATATCACGTGTCGAAACCCTTTCCATGACCCTGAACGGTCTGACAGCCGGCACGTCCACCCACAAAAAGGTTATGGACGAGCTTAACGGCATACTCGAAGAATACGGCTTGCAAGCTATCAAGGAGGGCGACAGCATCGACATGGTAAACGCCAAACGTGCGCAAGCTATCGAGCTGATAAAGCAGGAGGGCGTGGAAAGGCAGCGTGCAAACGCTCTTGAACAGGGTGCGCAGAACTATGCGGCGCAACTCTCGGAGGCGCAGAAAACGCTTTATTCCGACCTGTCAGGGGCTATGACAGAGGGAACATTGCTGTTGGGGGACAATAAGGAGCTGCAACAGAACGCCGCCGCAATATCTACCATTATCGGGAATGTAGTTGAACAGAACATCACGGAGATTGCCGGAAAGACGGGCGAAGAATACCAAAAGGGTATCAACAAGATTTACGCCACGATACAAGACCGTATGCGAGCCATAGGAATAAGCGAGGAAACCATACAGAAACAGTGGCTAACGGACGGACTGTTCAATCATCAGAACCTCGTACAGAACTATATCAACTCCATACAACAAGCGAGGGAGGAATACGACCGTTACTCCGAAGCCGTGAACAAAGCGTCGGACGCTGAACGTGCAGCCGCAGAGGGTGCATTGACTTTCTCCGAAAAGGTAGAAGCCATAGAAAAAGGTCTGCAAAAGCCTACGGAGGGCGTACACGACTTGTACGAGAACATCAAAAATCTGATGTCGCAGTACTCGAACAATACTATCGGCTTCACTATCCGCATAGGAGGCGAGATACCAAAGTGGATGGAGAATATGGATTTGGACGAGCTTCAAAGGCTCGCCAAACGCTTTACGGCTATCGGTCAAAGCAGCCCGAACGGTTCGTATGTCAACGGAAAGTATTTCTCGCAGCAACAACTCCTGCAACGTGGTGCCGATTACGCCACAGCCGCTGAACAGAAGCAGACCGAAGCCGACGACAAAGCAAGGGAAGCCGAGCGGAACAAAAAGGAAGCAGAAAGGGAGAAAAAACAGCGTGAGGCAGCAGCCAAACGCCTTGCCCGTGAACAGCAGCAGATTGCAGACGAAACAGCCGAGCGGAACAGGCAGATTGCCGAGTATTCACGAAGCGTACAGGAGGCACAGGAACAGGCGGAATTGGATATAAGGCAGCAGCGCATAAACCTTATGGACGACAGTTTCGAGAAGACGATGATGCAGCTTGACCTGAATTATGACAGGCTCATCGCCGAGAATGAGAAACGCACGCAGGATATGCTGAATGCCCTCGCCGACAAAAAGGTGCTTGAATGGCGAAACGCCAACCCCAAAGCCTCCAAAGAGGAAGAGCTTGCATACAGGGCTTCGCTTGACCTGTCAGTCGCCGACCTTACGCCGGAACAGCAGGCTATGATAAAGGATTACGCCGACCTTGCAGCCGACATACGCCGCAAGGGAAACAAGGATGCCCTCGACGCAATGCTTGCCGATGTAATGACCTACGAGCAGCAAAGGCTGAAAATAACGGAGGAATACGAAGACAAGCGCAAGCAGCTTTACAAGACCGACGACAAAGGCAACTATGTCCTTGACGCGAACGGAAACCGACAGCTCCGGGAGGGTGTCACGCAGGGGAATGTGGACGAGTTGGACTTACAGGAGCAGAACGCCCTGCAAGCCGTCGATGAACAGTTCGCCCAACGGGAGGAAACATACCGGGCGTGGTGCAACGAGATTGCCAACTATACGCTTGAACAGCTGCAGGCGGTTCTTGAACAGGCGGAAGCCGAGCTTAACGAGTTGGAAAGCTCCGGCACGGCTTCGGGCAGTCAGCTATCCACCGCACGGGCAAAGGTGACGACGGCGAAGAAAAAAGTGTCGGAAGCCAACGCCAAAAACAGTGTCAGCCCCGACAAGCGCAGTATCAAGGAGTGGGAAGACCTGTACAAGACGCTGTTGGAGTGCGAGCGTGAGTTTGAGAGCATAGGCGATACCGTCGGAGGTGTTGCCGGGGAAATCATATCCACAGCCGGAAGCATTATGACTTCTTCGCTGTCAATGATAAACGGCATTGTTTCGCTTGTCAATATGTCCTCGCAGGGCATACAGGGAACGGCGACAACCGCCGCCACAGCCATACAGACAGTTGAGAAAGCCTCCGTTATACTGACTATCATATCAGCCGCCTTGCAGATAGCGATGCAGATTGTCAACCTGTTCAACAACGACGATAAGAAACAGGAAGAAATCGAAGCCTTGCAGAGCCGTATTGACCAACTGCAATGGGAACTCGACAACGCCGACATTGTGCGGTTGCAGGAAAATTCAGGGCGTGCGATAGACCGCATCCGGCAGACGCTATCCGAAACGAAAGCCGAGCTGATACAGAACAAACTCGCCGTGAACGATGTCGCCGGAGCGTGGAGGACGCTGTTTTCAACGGTATCGAACAACCAAGAGTTGCTTGCAAAGTCTGCCGAGAAAATCGCCGACGCATACGCCGACATCGCCTACTCCGCAGACAAGGCACTCGGAGCGGAGAAGTACGAGAGCAGCAGAGACCAATTGGAGAATATCGCCAAACAGCAGTTGCTCATTCAGCAGCAGATCAACGCCGAGAACGACAAGAAAGACACCGACCACGGGAAGATAGAGGAATGGGAGCGTCAGATTGAGGAACTCGGGCAACAGGCTGTCGCCGTGATAAACGATATGGTCGAGGAAATCATCGGCGGTTCGGCTGCTGACATTGCCAGCGAACTCGGCGACGCATTCTTTGACGCTTTCCAGGACGGCGAGGACTATGCCGAGGCTTGGGGCGAAAAGGTCAAGGACATCGTGGGTGACGTTATCAAGCGTATGCTCGTGTCGAAATACCTTGAAGAGCCGCTTGGGGAGATATTCGACAAGTACAAGAACAAATGGTTCAAGGACGGACAGTTTATGGGGCTTGACGCTGTCATTGCCTCCATGAGCGGTTTCGCCAATGACCTTAACGCTGTCGGGCAGGATTTCGCCGAGATATGGGAAGCTCTCCCGGACAGCGTGAAGAATATGTTTAACGTGACGGAGGAAGCGACACGCGAAGCCTCGGAGAAAGGCATAGCGACCGCCTCGCAGGAAAGCGTGGATGAGCTTAACGGACGGGCGACAGCCATACAGGGGCACACCTACTCCATCAGCGAGAACACAAAGCTGCTCGTCGCTACGGCGAACCTTATCCTGCAGAGCGTCCTGAATATCGAGGGAAACACGGACGGTCTGTCAGTCCGTATGGCGAACGTTGAGAGCGATGTCAGGGATATGCGCAACACGGTGAATGATTTGGCATTGAAAGGAATAAGAATTAAAAGTTAGCGAGTATGGAAGCGATAATAAGACAGATTTACGCACAGTGGGTGCTTGCCAAGGAGCAAGCCCGGCAGGAATGCGAGAGCCGTTCCTTGCACAACGTGGCGGAGAAATACCGCAGGTGCAATATGTTCAAGGGAACGGAACGCACGGTAGAGGAACTTGCCGCAGTATTCACCTCCCGGCAGGGGTTGGAGTTCTGCATCAGATACCATTTCCCGAATATAGCCACGTTCCGCCTGTTCAAAGGACAGGGCGTGGAAAAGTACGGCATATACATAGATGCCGGGGTTCTTACGCTAAAGAACCCGGCACGGGCAATCCTTATCGGTCGGACGAGCGCAACGGTAAACTGCGACGAGTGCAAGCAACACGAGATTGTGCTGTTACACGGCGCAAAAGCCGTCGTGAACGCATCAAAATGGGCTGTCGCTTCCGTGACGGCTTCTGTCGGTTGCAGCGTGATTAAGAACACCTCTGAAAATGCGATAATCCTATGATGTCAGGCAGATTATACATCGACGGGCAGGACGTGTACAAACAGTTCGGAATGTACGTGTCGGACAACGGGTGGAACGAACTCGTTGCGATGCCGCCGTTGAAATCTGTCGACAGCAACGATTGGAGCGAGGAGGACGGCATAGAGGCTGACCTGTCCGCACCCGTCCTCAATACCCGTGACATAAACATCACGTTCGCCACACAGGGCGTTTTCAGCCGCTATTTCGACTTCCTTAACCTCTTGTCGGACGGAGCATACCACGTGTTCGATTGCGCCGCCATAGGGCGTAAATACACGCTACGGATGGTGTCGCATACGAGCTTTGACTATGCGAAGCTGCTCGGAAAGGTGAAAATCCGCTTTGCCGACGACTTTCCGTTGGACGGGTACAAGTACAAAGCACCGGCAAGCACGGTGGCTGAATACGACGACTACATCATAGACGGACAGCCTTTCACGGCATACGGCGTTCGGATACTGCAAGGGACGCTGTCGGAGGTTCAGAAACCCGCTGCTGTCAAGACGAACCTCCTGCGTAACATCAAGACGCAGACAGGGGTTATCTATGACAGCAAGAACGTGCTTTATAAGAGCAAGGACGTGAAGCTCTACTGCCTTATGAGGGCGGAAACGCTCAACGAGCTTTGGCGTAACTATGATGCCCTGCTGTACGACCTCATACGCCCGGACGAGCGCACCCTGTGGGTAAACGAACTTGAACAGGATTTCCCGTGCCACTACAAGAGCTGCTCCGTACAGGAGTTTGACCCGGAGGGCAGACCTTGGCTGAAATTCACGCTGACCGTCACGTTCACAAGCGATTTCAGGATAACGGAGGACGACGTTGTGCTTGCGACGGAGGACAACATCATCGTCTTTACAGAGAACGGCGTTTACGCTATCGACATGCTGCTTGACAGGTACACCTACCCGTCCGTGCGGTTCGTCAACGACAGGGCGACGCTGCGCCTGACATCAAACGGCAAATTCAGGTTCAACGATTAGCATTGTGTAACCCATTTAAGATACGCAGATATGAAGAAGATAAAGATTTCAGAACTCCCGTTATACAGCTCCTTGAAAGGGCTGTTTACGATAGGAACGGACGCAAACAACCGAAGCGTCAAGGTATCGTTGGAGTTTGTCGAGCAACAGACCACACAGGCGGTAACGAACGCCAAGGAAGCCACGGACGCAGCAAACACTGCGGCAGCGGCGGCAAACACGGCTAAAAAGAACGCCGACACAGCGACAGCAGCAGCCAAAACAGCAACCACCAACGCTATCAAGGCAAAGGAAGATGCCGACGCAGCGACGAAGAAAGCCAACGCCGCCACAGATGCGGCAAACAAGGCAAAAGAGGATTGCGATACAGCGACAGAAGATGCGCAGGAAGCCACGACCGCAGCCAACGAAGCAACCGCAGCGGCACAGGAAGCGACAGAGGCGGCACAGGAGGCAACGGAGGAAGCGGTAAACGCCACCGATAATGTCCTTTTGACGCTCGGTCGGCTTGTACCTACGGGAATGACAGTTGAAAGTGTTACCCGGTTGACCGTCGGGAATGTGAAGCCCAACTACATCAAAGCTGCATTATCGCCAGCGAGTGCTATGCAAAATGTGATTTTCATCAGCGATAACAAGGCGATAACGGTTGGTACAGACGGGCGCATAACGGTTGTCGGCAGGGGCAAAAGCACGGTACATGTCATTCCGACCTGCAACACGGCTCTTGCCAAAACGCTGCTTATAGAGGTCGTCGCCCCGGCATTAAGAAAAGCGACCAACAGCAGCCTCCGGCTGACCCAATCGGGGGCGTTAAGATTCGGATAATTGTCAAACCTCAAAAACGAAACGAAATGGCACAGAAAGGTTACATCAGCGAGTTTATGAACGGCGGTCGTATTGTTTCCCACGGGAAAATCGACGACCTGTCAAACGGTTTCAAACTGCCGGGCGACGTTCCGTTCTCTGTCTATGTACGACCGAAATTCAGCACATCGACGCTTGACACGGTTCTTGCCGTGCGATGCAGTCAGGACGAAAAGCCGTCGGAAGCACCCGTACCGTTCAACGACTGGACACCGATGGCGATTGTGGAACTCGCACCCGATACGGAAGTCCTTGCGACAAACGACATCTATTGGGGCAGCGGCTGCTATGTGGAGGGCGAGGTATGATTGTGTCGCTTTTCCTGTCGCTGTCGAGGCGCATACGTGCGTGGACTGCATCAGTCCTGCGCAAGAAGAAAAAAGCCCTGCGTATGAACACGCCCACGTCGGCGATGCTCATAAAGAAAGGAGATAAATCAGTTTTCAAATTCTTAAACAGTTAAAAGTATGGCAATGACAAGTGAAGAAGAAAGCAAGTTGAGAGAAATCATCGAGGCTTTCGAGAACGGCAAACGGTTAAGCGATTTGCCGAACGTATCAGGGACAAACCCGTTTGACCTCCTTTGCGAGGTGCTTGACACGGACGGGGAGAGCAAAAAGGCGGCACTCGCCTCGCTTATCCCCTACGTGGAGGAACAGTGCAGCTACGGCATACAGTTCGACACGACGGTATCGACCCCGACCTGTACCCGTATCGGAAACACCGACCTCCACAAGTCCGTACCTATCCAAAGCCGCATGAAAGGCTGTCTGCTTGACGACAACGGGCAAGTGGTGGAATACCTCGACCCCCGTGATTGGACGGGGCAAGTCCGGGACGGCTCACGTGGACAGGTCATGGTGGAGATACCGCTGCATTACCGCAAGTTTGAAACGGACGGCACGATACGTCGTGTGCGTATCAGCGAACAGCCCCTGCCGGGCTATCATCAAGTGCCGCAGATGTACATTTCGGCATACGAGGCTGTCCTTGACAGGACAAACCTGAAGCTCTGCTCAATCGTGAACATGGCAGAGCAGTACAGGGGCGGCAACAACAACGCTGAATATGACGGAACGTACAGGACATTCCTCGGTCGTCCGGCAACACAAATCAGCCGCACAAACTTCCGCAACTATGCCCGTAAGCGCAACAATTCGGCAACGTCTGAATGGAACTGCATGACCTACGACGCACAGAAAACGCTTTATTGGCTGTTTGCCGTCGAGTATGCCACGCTGAACACACAGGCGGCGTTCAATGCCGAGCTGACAGCGGAGGGTTACCGGCAGGGCGGTCTTGGGGCAGGTGTCACCACTTGGGACGGCACGTGGTCGAACTTCAACGGCTACTATCCGTTCGTTCCCTGCGGACACACCGACACGCTCGGAAACGGCACAGGCACGGTTTCCTATACCGCCGCCAACGACGACAGCACGATAACAAAGACTTTCGACGTACCCCGTTACCGTGGCATCGAAAATCCTTTCGGGCATATCTGGCAGTGGACGGACGGCATCAACGTGCGTATCAGCCCGACGACAGAGAACGGAGGGGACAACCTGTCAAAAGTGTTCGTATGCTCCGACCCGTCGAAATTCAACGATACGAATTACGACGGCTACTCGCATGTTGGAAATGAAGCCCGTACGGAGGGGTATGTCAAGGAAATTATCTTCGGAGAATACGGCGAGATTATGCCGTCGGTTGTCGGCGGTGGTTCGACCCAATTCTTCTGCGACTACCACTATACGAATATACCCACAAAGGAAACCCTGCGTGGTGTCCTGTTCGGCGGTCGCGCGGATAGCGGTGCGACTGCGGGCTTCGCCTTTGCGCACTCGAATTACGCCCCCTCGACTACGTCTACGTACATCGGCTCTCGCCTTTGCTTTTTACCGCAAAGCGCATAGCCCGGTAAGCGTCCGTGTCTGATACGTGTTGGATAACGAAGTAGGATTATAAATAGAGATAGTTATGACGATAAAGGTTGGTCGCTTCCGTGGTGTCCTGTTCAGCGGTAACGCGAATAACGGTGCGAATGCAGGCTTCGCCTATGCGAACTCGAATAACACCCCCTCGAATACGAATACGAACATCGGCTCTCGCCTTTGCTTTAGAATGTCAGAAAGACAAAGATATAAGGGAGCGACGACCTTGCCTCTTGGCAGAAAATTTCAAGTAACCCGAAAGGTGCTGGTAGGAACGCCCGTTGTATGGGCTACCGAACGCTCCGAATAAGAAAAGCAAAGCGATGAAACGTATAGGGAACTTATACGAACAGATAATATCAGTCGAGAACCTGCGGCTTGCCGATGAAAAGGCTCGCCGTGGGAAAACTCGCTCATACGGTGTACGGGTTCACGACCGTAACAGGGAAGCCAACATACAGGCTCTCCATGAGGCTTTGCTTACAAAGACATTCAGGACTTCGCCCTATGACGTGTTCAAGATATATGAACCGAAAGAGCGGATAATTTATCGTCTGCCGTACTATCCAGACCGTATCGTCCACCACGCAATAATGAACGTGCTCGAACCGATATGGGTAAAGACATTCACGTACAACACTTATTCCTGCGTCAAGGAACGGGGTATAGAGGGCTGTGCCCGACACGTTGACAAGATGATACGGAAGTACAAAGGAAAGCCGATGTACTGCCTGAAAATCGACATCAAGAAATACTACCCGTCCATAAAGCACCACGTTCTGAAACGTATCGTGCGCCGCAAGATTAAGGACAAAGACCTGCTGTGGCTGCTTGATGAAATCATCGACAGCGCAGACGGTGTGCCTATCGGAAATTACCTGTCGCAGTACCTCGCCAACCTGTTCCTCTGTTACTTCATGCACAAGGTAAATGAAGTGTGGAAGATAGACTGCGAGGAATACGCCGATGACTTCGCGTTTTACAGCGAAAGCAAGGAAACGCTGCGCAGGTTATTCCACGAGTTTGTCAAACCCTATCTCGAACAGGAACTTGAATTGAGAGTTAAGGATAATTGGCAAATCTTCCCTATCGCCGTGAACCGCTACGACAGGCACGGACGAGGGCTTGATTATGTCGGTTACAAGTTTTACAGGAAACAGAAGCTCATCAGAAAGAGCATAAAACAGAATTTCTGCCGTGCCGCCGCCAAGCTCAACAAACGGCAACCGCCGCTTGACACGAAAGCCTACAAACAGGCTGTCGCCCCTTGGTTGGGTTGGGCGAAGCACAGCAACAGCAAACATCTTTTACGAACCATAATTAAACAAGAGCATCATGCAAGCATTTTATGACAGCAAGCCTCCCTACTTGGAGGCAGTGGGAAACGGGAGCTATGTCTATCGTTTCAACATCGAGGAAGTAGTGCCGGAACTGACCGACGAGAACGCCGGAGAAGAAAAGGCATCGCAGTGGAAATGCGAGGAAGTTACGATATGGAAGCCCGTAACGTCTGACAAGGTCATAGAGGCTGTTATCCGGGCGAAATACACGGCATCCGCAGAACTCGCCCTCGTAAACAAGTTCAACGCCTATCAGCAGGGGTTGGATGTTGAAGCCGGAATTGTGGAGGAATACACGGAATATCTGTCATTCGTAGCCAACGTGAAAAGACAGGTGCGCAAGGACTTGGGTGAGGAAACGTCTGTTACGCCCAAAACAGCAACAGCCCTCACGCCGAGGATTGCCGACATCGCAAAGCTCCTGACCTTGACCGTAAACACGATGAGCCTTACGGACAGCGACGCTTTGGCTGTCAAGTCCGTTTATCCCGATTGGGGTACGCTTATCGGCAAGACCGTGAAGAAAGACGAGAAGATGCAGTACGACGGCAAACTGTGGAAAGTCCTGCAAGAACACACTGTGCAGGAGCAGTGGAAGCCCGGCACCGGGACGGAGAGCCTGTACACGGAAATCGTCGAAAGCGCAGCCGGAACAGAGGACGACCCTATCCCCTATGACAACAATATGGAGTTGGAACAGGGCAAGTATTACTCGCAGGACGGCGAGGTGTACTTGTGTACCCGTGATACGGAAATACCCGTTTACAACCCGTTGAAAGACCTTGTAGGCATTTATGTAGAACTCGTAGAGTAAAAGCACTATGGCAAAGCGGTTCAGCGAACTCGGTATCAAGCAACAGGACGACCGAAAGATTTTCAACTGTCCGCAGGTGTCGGTTACCGACATCCTGAACAGCGAAATAGAGGTTATCGACTACCTCCCCGGTGTCAAGACAAAACACGGGGAGGGTCGTTACCTCATACACTATCGGACGACCGACGGCAAGGAGGAAGGCAAATTCTTCACGAACTCCACAGCCTTGAAAAGTGTCCTCGACCAAGTACAGAAAGAGGATTTCCCGTTTATAACTGTCATTAAAGCCACGAAATGCGGCAACGGAAAGATATATCAGTTCACATAGACGGGTAAAGCGAAATCAGCCCGATTTAGCGGCTTTTGAGTGATTATAATATAAACATACCACATCAAAAAGATAACGCGAATACGGCGAAATTCGAGTAAAATAACTTTGAACGAAAAAGGGTATGATAATATACAGTAACAAGAACATAAAGGTGCTCGATGTCACGGTTAACGACAACAGCTACCGTTACCGGGTAATCAAGGGCGACCACAACCTGACGCTCCATTACTCGCTTGCGGAACACGTGGAGATACCCGTCGGCTCGTACTGCATCTATCAGGGCGAGCGGTACACGCTTGAACGCCCGGAGGCTTTCAAGATGAAGCACAGCCGGAACTTCGAGTACACCGTGACGCTCGAATCCAATCAGGCGAAAGCCAAGATATGGAAGTTCCGCAACCCGGTTGACGGACGGCTTAAATTCTCACTCACGGCGAAGCCGATAGAGCATCTTCAAATGTTCGTCGACAATATGAACCGCCGGGACACAGGATGGGAAGTCGGCGAGTGCATCGACGGCACGGAAACGCTGATAAATTATAATCACGTGTACTGTTGGGACGCTCTCGGAATGATGGCAACGGAGTTCAAAACGGAATTTGAGTTTGTCGGCAAGACCGTACATCTGCGCAAGGTGGAATACAATAAGAACAACCCCCTGCCGCTGTCATACGGACGTGGCAACGGTTTCAAGCCGGGCGTGGGGCGGTCGAACTATGGCGACACGCCACCCATAGAGATACTCTATGTTCAAGGCGGTACGGACAATATCGACCCGAGCAAGTACGGCAGTAGCGAGCTTCTTCTTCCGAAAGGTCAGAGCATACGGTATGACGGCGTTTATTTCGAGGGCGACCCGAATTTCAACCCTGCGAACGCCCGTACATACGTCGTTGATGATTTGGGCTATTCGATACGCCGGAGCGACAAGGAGCTTACCTCCCTTGCGGATGATAGCTTGGACTGCTCGGACATATTCCCGAAGCGCACAGGAAAGGTAACGAGCGTCGTCGTGGAAGATGCGGACAACAACTTCTACGACATCGTGGACAACACCATACCCAATACGCTCAACTATGAGAACTGCCTTATAGAGGGCGAAACAATGACAATCATCTTTCAGTCAGGAATGCTCGCCAGCCGCGAGTTTGAGGTGAAATACCACCATAACGCCGAAAAGGGAAAGGCGGCACGGCGTTTCGAGATAGTCCCGGCGGAGATTGACGGTCAGACGATGCCGAACGCCACGTTTGCGCCGCAGACGACAGACACCTACATCGTGTTCAAATGCCGTATGCCGGAAGCATACATACGTGACGACGAGACAAAGACGGGGGCGTCGTGGGATATGTTTCGTGCCGCCGTCCGTTACCTGTTCGACAACGAGGAACAGAAGTTCTCGTTTACGGGCGAACTTGACGATATTTGGTCGAAAAAGGATTGGATAAACATAGGCGGAAAGATAAAGCTCGGAGGGTATATCCTGTTTTCAGACGACCGTTTCCAAAAGGACGGGGTGCTTGTCAGAATAACAGGCATTAAAGACTACATCAACAAGCCTTACAGCCCGGAGATAGAACTATCGAACTCGACCGTGAGCGGAAGCTTCTCCACAACCCTGAAACAGCTTGAAAGCGACGAGGTGCTTGTCGATGATTACCACAGGGATGCCATACAGTTTACCAAACGCCGCTTCCGGGACGCAAAGGAAACAATGTCGATGTTGGAGGAAGCCCTGCTCGACAATTTCACGAACAGCATCAACCCGATAGCCATACAGACGATGCAGATGCTCGTCGGTGACGAGAGCTTGCAGTTCCGTTTCGTGAACAGCAAGACAAACCCCGTCGGCGTGGCACACAGCATAACCTACGACAACACGACGAAACAGCTTACAGCCGCCGCAGGAATAATCCAGCACCTGACTATCGGTATAAGCTCGTTGAGTTCCTCCCACGCCGCAAGCGAGTACAGGTATTGGGATATGCCCGAATACACGAGCGGACGGCTTGACAACGGGGGAACGAAATACTACCTGTACGCCAAGGTGAGCAAGACGGCACAGACCGGCTCGTTCCTGCTGTCCGAAACAGCTATCAAGTTGGAGGGCGTTTCCGGGTATTATCATCTGCTCGTCGGTGTGCTTAACAGCGAATACGACGGGGAACGTAGTTTTGCAACCCTATACGGTTTCTCAGAGATACTGCCGGGGCGGATAACCACCGACAGAATTGTATCGGGGAACGGGGACAGCTATTTTGATATGCTCGCCAACGCTATGAAGCTCGGAAACGTCCTTGACTTCAACTCGGAGGGCGATGGGAAACTGCGCCTGAAAGGTACGCTTGTGCAGAGCCAAAGCGGAGAGGAAAACTATCTCGGCTGCTTCCGTGGCAAATACAACTCGTCGTACACCTATTATCAGGGCGACGAGGTAACATACACCGTGAACAACAACACATCGACGTACCGATATATCAACGCTACGCCAAGGCGTGGTGTTGCACCGACGAACACGGTATATTGGCAGATTGTCGCACAGGGTTCAAAGGGAGAGAGCGGTGCGGACGGTACGAGCGTGAAAATAAAAGGCTCGCTCGACAGCACATCACAACTTCCGACATCCGGGAACGAGGTTGGCGACGGCTATCTGATTGACGGAAACCTGCACGTGTGGGACGGCTCGAAGTGGAACAACGTAGGGTCAATCAAGGGCGACAAGGGCGACCCCGGCAGTCCGGGTGCACCCGGAGAGGATGCCGACTACTACGAACTGCGCTATGCAAAGAACGGCAGTACGACAAGTCCCCCGAGCCTGTCAAAGACATCACTCAACCCGAGCGGATGGACAACGACGCAGCCCTCTTTGAGTGCCGGGCAATACCTGTGGATGACGATAGCCAAGAAATCCGCCGACGGCAAGACGCTCGTACAGCAGTGGTCAACACCTGTCAGGATAACGCCATACGACGGCAAGGACGGTGCGGACGGTTCAAGTCCTGTAATGGTGTACCGTGGCGTGTATGACAGCTCGAAAACGTACTACGGCAACAAATACAGGCTCGACTGCGTAAAACAGGGAAGCACCTATTACATTGCACGTGTCGATGCCGGGACGTTCAAAGGTATTGCGCCCCCCGATGCAAACAAGTGGAACTCATTCGGGGCTTCGTTTGAGAGCATAGCGACAAACCTGTTATTGGCGGAGGGCGCGAACATCGGCGATTGGTTCATCAAGTCGGGCAAGATTGTATCGACGCTCGCAAGCGGCGACATCATCGAGCTTGACGCAAAGAACAACCGCATACAGATAACCTCGGCACGATCCGGCGGCGACTACTCTATGGAAACGACGCTCGGCTCTATCATCACGCTTGACGCTTCCAACGGAATTGTTGAAACACGTTCAAAGAGCAATAACTATGCAAGCTATATGTCGCCGTCGGGACTGTTTGCTAACAGGGCTGGAACACAGTGTGTCGCCGCTTCCACAGGTTACGACCAACGGGCTTCCGTGTGTGGGTTGGGTTGGGGAAACCTCAGCAAAAGCGCATGGTCGATCGGTGCGGACGAAAGGCTTGTTGCCGGAGTGTACGGAACAGCATCAAACAGCAGCACAGCACCGTATTATGGCGGTTATTTCAGGTTGCTAAAGGCTATGGGCGTGGTGTACGGGACGAAGTACATTACATCATCAGGCGTTTATCTCACAGACTATATGTCGCTCGTCGTAGGATTTACGAGCGGACGGGCAAATGTATATCTCCCGGCTTCCTCACGTGAGGGACAGACGATAATTTTGAAGCAATGGTGGACGGGGTATATGCGTATCTATCCTCGAAGCGGTCAGAAACTCTACGATGATAATACGGAGAATGAGTATTACGATGTAGGATGCGGTCAAGAAGTAATCGCTCACTTCGTCCGGGCTTCAATAAACGGAGAAAATGTACAAGTATGGCTATTGAGCAGATATAAATTCTGAAAATTATGGTAGAATATGGATATATGGACGGGGATTGCCTCCACTCCCGTTTTATAGAGCCGATTGCGAGAATACGCATCGGAGAGGACGGAAACAAGGTGACAGAAACCGTGTCGGTCGAGAAACAGATTGCAGGGCTTTCGCCGGAGTGGAAGCCCGTCGATATGATAGACGAGGCACAGATGGAGTCAGACGACGAGAACTACATCATAGTTCCTGTTCCGTATGATGCCGGAGACCACATAGCGTACAACTATGTGCGGAAGTTCGACATCAAGCGTGTGCGCACGGAGATTGAGGAACTGAAAGAAAGCCTTGCGCAGAGCGATTACAGGGTCATGAAATGCTATGAGGCTTCACTGTTGGGGCAACCGCTCCCATACGACATCAACGCCCTGCATACGGAACGGCAACAGGCAAGGGACAGGATTAATGAACTCGAAACCCAATTATAAGAAAGGCATGGAACTGAATGGAATCTTACAGGTCATTATCGGGGCGGTCGCCTCCCTCGGAGGGTTCAGCCTGATAAAGTTCCTTTTCTTCATGAAGCCTGAAAGACGAAAGGCACAGGCGGAAGCGGAGATAAAGGAACTTGAGGCGGAGGAAAAGGAAATGAGCGTGATGCGCACGCTCGTCGAGAGCCTTAAACAGCGTATTGAGCAGCAGGACGAGAAGATACGGGAGCTTAACCAACGTGTGGATAAACTGTACGAGGAAAAGCACGAGTTGGAACGGCTTAATAACCAACTGACACGTGAAAACGCCATGTTGCAGATAAAGCTCGTGGAGGCGCAGCACAACCTCTGTGTGCGACCCGACGACGAGTGCCTGAAACGTATGCCGCCGAGGGATTACTGCCGCCTTGTCAAGCTCGCCAATCACGAGTATGACAAGTATTATCAAAACATAGACGAAAAAGAAAATGAAAATAGCGGACTATCTGAAAAGCCTGATAAAAGCGAACAGTCTTGACAGCAGCAAGTCATTCGCCCTCGTTCTGTCAAGCGTCGTCGGGGCTTTGGTCGGGCTGTGCGTGTGCTTCTGCCTCGTGTGGGACGTATGCACCAACGGCTATCTGAAAACCGACCTCGACGCTTTGGGACTGTTTATGCTGTGCATCGGCGGCTTCATGGCTGGAGGAGGGATAAACAAGGCTTTGAGCGAAAGAAGAAACAATGTCAAACCAATAAATAAAGAGGAGGTATCAAAATGAAAGAAAAAATCTTGAACTACATCGGACAGGACGGGCTGCTGCACATTCTCTGCTGCATCGTCCTCGTGAGCGTTATTGACATCGTACTGCCGCTGTGGGTTGCAATTATTGCAACAGTCGCTATCAGTTTGGCAAAGGAGTTTGTATGGGACAAATGGCTCGGCAGGGGAACATTCGACAAGAAAGACCTGCTGTGCGATTTGGTCGGTATAATCATCGGTTGCCTGTAAAACTATGGAGGATTGACTTATGGTAGTATTGATTGACAACGGACACGGAAAGGACACCGCAGGGAAGCGGTCACCGGACGGAAGATTGAGGGAGTATGCCTATACCCGTGAAATTGCGGCAAGGCTTGAACAGGCGTTAAAAGCCCGTGGCATGGATGCCGTAAGGATTACGCCGGAGGAAAACGACGTATCATTGGGCGAGAGATGCCGTCGGGCAAACAAGTACGGGGCGCAAGATGTTATCCTTGTATCAATCCATTGCAACGCCGCAGGGAACGGTTCTTGGATGAGCGCACGGGGTTGGGAGGCTTGGACGAGTGTCGGGAACACAAAAGCCGACAAGCTGGCAACCTGTTTGTACAAGGCGGCAGGGAGAGCCGGGTTCAAGCTGCGTAAAGACGAGACGGACGGCGACCCCGACAAGGAGGGACACCTGTATATCTTGAAGCACACGGTTTGCCCGGCGGTTCTGACCGAGAACCTGTTTCAAGACAACCGGGAAGATGTCGAGTACCTTTTGAGCGAAACGGGCAAACAGACTATCGTCGATTTGCACGTAAACGGAATTGTCGAATACATTAACAGCGCAACGAAATGAAACGGTCTATATTCTTAATCATGGCGGCAGTCCTCCTTGTCGGGGGCTGCTCGCCCGGAAAGCACCTTGCGAAAACACAGCAACAGCAGGACAGTACACGGGTCGAAGTACGCAAGGAAATCGTCTATGTACCCGATACAGTGTACCTCGAAATTCCGGCACAGACAGCGGAGCGGACAACACGTGACAGCACAAGCCACCTTGAAAACGACTATGCCACGTCTGATGCCCGGATAAACACGGACGGGTCGCTGTACCATGACTTGAAAACCAAGCCGCAGGAAATCCCCAAAGAAGTACAAACGCCTGTCGAGCGGAACGACAGCATTGTTTACAAGTACAAAGATAGAACGGTATATGAAACGGTAGAGGTTGAGGTGGAACGTGAGCTTACTTGGTGGCAGAGAACACAGATGTACGGCTTTTGGGTCGCCCTGCTCGTTATCGTAATCACGTACAGGAAAGGCATTTGGTCTATAATCAAACGTATAGCTTCGTTAGTATAAATCGAAACTTTTTTCAGAAATTCTGCCGTAAATATGATATATTTCAGTACCTTTGGAGCGACATATTGAAAATATAGCGTTTGCTATTGTTTTGAGGGTCAAGAAAATCGCCAAAATTTCAAAGACAGCCTTAAAAGCAATGGTGAATGCCCACGTCATACACGTGGGCATTTTCCTTGTGGGCTGTCAGGTGTTTGGCGATACCTCTTGACCCGATAGGAATGCCCACGTTTTTGTGTGCCTATCTGCGAACAACGGCGACACTATCAGATATGGATAAACCGTTAAATAACAGATATATGGATTTCAAAGACTCAATAAGGCAGATTTCAGAACGCATCGAAAACCTGAAAGACAACCTGCAAACAGAGGAAGCGACGAAAACGGCTTTGATTATGCCGTTCATAAACGCCCTCGGATATGACGTGTTCAACCCTTTGGAGGTGTTGCCGGAAATGTGCTGCGACATCGGCACGAAGAAAGGCGAGAAAATCGACTATGCGATAATGAAAGACGGCGAGCCGGTTATCCTGATAGAGTGCAAGCATTGGGCGCAAGACCTTAACCTGCACGACAACCAATTGCTCCGATATTTCAACGTGTCAAAAGCCAAATTCGGTGTCCTGACAAACGGGATAATATACAGGTTCTACACAGACCTCGCAGAGCCAAACAAGATGGACGGGAAACCGTTTTTGGAAGTGAACCTGCTCGACCTCAAAGATGCGCAGATTGAGGAACTTAAAAAATTCCACAAGTCGTATTTCGACATAAACGAGATTTTGAGTTCCGCAAGCGAGCTTAAATACATGGGCGAGCTTAAAACAGCCATAGGCAGGGAGTTTTCCTCTCCTACTCCCGATTTCGTCAAATACTTCGGGAAACAGGTGTACGACGGAGTATTCACGCCCAAAATCCTTGAACAGTTTACCGGGCTTATAAAACGGACTATCGGGAACTACATCAACGATATTATTTCGGAACGCCTAAAAGCTGCCATTAAGGAAAACGATAATAGCACAGGCAAAGCAGCCGAACCGACACCGAAACAGGAACAGGCGAAAGAGGTTAAGGAGGACGAGCCGAAGATTGTAACGACAGAAGAAGAATTGGAAGCGTTCTACATCATCAAGTCCATACTCAGGCACACTATCCAGGCAGTCCGCATAACCTACCGGGATGCACAGACCTATTTCGCCGTATTCATAGACAACAACAACCGAAAGACCGTGTGCCGCCTGTACCTTGATTCAGCGACCAACAAACGCCTGACGTTCCTTGACGAGAACAAAAAGGAACAGCATAACAGGATAGAGAGCATTGACGATATTTATAACTATGCCGACCAACTGACAGCGGCGGCATCCAAATTCTTATGACATGACAGCGATAGAGCTTTTAATAATCATCTGCGCCGTTGTCGGCATTGCGCTGATAATAAAGACGGCGACAAAGCGAGGCAAGGCAATGGCGAAGTCCACAAGGATTGTCCGGGTGGAGGATTTCTTTCAGAAGTACAAGAGCGTTATGCCGGACGATCTGCGGCAACGCATATCAAAGGAAACGCTTGCCGGGAACGAGTATATGAAAATCGACATCTACACGGTTGAACTGCTTGACAGCAAACTCGCCCAACAGAACGGCGGCGAATAAACGCCACTGTGGGGCTGTCTTTCGTCGGACAATAAGTTACAGCAGGAACAAAAGAAAACGCCGTGTCGGGCGTATTCGAGAAAAATAACGGGGGTGACATTGTTACTCCCGTTTTGCGTGAGAACGTCCACCACCCCGGCGACATAACAGGCGAAATTACCACCGACGATATGCTTTGCCGAATACACCGAATTTTCTATCTTTGCGTATGCGAGCAACAAGGCGGAAAATAGCCTTTGCTCATATTTGTTGCTACTTTGTTGCTGTGTGTTTTGTTGCTTGCATATATAATTCAATATATCAATAAGTTATAACGAAATAATAAGATTTTGCATCGGAAAGTGATATAAAGAAAAGAAAATCATAAAAAGAGAAAATATATATC
>ERZ894203.110-NODE-110-length-84758-cov-28.607204_pt1 | contig 84758 bp, 63 predicted proteins | sample MGYA00380286_ERZ894203 | MGnify/ENA primary metagenome ERZ894203 (study PRJEB32331, sample SAMN06328484) | human gut metagenome | biome: human gut microbiome; feature: stool | host: Homo sapiens | collected 2014-02-06 ... | reverse complement strand
ATTTTCTGCGAAATACAGAACTAAAAGCTATACTTTTTTACTTGCGAAACTTGAAAAGATAATATCCCATTGGCCAGTTTCACCAGTGGAAGCGTATGCAAAGACACAAACGGTGAATTGTATTTCGGTTCTATCGGCGGATTGTGTTATTTCAGTCCGGAATTTGTTCTCAGAAAAAGGACTTCTCCACAAGCCATAATTACAAGAATCAATGTAATGACTCCTCTTTCTCTTCATAATGAAAAAGAACAAAACTTTCAACTGAATGGACGTGAGAACATCAGACTTGAACACGATCAAAACAACTTCCAAATTTCATTCTGCATACCTAACTACGCTCTCGCCAACCAAACAGAGTATGCCTATATGTTAAAGGGAATGGAAAACTCATGGTACACCATAAGCAATGATAATGGCCTGACATTTCGGAATCTTCCTTATGGGACTTACGAATTTCTGGTCAAAGCGCGTATCCGCAACCAAAAATGGCCAGAAAAAAGCACCTCATTGCTAATAACTATCGCTCCCCCATTATGGCTGTCCTGGTGGGCAAAATTAGGCTATATTATCTTTATCTTAGGCATCTTGTCTGTTTTCTTACATATATATAAACGGCGCATCAATCTGGAATACCTGTATGAGTCCGAAAAATGGAGTCATGAACAAGAGCAAAAGCTTAATGATGAACGCTTGCGATTCTTTACAAACATTACGCACGAACTGCGTACACCCCTGACACTCATCATCGGTCCGCTGGAGGACATGCAGGAAAGCACTACACTCACGGGAAAAGACAAACGGCGCATCTCTGTAATCCATCAAAGCGCTGTCAGGCTGCTCAACCTGGTCAACCAAATATTGGAATTCAGAAAAACTGAAACTCAAAACAAGAAACTGTGTGTATGCAAAAGCAACATTGTTTCTGTCGTCTATGAAACAGGATTGAAATACAAGGAGCTCAACAGAAATCCGCATATTGCCATATCTATCCATACAGAAGAAGAGAATATGGAACTTTTCTTTGATAAAGAGGCCATAACCATTATTTTAGACAATCTGGTTTCAAACGCACTGAAATATACTGAGAAGGGACAAATAAGCATTGGTGCGCAATGGGTAGAAGAACAAAACGTACGCTATCTAGAGCTAAGTATCCGAGATACAGGATATGGCATCAGTCCGGAAGCACTCTCTCATATTTTTGAAAGATATTACCAGGAAGGCAGTCACCACCAGGCTTCAGGAACAGGTATCGGGCTGGCTCTAGTAAAGAATCTGGTAAACCTGCACGAAGGCACAATCCAGGCTGAAAGCCAACTGAATGTAGGAACGGTTTTCAGGATACGACTTATTGCAGCAAACACCTATCCTAATGCCTTGCACAAGGATGAAGAAGAAACATCTTCTTCCAAGACACCGGATAAAAACGATCCGGAAGAAATGAAACAAAACACGCTTTCGGACAATCAGCATCCTGTTGTTTTAATAGTAGAGGATAATGAAGACATTATGACCTACATCGTTGATTCGTTTACCGACTTATATGAAGTAAAAACCGCAAGAAACGGAAAAGAAGGAATGGAAATCGCACTAGAAAGTATACCAGACCTGATTGTCAGCGATATAATGATGCCGATAATGGACGGAATCACCATGTGCCGGAAATTGAAAAAAGACATACGGACCAGCCATATCCCTATCATTTTACTTACTGCCAAGGACACACTGACAGACAAAGAAGAAGGATATCTGTCGGGGGCTGACTCTTATCTGACCAAGCCCTTCAGCGCAAGCCTCCTTCACAGCAGGATCAATAACCTTTTGACACAGCGCAGACACCTTGCAGAACACTATTCTGAGAAAATCGTTTCAGAAAAGATTACCACCAAGGAACTTGAAGAGAAACATTCGATAATTACGGATTCGCTGAACAAGATAGACAAAGAGTTTCTTGATAAAATGAAACATATCATTATTGAAAACTTATCGGCGACAGAAGCCATTGACATCAACTACCTTGCAAGCACCCTCTGCATGAGTTCCTCCACACTCTACAGAAAAACGAAAGCATTGACAGGAATGTCTACCAACGAGTATATCCGAAAAATCAAGATGCAGCTGGCTGAAAAAATGCTTCTCGAAGGCAAATATAACATATCGGAGATTGCCTTTAAAGTCGGAATAAACAGTACAGTTTATTTCCGCCAATGCTTCAAGGAAGAGTTCGGACTCACTCCATCCGACTATCTAAAGAAAATCAAGGAAGGCTGACATTCCTTTGTTTACTTCCTGACTTCCACAAAGGAAGAAAGAATACAAATCCATCACGCAACAGAAACCTGCCGACATAAGAAGGGCTGCACCAGTATCTCTACTTTGGCGCAGCCCCTTTATTTTATCCGGCAGTGCACATGCGTACAACCTGCCATTTGTCAGCAAACCTTATGCTTTCTTCACCTCGCCTTCTCCTACCTGTGCCGGCATCTTGTTGCCCAACAGCAAATAGGCAACAGGAGCTGCAACAAACAGAGAAGAGAATGTTCCAATGACAACACCCAGAATCATCGCAAACGAGAAGCTGCGAATGCTGTCACCTCCAAGAATGATGATGATGAGAAGCACAATCAACGTACTCTGACCTGTGTTCAACGTACGGGCCAATGTTGTATTCAGCGCATCATTGAACATCTTCGCACGCTCACGTGTCGGATACAGATGGCTGAATTCACGCACACGGTCGAAAATAACCACCTTATCATTGATAGAATAACCGATGATTGTCAGCACGGCACCGATAAATGTCTGGTCAACATCCAACGAGAACGGCATGATACCATAGAACAATGAATAAGCACCGATAACCAATACAGCATCAACAGCCAATGCTACCGTAGCACCGATACTGTAGGCGATATTGTTGAACCGAATCAAAATATACAGACCGATCGCAATCAGCGCAAACACAACCGCCCACACAGCAGAAGTTTTCATGTCATCTGCGACACTCGGACCAACTTTCTGCGAACTGATGATCGAACATCCGTCCTGCGTATCACGGTCGACAAAGTGTTCGAGAGTAACGCCTTCAGGAACCAGATTGCCTTCCTTCAGGGATGTATACAGCAGACTCTCGATTTCAGAATCGACTTTCGGATCATTTTCTTCAATACGATAGTTGGTCATCACGCGGATTCTTTTTCCGTCTGTTCCCAAAGCGATGGCCTGCACATTTGCGTCACCTACCTTCGCGTCAAGCAGATCGCGGACTGTTTCCGGCTGAACCACTCTGTCGAACTGAACCACAAAGTTACGTCCTCCGGTAAAGTCGATACTTTGCGACAAGCCACGAGTAAAGAACGAAACAATGCAGATCAACAGCAAAACGCCCCATATCGTGAACGAGCGTTTGATAATGCCCATGAAATTATAATGTACGTTCTGGAACAGATTCTTTGACACTCCCGTAGAGAATGTAAGATGCTGCCATTTGTCTTTCTTCATGTAGTGTTCGTAAATCAGACGAGTCATGAAAACGGCTGTAAAGAACGAACAGAGAATACCGATAATCAATGTCGTAGCAAATCCGCGGATTGGTCCTGTACCGAAATAGAACAAGATAACACCCGTGATGATTGATGTCAGGTTAGAGTCGAAGATTGCAGAGAATGCACCCGAATAACCGGCAGAAACCGCATCTTTCATTGTTTTTCCAAACCGCAGCTCTTCTTTTGTACGCTCGTAAATCAACACGTTCGCATCGACAGCCATAGCCAGAGAAAGCACCATACCGGCGATACCCGACAATGTCAGCGCCGCCTGGAATGAAGTCAGAATACCAAGCGTGAAGAAGAAGTTGAAGATCAAGGCACCGTTGGCCACCATACCCGGAATGAAACCGTACATCACACAAAGATAAGCCATCAGCGCGATCAAAGCCACGATAAACGAAACAAGGCCCTGATTGATGGACTGCTGTCCCAACGACGGACCTACGATATCTTCCTGCACGATACGCGCAGGAGCCGGCATTTTACCAGACTTCAGCACATTCGCCAAGTCCTTGGTCACTTCCGGAGTAAAGTTACCGGTGATTTCAGAATTTCCTCCGGTAATTTCATTTCTTACATTCGGCGCACTGTATACATAACCGTCGAGCACGATAGCGATTTCCTTGCCGATGTTCTTTTTAGTCAGCGCGGCCCAACGGCGGGATCCGTCGTTGTTCATCGACATCGTTACACACGGCTTGTTAAACTGGTCGTAAGAATCTCTAGCGTCAGTAATCACATCTCCTTCCAGCGGAGCGCGTCCGTTACGTTCTGTAGAGCGGATAGCATAAAGTTCAAAGATGCGTCCGGTCTTATCCATGTCGGAAGCCTTGACTCCCCACATCAGTTTCAGGTCGCGGGGCATGATTTCTTTAACGCCCGGCATATTCAGAATTGCATTTACAGCAGCTGTATCCTTATAGTCTGCATATCCCACGATAGATCCCATTCCGCTTTGGTTGGGCTGGAACACAGACAGCAAGGGGTGATCTTTCTTGTACTGTTCTACATTTGCTGCAGAGTTGTCTACCGTTTCACCTTTCAACACAGCAGCAAGACTGTCCTTGGAAGAGATGGCAGCCGAAGCCTTTTCCTTTTCAACCGCAGCCGAATCCACCTTTACAGAGTCGGTTGTTGAACCCAGCAGCAAACGCGCGCGTTCGTCAGCCGAAACGAGAACAGGCACAATGTCTTTCGCTTCATAAGTTTCCCAGAACTCAAGATTTGCCGATCCCTGCAACAGATTTCTGACACGTTCAGGCTCCTTGATGCCCGGAAGTTCAACCATGATACGGCCCATTGTTCCTTCCAGTGCCTGGATATTAGGCTGAACAACGCCGAAACGGTCGATACGGGTACGCAACACATTGTATGAGTTGTCGATAGCGGCCTGTACTTCCTGACGCAATACGCGTTCTACCTCAGCGTCTGTACTGCGGGTGTTGACCTTGTCCTTCAACTGTTGTGTCGCAAAAAGTTCGGCCAACGTTCCGTCAGGAGCCTGTTTCTTGTACTCTCTCACAAATAAAGTGATGAAATCCTCCTGGCTTGTCACCTGCTGTTTGGCAGCTTCTTCAACAGCCTTATTGAAGGCTGCATCCGGTTTGTTGTCAGCCAATGCCTTTACAACATCAGGCACAGACACCTCCAGAATCACGTTCATACCACCTTTCAGGTCCAATCCCAACCCGATTTCCATTTCACGGCATTGTTTCAGCGTATAGACACCGAGCCATACCTTCTGGTTCTGCATGGAATCCAGATAATGGGCAGCACCTCTGGGATCCTTTTCCGCCTTGTTCATCTGATAGCGAGTGACAAACGAGAACGAAAGGTAGAAGATGCAGGCAAGTGTCAGTAATACCGCAAAAACCTTTACAAATCCTTTGTTTTGCATGTTACTTTAGTTTATTATATTAATTTTTAATTTGATACGTTTATTCAAGGTTGCAAATATAGTTTTTTTTCATCAGATAAGCCGAAACGATTGCAAATATTTAAACTTTTGATTACAAAAAGCTTGATTATGCAATCAAACCGTTTACTTCAATCCGCGGGATTCCAGCAACGGCCCAAGGCTCGGCTCAGCGCCGCGGAAAGCCACATACATCTTCATCGGATCGTCAGATCCTCCTTTCTCAAGGATATTCTTGCGGAAGGAAGCAGCCGTTTCCTGATCAAACAGCCCATGCTCCTTAAAGGCTTCAAAAGCATCCGTATCCAGGCGTTCCGCCCACAGATAACTGTAGTATCCGGCATCGTATCCGCCCATGATATGATTGAAATATGTAGCACGGTAACGCGGCGCGATTTGAGGAATCAGACCGATTTTATCCATCAGCTGTTTTTCAAAGCCCATGACATCCAGACTGTCCGTAGAGGTCAGGCAATGCAGTTCCATGTCCAGAATAGCCGCAGCCAGCAGTTCTGTAGTCATGAAACCCTGATTGAAATGCGACTGGTTTTCAATTTTCTTTATAAGATCGTCAGGAAGAGCTTCGCGTGTTTTATAATGCTTCGCATAGACCTTAAGCACCTCAGGAGCCATAGCCCAGTGTTCCATAATCTGGGAAGGAAGTTCCACAAAGTCCTGTGCAACGGCAGTTCCCGAAACGCCCTTATATTGGCAATTTGTCAGGAATCCGTGAAGCGCATGCCCGAATTCGTGAAACATGGTCCGAGCCTCATCCAATGTAAGCAAGGAAGGAAGATCGCCTGCGGGTTTGGTAAAACTTGCCACATTGTAGATAAGCGGGCGCACATCAGCCGAAGCCTCACGGAAATTGCTCATCCATGCACCGCTCCGTTTGTTGGAACGGGGCATATAATCGCTGTAGAATATCCCCAGCAAAGACCCGTCACCGTCATTCACAATATACGTCTTTACATCCGGATTATACACAGAAATGCTGTCCGTCGGAGTCAATGTCACGCCATAAAGCTTGTTCACCACATAGCAAAGTCCATTATGCACATCTTCCTGGCTGAAATAAGGCTTGATTTCATCCTCATTCAGATCATATTTCTCTTTGCGAAGTTTCTCTGCATAATACCACCAGTCCCATGCCTCCAGCTTTTCGCCTTTTCCCTCGCGGTCCATGATTGCCTGCAACTGTGCAGCCTCCGACTTGGCTTTCCCGATAGCATATCCCCACAGCTTATACAGAAGGTCTAGTGCATTTTCAGGAGTCTTCGCCATGTTTTCCGCCAACTGATATTCAGCATAATTGCTGTATCCCATCAGCCTGGCCTTTTCCAGACGAAGCGTCAGAATCCGTTTCAGGAGTTCTTTGTTGTCATTTGCGTCACCGTGGTTTCCCAAATTGATATAAGCCTGATAAATATCCTTGCGCAGCTCTCTGTTTTTTGCATACTGCAACAACGGCAGACGACTGGATTCTTGCAGGGTGAACACCCATTTGCCTTCTTTTCCGTGGGCTTTTGCCTCCTGGGATGCCCCTTCAACCACCGTTTCAGGAAGCCCTTCCAGATCCTTCTTATCGTCAACCACCAACAAATATGCGTTGTTGTCGGCAAGCACATGATTGCCGAACTCGATGGTAAGCGTAGCAAGCTCTTTGTTGATTTCGCGCAAACGGGCCTGTTTGGCTGAATCCAGCGCAGCCCCTGCACGTACAAACCCCTTGTAATATTTATCCAAAAGATAATGCTGTTCGGTTGTCAGCTGGATTTTCCCTTCAGCTTCTTTATCATGCACAGCCGCAACGCGCTTATACAAATCCTGATTCAAATAAATATTGTCGCTGTGTTCTGAAAGCATTGAGGCGAATTTCGTTTCCAGCTCCATCATCTGATCATTGGTATCAGCTTCTGTCAAGGCAAAAAACACACCGCTGACACGATCAAGAATCCCCCCACTCTTGTCAAGCGCGACAATTGTATTCTCAAAAGTTGGTTCATCCGCATTTTCCACAATCGTCCTAATCTCTTCATTCTGTTGGTCAATGCCGGCCAGGAAAGCCGGTTCATAATGTTCCACCTTGATGCGGCTGAAATCAGGAGTGCCATAAGGAGTCTGAAACTCCGCCAGAAACGGATTCTCGCTCTCGTTCGTCTTCTGTCCGCACGCACATACCAAACACGTCATAGCTGCAGCAATTACAAGTTGTTTCATTATCAATACTCAATTTATTAAGGTTATAATTTCTCTACCACACACCACAAAGGATAATGATCTGATGCAGATATCGAATTGTCAACATCTGCTTCCAGCACCCTGAATCCCTCGCCCACCATCAGATGATCGATCCGGAAATAAAGAAAATTCCGGTTATATGAAAAGCCGGGTCCCCTTCCGGCCTCTATATACGCATCATGCAGGCCTCGTCCGATGATCCGGTGGGCATACGACAAGGGAGAATCATTAAAGTCGCCGCATACAAGCATATACCGGCACTTGTTTCCAGCAATAGCCTGGGCAACGGAATCCGCCTGAGGAGCGCGGAGCGCCGCAGCTTCAGCCAGCTTCCCCAACAAATATTTGCCTCCGCTCTTCACATTCTTTTCGCCCGGAGATTTCAGAATTTCTTCATAAACCTGTTTGTCATGAGCATCCAGCTTGTTCGACTCCAGATGATTGCAAACCACTGCCATCGTATCTTTATCCAGTTTCAAACGCAGCAAGAAGCTGCCGTTGCTTACGCTTTTGTAGCCGATACGTTCGACCGAAAGAATCGGATACCGTGAAAGACACGCCATCCCGTTCCATCCGGCGACTGCAAAAGTTTCAACATAAGGATAGAACGAAAGAGCTTTCCGGATTTTCTCGTCATGAACCGGATACTCCTGCAAACAAACCACATCGGCATCCGACTTGCGGATATACTCGACAATCGGATTTACAGAATCCCCCTTTTCTACAGGCATTCCCATCACATTGTATGTCAGGAATTTCAAGGTTTCCTTTCCTTCTGCTTCTTCCTTGTGCCCCCATGGAGCATAAGATCTGATGCTTCCCCATCCCGCCAACAGGAACAAGAATGGAACCAGACTAAATTTCCACTGCACAAAGAGCCAGAACAGCAGGAACAAAGCGTTCAGAAAGAGAAAGAAAGGAAAAAACAGTCCCGCACATGACAACACAGGATGTGCTACAGGAGATAAATACTGGCTATAAGAACAAAAAAGAAAGCCAGCCCCTGCCAGCAAATTGGCAAGCAACGCCAGGCCCTGCAATGTATGACCGATTATATTCATTTCACTACCTCACTTCATTTCTTGCTGGCATCAAACAGCTTCCTCTTCTCTTCTTCAGACAGACTGCCATATCCAGACTTGCGGAGCTTGTCGAGAATGCGGTCCACCTCAGCCTCCCTTTCCTTTTTCATCGCATTATAATCGTAATCTTTCTGCTTGTCGCCATAATGCACTTCCATTTTAGGCTTCTTCACCCGGCGCGGCCCGGACAGACCGGAAAACCAGTCCAAAATGCCGTTTATCCATTTGGTCGCATCGTGTCCCTTCGACAATCCCGCTGCAAACCACCAGCCGGACAAGGCTCCTCCCAAATGCGCGATATGTCCTCCTGCGTTGGAAGATGTCATGAACAGCAGATCCAGAACGACCATAAAAATCGCTACATATTTCAGACGCACCGTACCGAAAAACATCAACTGCACCGGATAGTTCGGCTCACGAACACCCGCCGCCACCACAATGGCCAAAACCGAAGCGGAAGCACCCAACAAATAGGAAAAATATACCTTATCCTCAAAATAGGGAAAGACATTATACGAAAGGATATAAAGCAGACCACCGCAAATTCCACCCAGCACATACAGGCCGCGCAGATGCTTCGACGAAAAGAAGTTCAGAAACAGCCGTCCGAACCAGTACAGCCAAAGCATATTGAAAAGAATATGAAACACATCGGCATGCATAAACATGTAAGTGAAGAGCGACCATGGCTGACGGATAAAAGTTTCGGGCCATGCAGGCAGTTCAAGCCATTTTATCCATGAAACGAGCGAAAGATTGAACAGCGTGGCTATCACGTTAAATACAGCCACCACGATAAACACAGCCACATTCACATACAGAAGCTGTGTGACAATATCGCCCTGTACGAATTTTCTCCGCAAATCAGTAATAAATCTTCCCTCCGCCATTTTTCTTTCTCCAATATAAAATCAGTATCAGACCAAAAAGCATACCGCCAAGATGGGCGAAATGAGCAACTCCGTCACTGCCGCCCAGCCCCAAAAACAGTTCAAGCACAGCATAACCGATTACAAAATATTTCGCCTTAATCGGCATCGGAATAGGAAAGACAAACATCTGACTGTTCGGGAAAAGCATTCCGAATGCCAGCAGGATACCGTAAACAGCGCCGGATGCTCCCACCGTTGTCAGTTCATTCAAAAAGCCTTCCATGGAGATGATGCCGACGCCCGTGTCAACTGAAGCAAAGTTTGACCATACAAACACATACTCCATACCCCACACCAGTTCCTGAACCAGTCCGGCACCTATTCCGCACACGATATAATAAGTAAGAAAACGCTTTGGTCCCCACACCTGCTCCAACACACGGCCAAACATCCACAAGGCAAACATGTTGAAAAAGATATGCGAAAAATTGGCGTGCATAAACATATAGGAAACCAACTGTCCTATATTGAAATCGGACGCCAGAAAGAAGTGAAGTCCTAACAGATGGTTGATGTCAATTCCATATCTTTCAGCCACAAACATGCCCAAAAAGCAGAGCACATTTATAATCAGCAGATTTTTCGTTACTGTCGGTAAATTGTTCATATATCGTTAAATCATTGATTTTGTTGCAAATGTACTACATTATTCTTTTACGGCAAGGAGTCTGCCGTTTTTTTGGCCATGCTGTCGCGCAGCACGAGCAAACTTTCAGGCCCCATATTGAACAGCAGATCGGCAACGCTCAAATTGGGAAGGAAACCGAACTTACGCTCAAAAACCTGATAATAAGGAGCTGCTACAAAGTCCGGATCCGACTCTTTATAGTTCCTTTTCGGATGAATCAGCTCCCGGAAATCATCTGCATCCGGAATCTCGGCCGCAAAATCGTCAGTCGGAGATAAAACCGGACACAAATCAATCTGTTCACAGACCCAGCGGCAGAGTTCCATATTGAAGTCATACAGAAACGCATATTTCTTGACAAAAAAAGCCTGAAACTCGTCGGCATAATAGTCAAAAAACGGACTGTGCCGATAGGCTGCTACAAAGGCATTCCAATGCACATGCCTCCAGTTGCCGTGGTCGGAAATGCGCACATCCTTCATCAGACACTTCAGGGCATCACCCTTTTCTGTGGGTACAGCAAGTGCCAGCGGCCCTTCGGCAGAAGCAATCACACAACGGTTTCGGTAGGTCTGCTTCATGTAATGATCAAAACGCTCAATCCGTACATCGCCGTAGGCAAAAAGTTTTGTATAATATTCAACAGGGCCCAAATAAGCGGAACCCAAAACCACTTTCTGTTTCATTCGCTCATATCCTTGTTCATGTGCCTCCATCATTCTATTCTCCTCATAAACCGGTTTTCGCGGGATGAGTACCAGATGCGCCAGGCTTTTCCTATCAAATGGTCATCGGGAACGAATCCGAACAGACGCGAATCACACAAGTTCACCGGATCATTCGAGGCCATCCAATAATAATCTTTCGTAAAAGTAAAAGAATCCGTCCGTCTGCCTTCCACATAAAGCACGCCATCCTTCACCTCGGCTGCACGGTGTTCGTGCGCTAGAATGGTATTGCACAGCAGTTTGATGTTCCACGGATAAACCTTCACAGCCCTGCCCTTTCCGGGAACAACATACGGATGCACGTCCCGGCGATTGCCCCGGTTCATCGGGAGCAGGGAAAAACGGTTTTCCAAACGCTGCGAAATCAGGTAATATTCATAATGACTGAAGCTGCGTATGTAGTTGCCGTCTGAGGTATATCCGGCCAGCGTGTTGTCATCCAGCCCCAGCGAAGCAAGCACAGCCTGCATCGTGTCTTCCATCACAGCCGGATAAGCATACAGCGCCTTGCTGTCGGGACTGAGAACTTCTCCCTGGATTTCAGACAGATTCCGGTCAAGCATCAGCGTGTCGCCGGGCAAGCCGATGCAGCGGCTTATGAAAAGCTCGCGGCTTTCTATCCGGCTGTCCGGGTCGTGCGGATGGGGATTGTTGAACAGCACGATATCTCCTTTCGTCACGGGCGAATCCGCAATCCGGTGATAGCCGAACACTGAAGGAAAAGGCATACGCAGCCCATAACTCCATTTGCTGACCAGTATCCGCTCGCCTTCATAAAGGCTGTTCTCCATGCCGGAAGAGGGGATGACACAAGCCGTAACAAGGAACATACGCACCAGCACAACTGCTGCCACAATGCAGCCGACTGCCTTTGCCCACCATTTGCCGGACTTATTGATCCACATAAATCATTTGATGGAATCCACAAAACGGAACAGGCGGTTCCAGCGGATTTTGCCGTCCGTCCAATTGCGGTCGGGATCGAGCGACAGCCAGATAAATACCGGCTTTCCTACGATATGGTCTTCCGGAACGAATCCCCAGAAACGCGAGTCGGCCGAATTGTGACGGTTGTCGCCCATCATCCAGTAATAGTCCATCTTGAATGTATATTTTGAGGTTTCCTGTCCGTTGATATAAATCTTTCCGCCTTTCACTTCGAGCGCATTGCCTTCGTAATTCTTGATGGGACGCTCATAAAGCGGAAGATTGTCGAGCGTCAGATCAATGCTGGCACCTTTTTTCGGAATCCATACCGGCCCGTAGTTGTCTACCGTCCATCCGGTCTGTTTATTGTTCGGATACAAGCCTCCGGCATCGTCATCGGGCACATTCTCAATGGAAACGACCAGATCCTTGCGCCCCAGCAAAGCAGCCTTGGCAGCTTCGGTCAGCGGCATATTATAGGTAGACTCTTCCACAAAATAAGCGCTCAGGTCTTCTTTGCTGATTCCCAGCTCATGGCAGAAGTCTTCGGGAAGCACCCCTTTCGTATGCACCAGATAACGGTACTGCACATTGTCAGGCTCCTTGTTGGGCTTGCCGTCAAGGTAAACGATGCGGTTCTTTATCTGCAAGGTCTGTCCGGGAAGCCCGACACAGCGCTTTACGTAATTTTCTCTCCGGTCTACCGGACGTGTGATCACTTTGCCAAACATCTGGGGATTCTCGTCGATGTATTTTCTTCCCGCATTGTAGTAGAAGTCAAACACTTCGCGCTGCTGCTCCGGAGAAAGCCGCGACATGTCGACGGGCTGAGCCAACTGCCTGCCCAGCTGATAGCTCATGCGATAGATATCTTCGGCTGGATTGCCTGTAGCTACAGTATCGCCGGCCGGAAAGTTGAAGACAACGATGTCGTTCAGCTTTACCTGCCCCAAGCCCGATACACGCTTATAGTCCCAATGCGGCCATTCAACATACGACTTGCAGTTGAACACCGGCAACGTATGCTGCGTAAGAGGCATGTGAAGAGGGGTCTGCGGAATGCGCGCCCCATAACTCATCTTGCTGACAAACAGATAATCGCCAACCAGCAGAGATTTCTCCAGAGAAGACGACGGAATGACATAGTTCTGGAAAAAATACAGATTGACAAAATAGACGGCAACCAGGGCAAACACAATCGCGTCAACCCAGCTCATCACGGCCAGCACCGTCTTGTTCTTCGACTTTTTCCACCATGTCCAGGGGATAAGCTTCGTGATATACGCATCGAAAATAAACGGAATCACCACCAGGCCCAACCAGCTCCGAAGCCAGATCAGAAAAATGACATACAATACCAGAACCGTGGCAAACTTGATCCACTGCCTGCGAGGGGTCTGGCTTATCTTTTCAGCGAAGCATGGCTTTCCGCCGGAAGACAAACATTCTTTCATACGCTTCTTCTATCTGTTAAAATTGAAACAAATCGCTCATTCCCAGAAAACCGCTGTGGGTCGCCGTATATTCGGCAGCCAGCACGGCGCCAAGCGCAAACCCTTTCCGGTTTTTCGCGTCATGGGTTATGACAATCGAGTCTGCCTCCGATTCATAGCGGACGGTATGAATGCCCGGCACTTCTCCTCTGCGGACTGCGCTTACGGGGAACTCATCGGGAGCACATTCGACAGTTCCGGTCACGCTGCCGTCAGGAGCTGTCAGCGTACCCATCACCCACTTGTTCTTGCGGTCCAGATTTTCAATAATGCCTTCGGCCAGCGTAATGGCGGTTCCGCTCGGAGCATCAAGCTTATGAACATGATGTGTTTCAACCATAGACACCTCATAATTGGGGAACCTGTTCATGATTTTAGCCAGATACTTGTTGACGGCCGAGAAAATGGCAACGCCCAGACTGAAGTTTGACGACCAGAACAAAGTCTTTCCTTCTTCGGCGCACAAGCGGCGCATTTCCTCGCCATGTTCCGCCATCCAGCCGGTACTTCCGGAAACCACCTTCACGCCTTGTCTGAAAGCTTCCGTGCAATTGCCGTAGGCCACCGAAGGCGCGGTAAACTCAATGGCCACATCAGCCGAACGGAAAGCTTCCGAATCAAAATCCTTACGGTTGTCTATATCAATGATACTTACGATTTCATGACCACGGGAAAGCGCGATTTTTTCGATTTCCTTTCCCATCTTTCCATATCCGATCAATGCAATTTTCATAATACACAAAACATTTTATCCGCAAAGATAGCGTTTTTCGCTATTAATCATTACATTTACCGAACATTTACACCTCGTTAACATGGAACAACTTCTACACTATGTATGGAAACACAAGCTTTTTCCGCTGAAACCGCTGCTTACAGCCGAAGGGGAAAGCATCGAAATCATCGATCCGGGTCAGGCAAACTACAATGCTGGACCGGACTTTTTCAATGCCAAAATCAAAATCGGAGGCGTAGTCTGGGTGGGAAACATCGAAATCCATCAGCAATCGTCCGAATGGGAGCGGCACGGACACCATCTTGACAGCAACTACGATTCGGTCATTCTGCATGTAGCCTCAGAAATCGATGCAAGCGTACGCCGGTCAGACGGTGAAACGATTCCGCAACTGGAACTGCACTGCCCCGGATACCTGTCGGACAACTACCGGCAGCTCATCGAGGCCGACCGCTATCCGGCCTGCTACCGGCTGATACCGGCGTTGCCTAAACTCCTCCTGCACAGCTGGCTTTCGAGGCTGCAAACCGAACGCTTCGAGCAGAAGACCGATAAAATCATGCAGCTCCTCGGACGCCACCGGAAAGACTGGGAACATGTATTCTTCATCATCCTGGCTCGCAACTTCGGATTCGGAACAAACAGCGACGCCTTTGAGTTCTGGGCCGAAACCATCCCCCTGCAGGCGGTAAACAAACACCGCGACAGCCTGTTTCAGATAGAAGCCTTCTTCTTCGGACAGGCGGGGCTGCTCCAGGAAGTGCCGGCCGACGAGTACACGGACAGGCTCATGAAGGAATATACCTATCTGAGCCACAAATTCGGACTGAGGCCTTCGGCAAACAGCCGCTGGAAGCTGCTGAGGATGCGTCCGGACAATTTTCCGCATGTACGAATCGCCCAACTTGCCTCATTCTACTACCGCTCGCAGGGGCTGTTGTCTGCCCTGATGGAGGCGCAAAGCCTGAAAAGTCTGCGCGACATGCTGCGATGCGGCACATCGGAGTATTGGCTGACGCATTATGTGTTCGGTGAAGCTTCACCGCCGCACCCGAAAACACTGAGCAACCAGACTATCGACCTGCTGGTGATAAACACGGTCATCCCTTTTTTATATGCCTACGGCAAATACAAGACCGAAAATATACTGATACAACGGGCCAACGGCCTGCTGGAAGAAATGAGGCCGGAAAACAATTTCATCGTACGCATCTGGAAAGAATGCGGGCTCGAAGCTGCACACGCAGGTGACAGTCAGGCGCTGATCCAGCTGAAAAAGAACTACTGCGACATAAAGAAATGCCTTTATTGCCGGATAGGATATGAATATCTCAAAAAGCCTCAATGCGGCGGGCAGTAGAAAGTCTGCCAGACATCGGAACAAATTCTATGGTCCAGCCCGTGAACCGTACGGTCCACATATGTGGTCCGTATAGTCCAGCCGCTGGACTGTACGAACCAAATGCTGGACTATAAAAGCTGCCGTCAGATCGCCAGTTTCAACCGGACAAGGAAAGCAAACGGATGCATGCCTTCTGCCCAAGGTTTGACGGAAATTTGATGGCCTTTCCCGAATCCGCACAAGGAACCCCGCATTACTTCCGACAAAATCATTACTTTTGTACAAAAACATAGAATTTATGGAGAAATACATTTTTGAACTGAAGATAAAGGTCCGCGATTACGAATGCGACCTGCAAGGCATTGTCAACAACGCAAATTACCAGCATTATATCGAACATACCCGCCATGAATTTCTGTCTTCCACGGGAATCAGCTTCGCCGAACTGCACCGGAAAGGAATAGACCCTGTTGTCGCCCGGCTGAACATGGCATTCAAGACTCCGCTCACCAGCCAGGACGAATTTGTTTCCAAACTGTACATCAAAAAGGAAGGCATCAAATATGTGTTTTACCAGGACATCTTCCGGCTTCCGGACATGAAGGCTGTCGTCAAGTCGAGCGTAGAAACCGTATGCCTCGTCAACGGACGTTTGGGAGAGAGCGAACTGTTGAATCAAACTCTGGCCCCCTACCTGAACGAATGAAAGACGAAGAACGCCTATATACGCTAGCACTTACCCGCACGCCGGGGCTGGGACTGGCCGGTGCCCACAATCTGCTGAAAACGGCGGGAAGTGCCGCTGAAATCATACTCCACGCCAAAGAACTGGCCGAGGAGATTCCCGGACTTTCGCCGAAGCTTGCCGGGGCTTTGGGAAAGCCAGACATTCTGCGCATCTGTGAAGCGGAATTGCAGTTTGCCGAGAAAAACGGAATCCACTGCCTGATACCGTCTGACGAAGCATATCCTTCACGCCTGAGAGAATGCGACGATGCGCCTCTGGCTCTGTTTTATAAAGGAAACGCCGACCTGAACAGCCTGCACATCGTCAGCGTTGTCGGCACACGGAATGCAACCGATTACGGGAAAGAGATTTGCAGAACTTTTCTGCACGACCTGAAAGAAATGCTCCCGGACGTGCTGGTAGTAAGCGGACTTGCTTATGGCATCGATATCCATGCTCACCGGGCGGCCCTCAATCACGGCATTCCCACCGTGGGAGTGCTGGCTCACGGGCTTGACCGGATTTACCCGGCCGTCCATAAACATACGGCTGCCGAAATGCTTTCGTGCGGCGGACTGCTCACCGAATTCCCCAGCGGAACAAATCCCGACAAACAGAATTTTGTCAAGCGAAACCGCATTGTGGCCGGCATCAGCGATGCAACAATCGTCATCGAATCAGCCGTAAAAGGAGGGTCGCTCATCACGGCAGAAATTGCAGACAGCTATCAGCGCGACTGCTTTGCCTTCCCGGGCAGAATCAACGATGAATACTCCGCAGGGTGCAACGAACTGATCAGACAAAACAAGGCGACGCTCGTGCAAAATGCGGAAGATTTCGTCAAAGCGATGTGCTGGGACGTAGAAAACAAGATGCCCAGGGCCATCCAGCGCCAGCTTTTCCCGGACTTGTCTGAAGAAGAAGAACGGATTGTAAACCTGCTCAAGAAACAGCCGGAAGGAAAACAGATAAACACGCTGGTGGTGGAATGCAACATCGCTATCAACCGGATGGCAGGCATTCTTTTCGAACTCGAAATGAAAGGGGTTATAAAGGCATTGGCCGGTGGAGTATACCGCCTTCTATAATCTCCCGAAAGCAATATCAAACATTTCTATTTTATGAAAACAGCATACAGCAACATGAAAAAATATATGTATTGCCTCTTTCTTGCGACATTTTCAATCTCTACGCTTTCATGCAAGAACAGTAACAGGCAAAAAATCGGAAACGCAGCACTGCAAAGCCCGCAAACGGAAAAGTCCGTGCAGCAGGAACCGCAGTTCCCTTACCCCAAGATTCCCGAATCGCTGAAGGATCCGGAATCGAGAAAGACGTTTCTTCTTGCGCATTACTGGGATGAATTCAACTTTGCAGATACAGCCCTGGTCAATAACAGCAATGTCACCGAACAAGGGTTTGTCGACCACATCGCCCTGCTTGCCGATACGCAGACGAATCCGGATGAAGCAGAACCCAGCATCGGGAATCTATGCAGGCTCATGTACCCGCATCCGCACGCAAGGCAAGTATTCATGAAACTGTTTGACGATTATTTGTCCGATCCTAACTCGCCGTTCTACAACGAACGACTGTATGCTGCTTACCTGAAACAGATGATCGGGAAGTATGAAACGGATGAAGCCGTAAGAGAAAACTTCAAGTTCAGACTGGATCTGATAAGCAGAAACCAGCCAGGGAAACAGGCTTCCGATTTCACTTACTATCTGCCTTCAGGAAAGACAAGCACGCTCAAGAATACGCAAGTGCACAACAACCGGCTTTTGCTCGTCTTCTATGACCCCGAATGCCCCACCTGCCACCATCTCCTGCAGGAAATGATCAATGACGAGTCATTGAAAAGAGCTGTCGACGCAAACAAACTTTCCATACTGGCTGTCTACACTGAAGAAAACATGGAGGCCTGGCGCAATTCGCTGAAAGACATGCCGGCAAACTGGATTATAGGCACCGACAAGGAAATCATCAGAATGCGCGCACTCTACAATATAAAGTCCATGCCTTCCCTTTACCTGCTGGACGGAAATAAGAATGTGATATTGAAGGACGCTACCTACGAGCAAATACACAGTGAGCTTGGACTGTAAGGCTGAAAATAAAAAAGGGAGAACGCCTTCTCCCTCCCTTGTTAACCTTAAATCTAATACTATGAAAAAAATCACGACACAAATATAAGAATACTATCTAAAAAAAGCAACACCGTCTACCTTTCCCGCCCATGTTTTAGTCTTATTTCACACTTAAGACAGACTGACAAGCGAAACCGGAAAGAAACATACTGTGCCATACACAGCCGATCCACCACAAAAAACCGTCTTATGGAACAGACAGAAGCTGCTTCCATAAGACGGCAAATTATTTATCAAATAAAAGCTACAGACTAAATCAATCTTTCAATTTGGCCTTGATAAAGTCGCGGTTCAAGCGGGCAATATTGCTGATTGAAACGTTCTTCGGACATTCTGCTTCACACGCACGGGTGTTTGTACAGTTACCGAATCCCAGTTCATCCATTTTGGCAATCATGGCTTTTGCACGGCGGAGTGCCTCAGGCTTGCCTTGCGGAAGCAGATTCAGCTGGCTCACTTTTGCAGAAACAAACAGCATAGCCGAACCATTCTTGCAGGCTGCTACACAAGCACCGCAACCGATACAAGTAGCGGCATCCATAGCCTCATCAGCAACGTCCTTCGGAATCAGGATAGCATTCGCATCCTGAGGAGCACCTGTACGCACGCTGATATAACCTCCAGCCTGCATGATCTTGTCATAGGCCGAACGGTCTACCATCAAGTCCTTAATAACCGGGAAACCGGCAGAACGCCACGGTTCTACAGTAATCACATCACCGTCATGGAAACGGCGCATATACAACTGACAAGTCGTTGCACCTGTAGCCGGTCCATGCGGATGTCCGTTGATATACAAAGAGCACATACCGCAGATACCTTCACGGCAGTCATGATCAAATACAACCGGTTCTTTTCCTTCTTCAATCAGCTGCTCATTCAAGATATCCAACATCTCCAGGAATGAGGTATCACCCGGGATATCTTTCATCTGGAATGTATCGAAATGACCTTGTTCCTTCGGTCCGTTCTGACGCCAAATTTTCAGCGTAAATGATATATTTTTATCCATTTTACTTAGATGCTTTTAATTGTTTAACTTCACTGATCAGCTCTTATAGTTACGAGTCTGAACTTTGATTGCTTCGTAAACCAGCGGCTCTTTGTAGAGAACCGGAGCCTTATCGTCTGAGCCTTGATATTCCCAGCAAGACACATAGAAGTAGTGTTCGTCATCACGTTTTGCCTCGCCTTCTTCTGTCTGGTATTCTTCACGGAAGTGGCCGCCACATGATTCGTTACGGTTCAATGCATCATAAGCAATCAGTTCACCCATTGTGATAAAGTCATTCAGACGGATAGCCTTATCCAGCTCAACGTTCATGCCTTCTTTCTTGCCCGGGATGAACAGATTTGTTTCAAATTCCTTGCGGATTTCTTTCAGTTTGGCCAGTGCTGTCTTCAAGCCTGCCTCTGTACGTCCCATGCCGACATATTCCCACATGATGTGTCCGAGTTCCTTGTGGATAGAGTCAACCGAACGCTTGCCCTGAATGCCCATCAGGTGATCGATCTTAGCCTGAACAGCCTTTTCTGCTTCTTCAAATTCCGGAAGGTCCGTAGAGAAGCGAGGAACTGTAATCTGATCTGCCAGATAGTTCTGGATAGTATAAGGCAATACGAAGTATCCGTCAGCCAGTCCCTGCATCAAAGCAGAAGCTCCCAGACGGTTAGCGCCGTGGTCAGAGAAATTACATTCGCCGATAGCAAACAATCCCTTAATGGTTGTCTGCAATTCATAGTCAACCCAGATACCGCCCATTGTGTAGTGGATAGCCGGATAAATCATCATCGGATTATAGTATTTTGCTCCGTTGATTTCATTGGCCAGTTCACCCGGATTTACGTCTGTGATCTCTTCATACATATCAAAGAGGTTGCCGTAACGCTGGCGGACAACATCAAGGCCCAGACGTTCGATACTTTCAGAGAAATCAAGGAAGACAGCAAGACCGGTGTTGTTCACGCCGAAACCATGGTCGCAGCGTTCTTTTGCTGCACGCGAAGCCACGTCACGCGGAACCAGGTTACCGAATGCCGGATAACGGCGTTCCAGGTAATAGTCGCGGTCTTCTTCGGGAATGTCACTTCCTTTCTTGGTGCCAGCCTGCAATGCCTTCGCGTCTTCCAGCTTCTTCGGAACCCAGATACGGCCGTCGTTACGCAAAGATTCAGACATCAAAGTCAGCTTAGACTGCTTGTCGCCGTGTACCGGGATACAAGTCGGATGAATCTGCACGTAAGCCGGGTTTGCGAAGAACGCACCCTTACGATAACAAGCCATTGCTGCAGAGCAGTTACATGCCATCGCGTTGGTAGACAAGAAGTAAGTATTTCCATAACCGCCTGTTGCGATTACAACGGCATGAGCGGCAAAGCGTTCCAGTTTACCTGTTACAAGATTCTTGGCGATGATACCGCGCGCACGGCCGTCGATGATGACGACATCTTCCATTTCATAACGGGTATACAGCTTTACAGTTCCGGCACCTACCTGGCGGCTCAATGCAGAATATGCGCCCAGCAAGAGCTGCTGGCCCGTCTGACCCTTCGCATAGAATGTACGTGAAACCTGTGCGCCACCGAACGAACGGTTAGCCAGCAAGCCTCCGTATTCACGGGCAAAAGGAACACCCTGTGCAACACACTGGTCGATGATATTGTTTGAAACTTCAGCCAGACGGTAAACGTTAGCTTCACGGGCGCGGTAGTCACCGCCTTTCACTGTATCATAGAACAGACGATATACAGAGTCACCGTCGTTCTGATAGTTCTTGGCTGCATTGATACCTCCCTGAGCTGCAATAGAGTGCGCACGGCGCGGAGAATCCTGAATGCAGAAATTAAACACGCGGAATCCCATTTCGCCCAAAGAAGCAGCGGCAGAAGCACCTGCCAGACCTGTTCCTACAACAATGATATCCAGACGGCGTTTGTTGGCCGGATTCACCAGTTTCTGATGAGCTTTATAGTTGGTCCATTTTTCAGCTATCGGACCTTCAGGTATTTTAGAATCAAGTATCTTAGTCATAATTGTTTTCTTTTTTAGTTGATAAGGCATTGAACCTGTTTTGTCAACGTATTATAAATTCTTCACGAAAAATACAACTGCTACCAGCATGAATCCCAGCACGATGATAGTAGAATAGATGTTAGAAATGCATTTCCAACGACTGATCCAGGTCGTGTTGTTCCAACCCAAAGTCTGCATTGAACTCCAGAATCCATGAGTCAGATGGAACCACAAGGCACACAGCCAAACAATGTACAGCACAAAGAATACAGGATTTGAGAACGTTTCCATAATGTAGCCGTAACCATCTGTTGCGCTCAAACCGCCCATCATGGGATTTCCGATCAGTTCGGCGAACATCATGTTGTACCAGAAGTTGAACAAATGCAATGCCAAGCCCAAAATCACGATAACGCCCAAAGCCAGCATGTTCTGAGATGCCCATTCCACTGTTTTAGGCTTCACGCTAACAGCATAGCGCTCGCTGCCACGAGCCGCACGGTTCAACATTGTCAGCCAGAAGGCATAGATAATGTGAATTACAAACAGAGCAGCTAATGCCAGTGTACCGATAAGGGCATACCAGTTAGTTCCCAAAAATTCACACACCGTGTTATAACCCTCCGCCGAAAATAATGCGACCAGGTTCATCAACATGTGAAATGTAAGAAACAGGACAAGGGCGATACCAGTTACGCTCATCACCACTTTCCTTCCAATAGATGAATTACTTAACCACATAAATGATTGAATTTAAATTATTTAATTGTTAGAACTAAAATATCCTACTCGATGATTCGTAATACGTTGCAAAATTAGAAGTTTTATCGAGATAACACAAAAGATTAAGGAAATAATTCTTTAATCTGACCAAATACTTTGGCATATTTCCAAACTTGTGCGGAGAAAAGGAAGATTTTTGCCGCACAAGTTCTCCGTCTGCACCGCACAGAATCCTCCAGCCGACCTGTCAGATTCTACCGCTTTCCGTCTTTCTCTCCAAACTGCTCCTGCTGAGTCTCTACAATCTTGCTTGCTTTCATCAGCTCCTGTTTCTGCTCTTCGCTCAATGCGCCGCTTCCTTGTGTCGGGAGAGCAACCGTGGTCTGCTTTTCTTCATCTGCATCGAAGAGCTGGGGCACTGGCGAAGGCAAGGTGGCAAACTCCAGTTCGCCGGCCGACGGCTTGACCTCACCGGCATACTCCATCCGTGCCTTGATTCTGACCTTTCCAGCCTTGGAAGTGGTTTGAACCAACACGCAGGCTTCTCCCCAAAGCACGGGCACTGCCTTGTCTGCGCCAATCAACCGCCCCTCTCCTTCTATCTCAAACACGATGGAAGTGTTGTTCAGACGCTTGACCACACCGTTACGGTCGGTCACCTGCGCTACAACAGTCACCAAATCCCCGCCATTGGCCACCGGCTGCATATTCTCCGTATCAGCAGACAAACGGATTTCGGCGCTTTGACGAGCCGGACAAACTTTGTGCGAAGCCACTACTTTCCCGTCAATCAGACCTTCAGCCAACAAATAAGATTCAGAATGCTTGCCTCCCCGTGCAAATTTCTTGTCAACCATAAAGTCAAAAGCCTTTTCAAACCTGACAATAGGAAAAGGTTTGTTGCCCAATTCCTGAGGCACTCTGTATACGCGCTGCTTTTCCCCGGTTTGGGTAGTCAGCCTTACTTCATCACAATTGCTGTACACCGTTACGTCCTCAGGCGAAAAAGGAGTCATAAGGTTCGCAACATATACCATGGGACGGGTTTGATGGCTTTTGGCCTGGAACATATAATATGAATATTTCGGACGACGGAAAGCATCCATGATTCCTCCGTAGAAAGGATCCGGATGATAGCCGCGCTGATGGTCGAACGAATGCCAAAGGCATCCTCCGAGATGGTTGGGCTTCGTTTCATACAACACATCTATGCTTGCCCATCCCACAGGAGATCTGCCATAATCTCTTGCCTGAATCAGCTGTGCGTGCTCTCCCCATTGCCGGGCCACCCGGCTGGGAGAATTGTGCGCATTCCAGTCATCCACATTATCTCCCCACTCACGCGTAAAATAAATTTTATTCTCATCGTAACCGGGATCTGTTTCCGACAGAGGAGCGGTGAAGCTTATGTCAAAATACCGTGAGCCCGTAGCCCGAAGATCGGCCGCGGTATAATTGTTTCCCGGAAAAGCCTCTTCCTTCACAATGCCGTGCACTTCCTTCGCAAAATAATCCGGATAGCTGGTTTCGTTCAGGATAGGCTCCCACATAATGACACAAGGGTGATTCCGGTCACGGCGCACCATATTCCTGATATCAGAATAAATACGTTCTCTGAATACCGGTTCGTCGCTCCAGAACTGCCAGCCCGGAGTGTTTACAATGACGAAAAGGCCCAAGGCGTCACAGGCCTCCATAAATGCGGGATCTTGCGGATAATGCGCATCCCGTATGATATCCATGCCCGCATCCTTCAGCTTTTTCGCGTCACGCCAGTGCAACGAGTTTGAAAGCGCGTTCCCTATCAGCGCATAGTCCTGATGGCGGTTAGCGCCGATAAGCTTTCTTGAGAAAACCTTCCCGTTCAGGATCAGTCCCCGTTTGGGATCAAATCCGATAGTCCGGATACCCGTCCGGATTCCATATCCGTCAAGCATATTTCCCTTTCCGTCCTTCACCCTCACTTCCAGCGTATATAGATAAGGAGTATCCGGCGACCACAGCACAGGACTGCTCAAGGTCATCCGCTTCTTCAGCGTCGTATTTCCCTTCAGCCTGCAGTTCTCACGGGATTTCGCCACCTCTTCACCGGAATCATTACGCAAAACGAACTCCACCTCACCCCTGACCGGCGAAACGGCATCATTCTGCAGATTCACCTGTATGCAAACATCCACCGATTTGTCGCTCACATGCTCATAATATACAGCAACGCCCCCATTGCCTGTCTTATTTGCATTGCGCATGTTGGCATCTGTAATGTAAGTTTCCGAGGTAGTATACAGCCAGCAATCACGATAAATTCCTCCGAAATAGCAGAAGTCCAGCATTGTCTGCGGTTTTCCAGGAGGATAGTTCGGATCATCCGAATTGTCAGCCCAGACAGATACAAGATTCTTTTCCCCGAAACGGCATTGCTCTGTGATATCCAGGCTTACAGGCAAATAGCCTCCAAAATGTTCTCCGACAAGAGTTCCGTTCACCCAGATCTTACTCTTCCCCATAATCCCTTCAAAATAGAGGACACACCGTTCGCCTTGCAGGCCGGAAGGAAGCGTAAAATGTTTTCTATACCAGGCCTCACCACGGTAATTGATGCTCCCGCTGGCTTCCAAAGGCAATGTTTCCAGTCCGTTCGGCAATGATACGACCTGCCATTCCGAATCGTTGAAATCCACCCGCTCTGCCCCTTCCGCTCTGCCTTTGCAGAATCTCCATCCGGGATTCATGTCGAAGACCTGGCGCGGAGAATCGGAAAGGACATGAAACCCTGCCGTTGAGAAGCGGACTTGTGCGTTTCCGTCGCCCGCAAAATAGAAAAGGGCCAGCAGGACGAAAAATACACTTGATGGCAATCTTTTTGTTTTCATAATCAGTTTTTCGGTTATTTGCAGACAATTCACTTGTGCCTCGGAAAATTCATTCCCGATTCCGAGAGCAGTTCAACCGCCTTCTTCATGCTGTCGCTGAGCGTATTGATCACTTGAAAATACTCGCTCATATCCCACATGTCACGAGCTATCAACGCTTTCACCTGCGTCTTGATAAGCGGAAGCGCTGTCTGGTATTGCGTTTCATTATAAGGTATCTTCATCGTTTCGCCCAACGCCACAAGCTCCTTCAGCATCGCGTCATCCACCTCAAAGTCACGGTTAAAACGGCTGAACGTCTTGTATTTCTTCAGCCATTCCTGCCGATGGCGGTCAATCATCTTGATGTTGAACTGGACAATGGCACCTTTGTCACGCAGATTCATATAATAATCGGTATACATCGCCGTATCGATGGGCACGAAATAGTCAGGCATGATGCCGCCTCCGCCATACACCGTACGCCCGAGCTTCAACGTTTTGGCTTTCAATGAGTCCGGAAAATGAATACTGTCGGCGCTCATCATCTCACCCCGGTTATAGCGTTCGATCAGATCACGGTTGTATTGTTCCACACTCTCATAGGGCTTCTGGATGCAACGGCCCGAAGGCGTATAATAACGCGCCACGGTAAGCCGAATCATCGAACCGTCGGGCAGATCAATGGGACGCTGAACCAGCCCCTTCCCGAAAGTACGCCGTCCTACCACAATTCCACGGTCCCAGTCCTGGATGGCACCCGTCACAATCTCGCTTGCAGAAGCTGAAAATTCATCCACCAGCACAACGAGCCGTCCGTTCTGAAAATCCCCATCCCCTTTCGCCTTAAACTCCGTACGCGGATTGCGGCGTCCTTCCGTATAAACGATCAGCTCCTTGGATCCGAGCATCTGGTCACAAAGGTCGATAGCCGCATTCAGGTAGCCGCCTCCGTTTCCCTGCAAGTCAAGAATCAAGTCCTTCATGCCCTGTTTCTGCAATTTATGCAGCGCATCGGCAAATTCTTTTCCCGTCGTAGCCGCAAACCGGTTTACACGGATATAGCCGATATGTCCGTCCACCATATAAGAAGCGTCCAAACTATACACCGGAATCTTATCTCGCCTGATAGTAAACGACAGAAGTTCCTTTACACCTCCACGAAGCACTTTTACATTCACTTTCGACCCTTTAGGTCCCCGCAAGCGCCGCATCACCTCATCCGTATTCATTTTCACTCCAGCTATCACGGTATCATTCACCTCCACAATCCGGTCGCCAGCCAGTATTCCGACCTTCTCCGACGGACCTCCCGACACGGGCTGGATAACAAACAAGGTATCTGTCACCATATTGAACTGAATGCCTATCCCATCGAAATTGCCTTGCAGAGGCTCGTTCAGACGTTTCACTTCTTCGGGATCCGAGTAAGTGGAATGCGGATCCAGTTCCTCCAGCATTTTGACAATAGCCGTTTCCACCAGCTTGTTTTCATCTACATTGTCCACATACAAATTTGCGATGGCAAACTCAGCCAACTGAAGCTTGCGCGACGGAGAATTGAACTTGCTGTTTTGAGCGAACACCCCTCCCCAAAAAAGGCAGCAGAATGCTGCCAGCATGATATTCCTTTTCATCTCTATATTCTATATTAAAGACTGTTTTTCATTACATAAACCGGAGTTCTTCTTCTCTATCGGGTCAGAATGTCAATCAATTTCCATACCTTCCGGCAGGAAGTCGCTTACATCCTTGCCGAACTGAAGCAGTTCGCGTACAATCGTCGAGCTGACCGAAGTCAGTTCCGGCTCGGTAAACAGCAGAATCGTTTCTACACCGGCCAGTTTGCGGTTGATATCTGCTATGGTTTCCTCGTATTCAAAGTCACGGACCGTCCGGATTCCGCGAATGATAAACTGCGCCCCGCGCGATTGGGCAAAGTCGACCGTAAGCCCGTCATAAGCCTCCACCTTGATACGGGGTTCGTCCGCATAAAGTTTCTGGATCATTTCCACACGCTTCTCGGTAGGGAACCAAGTGCGTTTGCTCTCGTTTATCCCGATACCGATTATTATCTCATCCATGAACGTGAGCGCACGGCGCACCACCGAATAATGTCCGATTGTAAACGGGTCGAACGTGCCCGGAAATATTGCCCTTTTCACTTTTAAATAATTGATAGCTGCCAGTTGAAAGTTGATGAGCGGAGTGTTTCACTGCAAATCACCAACCGTCAATTGCCAACTGTTAACTAATCAAGTCTTCTTCTATCACCAGGTTGTTGATAATGAAATTCTGACGCTCCATCGTATTCTTTCCCATATAGAACTCCAGCATTTCCTTCACCGCATCCGTCTTTCGGAGCGTAACCTGCTCCAGACGCATGTCTTTTCCTATGAAATTACGGAACTCGTCCGGAGATATTTCGCCCAATCCCTTGAACCGGGTGATTTCCGGGTTCGGACTGAGCTTCTCAATAGCTGCCAGCCGGTCTTCTTCCGAATAGCAGTAGATGGTTTCGTACACCCCTTTCTTTCTGTTTCGCACACGGAACAAAGGAGTCTGCAAGATATACACATGCCCTTTCTTTATCAGATCCGGAAAGAACTGCAGAAAGAAAGTGATCATCAGCAGGCGGATATGCATGCCGTCGACATCCGCATCGGTAGCCACTATCACCTTATTATACCGAAGTCCGTCAAGGCCGTCCTCGATGTTCAGGGCTGCCTGAAGCAGATTGAATTCCTCGTTCTCGTAAACCACCTTCTTTGTAAGGCCGAAAGAATTCAGCGGTTTTCCCCGCAAGCTGAACACGGCCTGCGTATTCACGTCACGGCTTTTGGTGATGGATCCGCTTGCCGAATCCCCCTCGGTTATAAAGATAGAGCTTTCCAGGCGAGGGTCGTCTTCCCCGTCCTTCGGCCCCTTCAGGTCGTTCAGATGCACACGGCAGTCGCGCAGCTTGCGGTTATGAAGATTTGCCTTCTTCGCACGTTCGCGGGCAATCTTGGTGACTCCGGCAATCGCCTTGCGTTCCTTTTCCGACTCTTGTATCTTTTTAAGCATCACCTCTGCCACATCGGGATGCTTATGGAGGTAATTGTCTACATTTTCCTTCACGAAATCCCCCACAAACTTGTTGACGCTCACTCCGGACAACGGATAAGGATTTCCCTCGGAGTCTTTTTCGGGAGCCATCACCAGCGAGCCTAACTTGATTTTTGTCTGACTCTCAAACGTCGGCTCAATCACATTGACGGCAATGGCCGCCACCAGTCCGTTGCGTATGTCCTGATACTCCAGGCTTTTCCCGTAAAACTCCTTGATGGTACGGGCGATGTGTTCCTTGAAGGCACTTTGGTGCGTTCCTCCCTGCGTTGTATGCTGCCCGTTGACAAACGAATAGTATTCTTCTCCATACTGCGAGCTGTGGGTAAAGGCTATCTCGATGTCTTCACCCACCAGATGAATGATCGGATAAAGTCCCGGAGCCGTCATGTTGTCGTTGAGCAGATCCTCCAAACCGTTCCGGCTCACGATGCGGTGGCCGTTATAATAGATGGAAAGCCCCGTATTCAGATAAGTATAGTTGCGGAGCATCGTTTCGATGTATTCGATGCGGAAATGATAGCCCGTGAAAAGCGTATTGTCCGGCTCGAAAAAGATATAGGTTCCGTTCTCTTCATCCGTGGGTCCCGACGTGTCGCTCACCAGATCGCCGCGTTCGAACACGGCTTCACGCATCTGCCCGTCGCGCACGCTCCGCGCCACAAACCGGGAGCTCAACGCATTCACCGCCTTCGCTCCCACTCCGTTCAGCCCGACGCTTTTCTTGAAAGCCTTCGTATCATATTTTCCTCCCGTGTTCAGCATGGAAACGGCATCTACCAAACTTCCCAGCGGAATGCCCCGTCCGTAGTCGCGCACCGAAACCCGAAGGTTGTCCTCCATCGTGATGTCGATACGTTTTCCCGCACCCATCTTGAATTCGTCGATACTGTTGTCTATCACTTCCTTGAGGAGAACATAAATGCCGTCTTCCGCCTGCGAACCGTCGCCCAGCCGACCGATATACATGCCCGGACGGGTGCGCACATGCTCCATATCGCTCAGATGGCGGATATTTTCCTCTGTATATGAAACCGGATTTTCCTGCTGAATACGATTGTCTTCCATAACTTATACATTTAGCCTCGCCGGCCCTTTCTTCGGAAAAGGCCGGAGGGACATTCAAAATACTTTCTTGTAAGCTCTGCGGCGTTTGTGCTGAACCGATTCGAAGGCGCTCCACTGCGACTGCACTTTCTTGTTCAGCTCCAGTTCGGGATTGCTTTCGCCATACTCAAATCCCATCTGCTGGTAAACGGGCACCAGGTCATAAAACAGAAGCGCGTTCACGCCCTTGCTCTGGTATTCGGGCTTCACTCCCACCAGCAGCAGATCGAGAATCTTCGGACGTTTTACGAACAATGCCTTCAGCAGATAATACCATCCGAAAGGAAGCATCTTGCCTTTCGCCTTCTGCAAAGCTTCCGAAAGCGAAGGCATCGAAATGCCCACGGCCACCAGCTCGCCTTCTTCGTTTTCTACCAGCGACACCATGCGGAGGTCGATGAGCGGAAGATACATCTTTATATATTGGTTGATCTGCCCCTGAGTCATCTTCGAATATCCGTACAACGGAGCATACGCCTCGTTTATCAGATCGAAGATGCGCTGGCCGTAGTTATACTTCTTGATTTCGCCCCGCTTGAGCTTTTTGATCCTGAGCTTGTATTTCTGAAGAATAAGTTCTGAGATGCGGACAAACTTTTCAGGCAGCTTGTCGGGAACGGTGAGCTTATACTCCACCCAGTCGATTTCCTTCTGGAAGCCCAGCTGCTCCATATGCTCCGGATAATAAGAATAGTTATAGATGGTAGACATCGTGCTGAGCTGGTCGAATCCTTCCACCAGCATTCCTTCGGCATCCATGTCGGTAAATCCGAGCGGACCCACCATCGCTTCCATGCCGCGGGCCTTCCCCCATTCTTCAACGGTCTTGAGCAGAGCCGCCGACACCTCTTCTTCGTCGATGAAGTCAATCCAGCCGAAACGGACCTCTTTCTTGTTCCAGGTTTCATTGGCCCGATGATTGATGATGGCAGCTACCCTGCCAACAATCTCACCGCCGCGGTAAGCCAGAAAATAGTCAGCCTCACAAAATTCGAACGCTGCGTTCTTCTGCGGAGAGAACGTGTTCAGCATGTCATCCAGCAAATCAGGAACCGAATAAGGATTGTTTTTATAAAGCTCGTAATTGAAACGGATAAATTTCTTGAGCTCTTTCTTTGTCGTTACTTTCTTGATTGTAATGGTCATCGGTCTTTTTCTTTCGTTACTGCATAGAAAAATTCAGGCTGTAAAGATAAGGATTTTTATCGGGAATCACATTGTCCGCACACATTTTTCGTTTTTATCATTTTGACATAATGACAAACCGGACGCACGAGAATCGCTCATTTCCGGCCAACGGACGGGAAATCCGGAAAAATCGCAAGGAAATCGCCCCGGAGATTGTCAGATAGAAACAGATTTACCCCCATCACCAACAATAAGACCGAAACATAAGCCTTAAAACAGGTAACAAAACAGCATAATCGGACATTCTGTTGTCTTTTTGTCTTTTCAAAACTGTATCCGTCCCGAATGCTTCCAGAATAAAAATGCCTCTTCCGCCACGCGGTCCACGTTTTTCTGAAACGATACGCACAAATCCGGAAAACTTCTCCCAATCTGTCGGGACACTTTTACCGGAATGTCCCGTCAGATTCCGGCAAACACCGCGGTGTTCAGACAAAGATGTCCCAACATTCCGCCCCTTCCATAAGACCCCTGAGCGGGGTATGCATGGAAGCCTGCCTGAAGATGCATTCTGTTTCACTCCCAACGACGCCCTCGCCCGTCAGCGCAAACCGGATTTTCACAACGTTATGACGGCCGGAGGCCGGATTTCACGACAATGTGCGCAATCGCTCAATCCGTCAAGGCGAGCGAATCCGGCAACGAAAGAATCATCCCGATCACCTCGGCATAGTTCTTTTGGGCCGAAGGTATCCGGTTTCCTTTCAGATACCATGAATAGACGGTTTCCTGAATGCTCCCGACAAAAGGGCTGTACAACGAAGCCCAATGCGCCTGCTTTTCCCGCAAATCGTCCAGCACTTCGGGACGGACGGAGGAAACCAGCCGGGCGTATGCTTCTTCCGGAAGCAGCGAACGGGCATTCGACAACACGTACGGAAGCAAGCCGAAATAACCGGAATAGCGTACCGCCGGACTATCTGAACGGATGCAGATCTGGTAAGCCCAGAAGTTGGCCTCGGCTTCACTGCTCACGCCCAACAGATGAGAATATTCGTGGGCGTAAGTGAACGGGTATTCTACGGGAAGCAGGTCGCGGTTCAACTGCGATTCGGAGAAGAAAGGCCCCATGAAGCCAAGCACGCCTACACCCGAATAAAGGCCGTTGAAGGCAACCCGCTTGGGATGATGGAACGGACGGGGCCGGGCAAGTCCGAAGTGCGGGCGGACCGAAGCGAACACGGCTTTCAGCTCGCTTTCCAGCTTCTCTCGGGAAGGCATGGGGGCAATCGTATAAGACTTGTTCAGGCTATCGGTATAGGCGCGGAGGAAGCGGCCGAAAGCATCCGCACGATATTCGGCCCGCTCTGTTCCGGAGCGCGTGAAGAAATCATGACGGAAATAATTGGCTCCCCATCCCGCATAGAACCAGCACCAGACAATGACCAGAAGTTCGGCCTCGCACCGGAGGACCGTGCGCCAGGATGCCTTCTTTTTCCGCCCGGCCCAAGGGATGAGCACAAGTGCCGCAACGCATCCCGTCACCACCCACTCTTCGAGCGAAAACGGAATCCAGCTCGTACAGGCCGAAAGCACGAACGAAACCGAAGGATAAACCGTGCGGGCATACCATTCTCCGCAATCCGGCACAAAACGGCACACCAGCACAAAGGCTGCCAGAATCCCCTCAACCGTCCAGCGGACATATTTCTGCTTCATCGTTTTCATGCCCACGAATTTACAAAAAGTTTTCCAATGCAGCGTTTGCGGCATCGCTTTTTGTTTTCCGACTTTTTTCATTACCTTTGACATCCGAATCAAAAAACACGGACATGGTATTAAACTACATCTGGATTGCTTTCTTCGCCCTTGCCTTCATCGTGGCGGCGGTACGTCTGATCTTTTTCGGCGACACGGAAATCTTCCCTGCCGTCATCAATTCTACCTTCGAATCATCGAAGACAGCCTTCGAGATTTCCATCGGCTTGACAGGAGTGCTTTCGCTCTGGCTGGGCATCATGAAGATCGGCGAAAAGGGAGGTGTGGTCAACGTGCTCTCACGCGTTCTGAGTCCGCTGTTCTGCAAACTTTTTCCGGATATTCCCAAAGGCCATCCCGTGACCGGAAGCATCTTCATGAATCTTGCGGCAAACATGCTGGGGCTCGACAATGCGGCCACGCCGCTCGGACTGAAAGCGATGGAAGGCTTGCAGGAACTGAATCCGAAAAAAGACACGGCAAGCAACCCGATGATCATGTTTCTGGTGCTCAACACGTCGGGGCTCACACTGATACCTATCAGCATCATGGTCTACCGCGCCCAGCTCGGAGCCGCCCAGCCCACCGATGTGTTCGTCCCGATTCTGCTTGCGACATTCTTCTCTACACTGGCCGGCATCATTGCGGTCAGCATTTACCAGAAAATCAACCTGCTCAACCGCACCATCCTCCTCTTTCTCGGAGGAGCCAGCCTGTTCATCGCCTGCCTGATATTCTTTTTCAGCACATTGTCGAGAGAACAGATAAACACCTGGTCGACGACCATCGCCAACGTGCTTCTCTTCACCATCATCATCAGCTTTATATGGGCCGGTGCGCGAAAGAAGGTCAACGTGTACGACGCTTTTGTGGAAGGAGCGAAAGAAGGATTCACAACCGCCATCCGCATCATTCCCTACCTCGTGGCGATACTGGTAGCGATCGGGGTGTTCCGCGCTTCGGGATGCATGGACTATCTGATCCAGGGAATCGCACGGCTGGCAGAACTTTGCGGCATAGACAGTCAGTTCGTAGGAGCTCTCCCCACCGCCCTCATGAAACCGCTGAGCGGAAGCGGGGCGCGCGGCCTGATGGTAGATGCCATGAGCACATACGGAGCCGACTCTTTCGTCGGCCGCCTGTCGTGCATTTTCCAGGGCTCTACAGACACTACATTCTATATCCTTGCCGTATACTTCGGAAGCGTCGGCATCTCCCGCATGAGGCATTCGATTCCCTGCGGACTGCTGGCCGACCTTGCCGGAGTTATCGCTTCGATTTTCATCTGCTATCTGTTCTTTTAAAATATTACGCAACCCATGATTAGTTATCAGACCGAAGGGGTAGAAATGCCCGACATCAAGAAATCAAAAATCACGGCATGGATAAAAGCCGTAGCCGAAACTTACGGAAAACGCACAGGCGAAATAGCCTACGTTTTCTGTTCGGACGAGAAAATACTGGAGGTAAACCGCCAGTACCTGCAACATGACTACTATACGGATATCATCACATTCGACTACACGGAAGGAAACCGGATCTCCGGCGACCTTTTCATCAGTCTTGACACCGTACGCACCAACGCCGAACAATTCAATGCGCCGTACGACACCGAACTGCACCGCGTCATCATCCACGGAATCCTTCATCTCTGCGGAATCAACGACAAAGGACCGGGAGAACGCGAGATTATGGAAGCGGCGGAAAACCGGGCGCTGGCGATGCTGGACCAAATGCAATGAACCCGTCCCGCCGGAACACCTCTTCCACACAAAAAGAAAAAAGACGCCAAGCCGCAGTTTTTTCGGCTCATGCACAAAAGACATGCGGCTTGGCCCGGACTTCCGAAAGCCTTAGAGCGTTTTGATTTTCCAATAAAATATTATATCAGGCTCTTAAACGTACCAGGGAAACAGGCTGCAGTTTTCATCACATCAGGCAACCGCTTTAAACGGAACGTTTGGTGTTGACCATGCCACCATTTTTTCGTATTTTTGCCCCCGAATCAAAACTATAAAAAGAAGAATGAACTTCAACTACGATGTGATTGTAATCGGTGCCGGACATGCGGGATGTGAAGCCGCGGCCGCGGCCGCCAACCTCGGCTCAAAAACATGTCTTATCACAATGGACATGAACAAGATTGCGCAGATGAGCTGCAACCCGGCCGTGGGCGGCATCGCAAAAGGGCAAATCGTGAGAGAAATCGATGCCCTTGGAGGATATATGGGTCTGGTAACCGACAAGACCGCCATTCAGTTCCGAATGCTGAACCGCTCAAAAGGACCTGCCATGTGGAGCCCGCGCGCGCAATGCGACCGCGGCAAATTCATCTGGGCATGGCGCGAAGTGCTGGACAACATTCCAAATCTTCATATCTGGCAGGATACGGTGGAGGAGCTGATTGTAGAGAACGGCGAAGTGACGGGACTCATAACATGCTGGGGCGTTACCTTTCATGCCAAATGCGTAGTTCTTACCGCCGGTACATTCCTGAACGGACTGATGCATATCGGGCACAAGATGCTTGCCGGCGGACGGTGCGCAGAGCCTGCATCGTATCATCTGACCGAGTCAATCACCCGGCATGGCATAACTGCGGGGAGAATGAAAACAGGAACACCTGTGCGGATTGACGCGAAAAGCGTACACTTCGAATTAATGGATACGCAGGACGGAGAAAATGATTTTCACCGCTTCTCCTTCATCAGCGAGCCTCGCAAACTCAAGCAGCTCCAGTGCTGGACTTGCTTCACCAACGAAGAAGTGCATGAGGTGCTGCGCAGCGGATTGAAGGACTCTCCTCTCTTCAACGGGCAGATCCAAAGCATCGGGCCGCGCTATTGCCCGAGCATCGAAACGAAAATCGTGACTTTCCCCGACAAGCCCCAGCACCAGCTCTTTCTGGAACCGGAAGGTGAAACGACACACGAACTTTACCTGAACGGATTTTCTTCTTCGCTCCCGATGGAGATCCAGCTCGAAGCCCTGAAAAAGATTCCGTGTTTCAAGGATATTGTAGTATACCGGTCGGGATACGCTATCGAATACGACTATTTCGACCCGACACAGCTCAAGCATACGCTGGAATCGAAAATCGTCAAGAACCTGTTCTTCGCCGGACAGGTAAACGGAACCACCGGATACGAAGAAGCAGGAGGACAGGGAATCGTTGCCGGAATCAATGCGCACATCAACTGCCATGGCGGAGAACCGTTCGTACTGGGACGCGACGAAGCGTATATCGGCGTGCTTATCGACGACTTGGTGACCAAAGGCGTAGACGAGCCTTACCGCATGTTTACCTCGCGGGCCGAATACCGCATCCTTCTGCGTCAGGACGATGCTGACATGCGACTCACGGAACGGGCTTACCGGATCGGGCTGGCAAAGCAGGATCGCTATGACATCTTCTGCAAGAAGAAAGAAGAGATAGAACGGCTGACGCAATTTGCCACGACCTACTCCATCAAGGCCGACAAGATAAATGACACGCTGGAGGCTCTCGGAACAGCACGCCTCTCCCATGGGTGCAAACTGATCGACCTTATCAGCCGGCCGCAAATCACCGTCGAAAACATCGCGCCGCATATCCCCGCACTTCAAGAAGCCATCGACCAAGTAAAGGAGCGGAAAGATGAAATCGTAGAAGCGGCAGAAGTCCTCATCAAATATAAGGGATATATCGACCGCGAACGGACGATTGCCGACAAGATCCATCGCCTGGAGTCAATCCGGATCAAAGGCAAGTTCGACTACGCCAACCTCCAGTCCCTGTCAACCGAAGCCAGACAAAAGCTGATAAAGATCGATCCGGAAACCCTTGCGCAGGCAAGCCGCATTCCGGGGATATCTCCAAGCGACATCAACGTGCTTCTTGTCCTGATGGGCCGGTAACGGACGGAGTGTTTCACGTGAAACAATTTATTTAAGGAAATCACATAAAACATTGGTTATGAATAAAGAAACATTAAGAAAGAACTTGAGAGAAATCCAGAATTTCCCCAAACCGGGAATCCTGTTCTATGATGTAACGACACTCTTCAAAAACGCCGAGTGCCTTCAAGGACTTATAGAAGAGCTGTATGAGATGTATAAGGACAAAGGCATCACAAAAGTAGTCGGAATCGAATCAAGAGGGTTCATCCTGGGAGGAGCCTTGGCCGCACGCCTCGGAGCCGGATTCATCATGGCGCGCAAGCCGGGGAAATTGCCGGCAGAGGTGGTAGAAGAAACCTACGAGAAAGAATACGGGACGGACACCATACAGATACACAAAGACGCCATATCAAAGGATGATGTTGTCTTGCTGCACGACGACCTTCTGGCCACAGGAGGAACCATGGCTGCCGCATACAGACTGACCAAACGCTTTGGCGTGGAGAAAGCTTATGTAAACTTTGTCATCGAGCTGAAGGGACTCAACGGAAGAAAAGCCTTCGAAGAAGGTACGGAGGTTACTACCCTGCTGCAGCTATAATATCCAGCAATGGAAGAAAACGAAAAGACAAACGGGTTGACAACGGCTGAGTACCTGCACAGAATCGTACTCAATCTGCCGGAAGGGCCAGGCATCTACCAATACCTGAACGCAGAAGGAACAATCATCTATGTAGGGAAAGCCAAAAACCTGAAAAGGCGCGTCTATTCTTATTTTTCAAAAGAGCATCAGTCTGCAAAGACAAAGATTCTTGTAACGAAAATTGCCGACATACGATATATCGTGGTGAATACGGAAGAAGACGCGCTGCTTCTGGAAAACAACCTCATCAAGAAATACAAGCCAAGATACAACGTCCTGCTGAAAGACGACAAGACCTATCCGTCAATCTGCGTCAGCAACGAGTATTTTCCGCGGGTCTACAGAACACGGAAAATCATCCGGGACGGATCAACTTACTACGGACCGTACAGCCACATTCCTTCGATGATGGCATTGCTTGAACTCATCAAGAAACTGTATCCGCTACGCACCTGCCGGCTTGCGCTGACTCCCGAAAACATCAGCCAAGGAAAATTCAAAGTCTGCCTGGAATATCATATAAAGAACTGCAAAGGGCCTTGCATCGGGCTGATTTCACACGAAGAATACATGGAGAATGTCGGTCAGATAAAAGAGATACTGAAAGGAAACACGCAGTCCATAAGTGCTCTTCTCATGGAAAAGATGAAAGGGCTTGCAGACGAAATGCGATTTGAAGAAGCTCAAAAGGTAAAAGAGAAATACCTGCTGATTGAAAACTACCGTTCAAAAAGCGAGGTTGTCAGCTCGACCCTGCACAACATTGACGTATTCTCTATCGAGAAGGACGAAAACTCGGCCTACATCAATTACCTGCACATCACCAACGGATGCATTAACCAGGCTTTCACATTCGAGTACAAGGTACGGATGAACGAAAGCAAAGAGGAGCTCCTTCAGCTCGGAATCGCAGAAATGAGGGAAAGATACAAAAGCCAGTCGAAAGAAATCATCATCCCGTTCGAACTGGATATGGAAATGAACGGAGTGACGTTTACCATCCCGCAACGGGGGGAAAAGAAACACCTGCTGGATCTTTCGGTCATGAACGTAAAGCAATACAAAATCGACCGCCTGAAACAGGCGGAAAAGCTGAATCCGGAACAGCGAAGCGTACGCCTGATGAAAGAGATACAAGAACAGCTGAACCTAAGCCATATGCCGAACCATATCGAATGCTTCGACAACTCGAACATCCAGGGAGCGGATGCTGTGGCCGCATGCGTAGTATTCAAGAAGGCCAAGCCAAGCAAAAAAGATTACCGGAAATACATAATCAAGACTGTTACCGGGCCGGACGACTACGCTTCCATGCAGGAAGTTGTAAGGCGCCGATACACGCGAATCCTTGACGAGCAGGGAGAACTTCCCGACCTCATCTTAACCGATGGAGGAAAAGGACAAATGGAGGTGGTCAGAGAAGTCATCGAAGACGAGCTTCACCTGTCAATTCCAATCGTCGGACTGGCCAAGAACAACAAGCACCGGACCTCGGAAATTCTGTTCGGATTCCCCCCACAAACGGTAGGCATAAAACAAGGAACGCCCCTCTTCCATCTGCTGGAAAATATCCAGGATGAAGTGCACCGGTTTGCCATCACTTTCCACAGGGACAAACGGAGCAAAAGTCAGATAGCCTCGGCGCTCGACAACATCAAAGGCATCGGAGAAAAACGGAAAACCGCCCTGCTGAAGAAATTCAAGAGCGTGGCCCGTATCCGCCAGGCAAGCCTTGAAGAACTGGCTGAAGTAATTGGCGAAACAAATGCAAAAACCGTCAAGGAAAGCCTGCAAGAAAACAAATAAATTTCGTATTTTTGTAAAAAACAAGAACCAATGAGAGTAGTAATACAACGTGTCAGCCATGCTTCGGTTACAATTGACGGAGCATGCAAGTCGTCCATTAAAGAGGGATTTCTGATCCTTCTGGGCATTGAGGAAGCCGACGCCCGGGAAGATGCCGACTGGCTGTGCAAAAAGATTGTCAATCTCCGCGTATTTGATGATGAAAACGGAGTCATGAACAAATCGATTCTAGACACAAACGGAGAAATACTTGTAGTAAGTCAGTTCACGCTCATGGCTTCTACGAAGAAAGGAAACCGTCCCTCATACATACGTGCAGCCAGACATGAAACAGCAGTCCCCCTTTATGACTATTTCTGCAATGAATTGAGCATCGCCTTAGGGAAACAGGTGGGAACAGGAACCTTCGGAGCAGACATGAAAGTAGAACTGCTGAACAACGGTCCGGTAACAATCTGCATGGACACCAAAAACAAAGAATAAAATGACAATAGAAGAAGCTCAGAAAACAGTAGACAACTGGATAAAAAAATATGGCGTACGCTATTTCAGCGAACTGACCAACATGGCGGTTCTGACAGAGGAAGTGGGCGAACTTGCCCGCATCATGGCACGCACTTATGGCGACCAGTCTTTCAAGGAAGGCGAGAAGCACGATTTGGGAGATGAAATGGCCGACGTGCTATGGGTACTGCTCTGCATCGCCAACCAAACCGGAACAGACCTGACAGAAGCCTTCAAAAAGAATCTCGACAAGAAAACTGCGCGTGACAAAGACCGACATAAGAACAACCCTAAATTATAAGCGATATGTATAACAACGACGAATTCGAAAGCGACCTGTTCCGCAACATGGAAGAGGAAAACAAAGAAAACCTGAACCAGCCCAGCAAATATGAGGTGGCTTTGGGAAAATACAATACAGATCTCAAAGACGATGAAATCGCATCAAAAGTATCGCATCTCATCGAGAAGCATGTGGATGAAAACAACACACCTGAAGTCAAGAAGTTCCTGTTCAACTGCATCGATCTGACAACGCTGAAGTGTACAGACAGCGAAACCAGCGTGATGGAATTTACAGAGAAAGTCAATGACTTCGACGACAAATACCCCGATCTGAAAAACGTTGCAGCTATCTGTGTTTATCCCAACATGGCAGAAATCGTCAACGACACACTGGAAGCCGACCATGTGAAGATAGCATGCGTGTCCGGAGGATTCCCCTCTTCACAGACATTCATGGAAGTAAAAGTTGCAGAAACGGCCATGGCGCTTCATGCAGGGGCTGACGAAATAGATATTGTGATCTCTGTCGGAAAATTCCTCAGCGGAGATTATGAAGGAATGTGTGACGAGATTCAGGAACTGAAAGACGTATGCGGCGAAAAGCACATGAAAGTAATCCTTGAAACCGGTGCCTTGGGCTCTGCCTCAAACATCAAGAAAGCAGCCATTCTGGCAATGTATTCGGGAGCAGACTTCATCAAGACGTCCACGGGAAAAGAACAGCCGGCCGCTACTCCCGAAGCAGCTTACGTCATGTGTCAGGCTATAAAGGAATACTACCTTGAAACGAAAAGGAAAGTGGGATTCAAACCTGCCGGAGGACTGAACACAGTGCACGATGCCATCGTTTATTACACCATTGTAAAGGAAGTTCTCGGCAAAGACTGGCTGAACAACGATTTGTTCCGTCTGGGAACCAGCCGCCTGGCAAACAAATTGCTTTCAGACATATTGGGCGAAGAAACGAAGCTCTTTTAATCTCAAGCAAAACAAAGCTCCGGCCATCTCCATACGAAAGGAAACGGAGTCCCCAAAAGAACAAGGGTGAACAGCGTACAAATACACCTGCTCACCCTTGTTTTCTTATGCTGCGCAAAATCATTTGTCGCGTTCCACTACATAATCAATATAAGCAGCCAACGACCGGCAAATGGCATTGCCTTCAAAGTCAGACAAAAGACCCAAAGCCTTGTTCCGGAAATCCCTCATTGTTTTTTCGGCATATCCAATGCCGCCTTCATTCTTGACCCGCTCTACAAAGCTGCCTATCTCCTCTTTCGAAGCCTCCAGTTTCCGTATGCGTAAAGCAAGTTCATTCAACTTGGAATCGTTTAATTTATTCAGCACATAAATGGCCGGAAGAGTAAGCTTGCCTTCCATCATGTCATTGCCTGTGGGCTTGCCGATTTGGGAACTGTCAAAATAGTCGAATATGTCATCCTTGATCTGAAAGGCTATTCCAATCAGCTCGCCGAAGAGGGAGGCCTTGCGGATGTTCTCCTCACCTGCCCCTACTGATACAGCTCCGCTCTCAGCACTCGCACGGAACAGAGCAGCCGTCTTCTTGCGTATGACATCAAAATAAGCCTGTTCTGAAAAATCATTGTTCTCGATATTGGTCAGCTGAAGTATTTCACCCTCAGAAAGGTCCCGTCCCAGACAAGCGACCAGTTCAACCAGACGTATCATCCCTGTATGTGAAGCATGCTTCAGACTCGTTGCCAACATGTAGTCCCCTACAAGCACAGACACCTTGTTATTATAGATCGCATTGACAGAGGATTGCCCCCGACGTTCATCGCTTTCGTCCACAACGTCATCATGAACAAGGCTCGCCGTATGAAGCAATTCCAAAGAAAGAGCAGCATGAAACGTCGCGTCATTCAATTTGCCGAACAGTTTGGCCATCAACATCACCAGAATAGGACGCATCATCTTCCCTTTCCGCTTCTTTATATACGACAACACATCCTGCAGCCTCGGATTTGAACTTGTCAAAGAGGCCTCAAAAAGTGCCCTAAATTCATTTAATTCTGTTTCTACGGGCTGCTTTATCAAATCTATTTTGTTCATGTGCATTTATTTAGCGTACAAAAATAATAATAAAAGAAATAATAGCGTATTTTTTTGTACATTTACATGAAAAAACTAAAGATTTTTAGCCGACATGGAGAAACTGTTCCTATTAGACGCATACGCACTGATTTACCGTGCCTATTATGCATTCATCAAGAATCCCCGTATCAATTCAAAAGGCTTCAACACTTCAGCCGTACTAGGCTTTGTCAATACACTGGAGGAAGTGTTGCGGAAAGAAGAACCCACACACATCGGAATCGCATTCGACCCTCCCGGGCCGACATTCAGACACAATGCCTTTGCCGCATACAAAGCGCAGAGAGAAGAAACGCCTGAGGTAATCAAATGGTCGGTAACGCCGATAAAGGATATTATCAAAGCCTACCGGATTCCCATACTGGAAATAAGAGGCTATGAGGCAGACGATGTGATCGGCACACTGGCGACACAGGCCGGGAAAAGGGGCATCAATACGTATATGATGACTCCCGACAAAGACTATGGCCAGCTTGTAAGCGAACATGTATTCATGTATCGCCCGAAATACGGCGACAAGGACTTCGACATCATGGGAGTCGATGAAGTTAAGGAGAAATTCAATATCGAATCGCCCGCACAGGTCATCGACATGCTCGGGCTGATGGGCGACACGGCTGACAACATTCCAGGATGTCCCGGCGTAGGAGAAAAGACAGCGCAGAAACTGATTGCGCAATTCGGAAGCATCGAAAGCCTGCTGGCCCATACCGATGAGCTGAAAGGAGCTATCAAGAAAAAAGTGGAAGAAAACGAAGAACAGATTCGCTTCTCAAAATTCCTTGCCACCATCAAGACCGATGTGCCGGTAGAGCTTGACATGGAAACCCTGAAAAGAAGAGAACCGGACGAAAAAGAATTGCGCCGGATCTTCGAGCAGCTGGAGTTCCGCACCCTCATAGAACGGGTATTGAACGGAGAAAAGAAATCCGCACCGGCCACGCCCGCACAACCCGATCTCTTTGGATTTTTCACGGACAACGGAACGGAAGAAACGAAAAATTCAAATCTCACGAGGCTTGACGACCTGCATTACGACTATCAACTTGTTGATAATGAAGAGAAAATGCGTGATTTATTTCAAAAATTAATTACAACGCAAGTTCTCAGTCTAGACACAGAAACAACAGGAACCGATCCAATCAGTGCCGAACTGGTTGGAATGAGCTTCTCGTTTGAAGAAAACCAGGCTTTTTATGTTCCGGTGCCGCCCGACGGTGAAGAAGCACAAAAGATTGTAAACATATTCAAGCCCGTATTCGAAAACGAAAAAATAGTCAAGGTCGGACAAAACATCAAATACGACCTGCTGGTTCTGGAAAACTATGGAGTAACCCTAAAAGGGAAAATGTTTGACACAATGATTGCCCACTACGTTCTCCAGCCCGAACTCAGGCACGGAATGGACTATCTGGCGGAAATCTATTTGAAATATGATACCATCAAAATAGAAGAACTGATCGGACCCAAAGGAAAAAACCAGAAAAACATGCGTGACCTTCCGCCCAATGAAGTATACAAGTATGCGTGCGAAGATGCCGACGTGACGCTGAAACTGAAAAATGTGCTGGAAGGCGAACTGGCCGAGAACGGAGTAAAAGACCTGTTCGAGGAAATCGAGATGCCGCTCGTCCCCGTACTTGCCTATATGGAACGGAACGGAGTACGGATTGATACGGAGGCTCTGAAGGAAACTTCCCGCCACTTCACCGCTCGGATGAACCAGATTGAAGAAGAGGTGCACCAGCTGGCCGGAACAAACTTCAATATCGCTTCTCCCAAACAGGTGGGCGAGATATTGTTCGACAAGCTCAAGATTGTGGAGAAAGCCAAAAAGACCAAGAGCGGACAATATGTAACCTCAGAAGAAGTGCTGGAAAGCCTGAAGGGGAAACATGAAATCGTAGGCAAGATCCTTGAACACCGCGGACTCAAAAAACTGCTGGGAACGTATATCGACGCTCTCCCCCAACTGATCAACCCGAAGACAGGACGGATACACACTTCGTTCAACCAGACCGTTACGGCTACAGGACGGCTAAGTTCAAGCAACCCGAACCTTCAGAACATCCCGGTACGCAACGAAGACGGCAAAGAAATACGGAAGGCCTTCATACCGGACGACGGTTGCGAGTTCTTCTCGGCCGACTATTCACAGATAGAGCTGCGTATCATGGCGCATCTGAGCGAAGACCCGCACATGATTGAAGCGTTCAATGAAGAGCAGGATATCCATGCGGCAACCGCAGCAAAGATATATAAGGAACCGTTGGAAGGGGTCACCCGCGAACAGCGGAGCAAAGCAAAAACAGCAAACTTCGGCATAATCTACGGCATTTCTGTGTTCGGCCTGGCGGAGCGTCTGAATGTAGACCGGAAAGAAGCAAAAGCCCTTATCGACGGATACTTCGAAACATACCCACATGTACGGGAATATATGGATAAGAGCATCCGCTCGGCACGTGAGAAGGGATACATCGAAACTATATTCAAACGCAAACGCTACTTGCCGGATATTAATTCACACAATGCCGTTGTACGCGGATATGCCGAACGGAACGCCATAAACGCTCCGATACAGGGAAGTGCTGCCGACATTATAAAAGTAGCGATGGTCCGCATCTACCAACGCTTCATGAAAGAGGGCATCCGATCGAAAATGATTCTTCAGGTTCATGACGAATTGAACTTCAGCGTACTGCCTGAAGAAAAGGAAAAAGTGAAGCAAATAGTGATAAGCGAAATGGAAAGTGCTTACAAAATGAAAGTACCTCTGCGTGCAGACTGCGGTTGGGGAAAGAATTGGCTCGAAGCGCATTGACCTGAAGAGATTGTTAACATATCTTTATTTGATAACATTTTGCTAATTAACCGCAAAATTTTCGGCAAAACATATACGCTATATCAAAACTATCCGTATATTTGCACTGTGATTAAAAACAAAATGTCAGTCAAACCTTAAAAAAATAAAGATATGAAGACAAGAAGTTTATTGAGAAGTTTGTTTGTCGTAGTGATTGCTTTCGTAGCTAATCTTACAGTTTTTGCAGAAGAATGGGACAACAATCTCATCTATAACGCAGAAGAGGTAAACGGCGTGAAAGTTTCAGAAACCGTTTACAAGAAAGACGGCAATATGCTGACCAACTATATGAAGTATAACTATAAATATGACGCGAACAACCAAATGACTGAAAACATGTCACAAAGATGGAACAGTGGAAGAAACCGCTGGGAGAATGACCTGTGCATCCGTTATATTTATGATAACAAGAGCGTTACAACGGAATACTATAAATGGAACAACAAAAAGAAAGATTTCATTCTGATTCCGGAAATGACCGTTACAATGGATAAATAAACCACCTGATAGCAGAAAACAAAATTCATAAACTCTCTCATCTTTTGAAAGAGGCACCTCGTGAGGAAGTGCCTCTTTTTTATTGTTCTCTGCGCCCGGATTTCTAAAGTTAACCGCACAAAAGCACCGGTTTCACTTATAAACTGAAAGCAGATGAGCGGAAAAGTCTGCCACCATGCAATTACAATTTCTGCACGCACAAATATATGATAAAAATTAAGTACCTTTGCACATCGTTTGAATATCAACGGATAATATTAAAAACAAAATAAACTTTATGGCATTACAATGTGGTATCGTTGGTCTGCCGAACGTGGGCAAATCAACTCTTTTCAACTGCTTATCAAACGCAAAGGCCCAAGCGGCCAATTTTCCTTTCTGCACCATCGAACCGAACGTGGGAGTGATTACAGTTCCCGACGAACGGTTGAACAAACTTGCCGAACTGGTACATCCGGGCCGCATTGTCCCTACAACGGTAGAGATAGTCGACATCGCCGGACTTGTGAAAGGAGCAAGCAAGGGCGAGGGACTCGGAAACAAGTTTCTGGCCAACATCCGCGAAACCGACGCAATCATTCATGTGCTGCGTTGTTTCGACGATGAAAACGTAACGCATGTAGACGGCACGGTCAACCCCGTACGCGACAAAGAAATTATCGACACAGAGCTTCAGCTGAAAGACCTTGAAACCATCGAAAGCCGCATCCAGCGCGTACAGAAACAGGCGCAAACCGGAGGAGATAAAGTTGCCAAGCAGACTTATGAAGTGCTGGTACGCTATAAGGAGGCGCTGGAGCAAGGCAAATCCGCACGCACCGTGCAGTTTGAATCGAAAGACGAGCAGAAGATTGCACACGATCTTTTTCTGCTGACCTCGAAACCGGTGATGTATGTATGCAACGTTGACGAAGGAAGCGCCGTTACGGGAAACAAATACGTAGAGCAGGTGCGCGAAGCCGTAAAGGATGAAAACGCACAGATACTGATCGTTGCCGCCAAAACAGAAGCAGACATCGCCGAACTGGAAACCTACGAGGACCGCCAGATGTTCCTGCAAGAAGTGGGACTCGAAGAATCCGGAGTAAACCGCCTCATCAAGTCGGCCTACAAACTGCTGAATCTGGAAACATTCTTCACCGCAGGCGAAATGGAAGTCAAGGCATGGACATACCACAAAGGCTGGAAGGCTCCGCAATGTGCAGGCGTTATCCACACAGACTTTGAGAAAGGATTCATCCGCGCTGAGGTCATCAAATATGACGACTATCTCCATTATGGAAGCGAAGCTGCCGTACGGGAAGCCGGCAAGCTGAACGTGGAAGGCAAAGACTACGTAGTGCAGGACGGCGATATCATGCACTTCCGCTTCAACGTATAAGGACCGCCTCGGAGTACACGAATAACAGACCTGTGTACTCCGATACAAACATCTTTCATTAACAACAATCCTTATCCGGCAGGAATTCCATGCAATCAGAAGCCAAACCACGCAAACCCCATTGGATTCAAATATGTTTTTAAGCCTTCAGGTTTGCTTGTTTTTCAGTTTATCTATAAGTTTGCAGACACAAGAACATAAAAACTCATTCGCATGAAATATTTGATTGTAGGAACAGGGGGCGTGGGAGGTTCCATAGCCGGATTCCTGGCCCTGGCAGGCAAAGATGTAACCTGCATCGCACGCGGCAGACACCTTGAAGCCATACGCCGCAACGGACTTCACCTGAAGTCAGACCTGAAAGGAGAGCATTATCTCCCGGTCACAGCTTGCACATCTGAAGAGTTCGAAGGGAAAGCAGACGTGATCTTCGTGTGCGTAAAAGGATATTCCATCGATTCAATCAAGGATGTACTGAAACGTGCCTCAGCTCCCGGCACACTGGTGATTCCTATCCTCAACGTATACGGCACAGGTCCGCGTATCGGACGGCTCGTGCCTTCAGTGGATGTGCTTGACGGATGCATCTATATCGTAGGCTTTGTTTCGGGCGAAGGAGAGATCACCCAGATGGGAAGCATATTCCGCATGGTATTCGGAGCACGCCCCGAACAGGGGATTGCCCGGGAACGGCTGGAAGAAATAGCCGGAGAACTGCGCGGATGCGGCATTAAAGCAGATGTTTCCGACGATATAAACCGCGACACCTTCATCAAGTGGGCGTTCATCTCAGCCATGGCATGTACGGGCGCATATCACGACGTTCCGATGGGTGAAGTGCAGCGCGAGGGAGAAGTGCGCGACACCTTCGTCGGCCTGTCGCGCGAAAGCGCCGAAATCGGGCACAGGCTGGGCATAGCTTTCCCTGAAGACCCGGTCGCATACAACCTGAAAGTAATCGACAAACTCGACCCGCACAGCACGGCCTCCATGCAGAAGGACATTGCGCGCGGACACGAATCAGAAATACAAGGCTTGCTGTTTGACATGATCGAACTGGGAGAACGCCTGCATGTTAATCTGCCGACCTATCATAAAGTAGCGCAAAAATTCGGAAAAGCATGAAACATATCATTGACATCGATACGTGGGAGCGGAAGGACAACTACAATTTCTTCCGCGGATTCGCCAACTCATGGATTGCCGTTACCGGCGAAGCGGACTGCACCGAAGCGTATGCTTCCGCCAAGACAAAGGGAAAGTCCTTTTTCCTTTATTACCTGTATGCCATTCTTCGGTCTGTAAACGAAATCAAGGAGCTGCGTTACCGCTGGGACAAGAACGGGCAGGTGGTCTATCACGACACTGTAGATGTCATCTCCCCCATCGCTGTGCCGGGAAAGACTTTCTATACGGTACGCATCCCCTACCACAAGGATTTCTGCACGTTCTATGAGAAAGCCAGGCAGATAGTAACCTCCATTCCGGAAGACGGCGATCCTTACGGAACCGACAAACAGATAGCCTCCCAAGGGGATTTTGATGTATTCTTGCTGAGTGCCACACCGAAACTCTACTTCACGTCTATCACCTACACCCAGCAGTCTGTAGGCCACCCGCTGGACTATCCGCTGATGAATGCAGGCAAGGCCATCACCCGCGCCGGACGGCTCTACATGCCTATCGCACTGACCGTAAGCCATGCTTTTGTGGACGGAGCGCACATCTCGCTCTTTTTCGAAAAGGTGGAACAGATTCTGAGAGAGATAGCGTAAGAGTCTGCGCCAATATAGAAAAAGACTTTCAAATAGCAATGTCATTCCGAGTGCCCGTTTCCCATAGAAAATAGACGCTCAGAATGACAAGATGATAGCTGATTTTCATCCCGACACCGTTTCCTTTTCCCAAACAAAGAACTGTTGAAAGCAAATTTTTGTCGGGAGGTAATCAAGCAACGCTTTATCTTAAATACTCGCACAACTTCTGCACCGCGCGGGCACGGTGACTGATCTTATTCTTTTCCTCGTTGCCCATTTCGGCAAAAGTTTCGTCATAGCCTTCGGGCACGAACACCGGATCGTAGCCAAAGCCCGAGCCTCCGCGTTTTTCTTCGATTATACGGCCTTTCACAATGCCTTCAAAGAGATGTTCTGTGCCGCCTTCAATCAGGCAGATGGCGGTGCGGAATTGAGCCTTGCGGTTCGTTTCCCCGCTCAGTTCAGCAAGAAGCTTCTTCATGTTCGCCTCAGAATCGTGCCCCTCTCCACCGGCATAGCGTGCCGAATAAACTCCCGGTGCGCCGTTCAGAGCCTCCACTTCCAGCCCTGTATCGTCTGCAAAACAGTCCATCGCATAATTCTTATAGATATATTCCGCTTTCTGCCTCGCATTCCCCTCCAGCGTATCGGCGGTTTCCGGAATATCTGCATGGCAGTTGATATCATTCAGACTCAGCACTTCTACCTTTTCACCCAATATCTGACGCACCTCGTCCAGCTTGTGCGCATTGTTCGTTGCAAAGACCAGTTTCTTCTTCATATCGTCAACCGTTTTAATCGGGATAAAGGTACGGATAATTTCCGGAAACGGCATGGCGGAAACCATAAAATTCCGGGATTAAAACTTCAGGCAACAATGTGGTTTGTATAAACCACGATGTTGAATGTATAAACCACAGTGTCGTTTGTATAAACCACATCGCCGTTTGAAGAATATGCCGGAGCTTTTTCTTCTTTCCCATCGGATTCAGACAAATCTATTCGGCTTTCAGACAAACAAATTTCCGCCGGCATTGCTTTTCTTTGCACCATAAAGAAAACCATTGCTACGAAGACAAGTTCCAGAAAAATTGTACAACACAAAACAATGAGGTTATGAAAACGAATCTGATTTCTTGGAAACATGTCGTCGCGCTTATATGGGCATTTTCCGGACTGGCCGCCTGCGATGACGACGACAACTGCCGGAAAATCTACTATCCGGCGCACAGCACCGGATGCATAAGCATGGGTACGGTAAAAGACGGCGAAATCCTGACCGACAAGGGAAATACGCTTATCATAGACGAAACGTCGGTCGAACACGAACTTGAAGAAGGAAAAAGGGTGTTCATCAGCGGAGAAATACTGGACAGGGAAAGCGAAACACGGTATCTGGTGAAAGTGAACAAATACCACCAGCTCTTGGAAAAAAGCTATATCACCATGCCTTCCGATACCGACACCTTGGGACACGATGCCGTCAATATCCTCAGGGCATGGTTCGGAGGAGAATGTCTGAACCTGCAGGCTGAAATGTACTACAATCCTTCATCAGGCATCTCTCACCTGCTGAATCTTGTCTACAACGACACGCTGAGCACAAACGACACCCTCCGGTTCAGTCTGCGCCACAATGCATACGGGGATACCCTAAAAACCCGTACAGGCAGGGTCACGGCTTCGTTCCACATCGACACACTCGCAACAAAGGAGAAGACGCATGTGATTGTGGAATATCCATGGTATGACCGACACGGCAAAGAACGAACGTATGTCACAGAAGGAGATTACTACATTGCTGAAGAGAACCAGGAAGAAGAAACAGAAAACAATACGGATACAGCAGAAGACGGAACAATCAGCATCCACTGACCATGCTCCAGACTCTGCTTCAACTTATACAAACTACGACAGAAGCCATGACAACTATATTTCTGCATCAAAACATCTTTTCATTATCATATATGCCCGTCCGGTTCGTGATGAATAGAACGGGACTTAAAAGAATCGCATTCACCATATTGCTTCCCTTCATCGCCCAGGCTTGCGACAAATACGAAACAGGCGAATACACTCCACTTCCGAAAATCCACCTGGGAGAAACGTTCAGATACCTCTGCGTGCCGGAAAACTACATCCAGATGGCATACGACTCGCTCGGAAGCGCAGCTGTATTGAACTTCTACAAAGAAGAGGTCACGGATCTCGACTACATCGACTATGACGAGCAGTCCTGCACTTTTTCGTTCAACAAAGGAGAAACAATGACATACAGAATCAGCTGGGACTATGAATCGGAAAAGAATGTAGTCCGCTTTCTATACGGCCAGAACGGCATGTGGTACCGCATGAACAGCAATTATGCCAACGAGTATATTCTTGAGGCGAACGATGGCATGGCTATCCGCACCGTCGTATACCGCACAAACTACGACTCGATCAACATAACCGTCAACCAGTTCCGCATCGAAGAATACACAAAAGAATTGGAGTCTGCAGAGCAATAAGGATACGTCACTCTTTCTCGATGCATTCATTTTTTCTGTACGCACCGGGAGAAACTCCGCAGCACCGTCTAAAAAATTTGCAGAAAGCAGACTGGTCGGAAAAATTGAGAAGCTCCGCCACATCCTGAACCGACTTTTCCGGGTCGAGCAGACAGCCTTTGGCATCCAGCAGCAGCTCTTCCTCAATCAGTTGGCTGGCGTTCTTCCCGTAGAATTTGCGCAACCTGGTCGAAAGCACATCCGGCGAAACACAAAGCTGCTCGGCATACCATTTCACCTCATGGTGTTCACGGCAATGAGTCCGCACCAGATGGAGAAAACGGCCGAGCATATCGGCCCACACATACCTTTCGCTGCCAGAACCTGTCTTGTATAGCTTGAAAACGATGTTCCACAAATCCAACAGCAAGGTCTGCAAGAAGTCTTTCTGAATTTCCTCGCAGAAATGATGGTCCGGCTTATTGATGATGTCAATCAGCAGATCTGTAAGCAAAATCATGCGCTTGCTCTCCTCGTCGCCGAACGAAACAAAAGGCTTTTGCGCACACCAATAGATGACTTCCGAAAAATTAAAGCGGATATTGTCTATCGTTTTCTTAAAGAAAATCTTGTCTGACAGAATCAGGCGGCCTTTAAATGCTGCATTCGCCTTTATGTCGCTCCACCTGTTGCTGACAAGGATAAAATCGATGTACGCCGGAGCAAGAACCGCAACGCGTTCTCCGCGTATCGAAAAGCTAATCTCCCCCTCCATGAGCAGCAAAGAAGTTTCACACGATTTCTCCGACACGCCCCCCAAAAGAAACACATGCTCGCCTGAAAGTTCCAGTATGCTCATCCTGCTGTTGGAGGCCTTCTCTGTCACCTGTCCGTTAGTCACGGCCTCAGGCGAAATCCACTCTGAAAAAAACTTTACATTTCATGCTTATCTGACATTTTGCCCATAAAAATAGACAGATCGGTCCAACGGCAGAAATCATTTTCAATGTTTTATAGTTTGTAAACTGAAAAAAGATATAATCATCGGTTTGAAACTATTTCTTTTCGGATTCTGACAATTTTTCTGCCATACGCCTCTTTGCGTTCCATCCTGCCTGCAAAGATCAAAACATTCTGCAACTAGCGTTTAAAAACATTAAGCAGCAAATTCAAACCAACAAAAAACGGAATGAAACCCGAACTCTGAAAAGCGCACTTCCTACTTTTGCTGTCAGAATTAACTTAAAAACAAAATCAAATTAAAGAAATGAAGAAGTTGTTTTTATACACAGAAATCGGATGTCTGCTGCTGGCAACATCCTGCAGCAACACACCGCATACTGCCGGAACGGGCAGATACAACACGATGACCATGACCGCCGAAAGCCGCACGCTCAACCAAAACTATACTGCGGTCATCACCGGAAGACAATGCGTGGAAATACGGCCGCAAGTCAGCGGCACGATAACAGAAGTATGCATCGAAGAAGGAGCAAAAGTCACTAAAGGACAAACACTCTTCATCATCGACCAGGTGCCATACAAAGCTGCCTTGCAGACGGCTGTGGCCAACGTAAAAAGCGCAGAGGCTGCTGTGGCAACTGCACGGATGACTGCAAGCAGCAAAGAAGAGCTGTTCAACGAGCATGTCGTATCGGCTTTTGACCTGCAAACGGCACGCAACCAGCTGCTTGAGGAGGAAGCCGCGCTGGAGCAGGCACAAGCAGCCGAAATCAGCGCGCGGAATGACCTCTCGTACACAGAAGTGAAAAGTCCGGTCAACGGAGTGGCAAGCATGATTCCATACCGTGTCGGCGCACTGGTCGATGCTTCCATAACCACACCGCTTGCCACGGTTTCGGACGACGGGGAAATGTATGTTTACTTCTCGATGACCGAGAATCAGGTATTGTCGCTGATACGAGAAAACGGAACGCTGGAAGAAGCCATGAAGCAGATGCCTGAAGTAGAATTACGGCTGAGCGACGGACTGATGTATGCGCACAAAGGGAAAATAGATGCAATGAGCGGCACAATCGATACCGGAACGGGAAGCGTCAGCCTGCGGGCCACCTTTCCCAACCCCGAACGGATGCTGCGCAACGGAGGAAGCGGAACGGTGGTCTTTCCGTATCAGATGGACAATGTGCTTGTCGTACCGCAAGAGGCTACCTACGAAATACAGGACAAAATCTTTGTCTATCGCGTGACAGACGGCAAAGCGACATCCACTCCCGTAACCGTCTTTCCGGTTGACAACGGAAAAGAATACATTATAGAGCAAGGACTGAAGGCCGGTGACGTGATCGTGGCCGAAGGAGCAGGCCTGCTGCAAGAGGGGACACTGATTGAAAGCGGACACGAAAAGACCTGAAAGAGCCATGAAAGCAAAAACGACAAACAAGTATGATTGGACTATTCTTACAACAAACAATATCAACTAAAGCATTATGAAATTACAGACCTTTATAAACCGTCCCATCCTGGCAGGCGTAATATCGGTGTTGATCCTGCTGGTAGGACTTATCGGACTAAGCAACCTTCCGATGGAACAATATCCTGACATAGCACCGCCTACTGTCATGGTATCGACCACTTATACGGGAGCCAATGCCGAAACCGTACAGAAATCGGTTGTCGTACCGCTGGAAGAGGCCATCAATGGCGTAGAAGACATGATCTATATGACATCCACTTCCACCAATACCGGTGCAGGCGACATTACCGTCTATTTCAAGCAAGGCACCGACCCGGATATGGCGACTATCAATACAAAAAACCACGTGAGCGAGGCCGAAGGACTGCTGCCGGCCGAAGTGACCCAAATCGGAGTCACCGTAGAAAAGCGGCAGAACAGCATGCTGAAAATCATCGCACTCTATTCGCCCGACGACAGCTACGACCAGACATTCATCAACAATTATTTCAAGATAAACATCGAGCCGCGGCTTTCACGCATCAGCGGCGTGGGAAACGTAAACGTGATGGGGGACGACTATGCCATGCGCATCTGGCTCAATCCGCAAAAGATGGCGCAATACGGACTGGTCCCTGCAGACATTACCGCCGTTCTTGACGAGCAAAACATAGAAACCGCCACCGGTACGTTAGGCGAGGACTCGGACAACACATTCCAGTACACTTTAAAATACCGCGGACGCTATGAGAAACCCGAAGAATTCGGAAATCTGGTCATCACCTCCCTGGAAGGCGGAGAAGTGCTGCGCCTGAAAGACATCGCTACCATTGAACTGGGCACGCAAAGCTATTCGCACAACAGTGAGGTAAACGGACACCCGGGAGCCACGGCTATGATCTCACAAACAGCCGGCTCGAACGCAAACGAAATTATCAGCGAAATAGACAAACTGATGGAAGAAGTGAACAAAGAACTTCCCAAAGGACTGGTGCTGGCGGACCTGATGAGCACAAAAGAGTTTCTCGACGCTTCCATCCACGAGGTTGTGAAAACATTGGTCGAAGCAATCATTCTCGTCATTCTCGTGGTTTACGTCTTTCTGCAAAGCATACGGTCGACCGTCATTCCTGCCATATCGGTCATCGTATCGCTGGTAGGAACCTTTGCATTCCTCTATGTAGCCGGATTTTCACTGAACCTGCTGACATTGTTCGCTCTCGTGCTGGTCATCGGTACGGTGGTAGACGACGCCATTGTGGTGGTAGAAGCGGTGCAGGCGCAGTTCGATGAAGGAATCCGCTCGCCCTATCAGGCCACAACGCGGGCAATGGACGGCATCGCCACGGCCATCGTCACCACTTCGCTGGTATTTATGGCTGTGTTTGTACCCACCTCGTTTATGGGAGGAACCAGCGGAACGTTCTATATGCAGTTCGGACTGACAATGGCAGTGGCGGTAGGCATATCCGCCATCAATGCGCTGACACTCTGTCCTGCACTCTGCGCACTGATCATGACGCCGCACACCGATGCATCCACCGGCCAGAAGCTAAGCTTTTCTTCGCGTTTCCATCAGGCGTTCGAGGCTTCGTTCAACCGCCTCCTGCTACGCTATAAAAGCGGGGTGAAATGGTTCTTCCGACGCAAGTGGCTGATCGGAGCCGGTGTTGCGGCATCCATCGTCCTGCTTGCCGTACTGATGAAGTCCACTAAAACAGGACTTGTGCCCGACGAAGACATGGGCACTGTATTCGTCAACGTCACCACGCCTCCCGGAAGCAGCCTTTCACAAACCATCAAGGCCATGGCCGAAGTGGAAGCCAGCATCAAAGACATACCGCAAATCATGCGCTACTCCAACGTAGCCGGATACAGCATGCTGGGCGGACAGGCTGCCAGCGGCGGAATGCTCATCATCAAACTGAAGAACTGGGAAGAACGGCAAAAGGAAGAAGACTACATCACTGCTGTCATCGGAGAAATATACCGCCGTACGGCCAATATACACAGTGCCAAGCTCTTCGCCTTCGCACAACCCACCATCATGGGATACAGCACAGGAAGCGGCGTGGAGCTCTATGTGCAGGACCGCGCAGGAGGCGACATCTCGACACTGAAGGAATATACAGACAAGTTCATCGCGGCACTGAACAAACGCCCCGAAATACAGACAGCCTATTCTACCTTTGACATAAACTATCCGCAATACCGTGTGGAGGTGGATGCCGCGCGATGCAAACGGATGGGCGTATCACCCACCGACGTGCTGGACGTCATGTCCGGATACATAGGAGGAAGCTATTCGTCCAACTTCAACCGGTTCTCCAAGCTCTACCGCGTTTATGTGCAGGCCGGCAAAGACTTCCGTCTGAACACCGGTGCGCTTGACAACATGTTCGTACGCACAGATGCCGGAGAAATGGCTCCCATCGGACAATTCGTCACCCTTACCAAGACATACGGGCCGGAAACGCTGACCCGCTTCAACCTCTACAACAGCATCCAGATCAATGCCATGATGAACGACGGATACAGTTCGGGCGATGTCATAAAGGCTGTAGAAGAGGTGGCGCAGAGCACATTGCCCGTGGGCTACGGCTACGAGTACGGAGGTATCACCCGCGAAGAAGCAGGAAGCAGCTCGAACACGGTCATCGTGTTTGCCATTTGCATTGTATTCGTCTACCTCATTCTCTGCGCTCTCTATGAAAGCCTGTTCGTCCCACTGGCGGTAATGCTCAGCGTACCTTTCGGATTGTTGGGCAGCTTCGCCCTGAGCAATCTGTGCGGACTGGAAAACAACATTTACATGCAGACGGGACTGATCATGCTTATCGGACTGCTGGCCAAGACTGCGATTCTGGTAACCGAATACGCCGCCGAACGCCGCCGCCAGGGAATGAGCCTCGCCCAAGCTGCCGTTTCTGCCGCATCCGTCCGCCTGCGTCCGATTCTGATGACCGTGCTCTGCATGGCTATCGGCATGCTTCCCCTGGTATTCGCGTCAGGAGCAGGGGCCAACGGCAACATCTCGCTCGGCACAGGCGTGGTGGGCGGCGTGATTATAGGAACCATCGCCCTGCTCTTCACCGTTCCGGCCCTCTTCATCGTGTTCCAGGCAATGCAGGAACGGCTGATGCCCAAACGTATATATAAAGAAGACATTGACCATCATACAAATAAGCAATAAACACCGGCAAAAGCAGAAAATCCGGACAAAAATGACAAAGCATATGAAAAAGATATTGTTTGCCCTATTTGCCACATGCCTGCTTGAAGGATGCGGCATCTACAACAAATACAAGCAACCCGATCTTACAGCCACAACCGACAGCCTGTTCCGTGAAGAACTGGCTGCCGACACCGCTTCGTCGCTGGCAGAACTCTCATGGAAAGAACTCTTTGCCGACCCTCAACTGCAGGATCTGATAAGCCAGGCACTCCGGACGAATACGGATCTCCGCATAGCCCGCCTGAAAGTCAAGGAAGCACAAGCTTCGCTGATGTCTTCCAAACTCGCCTATCTCCCTTCCTTGCAACTTGATCCGGAAGGAAGCCTGAGCAGTTTTGAGGGAAGCAAACCGGCCAAAACCTATACGCTGGGAGCATCGGCAAGCTGGGAAGCCGACCTTTTCGGCAAACTGACAAACGCAAAGCGAAACGCACGCGCTGCACTGGAAGAAAGCGATGCCTACCGGCAAGCCGTACAAACACAGCTCATCGCCACCGTAGCCGAAAGCTACTATACACTCCTGATGCTTGACGAACAAGCAAATGTCACTGCCGAAACCGTGGAAAACTGGAAGGAATACGTGCAAACGCTCTATTCCTTGATGAAAGCCGGACAGGCCGACCGCTCGACCGTAAGTCAGGCAGAAGCCAGCCGCGCCGATGCAGCCGCCTCGCTGCTCAGCCTTCAGCAAAGCATAAAAGAAACGGAAAACTCGCTGTCTTCCCTCTTGGGACAAACAGCAAGGCATATTGAACGGGGAAGCCTCAGCCGCCAGTCGTTTCCGCAAAACCTCAGCACGGGAGTTCCGCTCGACCTGCTCGCAAACCGTCCGGACATCCGGCAGGCTGAAGCCGCATTAAAACAGGCATTCTATACAACCAACAGCGCACGGGCGGCCTTCTATCCGAGCATCACGCTAAACGGTGCGGCAGGATGGACAAACAATGGAGGGACAACCATAACCAATCCGGGCGGATGGCTTCTGCAGGCCATCGGATCATTGATACAGCCTCTTTTCAACCGCGGAGAAAACATTGCTAACCTGAAAATAGCAAAGGCTCAGCAAGAAGAAGCCTTGCTCAGCTTCCGGCAGTCGCTGCTTGATGCCGGCGAAGAAGTGAACAACGCCCTGTCGCAATGGCAGACGGCCCGCGAACGGATACGCCTGAACGACGAACAGGTTAAACACCTGCAAAACACGGTACACGACACGCAGCTCTTGATGGAACACGGAACAACAAACTTCCTGGAAGTTCTTACCGCGCGCCAGTCGCTGCTGTCAGCCCGCCTGACACTGATAGCCGACCGCTACGATGAGATACAAAGCGTCATCAGCCTCTATCATGCCTTAGGCGGCAGAAACAGCTAGGGACACACTTTTCTTTTCATTATCATATACATTGCCTGTGTCCGGTCCGTGAGGATAGGACACTCGTATAAGAGCCTCTCCGCTCACGGCACACTCCCCTATTTCACTTTCAGCTTGTCAAACCCTTCGCCGTACACGCCCACCACGTTGCTCTGGGAAACGAAAGCATTCGGGTCTATATCCTTCACCAGACGGAAAATGTCTATTGACTCGCTTTTCTTAGCCAGCACCACCACCACTTTGATTTCCTGCTTGCTGTACCATCCTTTCCCGTCGAGCAGCGTCACGCCGCGGTCAATCTTCGTGGCTATTCCTTCAGCGATTTCTTCGTATTTGCGCGAAAAGATCAGGAACTGCACCGACTGGCGGGCACTGTTGATGACGTAGTCGATCACAATGCTCATGATAAACAGCACGCAGAATCCAAAAAGCACCCTGCGCCAGTCATGAAAAATGAAATAGCAGGAAGAAATGATGACAATGTCACAGTACATCATCATCCGGCCCAGCGTCACGTCCTTATACTTGTTGATAATCCATGCGATGATATCCGTTCCGCCCGTGCTACCGTTGTTGCAGAACACGATGCCTATGCCGAACCCCAAAAGACCTGCCCCGATAACACAGGCCATGAAGTCCTGATTCGGGCCGAGCAGTTGCGGCAAATGTCCGTTTTCGTCCTTCAGCAGCATCTGGAAAAACCAAAGCAGAAAAGTCAGCATAAAGATGGCATACACAGTCTTCACGCTGAATCTCGGGCCCAGAATCTTCAAGGCAAATCCCAGAAAGACGGCGTTGATGATGAAATAAGAAATCTGGATCTCTATCCCTGTGGCATAATAGATGATAGCTGCAATACCTGTCACTCCCCCGGTAGTAATCTGATAAGGCAGAAGGAAAGCCGCCCAACCAAGCGAATAGCAGATCAGACCGAACGTAATGGCCAGATAGTCTTTCGACTCACGGCCCAATTTCTTGATTAACAATGATGATTCCATAAAAACCGATATAAAAAAATCACCGCAGAGGGCACAAAGAGCACAAAGATCAGTCACCCTTCTCTGTGTCCCTCTGCGCCCTCTGCGGTGAATGAAAAAATTACAATACGATGTTTATAATCTTCTTCGGCACGATAATCACCTTCTTCGGTGTCTTGCCGTCAATCCATTTCTGCGACTGTTCTTCGGCCATTACTGCAGCCTGAATGGTATCATTGTCTGCATCTACCGGGAACTCCATCGTGAAACGAGCCTTTCCGTTGAACGATACCGTATATTTTACAGAGTCTTCCTTCAGATATTCTTCATTGCACAGCGGCCACGTTGCGTCACACACGGTTGTGTCGTGTCCGAGCGCTTCCCATAACTCTTCCGCAAGATGAGGAGCAAACGGAGCCAGAAGCACAATCAAGTCGCTCAACACGGCTTTGTTGCGGCACTTCAGTGCAGTCAGTTCGTTCACGCAGATCATGAATGCACTTACAGATGTATTGTAAGAGAACACCTCAATATCTGCCGTCACCTTCTTGATCAGCTTATGGATCGATTTCAGTTCTTCTTTGGAAGCCTCTCCCTCTGCCGGCATGAAATTGCCCTGACGGTCGTAGAACATGTTCCAAAGCTTCTTCAGGAAGCGGTGAACACCGTCGATGCCGTTCGTGTCCCAAGGTTTGGACTGCTCTACAGGACCAAGGAACATCTCATACATGCGCAACGTATCGGCACCGTATCTTTCTACAATCATATCCGGATTCACGACATTATACATTGATTTGCTCATCTTCTCAACGGCCCATCCGCAGATGTATTTTCCGTCTTCCAGGATGAATTCCGCCGTATTGTATTCCGGACGCCAGTTTTTGAAGGCTTCAATGTCAAGAACGTCGTTCGATACAATGTTTACATCCACGTGCAGCGGAGTCACATCATACTGATCTTTCAGTCCCAGCGAAACAAAAGTATTGGTATCCTTGATGCGGTAAACAAAATTGCTTCGTCCCTGAATCATGCCCTGGTTCACAAGTTTTTGGAAGGGCTCTTCCTTGACACTTACACCCAAATCATACAAGAACTTGTTCCAGAAACGGGAATAAATCAGATGTCCCGTCGCATGTTCTGTTCCGCCGACATACAGATCCACGTTCTGCCAATAACGGTCTGCCTTCTCAGAAACCAGTTCCTTGCTGTTGTGCGGATCCATGTAGCGCAGATAATAAGCGCTTGAACCGGCAAATCCCGGCATGGTATTCAGTTCGAGCGGGAACACATTCACATTGTCAATCTTTGAGTTCTCCACCACTTCGCCCTTCGTTACATCCCAGGCCCACTTGGCTGCATGCCCCAACGGCGGCTCGCCTGTTTCTGTCGGAAGGAACTTGTCTACTTCCGGCAATTCCAGCGGCAGTTTGCTTTCGTCAATCATATAAGGCATCCCGTCCTTATAATACACAGGGAACGGTTCGCCCCAATAACGCTGGCGCGAAAAGATGGCGTCACGCAGACGGTAGTTTACCTTCACACGCCCCAGGTTATGTTCCTTCACATATTTCTTGGTCGCTGCAATCGCTTCCTTGATGGTCAGTCCGTTCAGGTTCAGATCACAATATGGCGTAACGCCTTCTTTCGGAGAATTGCATACGATGCCTTCTTTCGCATCGAAACTTTCTTCGCTTACATCGCATCCTTCCACCAAAGGAACAATCGGCAGGCCAAAATGCTTTGCAAACGCATAGTCACGGCTGTCGTGAGCCGGAACCGCCATAATGGCTCCCGTACCGTATCCAGCCAATACGTAATCGCTGATCCAGACAGGCACAGCCTCACCCGTAAACGGATTGACAGCATACGAACCGCTGAATACACCCGTCACACGGCGGTCAGAAATGCGCTCACGCTCTGTACGTTTCTTCGTGCGGTCAAGGTAAGCCTCCACTTCAGCACGCTGCCCGTCGGTAGTCAGTTGAGAAACCAGCTCACTTTCGGGTGCCAGCACCATGAATGTTACGCCAAACATCGTATCGGCACGAGTGGTGAAGATGGTAAACTCCATGTCACTGTCCTTCAACTTGAAGCGCACTTCCGCACCTTCCGAACGACCGATCCAGTTGCGCTGCGTTTCTTTCAGCGAATCAGTCCAGTCAATTGTGTCCAGACCGTCAAGCAAACGCTGGGCATACGCCGAAACTCTCAGGCACCACTGGCGCATTTTCTTCTGCACCACCGGATGGCCGCCACGTTCCGACACACCGTCAACAACCTCGTCATTGGCAAGCACCGTGCCTAAGGCCGGACACCAGTTCACCATCGTTTCACCCAAATAAGCAATGCGATAGTTCATCAGCGTTTCCTGCTTTTCCTTATCCGACTTGGCCTTCCATTCTTCTGCCGTGAAGTCCAGCTCTTCGCTGCAAGCCACATCCAGCCCTTGGGTACCGCTTGTTTCAAAAGCTTTGACCAGTTCGCTTATAGGACGCGCCTGCCGTTCCTGGTTGCAGTAATAGCTGTTGAACATCTTCTGGAACGCCCATTGCGTCCAGTGGTAATATTCCGGATCACATGTGCGAACCTCCCGGTCCCAGTCGAACGAAAAGCCGATCTTGTCAAGCTGCTCCCGATAGCGGTTGATGTTGTTGACAGTAGTGATCGCCGGATGCTGTCCGGTCTGGATGGCATACTGTTCGGCAGGCAGGCCATAAGCGTCATAGCCCATCGGATTCAGCACATTGAACCCTTGCAGCCTTTTATAGCGCGCATAAATGTCACTGGCGATATATCCCAAGGGATGTCCCACATGCAGTCCTGCACCCGAAGGGTAAGGAAACATATTCAACACATAGTATTTTTTCTTTGTTTCATCTTCAGCAACCTTGTAGGTTTTATCTTCCACCCACTTCTGCCGCCATTTCTTCTCAATCTCTCTGAAATTATATTCCATAGCGAGTAATTATATATTTGATTTTTATTTATTTCCCATCAGACGTGCAAAGATAATGAAAGTTAACAGGTTTATAGGCATTTACAAATTAAAAAATCTTGTTACCTTTGCTAATGTATCATTTACCCAAAATCACTCCGTATGAAAAAACATATTCTGCTGCTCCTGACCCTGATTCTGCAAAGCCTTTCTTCTGCTTTCGGACAGCAGATTTCTTACCTGCAACTTGAAAGGATTCACAACGATACCGAATCGTCCATCACCAGCTGCTTCCTGCAAGATCCCAGCGGCCTGATATGGTTTGGCTCAAACGCAGGCCTGCTCAGCTACGACGGATACACCGCCCACGCCCATTTTGAGTACGGAACGGAAAACAACGTGCGCATCTACTGCGGCATATGCATCGGCGACTGCTTCTATCTCGGAACAGACAACGGTATCTTGATATACAATTACAAAACGGACCATTATCTGCCGGCACCGGTTTCTTTTCCTCCCGATGTGCGCAGCATTGCCCGCCAGGAAGACCGGCTTTGGATAGGCACGTTCAGCGGCTTGTTTCTTTATGACCTGAACACAAAACGCCTCCGCCAGTTCACTCCCCGCAACAGCAATCTTCCGCACCCCACCATCTATTCACTGCTGCTATCATCAGACAGTACGCTCTATGTAGGCACCTACAACGGGTTGTGCAGCTTCGACGAAGAAAAGAATGACTTCAAACAGATAAACATCCAAAATCCCAACGAACACAAGAACCTTTTCATCAACGCTCTGCTGGAAGACAAGGAAGAGCGGTGTATCTGGATAGGAACCGAAGGCGAACTGATGAAGTATAAGCCGGACGGAAAAACGGAACGGATCGAATCGTTTCACCGGAACTCTATCAAATCGCTGGCCTTCGACACGGAAAAGAACCTTTTGCTCGGAACAGACAATGGAATGTATATTTTCGACAAATCCACACGGCAAATCACCCACCTCCGCCATGATTCCAGAAATACAGCCTCCTTGCCAAACAACATCGTATGGAGTCTGTTTGCTGATGCAAACGCCAACGTATGGATCGGGACCGACAATGGAGTATCGCTGGCAAAAAACTCCAGACACTACCGCTTCATGCCGATCTGGCAACTGACCGACAGCGGAGAGGGAAACCAGTTTTATTCAATTCTGCACGACTCAAAAGGAACCTACTGGATAGGAGGCACAGACGGGCTGCTGCAACTGACAAGCCTGGACGAAGAGAAACCGCAAGTCCGTTGGTTCAAGGTAAACACCTCACTCCCTCTGGCGCACAACCGCATCCGGCATATCTATGAAGACAACGACGGAGATGTGTGGATAGCTACGGACGGAAGCATTGAAAGATACGACAAACAGACCAGACAGTTCGTGCATTATTTCATAACCGACAGCACCCATACCTACAACGCAAACTGGGCATACTATCTGTTTGAAGACAAGCAGAAAAACCTTTGGATAAGTACCTGCCTCGGGGGAATCTTCCGCATCAGCATGAAGAAACTGAAAGAATCGCGCTCCAACTATCTTATCGCAGACAAGAACTATACATCGGCCGACGGACTGAAAAGCATGTTCGTGAACCAGATCGTGCAAGACAAAACCGGAAATATCTGGCTCATGCTCTACAATAACGGGATTCAGAAACTGAACCCTGAAACAAATGCCATCTCTACATTCAACCTCCCCGACTCGCTTTCAGGGACACAGCCAGACTTTCTCATGACCGATTCAGAGGGCTTGGTATGGATAGGATGCCACAATCAGATACTCCGTATCGACCCGGCCACGGAGCACACAGACCTCATCCCTCTTGAAGAATCACACGACTGCGGAATACTGTCGATGACAGAGGTGGAAAACGCTATCTGGATTTCAACCTCCAAAGGGCTCTGGACTATATGCAAAAGCGAGTGCAAGGCTACCCGGCTGCGCATTGCCGACCGCCCGTTTTCCTGTCTTTACTATGACAAGACCAACCGCCGGGTGATTCTCGGAGGAAACGACGGAATAGGCATTTGCAGCCAGTCGATAGTCAACGAACCCGAACAGATGCCCACAACCGTGCGCCTGACCGGCATTTACGTAAACAACCATCCGTTCAAGACAGAAAAGAGCATCCGCTACAGTGAAACAGTCAGCCTGAAACATACGGAAAACAACCTGATTCTGGAGTTTTCCGACCTTCCCTATTCGCAAACGGAAAGAAAAATGTTTGCATACAGACTGAAAGGGCTCGACAGCAAATGGCACCTGGAAAACGGACATTCAAACCGAATTGTATACAACAACCTGCCATACGGAAAATACCAACTGTCGGTGAAAGACATGGAAAGCGGAAAAGAAACAGACAATCTTCTGACTGTCAACATCCTCCCGCCATGGTACTATACTCTTTGGGCAAAAATATGCTACTTCATGCTGGCAAGCGCGCTTATTGCATGGATCATCAATTTTTTCGTTGTCAAGAACCGGCTTCGGCTGGAACGCATCGAAAAAAGACAGATACTGGAACAGTCGCGAAGAAAAATCAACTTTCTTTCAAACATCTCGCATGATCTGAAAAATCCGGTAAGCATGATTATCGCACCGGTAAGCAAACTGATCATAGACACCAAAGACTCCAGGCAAAAGGCCATGCTGGAAAGCGTATACCGGAACGCCATGTCACTCAATGCAATGATTCATAAGCTGCTTGACTTCAACCGCATCGACAGCAAGGAGGATTCGTTTCTGATAACTTCACGAATCGAACTGGTATCACGCGTCAGAAGCATATACATGGGATTTGCCGAAGCTGACGTAACGCACAAGCACGAATGGAAATTCACCAGCGACACGGACAAACTTTATATGGACATGGATGCTGTCAAGTTTGACTCGATCATCAATAACCTGCTGTCAAATGCAAACAAATACACGCCGGAAGAAGGAAGCGTATCAGTCGCCATCCATTATGACGAAGAACGGGAAACAGTATCCATAACCATTTCAGATACCGGAATCGGCATTCCACAAAACGAACTCCCTTACATCTTCCAGCGATTCTTCCAGTCGTCACGCACCAAGCACGTCAAGGAAGGCACAGGCATCGGGCTATATCTGGTCAAGACCTATACAGAAATGCACCATGGAGCTGTTTCCGTAACTTCTGATGACGGCAAAGGAACGTCGTTTACCCTGTCTTTTCCCGCCGACCGGACAATCAACCTTCAGCCGGCAGAAGCTGAGAATACGGAAGATGAGGACAAACAAACCGTTCTGGTCGTTGACGACAATGCCGAGATGAGGGATATGATAGGAAATATCCTGACAGGGCACTACAACTGCCTGTACGCATCGGACGGAAAAGAAGCGTTGTCGAGCGTTGGAAGCCACATGCCCGACCTCATTATCTCAGACTTTATGATGCCGGTTATGGACGGAATCGAAATGAGCGACATCCTGAAAAAGAACATAAACACGTCCACCATCCCCATCATTCTGCTTACGGCCAAAGACGACAGGGAAACGCGGCGGGAAAGCCTGCAATCAAAAATAGATGCCTTCATCTCCAAACCCTTTGACGCTGAGCTGCTCTTATACAAGGTGGCACAGCTTCTTGACAACAAAGCAGCCTATGAAACCAAAGCGAGAGTTGACAGCCTGTCCACTCCCAAGGAACCGGACAACATCGCTTCGCAGGACGAAAAATTTCTGGCCGGCATCACCCAGCTCATTGAAGACCATATTTCGGATTCAGACCTGAACGTAAACTCGCTCTGCGAACTGTCCGGGATGGGAAGCAAACAGATTTACCGCAAACTGAAACAGCTCACAGGCATGAGTCCCGTAGAATACATCAAGTCCATCCGGATGAAAAAAGCCGCCATGCTGCTCAAACAAAAGAAGTTCAGCATCGCGGAAGTCATGTATATGGTAGGATACTCCAACCCGTCTTACTTCTCGAAATGCTTCCAGGCTGCTTTCGGCAAAACACCCAGACAATATACCGCAGAATCATAGACAAACGGCTGCCGCAGGAAGGGTTGCGAAGAACTATTTTCCCCTCACGATTTTCTTTATGTCGTTCAGCTTGTTCAGAGCCTCCAGCGGAGTCAGATTGTCGACGTCCAGATTCAGAATCTCGTCACGTATCTGGCATAATACAGGGTCATCAAGCTGGAAAAAGTTCAACTGCACTCCTTCTCCGGGTTTCGGACGTGATGCCGCCGCCGCTGCAACCGATCTGGAAGCGATACCCTCCTGACGGTTCTCTTTTTCCAACTGGCACAGAATCTCTTCCGCCCGCTTCACGATAGACTTGGGCATGCCGGCCATCTTCGCCACATGAATACCAAAGGAATGCTCGCTGCCTCCCCGTTCCAGTTTGCGGAGAAAAATTACCTTGTTGTCCACTTCCTTCACCGAAACATTGTAGTTCTTTATACGCGAGAACTTAGCCTCCATATCGTTCAGCTCATGATAGTGCGTAGCGAAAAGCGTGCGGGCACGGGCGCGCTTGTGCTCGTGGATATGCTCCACAATCGCCCACGCGATCGAGATGCCGTCATAAGTGGAAGTTCCTCGCCCCAGTTCGTCAAAAAGCACCAGGCTGCGGGGAGAAAGGTTGTTCAGGATATTGGCAGCCTCGTTCATCTCAACCATAAAGGTTGACTCGCCGACAGAGATGTTGTCGCTTGCTCCCACACGTGTAAAGACCTTGTCGACCAGCCCCACATGCGCGCTTTCCGCCGGCACAAAGCATCCGATCTGAGCCATCAGCGTGATCAATGCGGTCTGCCGGAGCAAAGCCGACTTTCCGGCCATATTCGGTCCGGTAATAATGATGATCTGCTGTTTCTCCGTATCCAGATAAACATCATTGGCTATGTATTTCTCTCCCAAAGGCAACTGCTTCTCAATGACCGGATGGCGTCCCTGTCTGATATCAAGAATGTCATCGTCAGCCACTACCGGGCGGATGTATCTGTTCTCCTTCGCCACGCCGGCAAATGCAAGCAGGCAATCCAGCCGCGCAATATGCGATGCGTCGACCTTGATGGAAGGAATGTATTCGGTCAGTCCGGCCACCAGTTCATTATACAGGCGGGTTTCCAGAATCAGAATCTTTTCTTCCGCTGTCAGAATCTTTTCTTCATACTCCTTCAGTTCCTGCGTGATGTAACGCTCCGCATTGACCAGCGTCTGCTTACGGATCCAGTCGGAAGGAACCTTATCCTTGTGGGTATTCCTTACTTCAATATAATAGCCGAACACATTGTTATAGGCGATCTTCAGGCTGGGAATGCCTGTCTGTTCAATCTCCCGCTGCTGTATCTGAAGCAGATAGTCTTTTCCCGAATAAGCAATCTTGCGCAGTTCATCAAGCTCTCCGTTCACGTTATCCGCAATCACTCCGCCTTTATTGATGAGCAGCGGCGGATCGTTCTTTATCTCTCTGGCAATCCGGTCGCGCAGCTCAGCGCAGGGCTGCAGCTGTTCGCCGATGCGCCGCAGGCTCTCGTTGTCCGCATTCAGACATGCATTCTTGATCGGTTCGATTGCCTGCAAAGCCACTTTCAGCTGCACCACCTCCCTCGGCGAAATGCGTCCTACCGCCGCCTTCGAGATGATGCGTTCCAGATCGCCGATCAGATGCAGCTTTTCCTCAACAAAATCCTTGAAATCCGGTTCCCGGAAGAAATACTCCACCACATCCAGCCTCTCGTTTATCGGCCGTATCTCCTTCAAAGGGAACAGCACCCAGCGCTTCAGCATACGCGCGCCCATCGGACTGACCGTACGGTCGATAATGTCGAGCAGGCTGGTTCCTTCGTCATTCATGCTTCCTACAAGCTCCAAGCTTCTCACCGTAAACTTGTCAAGACGCACGTACCGCTCCTCTTCTATGCGCGTGATCGAAGTGATATGGTCAATCTGGAAATGCTGCGTCATCTCCAGATACTGAAGGATAGCTCCCGAAGCCACGATGCCGTTATGAAGATTCTCGATACCGAACCCTTTGAGGTTCTTGGTGTCGAAATGCTTCAGCAGCTTTTCTCTCCCGAAGTTTTCGGTAAACACCCAGTCTTCAAGCTCGAAAGTGAAGAATTTGTTGCCGAAGTTTCCTTCGAACATCGGCTTCTTTCCGCGTTCAAAAAGCACTTCCTTCGGAGCGAAATTGTTCAGCAGCTTGTCTATATGGTCCGCAGGACCTTCCGCCGTGAGAAACTCTCCGGTCGAGATGTCTAGAAAAGCCACACCACAAGCGGTTTTCCCGAAGTGTATGGCTGCCAGAAAGTTGTTCTCTTTATAAGAAAGCACATTGTCATTGATGGCTACTCCCGGTGTCACCAGCTCCGTGATGCCCCGCTTCACCAGCTTTTTCGTCGTTTTCGGATCCTCCAGCTGGTCACAGATAGCCACACGCCTGCCTGCACGTATCAGCTTGGGCAGGTAAGTGTCGAGCGCATGGTAAGGAAAACCCGCCATTTCTACAGTCTTGCTTTGTCCGTTGGCGCGCCGGGTCAGCGTGATTCCCAAAATATCGGCAGCAGTCACAGCATCCTCCGAATAAGTTTCATAAAAGTCACCGCACCGGAACAGCATGATCGCGTCCGGGTGCTTCGCCTTCAGTTCAAAGTACTGCTTCATCATCGGGGTCAATACCACTTCATTATCTTTAGCCACAATGTTTCCCTTTCTTTTTTGTTGTGTTCGACGTAAATGAAAAACTCCTGCAAAGATACGTGATTTTATGATACGGCGAAATTCTCGGGCATACGAAAAAGGAGGATGCGCCGGGCAGAACACTCCGGAAGTTCCGGATACAAAAAGATAGAAATGCCAGCCACATTTCTGTCTTCAGCCTAAAGATATGCATCTTCAGGTTAAAAATATGTATCTCCAGGCTGGAGATATATATCTTTAGCCTGGAGAAAGAGATTTTATCCTTTCAGAAAAGGTTTGGTACGGGAAGCCCCACACGCATTCAGTTGCCGCCCAACGCAGCCTTTTCCTCTTCCAGATGGTGCGCATACAGTCCGTCGATGATGCCGTCAGACAAACCGATTACCGGCACGTATACATAGTTGGCATGGATAATGTCGGCAATGGTCGTGAATATTTCCCCTGCCGGCACGATAACATCCGCACGGTCGGGCTTCAACTGGTATTTCTCCATACGTTCTTCCACCGAGAGCACCTTCAGACTGTCGTGCAGCTCGTGAAGCGCCTCAACCGGCATTTTCTGCTCTTTCTTGTCTTTCTTCTCAACCAGACGGTAAATCTTGTTGATATTTCCTCCCGAACCGATAATGTTTGTTCCGGGATATGATTTGGCAATGTCAGCCATGTCGGTTTTCAGGCGTTCCCATTCGCTGGATTTCACCGCTTTGTTCAGGATTCTTACCGTGCCGATGTTATACGAACGGCTGCACACCAGTTCTCCCTGAGAAAGCAAGTTGATCTCGGTGCTTCCGCCGCCCACATCCACATACATATAGTTTCCGTTCCGGTCTTCCATGCATTCGATGTGGTTATTGTAGACCATCTTCGCTTCTTCCTGTCCGTCAATGATTTCGATGTTGATGCCCGTTTTCTTCTTGATGCGCTTGATGATTGCCTTTCCGTTCTTGGCATCACGCATGGCCGAAGTGGCGCAGGCACGATAATCCTCCACATCGTAAATTTTCATAAGATTCTGGAAAGCGTCCATCAGCCGGATCATGTCTTTCTCTTTCCGTTCGGAGAGCTTCCCCATGGCAAACACATCAAATCCCAAACGGAGAGGCACGCGCAAAAGAAGCACTTTCGAGAAAGTCGCCTTTCCGTTCCGGTCTTCCTCCACATGCTTGATGAGCAGACGGACTGCGTTCGAACCAATGTCAATTGCAGCATAGTTGAAGCCGTAGCTTTCAAATTTGTCTTTCAAATCCATAATTATTTAGTCATTCATGTTCTCTGCCACATAATGGTTGTAAAGTGCTTCTTGAGAGCGGAAGGGCTGGGCGCCTTCTTCTTCCTCTCCCCAGAACTTGTTTTCTCCGTGCCCGTCGACGATGCGTCCCTGCATCGTGTCTTTCAGCCCGTATTCAACGATGAGCTTCATCTCCTCCTTGATTTCCGGATTATAGACAGGAGTGATCACTTCAATGCGGTTGTCGAGGTTGCGCGGCATCCAGTCGGCAGAACCGATAAACACCTTCTCCTCACCGCCGTTGGCAAATACAAAGATACGTGAATGTTCCAAATAACGGTCAATAATTCCGTGAATTCTGATGTTGGAGCTGATTCCGGGAATTCCAGTCACCAGCGAGCAGTTGCCACGGAGCACCAGATCAATGTCGACACCGGCCTGCGACGCTTCATACAGCTTGTTCACCATAATCGGGTCGGTGATATGGTTGATCTTTATCTTGATGTAAGCCGGTTTTCCCGCCTTCTTGTTCTTGATTTCATTGTTGACGAGTGCCACAAACTTATTCTTCATCTCGTTGGGAGAAACCAGCAGCTCCTTGAATCTAATGGGAGTATACGGGCGTTCGATGAAATCAAATACATGGTCAACGTCCCTTACCAGCCGCGGATAAGCGGTCATCAGCATGCAGTCGGTATACATGCGCGCATTGCCTTCATGGAAGTTGCCGGTGCTGATGCAGGCTATATCCGGCCCCTTCTTCATGCCGATATGCGTGATCTTGGAATGCACTTTCAAGCCTTCCACACCAAAAATCACCTTAATTCCCGCATCCTGCATCTTTTTCGACCAGTTGATGTTTGACGCTTCGTCAAACCGTGCCAGCAGTTCAATGCATACGGTCACTTTTTTCCCGTTCCGGGCTGCACCGATAAGAGCCTTCACCACCTTCGACTCTTTGGCCAGGCGGTAGAGGGTAATCTTGATGCTTTCTACCTCCTTGCTCACAGCCGCCTCCTGAAGCACACGGATAAATGAATCAAAGCTGTGATAAGGCACATGGATAAAGCGGTCCTTCTCCTGAATCTTGTGCAGCAGGCTGTCCGACCCGTCAAGCTCTTTCTTCAGAATGGGCTGCCAGGAAGGATATTTCAGATGCGGACGTCCGCAGTCAGGGAATTTCATCAGGTCTTTATGGTTCTGATAGCGTCCGCTGCTGATTACCGTGTCCATGCTGTCGAGATCAAGCTTCTTCAATACCCGTTTCAGCAAGTCTTTCGGCATATTCGAGTCATAAATCACACGCAGCGGCTCACCGCGCTTGCGGCTTTTCACACCCTTCGAAATTTTCTGCAGCGTACCCGTACGCAGGTCGTTGTCTATTTCCATTTCTGCGTCACGCGTAAACTTGAAAGCGTACGCTTCGAACTTGTCGAAGCCCAGCCCCTCAAACACCAGAGGCAGGCAGCAGCGGATTGCGTCATCAAGATACATCAGATAACTCTTGTCGCCGCTGTCCGGAAGACGCACAAAGCGTCCGCAGATATTTACCGGAAGCTCCAAGAAGGCATAGTCCGACACAGCTTTTTCCCCTGTTTTCGTTGCCTTCACCGCAAGATAGATATTCTCGTCGTTTTCATAATCAAGCAGCTTGATTGCCGAGAACCATACGGGAATCAGAAATCCGTAAATTTTAGCTTTATAGAACGAGCGTATGAATTCCAACTGCTCGGAAGTCACTTCCGCGTCTGAAACCAGATAAATGTTGTCTTTGCGCAGGTCGGCAGTTACATTATGCACAGCTTCTTCATAGTCCTTTACGTAATGAGAGTTTATTTTTCCGATCTGCTTGAGCAGCTTTTTCGCCTTTTCCCTCTCAGCCGCAGCCGAGCGGTCCATACACTCGGCAATACGGCTTTGTGTGGCGACACGCACGCGGAAAAATTCATCAAGATTGTTCGAGTAGATCCCCAGAAAAGCCATACGTTCCAGAATAGGAACATGCGGGCGACACGCCTCCTGCAAAATACGTCTGTTAAAATACATCCAACTGATATCCCTTTCCAGATAAGGGTTTTCTTTCTTCTTCTGTGCCATAAAATCACTTTTTTTGCAAAATAAACGATTTTATGTTACAAGATGATTTCAACAGAAGATTTTAGACTTTTTTACACAAATTCTTCTACCATATACATCTGATGCAAAGAATTTTGCGGAGCAAAACGCTCGATTTCATTCAAGATGATGTATTCGGCCGATTCAACCCATCTGCGGAACTCTCTGTTGGGCCGGAATCTGCCGGCAAAGTCAACCAGATTGTCCAGATTGAAGTTCCCGTCAATGATGCCGGCTCCGTTCTGTTCTGCATCGAAGGCATTGCATTCCTGTTCGATATGGACCGGAACCATCATGATCGGCTTCCCCAAATACATGGCCTCGCAGATCGACTCGAACCCCGCCGTGCTGGCATAAGCCTTGCATCCTGCCATCTGACGCAAGAACTCCACGTCATCAAGCTGGTAAAACGAAAGCGTGCCGTCTATTTTCTTCACCGGTTCTTCTTCCCAATGATCCCAAAAGAAGCGGAGAGGCATCTCTGGATGAATCTTGTGCCACTTCATAATGCTTTCCGAAAAGCCCGAATTGACCATATACCCGTGAATATAGTCGCCTTGTCTGCTTTCCTGACGGAACACATCCGAACGCAGTAGAGGGGGAACAACCGTGATATGCCTTTCTGCGTCTTCGTCCATCGGACGGAACGAAAGAGCCAGCCTGTGGGATGCTCCCAGCGAAGTCATCTTCGTAAAAAGGTTCAGGAAAAAAAGGCTGAAACGGTTGGCCTTGGGAAACTTGAAATCCTTATGTAAGAAAAGATACTGATGGCCGATGCAGATTTGCGGCACATTGGGACGGAGAAAGAAATAAGTCAGCCCCGTCAGCAGCTCATAAAAGTTAATGACCAGCTCCGCACCGGTTTCTTCTATGCGCTGCCGGATATAGCACATGCTCTCGAAGTATTCAGGAAGCTTCAGCAGATTATACGCCACACTCCGGGAGAGATTCGCCCGCTTGTTGGCATGCGTAGGCAAAAAGTTCGGACTCGTAAACTGCCTGATGGGAGCATGCATGGAACGGATGAAGAATCCAGGCAGACGCCTCGACTCGCTTTTTCCGACCAGCACTTCAACCACCTCGTGCCCGTTGCCTTTCAGCAACTTTTCCATTGTTATAGCCTGAGTAAGATGTCCTCTGCCCTCACCCTGAACAACAAACAGTACTTTCATGAAGCTATAGATATTAAAGGTAATACATTTTCTTGTTCGCTCTCCTCTTCCGGCGGAACCGCTCCGGCAAGGTCTGAATAATAGACAACCCTCCATTCTCCGTCCACGTCTTCCGTCAGAGCCGACATGGTTTCTACCCAGTCGCCCGAATTAAGGTAATGGATGCCGTTTATCATCCGGTTCTCAGGGTGATGGATATGCCCGCAAATCACTCCCTCGCACTGGCGCGCACGCGCAAAATCAACCAGCACATTTTCAAAGTCAGAAATATAAGATACGGCAGACTTCACTTTCTGCTTGATGGCCTGCGAAAGCGAATAGTAAGGCTTTCCCCGCTTCACGCGATACCTGTTATACAGGCTGTTGAGCCAGAGCAGCAGGGTGTAGCCTATATCGCCCAACTTGGCGAGCCATTTCATTTCGGTCGTCACCTTGTCGAAAACATCCCCATGCGTCACGAAGTAATGCTTCCCGTTGCTCTCCAGCATATAATCTTTTACAATATGGAGATTGGCAAGGCGCAGCGGAGCCAGATTGTCGAGAAAGTCATCGTGGTTCCCTCTCACATAAATGATTTCCGTCCCGTGCTTCTCCATCATCTTCATGATGATCTTGAAGAAGTGCGTATGCTCCTGTTTCCATTTGCCGATGCCCGACTTCTGCAGATGCCAGCCGTCGATGATGTCCCCGTTCAGGATGAGCCGGTCACAGTCAACCCTTCTTAAGAAATCGCTGATTTGGTTTACCTTCGAGTGGGATGTACCCAGATGAATGTCCGAAACTACAATGGTCCGGTAATAAGGTCTTACTTCCATATTTATGTTTTTCTCTTAACGACATACAAAAATAGCCCGATAATATTACAGAGATATGTCTGCCGAATTAATATGGCATTTCAAAAAACAAGCCATCGCTGTTCGCACAGAGATGGCCGAATGACTAAAAAATATTGGCAATTATCTATTTGGTGTGTTAGAGCTTTCCTCTCACGCGATGTCTTCGATGTAGAAGACCGAATTGATTTCGCTGAAGAACTCTTCGGCGGCCTCTTCAAGGTTTTCAATGGCCTCTTCTGCCGTTTCCCCGAAAGCGCAGCATTGTTCGTGATTCAACAGATAAGCATAATACTCTCCGCCCGAAGTGCATTCCACTACGTATTTGTTTCCGATAGTTTCCATTGTCTGTGTCCTCCTCTTGATTTTAGTTTGCACAAAAGTCGCTGTTTTATGTTACAGAACGGTTTCTTTCGGATTACTTTTGCATGAATTATGTAACAATCTTTTACAGGCACAAGTTTCTTGCCATGCGTATTCGGAAAATAAAAACAACCTGAAAAAATATGATGGGAAAAACCGATTAAGATGATGGGACAAGTTGGACAAGATGACGGCTTATCTTCATGAAGATGACGGCTCATTTTTTTTAAGTTGCCTGTTATCTTCCAGCGGCGGACAAGGCATTTCAAGAGTGCCCTCAAAATAAGATTCTCCGAAGAGCAAAGCTTTTCGGAGAATCTCTGTTGGACTACCAGGATTCGAACCTGGACAAACAGAACCAAAACCTGTTGTGCTACCATTACACCATAGTCCAAACTTCATGCGTTTTCCTCAGAAAACGGTGCAAAGATACATGTTTTTTAGAATATGCTCCAAATAAATCTTCACTTTTTTTGTTGCGCAACCTTCCTTTCCGCCCGCAGGTCACCAGCCAATGCCCGTCGGTCTGCCCCTGGGCTGGCAAATTGCACAACATTCAAAAACTGATTTTGCCGATTCGGTTATTTTTGATAACTTTCCGCGCTGTAAACGGAAATTTAAATTTATCAGACAAAATGAAGAAACTATTGCTAAGCCTTGTATTGGGAACCGTTACGGCAGGAGCCACGGCAGCCACCCCTCTTTGGATGCGCGACGTGCGAATCTCGCCCGACGGAAAGAATATTGTGTTTTGTTACAAAGGGGATATTTATAAGGTAGCCGCAACGGGCGGAGAAGCCGTGCGGCTCACAACGCAAGATTCGTATGAATCCTCTCCCGTGTGGAGCCCTGACGGCAAACAAATCGCCTTTGCAAGCGACCGCTACGGAAACGCCGACATCTTCGTAATGCCGGCAGAAGGAGGGTCGGCTAAACGGCTGACAATGAATTCGGCCGCAGAAACTCCTTCGGCTTTCACTCCCGACGGAAAGTACGTGGTGTTCTCAGCCAGCATACAGGACCCGGCCAACAGCGCTCTCTTCCCGACCTCTGCCATGACCGAACTGTATAAAGTACCGGCAGAGGGAGGAAAGACAGAACAGATTCTTGGAACTCCAGCCGAACTTGTCTGCTTTGACAGGGCCGGAAGCAGATTCCTTTACCAGGACAGGAAGGGATTCGAAGACGAATGGCGCAAGCACCATACTTCGTCCATCACCCGCGACGTCTGGATGTACGACACCCAGACGGGAAAGCATACCAATCTGACAAACCATGCAGGAGAGGACCGCAATCCGGTATGGACCGGCGACGAGAATGCGTTTTATTTCCTGAGCGAACGCAACGGAGGCTCATTCAACGTATACAAAGCTTCTCTTGACAATCCGCAACAGACAGAACAGCTCACCGCATTCAAAACCAATCCGGTGCGTTTCCTTTCCGCCGGAAACAACGGCCTGCTCTGCTATACTTATGACGGAGAAATCTATACACAGCAAACCGGAGGAAAACCGAAAAAAGTAAACATTTCGCTTACACGCGACGATGAAGACATCCCGGCCACACTGACATTCACCAGAGGAGCCAGCGAAGCGGTGGTTTCGCCCGACGGCAAGCAGGTGGCGTTCATCGTCCGCGGAGATGTGTTTGTTACCTCCGTCGAGTACGGAACGACCAAACAGATCACCCATACTCCCGAAGCAGAAGAAGGGCTGTCGTTCGGTGCCGACAATCGCTCACTGGTTTATTCCAGCCTGCGCAACGGCAATTGGGAAATGTACATTGCCCGAATATCGCGCAAGGAAGACCTCAACTTTCCAAACGCCACGCTGATCGAAGAAGAAGCGCTGCTGCCTTCGAAAACGGTTGAAAGAACGCATCCCTCTTTTTCTCCCGACGGGAAAGAAGTGGCTTTCATCGAAGACCGGCTCCGCCTGAAAGTCGTTAACCTGCAATCGAAGAAGGTGCGCCAGATTACAGACGGGTCTACATGGTACAGCCTGGGAAGCCCGTTCAGCTACTCCTGGTCGCCCGACGGAAAATGGTTCACGTTCGAATTCGTCGCAAACCACCACGACCCGTATACCGATATAGCTATTGCAAGTGCCGACGGAAAAGGATCTCCGGTCAACCTCACCAACAGCGGATATACCAGCGGCTCTCCCCAATGGGTGATGGGAGGAAACGCCATCCTTTTCACAACCGAACGGTACGGCATGCGCAACCATGCCTCATGGGGATCGCTCGATGACGTGATGCTTGCATTTGTCAATCAAGACGCCTACGACAAGTTCCGTTTGAGCAAAGAGGACTACGAACTGCAGAAAGAACTTGAAAAAGAACAGGAAAAAGCAAAGGCAGAAGCTGAAAAGAAGCAAGACAAGAAGAAAAAGGATGACGGCAAGAAAGACGAAGCCAAGAAAGAAGAAACAAAAGACATTGTGGTAGAACTCGACGGCATCGAAGACCGCATCGTACGTCTGACCCCAAATTCATCAAGCATCGCTTCGGCCATCATACCCAAAGACGGCGAGTCGCTGTATTACTTGTCGGCTTTCGAAGGGGGATTCGACATGTGGAAAATGAATCTCCGCAAGCATGACACCAAGCTCATCCACAAGATGAATGCCGGATGGGGAGGCATGCAACTAGATAAGGAAGAAAAGAACCTGTTCATTCTAGGAGGAAGTGCCATGCAGAAAATGGATCTGGCTTCGGATGCACTGAAACCGATCAGCTATCGCGCAGAAATGAAGATGGATCTGGCGGCCGAACGGGAATTCATGTTCAACTATGTATATAAAGAGGAAAAGAAGAGATTCTACGACGAGAACATGCACGGGGTTGACTGGGAAGCGATGACGGCCACCTACCGCAAGTTTCTTCCGCACATCACCAACAATTACGACTTTGCAGAACTGCTGAGCGAATGGCTGGGCGAACTGAATGTGTCGCACACCGGAGGGCGCTACAGCAAGTCTGGAGGAGAGAAAACAGCCAGCCTCGGCCTGCTTTACGACTGGAACTACACGGATAACGGTCTGAAAGTGGCTGAAGTAATTGAGAAAGGCCCCTTCGACAGAAAATCTTCACGAGTGGAAGCCGGCACTGTCATTGAAAAAATAGACGGCAAAGAACTGACCGGCACAACCGACTGCACAGCTTTGCTGAACGGGAAAGCCGGGAAAAAGGTACTGGTTTCTTTCTGCAATCCGGCAACCAAGGAGCGCTGGGACGAGGTTGTGAAACCGGTAAGCAGCGGAACAATGAACGGGCTGCTTTATGAACGCTGGGTAAAACAGCGCGCCGCCGATGTAGAAAAATGGTCAAACGGACGGCTGGGCTATGTACATATCGAATCGATGGACGACGGAAGTTTCCGCACCGTATATTCAGACATCCTGGGCAAATACAACAATTGCGACGGTATCGTCATCGATACGCGTTTCAATGGAGGAGGACGCCTGCATGAAGACATTGAAGTGCTGTTCAGCGGAAAAAAATACCTGACTCAGGTAATCCGCGGACGTGCCGCCTGTGACATGCCAAGCCGTCGCTGGAACAAACCTTCCATCATGCTGCAGTGTGAAGCCAACTACTCGAACGCACACGGTACGCCCTGGGTCTACAAACACCGGAACATCGGGAAACTGGTAGGAGCACCGGTACCGGGAACCATGACCAGTGTCAACTGGGTACGGCTGCAAGACCCGTCGCTAATATTCGGAATCCCTGTTATAGGCTACCAGCTGCCGGACGGAAGCTACCTGGAGAACAAACAGCTCGAACCGGACATTTACGTGCTGAATGCTCCCGAAACGATAGTGACAGGTGAAGACACGCAACTGAAAGCCGCAGTTGACGAATTGTTGAAAGAGCTGGACAAGAAGCCGTAAAAACAAAGAGATTGTGCCAATTATAGATTCAACCTATAAATTGGCACAATCTCTTTTATCGGAATATATCTGCAACTATCGCCTGCTTATTTGGCAATGACCAGATAATAGTTTTTCTTTCCTTTCTGAACCAGAAGATACTTGTCATCCAGCAAATCTGCAGCAGTGATTAGTTGGTCGAAAGCAGACAGTTTTTCCTTGTTAAGCGAAACGCCGCCTCCCTGCACCAGCTTGCGCATCTCCCCTTTTGACGGGAAAATAGCCGCTTTTTCTGTAAAGAGATCAACAGCTTTGATACCAGCCTCTATTTCAGCCTTGGCAACTTCAAACTGAGGAACCCCCTCGAATACCGACAAAAGCGTATCCTCATCCAGTTTCTTCAACGCTTCAGAGGTTGAGTTGCCGAAGAGAATGCCCGATGCCTCCACCGCAGCATTGTAATCTTCTTCTGAATGAACCATCACGGTCACTTCTTTAGCCAAACGCTTCTGAAGCACACGCAGATGCGGAGCCTGTTTATGCTCAGCAACCAGCGCGTCTATTTCTTCTTTGGTAAGCGAAGTGAAAATCTTGATGTAACGCTCTGCGTCATCATCGCTCACGTTCAGCCAGAACTGATAGAACTTGTAAGGAGAAGTATATCTAGGGTCAAGCCATACATTGCCCGACTCGGTCTTGCCGAATTTTGTTCCATCAGCCTTAGTCACCAACGGACAAGTCAACGCAAAGACCTCTCCTCCATTCGTACGACGGATCAGCTCGGCACCTGTCGTGATGTTCCCCCACTGGTCGGAACCGCCCAACTGCAGTTTGCAGTTTCTAGTTTCATATAAATGCAGGAAGTCATATCCCTGCAAAAGCTGATAAGTGAACTCCGTAAACGAAAGGCCGTCACGCGCTTCACCGTTCAGACGTTTCTGAACCGATTCTTTCGCCATCATATAGTTCACAGTGATATGTTTTCCTACCGTACGCGCAAATTCAAGGAAAGTAAAGTCTTTCATCCAGTCGTAATTGTTCACCAATTCCGCCTTATTGGGTGCATCCGACTCAAAATCAAGGAATTTTCCTAACTGCTTCTTGATACACTCCTGATTATGGCGCAGCGTTTCTTCGTCAAGCAAGTTGCGTTCCTGCGACTTTCCCGACGGATCACCGATCATGCCGGTAGCTCCTCCCACCAATGCCAAAGGCTTATGGCCGCACCGCTGAAAATGACGGAGCATCATGACTCCGCACAGATGGCCGATATGCAACGAATCGGCAGTAGGGTCAATACCCAAATAAGCAGTAACCATTTCTTTTTCCAGTAATTCTTCTGTACCCGGCATCATGTTGTGGACCATTCCACGCCATTTTAATTCTTCTACAAAGTTCATCGAATGAGTTTCTTAATTTAACATATTATGATTTTATAGATATATTGTGGGAAGCAAAAATACGACACTTTATCTGAATAACCAATTTTTATCGCTTAAAAAAGAGATGCGCAGCATTGAGGCTGAGGACTGTGCGCAATGCCTGACATGTTTCGCCCCGCACTTCAGCCAATTTACGCACTACCTCTGAGATATTGCAGTCTTTATCGTCTGTTTCCGCCAGCAAACGTCCCGAAGGAACAATCTTCACCGCTTCGGCATTGAACTTATCCCCCACCGACAGATAAAAACCGTGACGGAGCAGACTTGCGGCCAGCTCCTTTTTCCCGCGGAATCCATGAATGATCCAGGGCTGGGAAGGATTCGCTTCTTTTTTACACGCAACAAGTTCATTGAAACTCTTCACCGCATGGATAACAAGCGGAATCCGGTAACGCTCGGAAAGGGAAACAGATATCCTGAACGCTTCCTGCTGAACATCAAAAGGAGTGCCGCACAGCCGGTCAAGGCCCGATTCGCCCACCGCAAGCACACGCGCATCGCCGGCAAGAAGCGACTCCAGCCATTCTGCCTGCCTGTCAAGCGTACCGGAAGAAAGATACCACGGATGAATTCCCGGCGAAATCCACCGGGCCTGCTCAAACGCCGGCAGATCCCTGTCCTGCATGCAGCAGCTCCATAGCGCCGTTTCGGGCAAGGGCGGCAAATGATGGGTATGGACATCAAGCAACATAATCGGGGAAAAGAAAAAGTTATGGAACGGGGTCATATCCCGAACCGCCCCACGGATGACAGCGCAGAATGCGGCGTATGGCCAGATACAAACCTTTGACAGGCCCGTGCTTCTTTATCGCCTCAACAGCATATTGCGAGCAGGTCGGAGTGAAACGGCAGGAAGGAGGCGTAAACGGAGAAATGCAGTTCCTGTAAAAATAAATGGGAAGCAGAAGCAGAAAAGTAAAGAATTTCCGGATCATGAAATGCGTTCCGCTACAAGTTGCAACAGTTTTTTCACCTTAGCTTCCACTTCGGACGAATCATGCAGTTCGTTGTCGAGCCAGATAAAGGCGACGGCAACTTTGCGTCCGGCCGCTTCCAGCGCGTCAAGAAGGATATCCTTATGCATACGATAAGCCTCACGTATTTGCCTTTTCACCCTGTTGCGCTTGACAGCTCGTTTAAACCGCTTTTTAGGCACACTTACCATAATACTTGCCGCAGGAAGATTCTCCCCTTCCACCTGCATGTATACAATACGCAGCGGAAAGGCAGGAAGCGATCTGCTCCCTCCGGAAAAGAGCTTTTCGATAAGTATCCGGCTGTTCAGCCGTTCTTTCTTTGGCAACGCATATGTTTTCATATCTTGTCAATACACCACAGAGGCCGCAGAGTTTCACAGAAAGATGAAAGCTCTGTGCGCCTCTGCAGCCTCTGCGGCGAAAATGCTATTCTTTTATTTATTTGTTATGCTCGCGGATAAACATATCCAATGCGGCAGGCATGGAAGGAGCGGCGCTTGTCGGAGCTTCCAGATCCAGACGCAAGCCTGCATCTTTCACAGCCTTCGCCGTTGTCGGTCCGAAACTGCCGATAGCGATATCCTTCTGCTCGAAGTTCGGAAAGTTCTTCATGAGCGACTGGATTCCCGCCGGGCTGAAAAAAATCAGCATGTCATAGTTGAATTCCTCTTCCGGAGTGAAGTCGTTGCTGACAGTCCGGTACATCACCGCTTCTGTATGCTGGATTTTATTTTTGTCGAGCAGGTTCTTCACCTCATCATTATGTACGTCGGACATCGGAATCAGGTATTTCTCTCCACCGTGCTTCACCATCAGCGGAACCAAGTCGGCAAACTTGCCTGTAGACCCGAAAAACACCTTGCGCTTGCGATACTGCACATACTTCTGGATATAAAGTGCAATTGTTTCTGACGTACAGAAATATTTCATCGTTTCAGGAATGGTCACACGCAACTCTGTACAAAGACTAAAGAAATGGTCTATTGCATGACGTGAAGTAAACACAACAGCTGTGTGGTCCAAAATAGAAATCTTCTGTTGTCTAAATTCTTTAGCCGACAAACTCTCTACCTTTATGAACGGGCGAAAATCTATCTTCACTCCGTACTTCTCAGCGATGTCATAATACGGTGACTTTTCTGACGTCGGTTTAGGCTGAGAAACCAGTACTTTCTTTATCTTCAATGTTCTAAAAATTTAGAATTAATAAGTTGTTTATATACGCCAATCCTTTCCAAAGAAAAAGAAGAGGTCCTATTTCGAGGGCACAAAAGTACAGAATTAAATGTAAAATGCCATGAAATCGGCTGAAAAAGTTCCTAATGCACTTATAAAATAACAATATTTTGCCACAAATTAATATAAAAAGAACTATGCCGCACGAAAATCCGGCAGACAGACCGAAATAAACAGCCAGCAGAGAAACCGGGAAAAGCATGAGTCCGCAGCCCCCCAAAAGGTCGAAATAAGAGGTTATCCAGCGCGCGTTCTGCTCTTTTTCGAAGAAGACCCAGTTGACAAAAAGATAAGCCCCCCACTTGATGCAGACAAGCAAAAGAACGCTGGCTATATAAATGCCCAGCAGAAGAATATGAGGCATGACATGCAGGAGGGAAGGAGCGGTTTCCGTGAAATAACCGTAAAGGAACAGGCCATACAGCACACAGCATGAAGCCGACAAAGCCAGCGCATATCTGAAATTGTAGCCGGAATCATCATCAAACAGACTGGCGCGGTCTTTCTGCTTGAAAAAGCCCTTAAAGTGCTGGTACAGGTATTTCTTTCCGTTCCTTATGGCATAAAAGATCAAAAAGAAGCAGCAGAATATCACACAGGTTACAGACCAGTCGGCATAAAGCGAATAGGGCAAAGGCTCGCCCTGCATCCCCGAAGCGTCCTTCGCTTCCATGCTCCGGACCAACGCGCTGTCTGTTTCTGCCTTATGCTGCTGATAAAGCACCCTGACCTGTGAAAAACCTGTATGGCAATATTCATTCATATTGCCGCAAATTTACAAATTTCTTTGCTCCAATAAGGTATTGTATACAATAAATCTACCGCTTCTTCGGGAGTATAAGCCATCTGCCAAAGATTCATGTGCTGCTCGCGCATGAATTTCTGATCAGCGGCCTGCCTCAGAAGTTCAAGCAAGGGGTCGTAAAAACGATTGGTGTTGAGCACAACGATAGGCTTCGGGTGCAGCCCGAGCTGTTTCCATGTAATTGCCTCAAGCAGTTCCTCCAGCGTACCGCATCCGCCCGGCAAGGCTATGATGCCGTCGGCCATGTCAATCATCAGCCGCTTGCGCTCGTGCATGGTTTCTGTCTGTACAAGCCGGGTAAGCCCGCTGTGGTGCCATCCGCGTTCTACCATGAACCGGGGAATAACTCCCGTCACGGTTCCCCCTCCGGCCAACACCGCGTCTGACACGCTGCGCATCAGCCCCTGGCATCCCGCCCCGTTAATCAGGTTGATGCCTTGAGAAGCAAGAATCTCCCCCAGTCTGGAAGCGGCATCGAAATAGACAGGCGCAACCTGCGTGCTCGAAGCGCAATAAACGCATACGTTCTTGATTTCATTCATAGGAATTGTGGTTTAAAGTCTAACCAATCCCCTCCTAGAGGAAGATTATGACCATTTATTCAAGAGGCTGTGTCAAAACGAAAACCAGCCTTCATTTCGTCATTCTGAATGCAGTGAAGGATCTCGAAAAGACAAATGATTTACACGAGATTCTCCGCTATGCCAGAATGACCTTGATTTTTGACTGTCATTTTCCGTTTTGACACATCCTTTGGGGAGCCCTTTCTTATTTCAGCCCGAATGCTTCCTTCACTTTGTCCACATAATCAAGCTTTTCCCAAGTGAAGAGTTCCACTTCGATATCCTTGTTGCCTTCGTAAGCCGATTCAAAATGCTTGGTCACCATTTTCGGTTCACGTCCCATATGTCCGTAAGCCGCGGTTTCGCTATAAATCGGATAGCGCAATTTCAGACGCTCTTCAATGGCACGCGGACGCATGTCAAACAGTTCGTCCACCTTCTTTGCTATCTCTCCGTCGCTCATAGACACATGGCTGCGGCCGTAAGTATTTACAAAGATATTGATGGGCCGTGCCACGCCGATAGCGTATGAAACCTGCACAAGCACTTCGTCGGCTACACCGGCGGCCACCAGATTCTTCGCGATGTGACGCGCCGCGTATGCCGCGCTGCGGTCAACCTTGCTGGGGTCTTTCCCCGAGAAAGCTCCTCCGCCGTGCGCGCCGGCACCCCCGTATGTGTCTACGATGATTTTACGCCCCGTAAGACCCGTATCTCCGTGCGGGCCGCCGATAACGAATTTTCCGGTCGGGTTGACATAATATTTGATTTTGTCGTTAAAGAGCTTCAACACTTCCGGATTATGGATCTCAGCTACCACGCGAGGCATCAGCACTTCGATCACATCCTTGCGGATCTGTTCAAGCATCTCCTCGTCTGCCTTCAGCTGCGCTTCTGCAGATTCGTCGGCAGGACGGATAAATTCATCGTGCTGAGTAGAAACCACAATGGTATCGATGCGCACCGGACGGCGGTCATCATCGTATTCGATGGTAACCTGGCTCTTCGAGTCCGGACGGAGATAAGTCATATACTTTCCTTCGCGGCGGATTTCAGCCAGCACCATCAGCAGCTTGTGCGCAAGATCGAGCGAAAGCGGCATGTAGTTTTCCGTTTCGTTGGTGGCATAGCCAAACATCATGCCCTGGTCGCCGGCTCCCTGATTCATCGGGTCTTCGCGTTCCACGCCTCGGTTGATGTCGGGGCTTTGCTCGTGGATGGCAGAAAGCACGCCGCACGAATTTCCTTCAAACATGTAGTCACTCTTGGTATATCCGATTCTATTGATCACTTCGCGCGCCACACGCTGCAAATCGATATACGCCTTGGTTTTCACTTCTCCCGCCAGTACCACCTGTCCGGTAGTCACCAGAGTTTCGCAAGCTACTTTCGAACTGGGGTCATACGCCAGCAGTTTGTCAAGCACAGCGTCCGATATTTGATCGGCCACTTTGTCGGGGTGTCCTTCAGACACCGATTCGGATGTGAATAAGTATCCCATTTTACTGAATAAATTAAAAAAATGATTGTTTGTTTATCCGTGTACGGACAGAGTAGGAAAGTAATCATCGGGGAAACAAGTCTGTGTTTTAGCATTTTTTTCCGTGGTTGCAAGCTACTCAAATCTTTCCACTTTTTTATTTCGCCTGCAAAGATAGAATTTATTATCGGAATAAATGCAGCCTTACTCTATTTTTAACATAGCAGACACAGGAAGGCAAAAGCCGGGCACCGCAAACCAATCTTTATCTTCAGACTGGAGATATAAATCTTCAGACTAAAGATACATATCCTCAGACAGGAGATGCATATCTCTAGACTGAAGACAATGTATCTCCCGAATGCTTCGCTATTTTTCTTGCCGGGTTTCCGCAAGGCAATCCGAAGCGCTTGAACCTTCCCTGCACACAAATCAGACCAGGCTGCACAAGCCCGAAAAGCCTTTCGGACACCCTCCACAGGCTTTTGTCCAAAAATTGTCTTGATATGTCCAATATTTGTCGTTGTTCCATATTTCCATTCTCTACTTTTGTACTTGAGTTTCAAGGACCAGAAATTCTGATGGAAAACATTAAACCAAAATTTAATCTAATTCAAGTTTCGCAAGTAAAAAAGTATAGCTTTTAGTTCTGTATTTCGCAGAAA